>Ga0153956_1000200_pt1 | contig 77558 bp, 95 predicted proteins | sample TSFL040MetaG_FD_104704 | JGI IMG/M metagenome (GOLD analysis project Ga0153956, IMG submission 104704) | Attine ant fungus gardens microbial communities from Florida, USA - TSFL040 MetaG | ecosystem: Host-associated > Fungi > Mycelium > Unclassified | place: USA: Florida, Wekiwa Springs... | reverse complement strand
GCGTCGTAGCGCCAGGCCTGCATGCCGTGGCTGCCGTAGATTTCCAGCTCGTGGCCGATCACCTGCGCCATCGGGATCTGAGGCGTGGCATAGTCGTCCACCATCAGCCCGACCTGCACATGCCGGCCGCGGCGGCGCAGGTTGCGGATGGAGTTGAAGCAGGTCTGCGGGTGGCCGAGCGCGTCGATCGAGACATGCGCGCCGCCCGTCGTGATCTCGCGCACGGCCTCCGTCACGTCCGCGACCGTGGCGGCATTGACGGTGGCGACCGCGCCGCATTCCCGCGCGAAGGCAAGCTTTTCTTCCGAAATGTCGATGGCGATCGGGTTGGCGCCGAGCGCTGCCGCGATCATGATCGCCGAGAGGCCGACGCCGCCCGCGCCATGCACGGCGACCCATTCGCCCGGTTTCGCGCGCCCCTGGTCGACGACGGCGCGGAACGAGGTGGCGAAACGGCAGCCGAGGCTTGCCGCCGTCGCGTCGTCGACGCTCTCCGGCAGATGCACGAGATTGGTGTCGGCATAGTCGATGGCGACATATTCGGCAAACGACCCCCAATGGGTGAAGCCCGGCTGGAACTGGTCGGGGCAAACCTGTTGGTTGCCCGAGCGGCATTCGCCGCAGCGCCCGCAGCCCGAAACGAAGGGAACCGTCACCCGGTCTCCCACCTTGAAGCGCATCACCCCGCGCCCCCTGGCGACCACCTTGCCGGCCAGCTCATGGCCCGGCACATGCGGCAGGCGGATATCCGGATCATGGCCCATCCACCCATGCCAGTCGCTCCGGCAAAGCCCGGTCGCTGCAACCGCGATGACGACGCCATCCTCGCCCGGCGTCGGATCGGGCAGGGTGCGGATCTCCGGCTCCTTCCCGAAGGCGTCGTAATACATGGCTTTCATGGGCTTGCCCTCATTCCTCGTCGTCGCGGAAATCCGCTTCGTAGTCCTGGCCGCCATAGTAGACGCCAAGAATATTCACGACATTATCAGAAACACTGAACGCGATCGTTACCCGCCGGCGATACCCCACTGTCCGCAAACCCGGCCGGACGTCATCGTGCCGGGTGCCGCGATGCGGAAACGTGGAGAGCGAAAGACAATAGGCGACGATCGCCGCGGTATATCGTTCGCCGATCGCCGGCGATGCTTTCTCGGCAATATCCCGATGCAGCTTCACCAACTGCGCTTCCGCTCCGGGCGAGAAGACAACGCGATGCGACATGCCTCTTACCGGGCCTTGGACTGGCGTTCCGTCTCGGCTCGCAGGGAAGCCAGCACCTGGTCGGCGGTAAGCCCCTTGGACGGGTCTGCCTTCAGTTCATCATAGGCTGCGGCGACTTCCGTGCGCAGCCAGCCCTCGAGAGCCTTGTCGCGCGCCTGCAAGGCGCGCAGGCCATCGCGGATGACTTCGCTCTCGCTGGCATACTCGCCCGATGAAACCTTGGTCTTGACCATCTCGGCCATTTCGTTCGGCAAGGTGACGCTGAATTGTTGCGTGCTGCGCATGGGATCATCCTTGGTGAATCCTGCTGAACAGGATTGAACATTATCATATCGAGGATACCTCGGGAACCACATGACATCTTTTGATATAACCATTCATCCCGGTTCTGCTTTTTCCGGCTATGGAACGGCATAGGAAGATGATCAAAAAGGAGATGGCCATGGCTGTCGATACCAATCCGCGCTCGACCACCTGGACCTTCGTCGACGGAGAATGGCTTTCCGGCAATCCGCCGCTGATCGGGCCGACCTCGCATGCCATGTGGCTCGGCTCGACCGTGTTCGACGGCGCGCGCTGGTTCGACGGCCTTTCGCCGGACCTCGACCTGCACAGCCAGCGCGTCAACCGCTCGGCGCTTGCCATGGGCATGACGCCGACGAAGACGGCGGAAGAGATCGCCGGCCTTGCGCTGGAGGGCGTGAAGAAATTCGACGGCAAGACGCCGATCTACATCAAGCCGATGTACTGGGGCGAGCATGGCGGCCCCTTTAGCGTCGTGCCCGTCGATCCGGACAGCACGCGCTTCGCGCTCTGCCTCTTCGAGGCGCCCCTCGGCAATCACGGCGGCTCGCGGCTGACGGTCTCGCCGTTCCGCCGCCCGACGCCGGAAAGCGCCATGACCGAGGCCAAGGCCGGTTGCCTCTATCCCAACAACGGCCGCATGATCGTGGAGGCTCGCGCCCGCGGCTTCGACAACGCGCTCGCCCTCGACATGAACGGCAACGTCGCCGAAACCGCCACCTCGAACGTCTTCATGGTCAAGGACGGCGTCGTCTTCACGCCGGTCGCCAACCGCACCTTCCTCGCCGGCCTGACGCGCGCGCGCATCATCGGCCTCCTGCGCGCCGGCGGCTACGACGTGCGCGAGGCGACGCTCACCGTCGCCGACTTCATGGCCGCCGACGAGGTCTTCACCACCGGCAACTATTCCAAGGTGGTCAGCGTCGCCCACCTCGACGGCCGCGATTTCGGGGACGGCCCCATCGCCCGCAAGGCGCTGGAGATCTATATGGACTGGGCGCGCTCGACGGCGCGGTGACTGCCGCCTACGGAGCCTTCGGCCTCGCCGTCCAGCAATAGGCCGCACCCGCGGCAAGCAGGACGGCGGTGCCGAGGAAGACGGCGCGCATGCCGATGTGGCCGCCGATGAAGCCGCCGATGATGGGGCCGGCCACCTGGCCGACATATTGCGACGAGATGGAGAGGCCGAGGATGCCGCCGGCGGCCGCATCCGGCACGTTGTGGCGGATGATGGCGGTGACGCAGGGGAGCAGCCCGCCGAGCGCGATGCCCATCAGGAAGCGCAGCGCGATCAGCTGCCAGGGCGCGGTCACGAACGCCTGCGGCAGGAGCAGCAGGGCTGCCGCCGCCATCGCCGCGGCGATCACATACCAGTGGCCGATGCGGTCGGCGAGCTTGCCGAGCCGCGAGGCAGACAGTACCGCGCCGAGCGCCGTCACCGACATGACGATGCCGGAGATCATCGTCACCTGCGCCTGGTTGTCGGTAAGCTCACCCACATAGACGGTGATGATCGGCTCGATCGACATGTTGGCGAGCATCAGCAGCATGCCGGTGATCAGCATGGCGATCACCGGGCGCTTGTCGGGAATGGCCTTCCAGCCGCCGCCGGCCTTCGCCGCTTGGCTGCGCGCCGGCGATTTTTCCTCCTTGATCAGGAAGGTGGTCGCCAGAAAGGCGATGAAGATGATGCCGCCGGCCAGAAGAAAGGTGTTGCGGATGCCGACGATCGGCGGCAGCGCGCCCCCGATCAGCGGGCCGACGAGATTGCCGGCCATGATGCCGGCCGAAAGCGTGCCGAGCGCCCAGGCCGAGCGCGCCTTCGGCGTCTGGGTGGCGACCAGCACCATCGAGCCGGAGGAATAGCCGCCGGCAAGCCCGGTCAGCAGCCTAAGCGCCACGAGCTGGTAGACGCTGCCGGCCATGCCCATCAGCGAGATGACGACGGCCATGCCGAGGCTGGCGCGCACCAGCATCAGCTTGCGGCCGTAGATATCGCCGATGCGGCCCCAGAGCGGCGCCACCAGTGCGGCGGCGAAGAAGGTCGCGCCATAGGCGATGCCCGACCATTGCACGACCGCCGCCTTGTTTACGACGCCAAGCTCCTCGACATAAAGCGGCAGGAAGGGCAGCAGCAGCGTCATCGCGACGATGGTGGTAAACGAGCCGCCGAGGCAGACGAACAGGTTGCGCATCCAGTGGGCGGATTCGGGCTCGACGGCTGCCGCCGCGTCCCATTTCGTATCGGTCATTTCCCTGCCTTCGCATTGGTTGAATAGGTGAGTTCCGCCGCCCCTTCGGCGAGGATGTGGCCCTTCATCGCCGCAAGCAGATCGGCGCGCGCGAATGTGTCCGGCAGGGTCAGCCGGTCGACGTCGAGCGCATAGACGGTGAGGCGGTAGCGGTGGGGGCGCTCGTCGTTCCAGGGCGGGCAGGCGCCGTGATAGCCGCCATAGGGGCCGTCCTTCATGAAGGCGGCGAAGCCGTTCTGGCCGCGCCGGCCGTGATCGGTGCGCTCCAGCGCCAGCCCGCCTTTCGGCAGGCCCTTGCCGTCCGCACCTTCGGCAAGCCGCGTCACGTTTGCGGGAATGTCCGCCAGCAGCCAGTGGACGAATTCGACGCGCGGGGCGTCCGCCGGATAGCTGGTGCCTTGCCTGTTGAACTTCGAAAGATCGGCCGGCACGTCCTGATCGACCATCGTCAAGGCATAAGAGCGCGTGCCCTTCGGCCCCTTCGTCCAGGAAAGGCCGGGGCTGAGGTTCTTCGCCGGCGTGTCGCGGGCCTGAGGCGTCACCATGCACGAGGCGTTCTCGGCAGGCAGCCTGCCGCCCGCCTCGCTTTTGGCAAAGGTCACCTTGAGATCGGCGGCGGCTGCCGGCGCGGCCGTTGCGGCGATGATGGCGAGCGTGCTGAAAAATCGAGTGTGTCCGGTCATGTCCTTGCCTCCGTTTCGGGTCGTGGGCAAATTCTACCAGCCGCCGGAGGCCGGACGCGGACGGAAACGCTCAAAATGTGGGATAAAACGCTCATCTGCCGGCGGCAGCGCGCAGCCGCTCGGCGAAACGGCGCGTCGAGCGATAACCGGACGCCAGTGCCGCCTCGCGCATCGACAGGCCATCCTCGCCGAGCATGAGTTCCGCAAGTTCCGCGCGTTCGGCGGAGAGCGCCGCGCGCAGCGACGTGCCTTCCTGCGCCAGCCGGCGCCGGAGCGTGGCGTTGCTGGTGCCGAGCGCGTCGGCGAGCAGATCGGCGGTCCAGGCCTTGTCCGGCTGCCAGCGCACCAGCGCGCGCACGGCCTCAGCCATCGTTTTCGGCGGGAGCGGCAGCGCGCCCTTGAGGCCGAGCGCCATCAGCACTTCGAGGATGCGATGCTCGATGAGCGCGGCGGGCAGCGCGCCCGAGGCGATGCCGGCGCCGGCATGGTGGATCGCGGCTGCCAGCGCCGCGTCCAGCGGCAGGTCGAGCTGGGCGCGGGCGGGGTGGGGAGGAAGGGCGCTTGCGGCGCGGCGCACCAATTCGTCGGGAAAGTCGATGAACATCGCGCGGTAGACGCCGCTTTTCGGGTCCGGATCGTTGACCACGTCGCCGCGCCAGCCGGGCGGCAGCGCCAGCACCGTGCCGGCGGAGAAGCGCAGATGCCGGCCCATGGTGAAGACCTCCTTCGCGCCCTCGACGATGACGACGATCGAGGCGCGCGGAAAGGCGCAGCCGGCGATGCGCTCGCGCTCGCGGGTGACGAAGGTGAAAAGGCCGGATACGGCCCCGCGCCCGGCGGCGGGGCCGGCCGGCCGGTTGTCGCGCTCCGCCAGCCGGCGCAGGCGCTCCAGTATCTGCTGTGCCTCGGGCATGGCGGCCGCATTCCTTTGAAGAGACGGGAAGGGCGGCACTCTGGACCATGACGGCGCGAATGCCAAGGGCGGTATGGGCAAGCTTCGCCCACCCCTTCGGGACACCGAACCCATCCGCCTGAAAACAAGGCAAATTTTCCGCGGGGCCGACGATTTTTGGCAAATCGGCGGTTGCCACCTTCGCTGCCGGCTCCTATGTTCCCGCTCACCCGCCGCGCGCGTCCCATTTTGCCAACAGGAGATACGATCATGGCTTTCGAATTGCCCGCACTTCCCTACGATTACGAAGCGCTTGCTCCCTTCATGTCGCGCGAGACGCTCGAATACCATCACGACAAGCACCACAAGGCCTATGTCGACAACGGCAACAAGCTGGCCGCCGAAGCGGGCATGGCCGATCTCTCGCTGGAAGAGGTCGTGAAGAAGTCCTTCGGCACCAATGCCGGCCTCTTCAACAACGCCGCGCAGCATTACAACCACATCCACTTCTGGAAGTGGATGAAGAAGGGCGGCGGCGGCAACAAGCTGCCGGGCAAGCTCGAAGCAGCCTTCAACTCCGACCTCGGCGGCTACGACAAGTTCAAGGCCGATTTCGCCAATGCCGGCGCCACGCAGTTCGGCTCGGGCTGGGCCTGGGTTTCGGTGAAGAACGGCAAGCTCGAAATCTCCAAGACCCCGAACGGCGAAAACCCGCTGGTGCACGGCGCGACCCCGATCCTCGGCGTCGACGTCTGGGAACACTCCTACTACATCGACTACCGCAACGCCCGCCCGAAGTACCTCGAAGCCTTCGTCGACAGCCTGATCAACTGGGATTACGTGCTGGAGCGCTACGAAGCCGCCACGAAGTAAGGTCGCGCTGATCGCGAACCGTTTCCGCACCCGGCGCCGTCATCGCGCCGGGTGTTTTCGTTCGGGGCGTCATGTCGTCGTCATGGCGCGGGTCTAGAGGTGCCGCCATGTCGCAGTCTTCCGCATCTCCCCTGTTCCGCTTCGGCGTCGTCGCCGACCCGCAATATGCCGCACTCCCGCCTGATCTCTCGCTGAACCGCTACCCGGCCCTGAGCCTCGACAAGCTTGCCGGGGCGATTGCCGAATTCAACCGCCACGACCTTGCCTTCGTGGTGACGCTCGGCGACATCATCGACGGCCTGTGGGAGAGTTTCGACGGCATCCTGCCCGTCTATGACGGGTTGCGCCACAGGCATCATATCCTGCTCGGCAACCATGATTTCGCCGTGCCGCCGGAGCGGCTGGGCTCGGTGGTGTCGCGGGTCGGTATGCCGGCTGCCCGTTACGATTTCGTCGAGGCCGGCCACCGCTTCATCCTGCTCGACGGCAATGCGGTCAGCCTGCACGCCTATCCGCCGGGCGATCCGCGCCGGCAGGCGGCCGAGGCCATGTTTGCCAAGATGCGCGCGGCGGGCGCCGAAAACGCCGAACCGTGGAACGCCGGCATCGGCGAGGAACAGCTTGACTGGCTCTCCGGCAGGCTCGATGCCGCAGGGCAGGCGGGCGAGCGGGTGATCGTCATGAACCATTATCCCGCCTATCCGCCGGGCAACCACAACGGCTGGGACAGCGAGACGCTCGTCGCGCTTCTCTCCCGCCACGACCACGTCGTCGCCTACATGAACGGCCACGACCACGCCGGCAACTACGGCCTTGCCGGCGGCACGCACTACCTCAACTTCAAGGGCATGGTCGATACGCCCGACACCAGCGCCTACGCCATCGTCTCCGTCCATGCCGACCGGCTGGAGGTCGCGGGCTTCGGCCGCGAGGAAAGCCGCAGCCTCGCGCTCTAGCCAGCAAAAACAAGGGGATGGCGCGGAAAGATGAATCGATCCGCAAGCAGGTTGAATCACTATGTGAACGGGCGGGGGCGCGGCTCGCGGTGCGCAGAAGAAAGTTTCTCGCGGCACGCGAGGGCTTACGCTTCTCACCATTTTGTGACTTCATAGACGGCTGGAAAGCAGCCAACATGGCGGCGCATTGGAGCGCCGGCCCGATGGGGCCAGGAAAAGGGGATAAGATGATGAATTGGAAGACGATTGCGGCTGCGGCCGCCTTCGCCGGTGTAGCGCTCTGTTCCGCCTTCGCGGCGGAGGGCACCCATGACGCCCGCATCGCCATCATGAAGAAGGTGGGCGGCGCCGCCGGCGCGCTCGCCGGCATCGCCAAGGGCGAGAAGCCCTATGACGCCGACGCCGTCAAGGCGGCGCTGACGACCATAGCCGAAATGGCGAAGGCCTTCCCGGAACAGTTCGGCCCCGACAGCGACAAGACCGACGCGGAAGTCAATCCGAAGGTCTGGGACAACATGGATGACTTCAAGGCGAAGGCGGCCAAGCTCTCCGGCAACGCCGAAACCGCGCTTGCCGGTCTCCCCGCCGACCCCGCCGCCGTCGGCGCGCTGCTGAAGACGTTGGGTGCCGATTGCGGCGCCTGCCATCAGGATTATCGCATCAAGAAGAACTGAGGTTGGTTCTCCTCCGAGAACCGCATTCGGAATGAAACGGCAGCCACACCCACCTTCTCCCCAACGGGGAGAAGGTGCCGGCAGGCGGATGAGGGGGTGCCGAGGGCACCAAGCAGGCTTTTGACTGCCGCACCGCCCCCTCATCCGACCCTTCGGGCCACCTTCTCCCCGAGGGGAGAAGGGGAGTGTGCCGAACGATAGCATTCAAGACCGCTGATGCCGGAGGTGGGGATGATCGCAAGATTCGTCAGGTGGCTGCTCTGCCTCATCGGCGTGGTGGCGATTGCGCTCGGCGCCGGCTATGTGGTGCTGGCGCCGTCGCCGCTGCCGGAGAGCCATTGGGCGGGGCTCGGCGAGCCGGATCTGAAGAACGGCGAGATGGTGTTCTGGGCGGGTGGCTGCGTGAGCTGCCATGCGGCACCCGGTGCCGAGGGCGATGCACGGCTGACGCTTGCCGGCGGCCTGGCGCTTGGCAGCCCCTTCGGCACCTTCCACGTTCCGAATATTTCTCCCGACGAGACGGCGGGCCTCGGCGGCTGGACGCTCGCCGATTTCGGCAACGCCATGAAGCGCGGCGTCGGCAAGCGCGGCGAACACCTCTATCCCGCCTTTCCCTATGGCTCCTACACCCGCATGACGGACAAGGATATCAACGACCTGTGGGGATTTCTGAAGACCTTGCCGAAGAGCGGCAACGTGGCAAAACCGCACGAATTGCGCTTTCCCTACGATATCCGCCTCGGCGTGGGCTTATGGAAATTCCTCTATCTTAACGACGCCCCGCGCGTCGCCCTTGCCGATCCCGACGAGCGGGTGAAGCGCGGGCAATATCTGGTCGAAGGCCCCGGCCATTGCGGCGAATGCCACACGCCGCGCGATGCGCTCGGCGGCTTCGTCCGCGGTGAGTGGCTTGCCGGCGCCCCCAATCCCGAGGGCAAGGGCCGCATTCCGGACATCACCCCGGCCTCGACATCCATGGGCGGCTGGAGCGAGAGCGACATCGTCACCTATCTGGAAACCGGCTTCACGCCGGATTTCGACTCGGTCGGCGGCTCCATGACCGAGGTGCAGAAGAACATCGCCCGCCTGCCGGCCTCAGACCGCGAGGCGATCGCCGCCTATCTGAAGGCGGTGCCGGGAAAGTAGACCATCAGGCCGCGCGCGGCTGATGCTCGCTGCCGAAGAGCGCCATATAGTCTTCCAGCGCCTCGCTGTTCTGGCCGAGCGCGCGGTAGATTTCCGTGGTGAAGGTGATGGGCGCCGTTCCGGGCGCGGTGACGATGCGGCCGCAGCGCACCGCCTGCGGCGTGTCGCGATAATGCGCATGGCCGCGATAGCCCGGCGTACCGTCGATGAAGGCGAGGCTGTTGCTGGTATGGGCGACCGTGTCCAGCACGCCGGCGCGGCCGAGCGCAAGCGTTGCCGCGCAGATCGCGCCGACCACCCGGTCGGCGCCCGAAAAGGCGGTGATGACCGGCGTCAGCTCCGGCGCGATGCCGCGCTCCCAGCTCGTCCCGCCGCAGATCACCAGCCCGTCGAAGCGGGCGGGATCGAGGTCTTCGACCGCCGCGTCCGGCGCGATGCGAAGCCCACCCATCGACGTCACGGACAGGGCGCCGGGCGTTGCCGAAACGACCTCGAAGCCGAACTCGCTGCGCGCGGAGGCCGTCAGCTGCGACACCTCCCAGTCGGCGAAACCTTCGGCAAAGACGATGGCGAGCCGGGTCATGGCGTTCTCCTCGTGGGCTGCGGGTGCGGCGAGTGTAGCGCAGGAAGGCCGTCGCCGGAACCTTCCGGCGCCCGATCGCCCGCCCATCTCATGCCAGCGCCTGCAGGTAGCGCATACCGGTGACGGGGCGGGGAACGAAATCCATCTGCTCGTAGAAGCGATGCGCCTGCACGTTGCCGGTGGCGGCGCTGACGGAGAGATAGCCGCAGCCGGCCTTGCGGGCGGTCTCGCGGGCGCGGTCGACGAGGTGCTGGCCGACGCCGTGGCCGCGATGGCCGTCGCGCACGAAGAGATGGTGCAGGTCCATGCCGCGCTGGCCTTCCTGCGCCCTGTAGAGCGGCACGAGGATGGCGTAGCCGAGCAGGCCCTCTTCCGATTCCGCCACCAGCGCCGTGATCCAGGGCAGGGGGCCGAAGAGGTCGCGTTCCAGCCGCTCCGGCGTGATCGCGGCGGCGTCGCCGTGATGGGCGGCAAGCAGCCCGATCATCTCGTTGAGTTCCGGCAGGTCGCGCGGCTTTGCGGTGCGGATGGTCACCACCCGCGGGCGTGTCAGTGAAATATCGCTGTCGTCGAGCATGTTTCTGCGTCCTTTTCGATGTGCCGTCAGGACGCTCAAACAACAAGGCCGCCTGACGGCGGCCTGTTGACAAATGATCTGTCGGCCGCCCCTTAGAGGAACGACCAAAAATACGAGTTGGCGATGTGCGCGTTCGTGATCATGCCGCCTTGATGAGCCGAAACCGCGGATTTGTCAACGGGGGTTCGGTTTTTGCTTGGGCGGGTGCGGCGCGCGGGCCACAGAGGCCGGCCAAGCGGCGGGGCCGCGTGCGGCAGATGCTTGCCATCTTCGCCGCTTGGCGCAGAATCCCCCGCGTGATTCTGCCGGAGGCCCGCATGTTCGCATCCATCACCCGTCGCCGCCTGCTTGCCGGTGCGGCACTCCTCCTGTCCGCGCGGCTTGCTTTCGCCGAAGACACGCCGCCGGCGCCGGCTCTAAACGACGGCACCGACGAGGACGGGCTTCCCGCCGGTGCCGCGCCGAGCGCCGCCCAACAGGCCGCCCTCGACGACGCCGACAAGCAGCTCGCGGCGATCGAGCAGCGGCTCGGCGGCCGGCTCGGCGTGTCCGTGCTCGATACGGAAACCAATATTTCGCTCGGCGCCCGCGAGACCGAACGCTTCGCGCTGGGTGCCACCGCCCATGTGCTGATCGTCGGCTTTGCGCTTTCCAGGGTCGATCAGGGTGCGGAAAAACTCGACCGCCGCGTCACCTTCGCCAAGGAGGCTGTGGTTGCCGGCTCGCCGGCGAGCGAGGCCCATGCCGGTGGCGACGGCATGACGGTTGCGGAACTCTGCGAGGCGGCGATCGTTGAGGGCGACAACACGGCCGCCAATCTCCTCCTCGACGCCGCCGGCGGCCCGAAGGCGCTGACGGCATGGCTGCGCAGCACCGGCGACACCGAAACCCGCATCGACCGCCGCGCCGGCGAGCCCGACGACGGCAAGGCCGACGATCAGCGCGACACCACGACGCCGGACTCCATGCTCGACACGATCGGCCTGCTGACGCTCGGAAACACGCTCGCCGATGCCTCCCGCACCCGGCTCGTCGACTGGCTGGCCGCCGCCACATCCGGCGAGGCCCGCCTGCGCGCCGGCCTGCCGAAGGAATGGAAAGTGGGCGGCATCGCCGGCACCGACAAGGCCACCGCCGCCGACATCGCCGTCATCTGGCCCCCCGAGCGCGGCCCGATCCTGGTCACCGCCTACGTCGCCGACACCAAACTCACCGGCCCCGACCTCGACGCCGCCTTCGCCGACATCGCGAAGATCGTCGCGGGGATGGTGGGGTAGATACTCAGAACAGCGCCGCAAGATCGCGGCGGGCATCCATGACGCGAACGATCTCGACGGTGTGTATATCGCCGTCGTCCGTATCCGGTATGGTCTCGTAAAGGATGACATACGGCGCTTCGACCAGCATGCGGGCGGAGCGGAAGATTTCGGGGTGACGTTCACCGAGGCGCGGATGGTCTATCAGCAATTCGGCCTTGGAACGGAAGCGCTCGAAGTACCGTTCGGCGGCCTTGGGCTGCTCTCTGCCGATGTCGATGTAGATGGCTTTGACATCGGCGCGGGCTTTCGGGGTCCAGAGAAGCCTAGCGGCCATGGCGCTTCGCGGATGCCAGTTCCTTGCGGGCTTCGTCCCGCAGCGCGTCGAAATCCACGTCCATAGCCGGGCCGCTCTCCTTGCCTTCCTGCCACATGGCTTTCAACGTGGCTATGTCGCCGCGCCGCTGCATCCATTTGGCCGACCAGTCGCGCATGGCCTCGCGGATAACTTCGCTGCCGCTGGCATAGGCGCCGCTTTCGACGGCGTCTCGGATCAGGTCGGCATGCTGCGGCGTCATCGAAACGCTCACCTTTTCAACATTCGCCATCTTACGCCTCCATATGCAATTGGTAGTAATAATTACCACCGGACGGCAGGGGCGGCAAGCGTCTGGAAATGTGCTATCATCCGGCTTTCATGGGGATTTTCCGATGCCGATTCTCGTTCAGCTTCCGTTGGGTATCGCCGGCCTGATCGCCGGTTATTTCGTCTCCCGCGACACGCTGCATTTCACGCTCGTCCAGACCGGCATCGCGCTGGTGATGCTGGCGCTGTTCTGCGCCTTTCTCATCAATGCCGGCCGCATCCGCAATGCGATCCGCGGCCGGAAGGGCGATGACCGGGCGGCGTGATCGTTACGTGCCGCAGAAGGTCTGCAGCACGCGTTCGAACGGCTGCGGCGGCTCCCTGTAGGCGGAAAATTCCGGCTGTTCGTCGTAGGGCTTGTTAAGCACCGTCAGCAGCGCCTCGAACAGCGAGAAATCGTCGTCCTCGATGGCTGCCTGGATCGCCTGCTCGATGCGGTGGTTGCGCGGGATGAAGGCCGGGTTGACGCGCCGCATCGCCTCTTTCCGCGTGGGCAAGGGCAGCGGGTCCCGCGACAGGCGCTCGCGCCAGCGGGCAAGCCAGGGGGCGGTTGCCGCCGGGTTCTTGAAGGTGGCGGCGAAGCCTTCCTCGTCTTCGTCGTCCTCGATGGCGCCGCCGAGGCGGCGGAAGGCAAGCGTGAAATCCGCCTCGCCGTCCTGCATCAGCGCCAGCAGCGACTGGATCAGGTCGAGGTCGCCTTCTTCCTCGTTGCCAAGGCCGATCTTGCGCCGCATACCGGCGAGCCAATGGTGCTGGAAGCGCTCGCCATAGCCCTGAATGACGTCGTTTGCGCGCTCCACAGCCTTTTCCGCGTCGGCATCGAGGAGCGGCACCAGCGTTTCGCCGAGCCTTGCCAGGTTCCATTGGCCGATGCGCGGCTGGTTGGCATAGGCGTAGCGGCCCTGCCGGTCGATCGAGGAAAAGACCGTGCCGGGATGATAGGCATCGACGAAGGCGCAGGGGCCGAAATCGATGGTTTCGCCGGAAATCGTCATGTTGTCGGTGTTCATGACGCCGTGGATGAAGCCGACATGCAGCCATTGTGCGATCAGCGCCGCCTGCCGTTCGGCAACGGCGCGGTAGAGCGAAAGATAGGGCGTCTCGCTGCCCTTCAGCTCCGGATAGTGGCGCTCGATCACGTAGTCGGCAAGCGCCCTGACGCTCGCATCGTCGCCGCGCGCGGCAAAAAACTGGAAGGTGCCGACGCGGATATGGCTTGCGGCGACGCGGGTGAAGACGGCGCCCGGCAGGATGTCCTCGCGATAGACCGGCTGGCCGGTGGTGACGGCGGCAAGCGCCCGCGTCGCCGGAACGCCGAGCGCATGCATCGCCTCGCTGACGATATATTCGCGCAGCACCGGGCCGAGGGCCGCGCGCCCGTCGCCGCGGCGCGAGAACGGCGTCTGGCCGGCGCCCTTGAGCTGGATGTCGCGGCGCGCGCCGGTCCGGTCGATCACCTCGCCGAGCAGGATGGCGCGGCCGTCGCCGAGCTGCGGCACGAACTGGCCGAACTGATGGCCGGCATAGGCCATCGCCAGCGGCTCGGCGCCCAAGGGCACGCTGTTGCCGGAAAAGATCGAAGCGCCCTCGCGCTTCAGCATCTCGACGTCGAGGCCGAGTTCGCCGGCCAGCGCCTCGTTGAGCTTGATGAGCCGCGGCGCGGTCGCCGGCGACGGTGCCTGCCGCGCGAAGAATTGCGGCGGCAGCCGGGCGTAGCTGTTGTCGAAGGGGATCGTCGCGGCAAGCGCGGTGTCGTCATGCGGTGTCGAGGTCATGCGCTTAAAGTAGGATCGGGGAGGGCGGGGCGCAAGCGCAGGGCGCGTTAACCATACCCTTGTCCCTGGCTGGTGACGGTGGTAACATCCGCCTCCGCCGCTTCACGGAGGTTCATAGTCCCATGAACGAGAAGCTTGAGTTGGAATTGACCGGTCAGCAGGCGGAAGCGCTTCGCCGGGCGGTCGCGGCAGGCACCTATTCGGATGCCGGTGAAATCTTCGCCGAAGCACTGGATGACTGGTTCGCGAAACGCGACGCCATGGCCAGTGACATGGAGTTGCTGCGCAGGCTGTGCAGCGGTAGCGCTGCATCCCGTCCGGTCGACATTTCCGGTATCCGCCGCGCGGCACGCCGCCGGCTGAGGAGCGTCGCATAGCGCCTCGCGCGCCGGATATTTTCACAATCAGGTTCGGACATTTCGCTTGCTCCTGGAAGGGGAAGCGGGGTGACCTCTCTCTCGGCGCGCGCCTTCCGCGCGCGTCCGGGTTGGCCTGATTGACGGGGCCGGGCGGCCGTCAGCCGGCTTGCGCCTCGATCTCGGCTGCCATTTCGGCGAGCTTGCGCACGGTGTTGAGATTGCGCGCCGTGCCGGGCTTCAGCGCCGGCAGCTTGAGCTTCGAGGTGCCGGAGCCCTGCGGAAAATGGATGTAGATCTCGCGTCCGGCGATCTGCACTTCCTCGCCGCCGGGGGCCGAAAGCGCGTCCAGCGCGTCGCCGGGCGGCGGCTCGGCAAGGAAGGTCACGAGCAGAAAGTTCGGCTTGGCGTGCGGAAAAGGTGCGTTTTTCGCCACCGCCTCCAGCTCGGCCCGGCTGCGCAGGATGACGCCGGGCGTCTTGCCCATCGCCTTCGTCAGCGCCTCCTCCAGCTTCGTCCGTACCGTTGGCTCGTCGAGGCTGGAGCGGAAGACGACGTTGCCGCTCTGGATATAGGTCTTCACCGCCTCGAAGCCGATCCCCTCGCAGATCGCCCGCAATTCCGCCATCGGCAACATGCCGGTGCCACCGACATTGATGGCGCGGAGCAGGGCGACGTAGACGGACATGGGCGGTTCTCAGGCGACTGCCGCGCGGCGCGTCGGAGCCGGTATTGGCCGCCCCATTTCCTTGGCGGCGGCAAGCCAGACCGAGATTGCGTCTTCGACGTTGTGGGCGGCTTCTTCCCGCGTCTCGCCATCGGACATGGAGCCGGGCAGGTCCGGAACGGTCGCAACGAAACCGCCGCCGTCCTCGGCGGAAAGAGGCTCGATGAGGATCGCGTAGTCGGGAATGGTCATGGGCGATGTCTCACAGCGTCGATAAACTTTACAAGTCTTCGTATATATACGGTAATCGCATCTGAGACAAAACCCTCTCTGGCCTGCCGGCCATCTCCCCCACAAGGGGGGAGAAGATTCGCGGCAGCGCTGCAAGTTAAGTCCCTCCCCCTTGTGGGGAGGGGTTGGGGAGGGGCCTTTTCCCGATGAAGCGTTTGAAAGGAATGCTCAGGCCAGCCCGCCCTCACATCTTCCCCGCCACCTTGATCGCGAACGCATATTCGAATGCGATCTCTTCCAGCCGCTGGAAGCGGCCGGAGGCGCCGCCGTGGCCGGCGTCCATGTTGGTCTTGAGCAGGATCGGCGCGGTGCCGGTGGTCTTTTCTCTTAAGCGGGCCACCCACTTCGCCGGTTCCCAATAGGTGACGCGCGGGTCGGTGAGGCCGCCGAGCGCGAGAATCGGCGGGTAGGGTTTCTCCCCGACATTGTCGTACGGGCTGTAGCCGGCGATGTGGTCGTAATCCTCGCGGCTCTCGATCGGGTTGCCCCATTCCGGCCATTCCGGCGGGGTGAGCGGCAGCGTGTCGTCGAGCATGGTGTTGAGCACGTCGACGAAGGGCACGGCGGCGATGATGCCGGCGAATTTCTCCGGCGCCATGTTGGCGACCGCGCCCATCAGCATGCCGCCGGCCGAGCCGCCCTCGGCGATGATGCTCGCGTAAGAGGTGAACTTCTCCTGATTCAGATAATCGGCCGCCGCGATGAAGTCCTTGAAGCTGTTGGTCTTCTTCGCCATCTTGCCGTCTTCGTACCATTGGAAGCCCTTGTCCTTGCCGCCGCGGATATGGGCGATGACATAGACGAAGCCGCGGTCGGCGAGCGACAGGCAGTTGGTGTTGAACGAGGCCGGAATGGTGATGCCGTAGGCGCCGTAGCCGTAGAGCAGGCAGGGTGCGGAGCCGTCGAGGCCCACATCCTTGCGGTAAAGCAGGGTGACGGGCACCGTCTCGCCGTCATGGGCGGGCGCGAAGACGCGGCGCGTCACATAGTCGTCCGGGTTGTGGCCGGACGGCACTTCCTGCGTCTTCAGAAGCGTGCGCGCCCGCGTCGCCATGTCGTAGTCGTAGAGCTGGCTCGGCGTCGTCATCGAGGAATAGCTGAAGCGGATGGTGTCGGTATCGTATTCGGCCGCCCCCTGCAGCCCGAGCGAATAGGCTTCCTCGGCAAAGGCGATGGCGTGTTCCGCGCCGGTCTTGAGGTCGCGCACGATGATCTGCGGCAGGCCGTCCTTGCGCTGCAGCCAGACGAGATGGCGCGCAAACGCCATGTGGCTGAGGATCAGCGTGCCCGGCGTATGGGCGACCACTTCGCGCCAGTGCTCTTTCTCCGGCGTTGCCACCGGCGCTTCCATGATCTTGAAATCCTTGGCGTCGCCGTCGTTGGTGAGGATGTAGAAGACGTCGCCGCCCTCCGTCATCGCATATTCGATGCCGGTCTCGCGCTCTGCCACCAGCTTCGGCTCGGCCGTCAGGTCCGTGGTCGAAAGCAGGCGGTATTCGCTGGTCTCGTGGTCGTGGATGTCGATGTAGATATAGTCGTCGAGCAGCGAGCCGCCGACGCCCATGAAGAAGCCGGCATCCTCCTCCTCGTAGACCAGCCGGTCCTCAGCTTGCGGCGTGCCGAGAATGTGGTGGAAGACTTTTGACGGGCGGTGGTTCTCGTCGAGCGCCGAATAGAAGAAGCTCTTGCCGTCCGGCGCCCAGACGCCGTCGCCGCCGGTGTTTTCGACGATGTCGGAAAAATCCTCGCCGGTTTCGAGGTCGCGGACGCGCAGCGTGTAATATTCCGAACCCTTGTCGTCATAGCCCCAGATGCCGCGGCTGTGATCGGTGGAATGGTCGAGCCCGGCGAGGCGGAAATAGGCCTTGCCCTGACCTTCCCTGTCGCCGTCGAGCAGCAGCTTGCGCTCGCCGCCGTCGCGCGGCTCGCGGAAATAATGCGGCTGCTCGCCGCCGGTGACGTAGAGCGTGCCGTAGGCGTAAGCGCCGTCCTTCACCGGCACGGAACTGTCGTCTTCCTTGATGCGGCCTTTCATCTCGGCAAACAGCGCCTTCTGCAGCGCCTTCGTGTCGGCCATCGCCGCGTTCATATAGACGTTTTCCGCCTCCAGATGGCTGCGGATCGTCGGGTCGAGGATGCTTGGGTCCTTGAACATCGCCTGCCAGTTGTCGGCGCGCAGCCAGGCGTAATCGTCGGTGCGGGCGATCCCGTGGCGGGTATCGGAAACCGGCTTCTTCTCAGGCGCGGGCGGGGCGGGGAGGTCCTTGAATATCGGCACGGCGCGTATTTTCCTCTGGCAACACTTTGGACGCCAGAGATAGGCGCGGGCGCTCCGCCGATCAAGCGGCATCTGGCCGATCACGCTTGCGGCACCTCCCGCACTTGCCTTGTTCTCACCACATTCGCTAATAGAACGTAGCCCTCCGCCTTGAATCGAACGTTCGAGCAATTCCAGCAAAAGTGCGAAGCGGTTTTGCGTCCGGAATTGCGTAAAAACAAAGGAGTAGAGCGTTTTCGCGATTCGAAGAAAAGCGGAAATGCTCTAAGTTCCGAAGCCGCCAAGATCACCTGCCGGCTTCGATTTTTGAAATGAAGCAGGGGATTATTGCCTTCCATGTTCAAGTTCATTGCCGTTTTTCTGCCCGCCGCACTGACAGCCGTCTCCGCCTTCGCCGTCGATCCGGCGATCAAGAAGCAGTTGCAGAAGCTCGATCCCGCCGAGCGCATGGAGCAGAGCTGCGACGCCGAGGCCATGAAGCGCATCGCCGCGCAGAAGAACGGCTTCCGCCCCGACAAGGTCATCGCCTACACCTTCCGCGACCCGGCCATGGGCGACAATTCCGTCAAAGCCCCCGGCGCCGTCTTCCGCAGTGAGGGCGACTGGTACCACCTCTCCTATGTCTGCGTGACCGGCCCGAAACACATCAACGTCCGCTCGCTGAGCTTCCAGATCGGCGCGAAAGTACCCCGCGAGCAATGGACGGATCATTATTTGTACGATTGAGCATCGCTGAGCGCTCAGCGCTTAGCCAAAGGCACACGTCCCTTCATCATCGTTTCATGAAGCTTGGCTCTGATCTTTTCGTAGAATTCCCGAGGGATCATGCCGTAATCGTAGCGGTTTGGATCGGACGGCAGCGTCCGAAGGTGAATGCCGGGCCACTCGAACCTGTTGACTTCGCTGACGCGGACCCAGTTGGTCGCGTCATCCAGACCAAGCTGACCGCAAAGTTCCGGCGGAACCTCGATGGACAGGTCTTCCTCACCGAGTTCGGGAGGGGAATGCGTGATCGGCACGACGATCGTATCCCCGGTCTTCGAGTGATAGAGGACGATCGCACAAGGCCTGTCCTTGCTTCCCAAGGATAGGCCTTCGCTTTTTTCCTTATCCCACAGGTAGTTGTATCGGACGACGAGGCCGGGAACCGGGACCGGGTAACTCACTCGGAGACTTTACCGTATTCGGCGCCCATGATCAGCGCCATGGTTTCGTCATCCATTTCGCTCACGCGAATGACCTCGCGTTCGCGCCTTTTCATGGCCTGGTAGTGCTCGAGTTCGGTTGCAGACAAGAAAGCGCCGACCGTCCGGTTATGAGCCGTGATCTCGATCACGCCCGCCGTCTGCACCTGTTCCCGGTATGTCGTAAATTTACGAGCAAACTCGGTCGCCGGAACTTTTAAAACCTGAGCCATATCTCGCTGCTCTCCTTTTTGTGTAAAATGCGAGTTTTACACATTTTGTCAAGGGAAGAGACGCGGGCGAAACCGCCTCAACCCTTCCCCACAACCACCATCCGGTTGGTTACACCCGTCACCTCGCGCACGCCTTGGCCGACCGTCACCACGTCGCGCTTCATGACATCGCTGGCCTGCATGGTTGTGCTCCTTCAGGGGTTATTCGTCGTCACCATCGCAAAGCGCCAGAATGCGCCGCTGCACCTCGGCGTCCTGGCCGTGGATGGCGCTCATCAGGTGGCGCAGGGTGCCGCGCAGGCCGTGCAGCTGGTCGACGAGGTCCATGACCACGTCGACGCCCGCGTCGTTGACGCCCATCTGCTCCGTCAGGTCGAGGATGAGCCGGGCGCGCGCCAGATCGGCGTCGCGAAAGTGCCGCGCGTCCCGGCGGGCTTCGGGAACCAGCCAGCCCTGCTCGACCCAGATATCGAGAACCGTCACATCGATCTTCAGGGATCTGCGGAATTCGATCTCGTCCATGGTTCAGGCTCCCATGTTCTTTCGCGGATCATGCGCCTCGCCGGCCGCCCAGTCCTTGACGAAATCGGCGAGGGCGGGATCGGCCGCATCCGGCAGCACGATCTTCAATGTCACATAGGCGTCGCCATGCTCGCCGCCACGTTTCGGCGCGCCCTTGCCCTTGAGGCGCAGGGTCTTGCCGCTGTTGGAGTTGGGCGCCAGCGTCACCGTGACCGCGCCGGAGGGGGTGGGCACGCGCACCTTGCCGCCGAGAACCGCCTCGCGCAGCGAAATCGGCAGGTCGAAGCGGATATCGTCGCCATCGCGGCTGTAGAAACGGTGCGGCTTCACATGGATCTCGATCAGCGCGTCGCCCGAGGCCCCACCGTTGAAGCCGGGGTCGCCCTTGCCGCGCAGCCTCAGCGTCTGGCCGTCGCGCGTGCCGGGCGGGATCTGCGCGTCGAGCGCCGGCCCGTCGGGCAGGCTCACCTGCCGCTTCGCGCCGTTGATGGCGTCGAGGAACTCGACCTCCATGGAAAAATGACGATCCTGACCTTTCATATGGGCCTCGCCCCTCTTGCGCCGTGAAAAGAAGGAAGAGAACAGGTCGTCCGCATCGCCGAAATCGGCAAAACCGCCGCTGTTGTGATAGGGGTCGTTCGGCCGCTCGGCGGACGCATACTCGCGGTAATAATGCCGGGGCGGCGGCTCGGCGCCGGAGGCGTCGATCTCGCCGCGGTCGAAGCGCCCGCGCTGCTCCTCGTCGCCGACGATGGCATAGGCCGCCGATATCTCCTTGAACTGCTCCTCCGCCTTGCTGTCGCCGGGATTGAGGTCCGGATGCAGCTTCTTGGCCAGCTTGCGGTAGGCGCTCTGGATGTCCTTCTGCGACGCGTCGCGCTTGACGCCGAGCAGTTCATAAGGGTCTCGGCTCATCGCAGTCTCCTGGTGGCGGGGCGGGGCATCGTCCTCTCCGGCAATTCGTCTCGACCCTCGATAAGTTAGGATGCGCCCGCCCGCACCGCAAGAAGCGGGGGTGCGGGTTCCTTGACTTACAGGAGATCGGATTGCGTCTTTGATGATAGCACGTAATAAGAGTATAAAGTTGCGTAGCATTAAGTTGTCAATTGACAAGATAATTTGCGGGGGCTAGCTTGGGACGCAAGTCGCATAAATCGAAAGAGATCGAAGCCGTCCTTCGAGAGCTTGAGAGCCTTGGCTGGACGATCGTCGAAGGCAAGGGGCATGCGTGGGGTCTCCTGCGCTGTCCGGCCAATAGCGAAGATTGCAGGTGCGGCGAGTTCTGCCAGATGTCCGTCTGGTCGACCCCGAAAGACCCCGAGCGGCACGCGAGGAAGCTAAGGCAGAAGGCGCTCGCATGCACCAAGCTCGACGGGAAGGATGGAGAGCATGGCTGATCAATTCGAGTTCGAGCTGGTTTTCGCTCTTCCCGAGGGGGAGCACGATCCCGTCGACTTGTCCAACGCCGTGTTCGACGCGGGCTTCGAGGATTGCCTGGTCGGCACCGGCATCGCCGGGCTTCTGGGCGTGGAACTCGAAGCGGAGGGGAATGGCGCCGAGGAGGTCATCCTGGATGCCGCCCGCACGCTCATCAAACACCTGCCGCCCGGCACGCAGCTTCGTGAGGTTCGCCCGGATCTCGTCAGCCTTGCGGAAGTCGCCGAGAGGCTGAACGTCAGGCGCCAGGCGCTCCAGCAGCGCGAGATGCCTCTGCCGAGCCTGGGCGGCCTCTATCGGATCGATGAGCTTGCGGCCGCGCTGACCAGGGCGATGGCGCCCGAGCAGGGCAAGCGCCGCCCGCGCTTCGATATGGAGCGCGCCGCGAAGTGGCTGCGCGCCGGCCATGCCGCCCGCCAGCTCAATGCGAAGCTGACGATGCGCGAACTCGATCCGCTCTCGCTCCGCTTCAAGGCCGCGCGCTGACCTTCGGGAATTCCGCGATGCGCCATATTTCCGGCGTCTTGAGCGGCGATGCAGGTTGCGTCGGCGGGCGGGGCGCTGTAGTGCGATCCGCAACCCGAACCGTCCCCCTTTTCACAGTTTGGCCGATCGCCCGATGAACCGTTTGCTGCCGACCCTTGCCTGGCTTCTTGCCGCCGCGCCCGCCGCTCTTGCCGCCGCAAACCCGCCCGTCGCGGGCGTGGCGCCGGTGAAGCTCGTCGAGCCGCATCTGCATGTCACGCGCGCCGGCAAGAACGCCGCGCCGCGCATCGCGCTCACCTTCGACGCCTGCATGGGCAAGACGGATATGCGCATTCTCGACACGCTAGTCGGCGAGCGCGTGCCGGCGACGATTTTCGTCACGGCCCGCTGGCTGCGCACCAATCCGCAGGCGCTGACGGTGCTTCAGGCCCATCCCGATCTCTTCGAGATCGAGAACCACGGCCAGAACCATATCCCCGCCGTCGACCGGCCGATGCCCGTCTACGGTATTCCGGCTGCCGGCTCACGGCAAGCGGTCGCGACCGAGGTCAAGGGCGGCGGCGATGCCATGCTCGCGCACGGCCTTGCCCAGCCGCACTGGTTCCGCGGCGCGACGGCCAAGTACAGCCTTTCCTCCATCGCCGAAATCCGCGGCCTCGGCTACCGCATCGCCGGCTATTCGGTGAATGGCGACAGCGGCGCCACGCTGCCCGCCGCCGCCGTCGAGCGGCAATATGCCTCAGCCAAAGACGGAGACGTCATCATTTCCCACATCAACCAGCCGACCCATCCTGCCGGCGAAGGCGTGGTTAAGGGCATTCTGGCGCTGAAGGCCAAGGGCACGCAGTTCGTCCGCCTGCAGGACATCGACGAATGCGGCGACGACGACACGACGCAGTAAGCGGCTGGCCGGGGGCGCCCCTCATCCGCCCTGAGCTTGCCGAAGGGCCGCCACCTTCTCCCCGCAGGCGGGGAGAAGGACCCATACCGCACCCTCATCCTCATCAGTAGGGCACGTCCCCTCTCCCCGTAAAACGGGGAGAGGGTTAGGGTGAGGGGCAAAGCCAAAGCCGCAGCATCAATGCGCAGCACCCGCTCCAAGCTTGGCGTCGCCGCCGGCGGGCGGGCGAAGGCCGGGGGCGGGGCGGTCGAGGGCGTAATCGTCGAACCAGTCGCGGCGGGTGTCGGCCACCATCGCGCCGATCATCAGCGCGGCCATGAAGGACGAGGTGATGCCGTTGCCGCCATAGCCGAAGGCGGCAAGGACGTTCGGCATGCCGGGCACCGGGCCGATCATCGGCAGGCCGTCCACCGTCTCGCCGAAGGTGCCGCACCAGCTATAGCCGATGCGGGTGTCGGCATGCGGCCAGAGCAGCGCCAGCTTTTCCTGAAGGATCGCCGCCTTTTCCGGCAGCTTGTCGTCGCGGCGGGCGGCATCATGGGTGCGGTCGTCCTCGCCGCCGATGACGATGCGGTTGTCATAGGTGGTGCGGGCGTAGAGATAGGGATGGCTGTCCTCCCAGATCAGCGCCCGCTCGCGCCAGAGCTTCGACGGGTCCTGCGGAATGGTGGCGATCGCCCAGGTGGAGGTCGCCCGATGCAGCGCCGGCATCTCCATGCCCGGCGCGCTATAGCCGGTGGCGAGGACGGCATGGGCCGCCTGTACGACGAAACGGCCTTCGGTCGCGATGGTGACGTGGCCGCCCTCGCAGTCGAGCCGTGTCGCGGCCTCGTTGACGAGGCGCGCGCCGCGCCTGGCGGCGACTTCCAGAAGCGCCCAGCAGAGCAGCAGCGGATCGGCCTCGGCCGCCCCCGGCGAAAGAATGCCGCCCTCGCGCTCGATCTCGAATTCAGTCATCAGATAGGGGTGCGAGAGGAAATCGCCGGGCAGGCCGGCGCGCTCGCGCAGCTCCATCTCCTGCTGCAATTCGCGTGCGCCGCCGGTGTTGGAGGTGAGGTAGAGCGAGGAGCGCGGGCGCAAACGGCAGGGAATGTCGAGGCGGTCGATCAGCCGCGCCAGGCCGGAGACGGCGATGGTGCTGCGGCGATAGATGGAAGCGGCCTTGTCGAAACCGTAATAGAGCGCGAGTTCCGAAAGCGGCGTGTCGATCTCCCAGAGCAGCATCGCGGTGCTGGCCGCCGTGCTGCTCCGGCCCGGAACCTCCCGGTCGATGACGCAGACGGAATAGCCGCGCGCCGTCAGGTGTTCGGCGGCCAGCGCGCCGGTGATGCCGCCGCCGATGACGGCGACGTCCACGGTCATGCTGGCGTTCAGCGGATGAAAGGCCGGGCGCAGCGCCGTGCGGCCCCAGGGCGAGCGGCCGCCGGTCGGATCGTCGTGATCGTCCGGCGGCAAGGGAAGGTCGACTGACATCGTTCTCGAACTCCGGGCGAGCGGCGCCCCGGCGGGGCGTCTTCACGACTTCGGCAGCTGCGGCTGCGGCTTTTCCTCGACGAACAATTCGTTGATCACCGTCATGACGACCAGTGACAGCGGCAGCGCCAACATAGCGCCGATTGCCCCCCACATCCAAGTCCAGAAGAGGATCGCCAGAAAAACCACGAATGGGTTGATATCGAGCTGCCGGCCCATGACGGCCGGGAAGAGCAGGTTTTCCATGAGAAGGTGGAGGCAGAAGAACACGGCGGCCGGCGCAAGCCCGATCAGGACGCTCCCATGCGTCATCAGCCCGGCGATCGCCACGGCGGTGGTGATCGCGATGATCCCGAGGAACGGAATGAAACAGGCGAGGAAGGCGAAGACGCCCCAGAGAACCGGCAGGCTCAGCCCGCCGATGAAGGCGATCAGCGTCATGGCGGCCCCGAGCCCGGCATAGATCGCCGAAGCGCTGGCGAAATAGAAGCCGAGCACCTGTTCGACGCCGTTGATGACGCGGATCGCGGCAAGCCGCTGGTCGCGCTTGGGGAAGGCGAGGATGAGCGATTTGCGCAACTGCACGCGGCCGGCGAGAAAGAGGAGGAGGGCGGCGAGGAAGATCAGCACCTGCACCAGCGCCGGCGTCAGGCTGGTGGTGACGAGATGCAGCACGTTGCCGGTGTTTTCGAGAAGCGAGCCGATCTGGACCGGCCCTCCTTCAAAGGTCTGCGGCGTGATGTGCAGCCAGCGGATGCCCTCCAGATAGCCGACGGCGCGGTCGAAGGCGTGCTGGGCGAAGTCCGGCCCCTGCTTGGCAAGCGTTCCGATCGGCCCGAGCAGGGCATCGACGATGAGAAAGATGAAGAGCGCCACCGCCGTCGACAGAAGCAGCGCGACCGCGATCCGCGGCAGGCCGAGCCTGCCGAGCTTGTCGGCGAGCTGCCCGAGGATCATGCCGATCACCACCGCAAGCGTGATGGGGATCAGGATGAGCGACATCATGTAGACGGCGGCAAGCGACAGGATCAGGAAGATGCCGAGCATCGCCCAGTCGCCGGCAACGTCGAGCGCATCCTTCTCCAGCCCGAGCGGCGAGGACACCTCCATATCCCTGGTGGCGGCGCGAAAGGGCTCCACCCAGCTGCCGAGGCGCGGCGCGAGCGAAAGGCCGTTCTTCGCGGCAGCGCCGTATTTCCCGGCGGCCCCGTTCTTCCCCGCGGCATTGTCCATCTGTCGAAATCCCCGCTGTGCTGCCGCAACAACGCCAAAGGGGTGGTTCCGGTTCCGTGGGGCACCGCACGTCCCTTCTCCCTGCCTGCGGGAGAAGGTGGCCCGAAGGGTTCGGATGAGCGGAGCCTCGATCTCCGCCATAGATTCCCGACGGTGTGAGCAGCCACGGCCTTGCCCTTGCAGGCAAGTGTCAAAATTTGATACTATGATCGGTGCATGGAGGTCAAAATGGCCGGAAGAAACTTTAGCCTGACGAAACATTTGAGCGATTTCGTGGACAACGAGGTATCCTCGGGCCGCCACCAGACGGCCAGCGAAGTGATCCGGGAGGCACTTCGGCGCTACGAAGACGATGTTGTCGCCGAGCGCGCCAGCATCGCGGTGCTTGAGAAGGTGGCAGCGGAAGGGGATGCCGCAATCGAGCGTGGCGACTATACGCTCATTCGGGGGGCAGGGGACGCCCAGGAACTGCTTGACCGATTGAATGCAAGGGCAGCTCGAAAGAGCGCACCCACTTCTCCTCGCCATGGCTGAATTTCGGTTATCCGGACCTGCCGAAGACCAGATCGACGAGATTTTGGTTCGCAGTGAAGAGAAGTTCGGGGTGTTGTCCCGAGAGCGGTATGCCGCTCTCCTGGTTGCGGCCATGAATGAAGTTGCCACAAACCCCTACGGCAACATGGTCACGTGGAAGCAGTTGTCGTCTGGCAAAATCGGTATCTTTCATATCGAGCATTGTCGACGTCGCGTGTCCGATCCTCCAGGAATCGTAAAGGAACCTCGCCATCTATTGATCTTCAGGGTCGCTCACGACGATGTCGTCAACATTATCGGCGTGCTTCACGACAGCATGCTTCTGGATAGAGCGATTCGCCGGGTCGTCCGGATGAACCCGGATGCCGAACCATCAGGGTAGCGCCGTCAGCGTCAGCCCGATCCCCCAGGGGTCCTTCAGGAAGACGCCGCCGTCGCGGGGGAGGGTTTCGATCCGGAGTTCGTCGAGCCTGGCGACGGCCGTGTCGAGGGCTGCCTTGTCGTTGAAGCGGAGCGTGTAGTCGGCAAGGCCCGTCATGTGCTCGGAGCGGACGCCGGCGCCGCGGCTGTTCCAGATGTTGGCGGCGATATGGTGGTGGTAGCTGCCGGTGGCAAAGAAGCTGGCGCCCGGATAGCGGGCCATCAGCTTCAGCCCCAGCACGTCGCGATAGAAGGCGTCGGCTTCGGGAATATTGCCGACCTGCAAATGGATGTGGCCGATCGCGGAGCCGTCCGCCATGCCCTCCCAGCGATCCTGCGGCGCGCTGTCGTAGAGCGCCTGCAGGTCGAGCCTGAGCGTCGCCATCTCCACCATGCCGTCCTGATGGAAGGTCCATTCCTCGTGCGGCCGGTCGGCATAGATCTCGATGCCGTTGCCTTCGGGATCGGAAAGGTAGATCGCCTCGCTCACCAGATGGTCCGATGCGCCCTCGAGGACGACGCCGTTTTCGGCCGCGTGCTTCAGCCAGCGGGCAAGCTCGGTGCGGCTCGGCATCAGGAAGGCGGTGTGGAAGAGGCCGGCGGCATTGCGCGGCGCCTCGCGCACGGCGCGGTCCGTCGTCAGCGTCAGCAGCGGATTGCCGCCGGCGCCGAGCACTTCCCCGCTTGCCGAGGATTCGATGGTCCTGAGGCCGAGCATCGAGCGGTAGAAGCCGGAAACCGCATCGAGATCGCGCACCACCAGATGCGAGCGGTTGACATAGGCCGGGCGCGTCAGCGCGTAGGATGGTTGAACGTCGCTCATGCTTCCGCTCCGATGATAACATCCTTCATATGGGGCATCTGTATCGTTCACAGAAGCCCGTATTTTGGCAATGCAGCGTTCGCGCCGCATTGACGAAGTTTCGCGGCCCTTGACCTCGATCAATGTCGCGCGACGTTATTATGGCATGATCGGCCCCGCGAGGACGGAAAGCAGACGACCGCAGGAGAGACAACGATGTACAAGAAGATCATATGCGCGGTGGACCTGGGCAAGAAACCGCGCGCGGAGCGCATCCTCAAGCGTGCCGCAGCACTCGCCTCGCCCGGCGGAGAAGTGGTGTTGCTGCATGTGGTGGTGGACGTGCCGAGCTACATCATGATCGACCTGCCGCAGCAATATATGGACACCTCGATCAAGGAGGCGGAGGGGCAGCTCGCCGCGCTCGCCAGGGGCATGGCCGTGGTGCCGGAGGTGCGCTGCGGCGTGGCGGAGACGGCGATCCTCGCCGCCGCCGAGGATCATGGCGCGGACCTCATCATCGTCGCCTCCCATCTGCCGAATTTCTCGAACTATTTCCTCGGCGCGACGGCGGACCGGGTGGTGCGCTACGCCAAGTGCTCCGTCCTTGTCGACCGGGGTGCGGAAGAGGCGTAATAATTTCCGATTGGCCCCGGCAAGCACGAACGAAGCAGGAGGAGGCGCACCATGGATACCAGCGCATACGAACGGGCGCTGCGGGACCGCCAGCGCGAGATTCTGGCACGGCTGCAGAAGATCGACGTCGATCTCGGCCGCACCAAGGACGCCGACAGCGCCGACCGCGTGACGGAGGGCGAAAACGACGAGGTGCTGGAAGGGCTGGGGCAGGCGGGCCAGGACGAGCTGCGCGCCATCGACGCGGCACTCCAGCGCATCGAGAAGGGCACCTACGGCACCTGCGTGCGCTGCGGCAAGCCGATCTCCCCCGGCCGGCTCGCCGCTGTTCCCTATGCGCCGCTCTGCGAGGATTGCATTAACCGAGATTGAGACCTGATTTTACCTGTTCATCAAAGGTTACTCCGTCATCCGTTAGGATGCGTTGCCTGGCGGGAATGCCGGTGCGACCATCGCAAGCGGAGGCCGAAGATGGAGATGGCGGAATTCAAGGGTATTCGCTGGGCCTACGACAGGAGCGAGCTGATCGCCGACGGCATCGTCAACGGCGTCGGCGTCGTCTTCTCGCTGGTGGGCGCCACGGTGCTGATCTTCTACGCCACCGTCTGGCGCTCCTATGGCGAGATCGCCGCCGCCTGGGTCTACGGCCTCGGGCTGGTGCTGGCGCTGTCCGTCTCGTTTTCCTACAATGTCTGGCCGGTTTCGCCGACGAAATGGAAGCTCAGGCGCTTCGACCATTCCGGCATCTTCGTGCTGATCGCCGCCACCTACACGCCCTTCCTCCAGCGCGGCTATGACGATCCGCTGCTGGTGGCAGCGCTCGTCGCCATGTGGCTGACGGCGGCGGCGGGGATCTATATCAAGTGCCGCTTTCCCGGCCGCTGCGACCGGCTGGCGATCCTGCTTTACCTCGCCATGGGCTGGAGCGGCGTCCTCGTCGCCGGGCCTGTCGCCGAGCGCGTTCCCTTCGCCTCCATGCTTTTGATCGTCATCGGCGGGGTGATCTATACGCTCGGCGTGATCTTCCACGTCTGGGAGCGCCTGCGGTTCCAGAACGCCATCTGGCACGGCTTCGTCATTGCCGCCGCCGCCGTGCATTATTCGGCGGTGCTGACCTGCCTCAGCCTGTCCTGAAGAAGCCGCCGCCGACGCGGCGGTTGTTGCGCGCCGTGCCGGGGCATTTCTCCGCCGGCCTCAGGCTGCGCGCCAGCCGCATGACCACGGCGTCGTAGCGCTGCATCTCGCCCTTCGGGTAATCGATCTGGAAGAAGGCGGCATCGCCGTTGCAGAGCGCCACGCCGCGCGCATAAAGGATGCGGTCGCCGCGGATGCCGGAAAAGCTGACCGCGCGGCCGGCGACCTTGGAATAGGACATCTGCCAGCCGTCGCTTTTCGCCAGCGCCATGCGGAATTTCGCCTGCGCGGCAAAATCGTCCTGCAACAGCCGCGTGCCGAAGACGACGAGCTTCGCCGACTTGTCGGGCGGGGCAAGCGTCAGCCCGTCGCTGCCGTCCGGGTGGCCGGAAATGGCAAAGGCGTCCGGCAGGTCGATCATGTAGCCGAAGCGGGCATTGTCATAGCTCCACCAGTCGTCGGCAAAGGCGGGGGCGGCGAGCAGAAGGAAGACGGCGAGGAGGCTGAGGCGCATGCGGTTTCCGGGCGGGGGCGACAAATCGGCAATACGCTTTAGCGCATCCGCGAACGAAAATCATATGGAGATGACAATATCGTGTCGAAGCGCCGCATTTACTGCCGCCGGCCCCTCACAAAGCAAAAGGAATAGCCGATTTACTTCCACCCCGTCGCGCGCTACAGCGCCGCTTGAAGACCTTCCGACGATACGGAGCATCCCCATGAACCAGAGCGTCATCCTGCGCGACGCCACCGAGGCCGATCTTTCGGCCGTCCGCGACATCTACAACCACGCCGTGGAGCACACCACCGCGATCTGGAACGAGACGCTGGTCGATCTCGACAACCGCGTGGAGTGGTTCAGGGCGCGGAAAATGCGCGGCTTTCCGGTGATCGTCGCCGAGAGCAACGGCACCGTGGCAGGCTATGCCTCCTATGGCGACTGGCGGGCCTTCGACGGCTATCGCCACACCGTCGAGCATTCCGTCTATGTCGACAAGGATTGCCGTGGCCTCGGCATCGGCGAGGGGCTGATGCGCGAGCTGATCGCCCGCGCGTCGGCTGCCGGCGTGCATGTGATGATCGCCGGCATCGAGGCGGAGAACACAGCCTCCATCCGCCTGCACGAAAAGCTCGGCTTCCGCGTCGCCGGCACCTTCTGCGAAGTAGGCACCAAGTTCGGCCGCTGGCTGGACCTGACCTGCATGGAACTGCGCGTTCCCGCATCCGCCTGAGGCACGAGGGTAGGGCGGTCAGCCCTGCGGCTTGCCTCTGAGAAACCGCGCCGCACCCCAGCCGGCCGCCGAGGCCGAGAGGAACACGCCGGAGAACACGGCCGCACTCGGCGCATGAAAGGGCACCGCGCTCCAGCGCGGCTTGACGATATCGGCGGTGTTGAAGCTCTCGCCGCTATATTGGCACTGGATCAGCGACATGCTGTTCAGCGCCATTTCCGTATCGATCTTCGAGACCAGCTCGCCGGCGGCGGCCGCCTCGCGCGGCATCTCGCGGAGCTTCAGAAGAACCGCCCGCGTGGCGGCGAGATAGGCGTGGGAGCACTCGTTGAACGGGCTTTCCTCGTCGGTGACGCCGCCCGGCATCGTGCCCCACAGGCAATAGGCATACTGGATCTCGGCAAAATTCAGCATCCGCCGGAACGGCTCGCTGGTATCGGCGGCCGACCGCGCCAGCTCGAAAATAGCGCCCCGATAGGGCGCCAGCACCGCCATCTCCCCATGCCCCAGCGCCGGCACCGGCAACCCCGACCCGCTGCCCCCGCCACCGCCCCCATGGGCAACCGCCGCCCCCGGCACGGCGACAGAGGCCAGCACCGCCGCAAGAGCGGCAAACCGCAATGTTCTCGAAGATTTCGTTTCGCGCATACCTGATCGCCGGTTCGGGACGCGGTGGCATAGCACGGATGGCGGCGGGAGAGAAATCTACAGTCCAGGCCCCTGCAGACTGGATAGAACTTCCCGAGCCGCTGCACGGCCAAAATCATAGGCATTCATAGCGAGAATTGCACTCATCAAATCTTCGATCATAGATCATTCCTGGTGATGTGTCTGACAAGCGTTGTCATGATTCCGAATTGATAGTAGCCAATATTTTTGCGGCTGGGATCGACTTTGAACGTATTGATCCATGGCAAGTATCTCTCGATGCCTCTCGTGACTTTTTCATCGGTAACAGTTACCGAGGCGCCCGTGTAAGTCGCACCTGGTCCTCCAACCTCGCTTATATTCCGAGGGTCAACGATGGTGAGGGAGTATGGATCGTTTGTGTCAGGAAAATAGACAATCGTTGGAAGGAGCTGCACGCTTACAGGGAATTCGCGATTCATCCAGGCGCTCTTTTTTCCCGTAGGAGAGGCTGGCAACGCCCAGCTTGCCGAGCGTAAAAAAGTAGCCCGCGTGTCAACGACTTCGAGCAGGACGAATGCGACCTTCCCGTTAGGGAAGACGATCGGTATAGCCTGGCCTTTGACGGAACGGTGCACGCAGCTTCCGCCTTCGAGTGGAAAACAGGGCGGCCGGTGAAGCGTCTCCTGGATGACACCGCTTGCGGAGAGCGTGCGGCCATCCACGACAAAATTTACCGTAAGGCGATATCGATAGGAATCAACGATATAGAAGAGTTGCCGCGCAGTTATTAGCGTGCCGACAGCCAGCACGATCGTTCCCACTAGGATCGCTATAGCTAATAACGCGCGCATCGCTGCGATCGCCGCCCCGGTACCGCCGCAAGGGCGGCAAACCGCAATGTTCTCAAAGATTTCGTTTCGCGCATACCTGACCGCCGGTTCGGGACGAGGTGGCATAGCACGGATGGCGGCGGGAGTCGCGATCGATCCGGTCGGTGGAAGTCCGGTCTATGAGCGAAAGCTGCGCACGACGGAGAACCGGCTGGCAAGAGCCGTGATCACGCGCTAAAAAGAAGGGCATTCGCCGACGCGCGCAACGAAGTCCGAAGGCTGCACCATGACGGACAAGGACCGGAAGGTTTCGGAAGACCCCGGCGCGCCGCCGGCGCTTCGCCCGATCGGCTTCCGGGCGATCTCCGCCGCCCTCAGCATCAAGCGGCCGAAGCCGGCTTCCTCTCCCTCGCCGGAGCCCGACACAGCACCCCTCGGCCCCTTCCTGCCCCCCGGCTTTCACGCGCCGCCGGACGATTGACGTTTGCGAGCGCCGCGCTATTCACTCCGGCCGCCACAGGACAAATTCATGCGTCTATTCCGCATCACCGTCGCCGCCTTCCTCATTTCCTTGGTCTCGGTGGCAGCGGGCGCGCAATCGGCGCGGCAGCAGTTCCGCGTGACGACGGCGGCCGGGGAAATTCCGGTCGAAGGCTTCGGGGCCTGTGCGCGCTGCCCGGCGGTCCTGGTCCTGAGCGGCAGCAAGGGCTTTGGCGCGTCCGCTTACGACGAGATCGGCAAGAGGTTTCAGGCGGCGGGCTTGAATGCCTATCTCGTTCACGTCCTGTCGGACGCGGACCTCGACGCCATCGCTACGGCGAGCGGCGCGCGGGCGCGGATCGCCTATTATGCGCGGCGGTTGCCGGATTGGATTGCCGGCGTTCAGGGCGTGGCAGCATATCTTGCGGCGCAATCGCCGCGCGGCGGCAAGGTCGGCCTCCTCGGCATTTCCCTCGGCGCGCAGATCGCGTCTGCCGCCTCAGTCGGGCGGTCCGATATCGGCGCGCTGGTGCTGGTCGACGGCGGTTTGCCGAACGGCTATTCGCAGCCCGTCCGCATCTTGCCGCCGCTGCTTCTCATTTGGGGCAGCGCCGACCGGACCTTCCCGCCGTCCGTCGGCCTTGAGCTGCAACGGACGGCGCAACGGCTCGGAGGGCCTGTCGCCCTCGACGTCTACGAGGGCGGTGCGCACGACTTTTTCCTGAAATCGGAAACGCCGAACGCCACGGCCGCTTACCGGAGCGCCGCCGATTTCCTGGCATCGCATTTGTCGCGGTCGCTTGACCATCGCCTCATAAAATAGGTAGATCGGTCTACACAATGGAGGGCGGCATCGGCATGGCGGATCGGGTTCCTGCGCGGGAGCGGCTGTTGAAGGCGGCGGCGGAGCTTTTTTATGTGGACGGCGTGGCGGCGACCGGCATCGATGCGATCACGGCGCGCGCCGGCGTCGCGAAGATGAGCCTCTACAACAATTTTTCCTCCAAGGCCGATCTGGTGAACGCCTATCTCGAAGGGCGATGCGCCGACTGGCACGAGCTTCTGCAAAAGCGCCTGGACACGGCGGAAACGCCGAAGGAGCGGGTGCTCGCGGTCTTCGATTCCTATGTCGACCATGCGGCCGAAGCCTATGACTGGGGATTTCGCGGCTGCGGCCTGCTGAACGCCGCAGCCGAGCTTGCCGTCGGCGATCCCGCTCGCGCCACGGTGGCGGGGCAGAAGGCGGAGGTGGAGCGGCTGTTCCGGCTTTACCTCGATGCGATGCGGCCCGGCCGCCCGGAGGTCGAGGAGATCGCCGAGCACCTGTCCTTCGTGCTTGAAGGCGCCATGGCCCGCGCCGGGCTGGACGGCCACGATGCGCGGCTTAAAAAGGCGCGCGGGATCGCCGTCTCCCTGCTCGACCGTTTCGAAAGCGGCCGCCTGTGACCGAAAGCCTCGTTGCCCCCTATCGCCCGGCAAGCCGGCTCGCCGCACTTGCCGTCCTCGTCCTCCTCGAAGCCCTGTTGGTGATCTGCTGGAGCGCCGGTTTCATCGGCATCCGCTTTGCGAGCGATCACGCGCCGATCTTCCTCATTCTCCTGTGGCGCAGCCTGGTCTCCGGCCTCGTGCTGCTGCCCTTCGCGCTCGCCTTCGGGCCGAGATTGCGATGGAAGGATGTGCTGCCGCAGGCGGTGTTCGGGGCGCTTGCCATGTCGGTCTATCTCGGCGCCTTCGCGCTCGCCATCTCCTTCGGCGTGCCGACCGGCCTCGTGGCGCTGATCACCGATATGCTGCCGCTGATGGTCGCGGTCTTGTCGTGGCCGGTCCTCGGGCAGGCGCTGACGGGGCGGCAATGGGCCGGCTCGCTGATCGGCCTTGCCGGTGTCCTGATCGCCTCGGGCGCGTCGCTGAAGACGGGAGACGTGCCGCTCTGGGCCTATGCCCTGCCGGCGCTCGGAACGCTGTCGCTCGCGATGGCGACGCTCCTGCAGAAGCGCGGCGGTGCGAACGATCTGCCGGTGCACCAGCGCCTCTGTATCCAGTGCCTGTCGGCCGCCGCGATCTTTTCCGGCTTCGCCTGGCATGAGGGCGGCGTGGCGCCGATCCTCGAGCCCGGCTTCATCGGCGGCATCCTCTGGCTCGTCTTCGTCGCCACATTGGGCGCGTGGAGCCTCTATTATCTGGCATTGCGCAAGTCCTCGCCGGCCCGCGTGACGGCGGTGCTCTATCTCAGCCCGCCGGTGGTGATGATCTGGGCGTGGATCATGTTCGGCGAGCCCTTGTCCTTCGCGATGGCCGCCGGCCTCGCCGTCTCCCTCCTCGGCGTCGTCATCGTCGCGAGGGGGCAAAGGTGATGGCCAAATGATCTCACGCCCCGTCATCCCTGTGCTTGTCACAGGGATCCAGCAGGCCCAAGTCCTTGGGCCGAAAGAGTCTTTTCACGGCGCAGACGCGCCGTAGCTGGATTCCCGTGACAAGCACGGGAATGACGGAGGGTGTGGCAGTCCGGGCGATGCGGCCGAAGCCGCATCATCCCTCCCGCTCGAACACCATCGCGTGGCCGTTGATGCAGTAGCGCAGGCCCGTCGGCGGCGGGCCGTCGGGGAAGACGTGGCCGAGATGCGCCTCGCAGGTGCCGCAGCGGATTTCGATGCGCACCATGCCGTGGGAGGTGTCGCGGTGCTCGGTGACGGCGTCCTTCGACACCGGCTCGAAATAGCTCGGCCAGCCGCAGCCGGCGTCGAATTTCGTGTCGGAGCGGAAGAGCGGCGCGTCGCAGCCGACGCAGCGATAAAGGCCGGTCTCGAACTGGTCCCAATAGGGGCCGGTGAAGGCGCGCTCGGTGCCGTGCTCGCGGGTGATGCGATACTGTTCCGGCGTCAGTTGCGCGCGCCATTCCGCATCGGTTTTCTGGACTTTCGGCTTGTCTGTCGTCGCAGTCATGGATGTGATCCTTATCCCTACCTGCCTCCATAGATAGTGAGAAGAGCGCGCCGAGACAATGCGCGGGCGGCGTGCTCCTCCCACGAACTCCTGAGGCTGTTGCATATGAGGCAAGACCCCTTCTGGCCTGCCGGCCATCTTCCCCACAAGGGGGAAGAAGACTCGAGGCAGCGCCGCAGGTTAAGTCCCTCCCCCTTGTGGGGAGGGGTTGGGGAGGGGTTGGGGAGGGGACTTCCTGCCGAAACCCTGGGGGTAGGCGCCGCGCGGATGCTGCCGGGCCTTGAGCCTTGCAGCGCTTTGGCCTATCCCGGTGCAGGTGTTTCGGCCGGCCGGGTGTTCCGGCGCCTCGTGAGGGGGCGGCTGCCGAGCAGGGAGACGACATGACGGAGGGTGTGGACCCGACCGCGGCTGCCCTATTTCTTCCCTTCCTGGGCGCGGCCGTCGCGCCGCTTCTCGTGCGCCTTCTCGGCCACCGGGCCGCCTGGCTGCTGGCGTCGATCCCGCTTCTCGCCTTCCTCCGTTTCGCCGCCCTCCTGCCGCGGATCGCGGCGGGCGAAAGGTTCACGGCCGGCTTCGACTGGGCGCCGAGCCTCAGCCTGCGCTTCTCCTGGCTGCTCGACGGCCTCTCCGTCACCTTCGCGCTGCTGATCACCGGCATCGGCGCGCTGATCGTTCTCTATGCCGGCGGCTACCTGAAGGGCCATCCGCAGCTCGGCCGCTTCCATGCCTTCATCTTCCTGTTCATGGGCTCGATGCTCGGCGTCGTCGTCTCCGACGATTTCCTGATGCTCTTCGTCTTCTGGGAGATGACCTCGATCACCTCCTTCCTGCTGATCGGCTTCGATCATAAACGCGAAGCCTCGCGCCGGGCGGCCTTGCAGGCGCTGGTCGTCACCGGCGGGGGCGGGCTGGCTCTGCTCGCCGGCCTTTTGCTGACCGGCATCGTCACCGGCACCGGGCGGATGTCGGATCTGGCGGCCAGCGCGCATCTGCTGCGCGCAAGCCCGCTTTATCTCGCGGCGCTGATCCTGATCCTCGGCGGCGCCTTTACCAAGTCGGCGCAGTTTCCCTTCCATTTCTGGCTGCCGAACGCCATGGAGGCGCCGACGCCGGTCTCGGCCTATCTCCATTCCGCGACCATGGTGAAGGCCGGCGTCTACCTTTTGATGCGGCTCAATCCGGTGATGGGCGGCACGGCGGCCTGGGAAACGCTGCTCACCGCCTTCGGCGCGGCAACCCTGATCGTCGGCGCGGTGCTCGCCATCGGCCAGACGGACCTGAAGCTGAAGCTTGCCTATACCACGGTCGGCTCGCTCGGCCTGCTGGTGATGCTGACCGGCTTCGGCTCGGCCGTCGCGGTCGAGGCGGCGGTGCTCTATCTCGTCGCCCATGCGCTTTTCAAGGGCGCGCTCTTCATGGTCGCCGGCATCCTCGACCACGAGACCGGCACGCGCGATATCTCCCGCCTCGGCGGCCTTCGCGGCCTGATGCCGGCGACCTTCGCCGCCGCCATTGCCGCCGCCGCCTCGATGGGCGGCCTGCCGCCCTTCTTCGGCTTCCTCGCCAAGGAGGAGGCCTATGCGGCGCTCACCGGTGGCGACCGGCCGGCGCTCCTGCTGACGGCGGTGGCGATCATCGGCAACGCGCTGATGTTCGCGATCGGCTTCGCCGTCGCGCTGAAACCGTTTCTTGGGGCACGGGCCGAAACGCCGCGCCATCCCCACGAGGCGCCGCCGCTGCTCATCGCCGGCCCCGCCGTGCTGGCCGCCCTCGGGCTGGCGGCGGCGCTCCTTTCCGGGCCGACGCATCACTATATATCCTCGCCGATGGCAACGGCCGTGAGCGGCGGGACGGCGCATGTGACGATCTCGCCGATGCCGCACGCCGGCCTGCCGCTGGCGCTGTCGCTGCTGACGATCCTCGCCGGCATTCTGGTCTATCGTTCGCTCGGGCGCGCGCGCCGTCTCGTCGGCCGCCTGCTTGCCTTTCTCGGCCCCGGTCCCGACCGCGGCTTCGATGCCGCCATCGCCGGGCTGGTCCGGCTGGCGCATGGGGTGACGCGGCGGCTCCAGCCGGGGAAGCTCGAAATCTACATCACGGCCACCTTCCTCTGCCTGGCCGCCATCCTGCTCGTGCCGCCGCTGGTCTACGGCGAACTGCCGGCCATGCCCGCCGGCCTGCCGTGGCCGCAATGGCACGAGGCGGCGGTGGTCGTCATCGCGCTCGCCGGCCTGCTGGCGGTGCTGGTCGCCAAGGACCGGCTGACGGCGATCGTCTCGCTCGGCATCCAGGGCTTTGCGGTGGCGATGATCTTCCTGCTCTTCGGCGCGCCGGACCTCGCCTTCACCCAGCTCATGGTCGAAACGCTCTCCGTCGTCATCCTGGCGCTGGTGATGACGCGGCTGAAACTGTCGCCGGCCGACCGCCGCCCGCGCAACCAGCGGCTGTTCGACGCCACTGTGGCCATCGCCTGCGGCGCCGGCCTGACCCTGCTTTTGCTGAAGGTGACGCAAGCGCCCTTCGACGACCGCCTGACGCTTTTCTTCAACCACTATGCCAGGCTGATCGCCCACGGCGAAAACGTCGTCAACGTCATCATCGTCGATTTCCGCGGCACGGATACGCTCGGCGAAATCGCCGTGGTGGCCATCGCCGGACTGGCGATTTTGGCGCTGATCCGCCTGAAGGCGGGCAGGGGAGGTCTGGGGTCATGACGGCAATCGCATATGGGAATGAAAACCCCTCCCCAACCCCTCCCCACAAGGGGGAGGGACTTAACTTGCGGCGCCGCCGCGAGTCTTCTCCCCCCTTGTGGGGGAGATGGCCGGCAGGCCAGAGGGGGGTGGGGAGCACAGCGCCATGAACACCCTCATCTTCCGCACCGCCGCCCCCTTCCTCACGGCGCTGATGCTGCTTTTCTCCGTCTTCGTGCTCCTGCGCGGCCATAACGAGCCGGGGGGCGGCTTCATCGGCGGGCTGATCGCCGCTTCCGCCTTCGCGATCTACGGGATCGCCTGCGGCGTTGCCGCCGTGCGCCGGGCGCTGCGCGTCCATCCGCTGGCGATCGCCGGCGCCGGGCTGCTGGCGGCGACGCTTGCCGGGCTGCTCTCCGCCGCCTTTGCCGTGCCGTTCATGACCGGCCTCTGGGTCTCTCCGCGCCTCCTCGGCGTCGAGGTGCCGCTGTCGAGCGTTCTGCTCTTCGATACCGGCGTCTACCTCGTGGTGGTCGGCGCCATTACCGCGATCCTGCTGGCGCTCGAAGAAGACGAGGTGGAATGATGGAGCCGTTTCTCGCCGTCCTCGTCGGGCTGTTCTTCGCTGCCGCCGTCTATCTCATGCTGTCGAAGTTCACCGTGCGCATCATGCTCGGCATCGCTATCCTCGGCAATGCCGTCAACCTCCTGCTCTTCACCGCCGGCCGGCTGACGCGCGAGGTGCCGCCGATCATGACGGGTGGCCTCGACACGCTGCCCGCCGGCGCCGCCAATCCGCTGCCGCAGGCGCTGATCCTGACGGCGATCGTCATTTCCTTCTCCTTCCTCGCCTTCCTGCTGGTGCTGACCTACCGCGCCTATCAGGACCTGAAGACCGACAATACCGACGAGATGCGGCTTGCCGAGCCGCGCGAGCGGCCGCTGCCGCCGGCGGGGTACTAGACATGGCCGCGCCCGAAAAAACCGTCGATCTTGCCGCCGCCTACGGCATGGCGCCGGTGCCGGCCGGACACTGGCTGGTCATCCTGCCGGTGGCGCTCTGCCTCGGGCTCGGCGCGGTGCTGCTGATGCTGCGCGAGCGCACGGCGCTGCAGGCCCGGCTGGCGCTCGCGGGCTTGGCGCTTCTCGTCGCGCTCGATGCGCTGCTCCTCTGGCAAGTGGCGCGCGAGGGGCCGCTGACCATGGCGATGGGCCGCTGGCTGCCGCCCTTCGGCATCGCCTTTACCGTCGACCTCCTCGGCGCGGCGATGGCGCTCGCCTCGGCGGTCGCCGCCTTCGCGGCGGCGCTCTATGCGCTTGCCGACATTTCCGAAAGCGAGCGGCGCTACGGTTTCTTTCCGTTCCTGCTGATGATGATGGCCGGCGTCAGCGGCGCGTTTCTCACCGGCGATCTCTTCAATCTCTATGTCTGGTTCGAGGTGCTGCTGATCTCCTCCTTCGGGCTGCTGATCCTCGGCTCGCGGCGGGAGCAGATCGACGGCGGCATGAAATATGCGGTGCTGAACCTCATCGGCACGACGCTGTTCCTGATCGCGATCGGCTGCCTCTACGGCGTCTTCGGCACGCTCAACATGGCCGATATCGCCGCGCGCGCCCGGCTCGGCGAGCGGCCGCCGATGGCGCTTGCCGCCCTCTTCCTCTTCGCCTTCGCCATGAAGGCGGCGGCATTCCCGGTGAATTTCTGGCTGCCCGCCTCCTATCACACGCCGAAGATCGTCATTTCGGCGCTCTTCGCCGGCCTGCTCACCAAGGTCGGCGTCTACGCGCTGATGCGCGTGCTGGTCATGCTGCTGCCGGCCGGACACGCCGCCTTCGGCGGCCTGATCGCGCTTGCCGCCGTCGCCACCATGATCGCCGGCGCGCTCGGCGCGCTCGCCGAGACGGATATCCGCCGGCTGCTCGGCTATGTGGTGATTTCCGGCATCGGCAACATGCTCGCCGGCGTCGCGCTCGGCGGTGTGGCGGGGCTGAGCGGCGCGATCTTCTACGCGCTGCATTCGGTCGTGCTGATGACGGCGCTCTATCTCGCCGCCGGCGAGGCGGGACGCATCGGGGCCGGCCATTCGCTCGCCGGCCTTTCCGGCCTCTGGCAGGCGAACGGCGTCTTTGCCGGGCTGTCGCTCGCGCTCTTCCTCGCCGCCTCCGGCCTGCCGCCGTTTTCCGGCTTCTGGCCGAAGGCGATGCTGGTGCGCGCGGCCCTTGCGGCCGGCGCCTGGTGGATCGCCGCCGCCATCCTGCTCTCCGGCTTCCTCACCACCATCGTCTTCGGCCGCCTCTTCCTGCTCGCCTACTGGCGCCCGGCCGCAACGCCGCTGCCGGCCCAGCGCGTCGGCTGGCGTGCCGGCGTGCCGCTTACGCTGCTCACGGCACTCGTCACCGGCTTCGGCCTCTTCCCCGAACCGCTCGCCGCCCTCAGCCAGCGCGCCGCCGCCGGCCTCAGCGATCCGTCGTCCTATATGCAGTCGGTTTTTCCGCAGGGGGAGGGTCATCAGCCATGAGGTGCACCGCTGCCGCACGCCCCTTCTCCCCTCGGGGAGAAGGTGGCCCGAAGGGTCGGATGAGGGGGACGGTGCGGCAAATCAAAGCCTGCCTCGTGCCTGCGACACCCCCACATCCGCCTGCCGGCACCTTCTCCCCGAGGGGAGAAGGGCGGTGTGGCGGCGGCCTCATTCCATATATCCTCGCACAAGGAGGCGCACCATGATCCGCCTCGCCTTCGGCGCGCTGATGGCGCTGCTCTGGGTGGCGCTGACCGGCAGCGTCACCCCCCACAACCTCGTCTTCGGCGCGGTCCTCGCCGCCGTGGCACTGGCGATCACCCGGCAGCCCGGCGACGGCGCGGCCTATCGGCCGAGGCCGCTGAAACTCCTGCGGCTGGCGCTTTTGTTCCTGACCGAGCTTGCCAAGTCCTCCGTCGCCGTCGCCATGACCGTCCTTTCACCGCGGATGAACGTCCGGCCCGGCATCTTCGCCTTTCCGCTCACCGTCGACCGCGATTTCGAAATCATGCTGCTTGCCAACCTCATCACGCTGACGCCCGGCACGCTCTCCGTCGACGTCTCCGCCGACCGCCGGACGCTCTATATCCACGCGCTCGACTGCGCCGACCCGCAAGCCTTGCGCCGCGGCATCTCCGAAGGCTTCGAGCGCCGCATCCTGGAGGCGCTGCGATGAGCCCCGCCGCCCTCGTTTCCACTGCCACGCTGCTGTCGCTTTCGATCCTGAGCCTCGCCTTCCTGCTGACCGTCTACCGCATCGTCGTCGGGCCGACGCTGCCCGACCGGGTGCTGGCGCTCGACATGCTGGCGGCGACCGCGATCGGCTTCATCGCCGTGGTGGCGGTGAAGACCGGTTTTACGCTCTATGTCGATATCGCCATTGCCCTTGGCCTCGTCGGCTTCCTGGCGACGGTGGCCTTCGCCCGCTTCATTCTGGCGCGCGGCCACGCGGAGGAGACGCCCGCGCGCAAGCCGGCCGAGCCGCAACGCCGCCGCAAGGGGAGGGCCCGCCGATGATCCTTGCCGTCGCCGTCTCGGTGCTGATGGTCGTGGGCGCGCTGTTCTCGCTCGCCGCCGCCATCGGCCTCGTGCGCCTGCCGGACCTCTATAGCCGGATGCACGCGGCCTCCAAGGCGGGAACGGTCGGCTCCGGGCTGATGCTCGTCGCTGCCGGCCTTCATGCGGGCGACGCGGCGATACTGGCGCGGGCTGCCGCCGGCTTCGTCTTTTTCATCCTGACGGCGCCGATTGCCGCCCATCTTCTGGCCCGCGCCGCCCATCAGGCGGGCTTCCGGCTCCAGCCGCCCTCGGTTCGAGACGATTTGGAACAGTCGCAGCGACACCATCGCGGGTCGAACTGAAATGAATGGAGTTCTTCTAGTTGAAGACAAAAACCGCGAATGAACTACTTGTGCCAATATGAGAAAAATTTCTGAAGAAATAACAGAAATAAAATCTGGACTTTTGCACTGGGAATGGTAATCCAGTTTCAAGTAGAGTTCTGATCTAAAGTGATTTCTCGGCCGTCTTTAAATGCCAGATGCTTTGATTTTTCTTGGAAACGATGGCATTCGGTCGGGCGCGAATTGGAAACAGGGTCGCGGCCTTCGGGGAGATTCTGGTGATTCGCGGGATTGGACGGCAGTAAACGGGTTTCTTCGCGCGAAGTCTAGGGGTGGATTTCGGTTCGTGCGTGCCATGGCGTGGAACGCCCGTCGTGCTGACGACTGCTACGAATACAGACAGTCCGCCGGCGCGGCGGTCGTCAGGGCAAGCATACGAACAGGAGAATTACCATGACAGATGTGGCTCTAGGCAGCGGCCCGGATCTACTGGTTGAGCTGACCGCGGATATCGTCGCGGCTTATGTCAGCAATCACGTCGTTCCGGTCAGCGATCTGCCGAATCTCATTTCAGACGTGCATTCCGCATTGAGCAATACCTCCACCCCGGCTCCCGCCGTCACCGTCATCGAAAAGCAGAAGCCGGCCGTTTCGGTCCGCAAGTCCGTGCAGGACGACCAGATCACCTGCCTGGAATGCGGCGGCAGCTTCAAGTCGCTGAAGCGCCACCTGATGACGCACCACAACCTCCTGCCCGAGGAATACCGCGAAAAGTGGGACCTCCCCGCCGACTATCCGATGGTCGCGCCCGCCTATGCCGAAGCGCGCTCGCGCCTCGCCAAGGAAATGGGCCTCGGCCAGCGCCGCAAGCGCGGACGCTGAAAAATCCGCATCTGCGTTTTTGAGAACCGGGCCGTCGAGCCCGGTTTTTTATTGGCCGATGCGGCGCGGGGTAGGGAAGCACAGCGGCACTTGGGGAGGAAAATAATCCCAATTTTTCCGGGATGAGTCGGAAATAATCGACGAAAAACAACAAATAATTGCAGCGGGTCGCTTTTCTTCGTCCCCGTGCCTGCTCTAGGGTGTATGAATTAATTCCTATTTTATAGGAGAAGCCCTATGCCTTTCGAAAAGAGCCTTGTTCCTCCGCCTGCCGCCGCACCTATCATCGAAGCCGGCGAGCCCCCGGTTTTCAGCCATCCGTCTTCGCTGCCGCTGCGCACCGTGTGCCGCATCGTCAGCCACGTCACCGGCGAAATGATCGCGCTGGTCGGCACGCGCGTCCAGCTTCGCGGCGACCGACGCCGCACCCTCTGCCACGTCCGGCAGATCGCCATGTATGTCTGCCATGTGGCGCTGCGCATCCCGCAGCACGATGTCGGCCGCGCCTTCGGTCGCGACCGCACCACGGTCGGCCACGCCTGTGCGGTGGTGGAGGACCGGCGCGACGAGGCCGCCTTCGACGATTTCGTCTGCACGCTGGAGCGCATCGTCGGCTCGATCTTCGCAAACGCCGAGGTCGTCCGCCATGACTGAGGCTCGCATCGGTTCGGACAGGAAGGCGCTGCTGCGCCTGTTGCGGCTGCTCACGCGCGGCCCGGCGGCGATGACGCCGCGCGGCGACGGCGTTCAGGCCGAGATCGAGACGGCGGACGGCACCGTGCAACTCGTCCGGCTCGCCGTCGCCACTGACGCCGCCGCGCGCGGCCTGTTGCGCCGGGAGGGCGGGCGCGTCGCACTGACGGAAGAAGGCCGCGCCCACCTCCGCCGCGCCGCAGCGTCGGCCGACGAGAGCTATCTTGCGCAGCACGCCGACCTTGTGGCTGCGACCGTGGAGGTCGGCGACACGCGCCAGCGCGTCCGCCTCAACCGGGCGGAATCGCCGCTTGGCTCCCTGTCGCGGCTGAAAGGGCGGGACGGCGCTCCCTTCCTGCCGGAGGAGGCGATCGCCGCCGGCGAACGGCTCGCCGCCGATTTCACCCGCGGCCAGCTCCAGCCTCGCGTGACCGCTTCCTGGGAGCCGCGCCTGTCGAGCCGGGGCAAGGGCGAGCGCGGCGGCATGGCCGAGCTGACCGACAGCGCGGTCGCCGCCCGCCTCGCCGTCAACCGTGCCACGGAGGCCATGGGACCGGAGCTTGCCGGCGTCGCCCTCGACGTCTGCTGCTTCATGAAGGGGCTGGAAACGGTGGAGCGCGAACGCCAATGGCCGGCCCGCTCCGCCAAACTCCTGCTCCGCGCCGCCCTGATGGCGCTCGCCCGCCACTACGCCCCGCCCGCCCCACGCCGCCGCCCGGCAACGCAGCATTGGGGCGCGGAGGATTATCGGCCGGAGATACACCACCAGTTTTGAGGGATTTTTCCATCGGAAATTGCATGTAGGCTTTGAGCGGGCCGGAGGGTGAAAGCCGTCCGGCCCATCACCTATTTGACAAATTAACCTAATAGGTTATTTTATGCCTGTCGTTGAGAAGCGGAAGCCGCATTATCTCCTTGCCGACGCCTTGGCCCTCATCCGGGCGGACAGGGTTCGGGCCACCAGGTCGGCCTATGACGGCCTCCTTCCTGGGGATCTATACGCTCGACGACATGTGCGATGTGGTGAAGCGGTTGACCATCAAGGACTTTTACAAGTCGATGACGAGCCATGGCGATCACACCGCATGGCAGGATGTTTACAGGCCGGTGCTCGCGTCCGGAACTTCGGCCTATGTGAAGATAACGATCCGGGGCGACCTGCTGATCCTGTCCTTCAAGGAGCTGTGACATGAAATGCCCCTCATGCGATAGCGCGGAACTGGTTCATGCGACGCGGGACCTGTCCTATGCCTATAAGGGCAGGACGACGACGATCCCTGCGATCGAAGGCGATTTCTGCCCGGCATGCGATGAGATTGTTCTCAACCGTTTGAACGGCGACCGGTACGGCGAGGCGATTCGCAGCTTCCAGCGGGCGGTGAACGCCGAGATCGGCGTCGATCCGGCCTTCATCGCCACCGTCCGCAAGAAGCTGGACCTCGACCAGAAGGAAGCCGGCCGCATCTTCGGCGGCGGCGCCAATGCGTTTTCCCGCTACGAGCGCGGCCAGGCGAAGCCGCCGCTTTCCCTGATCAAACTGCTGTCGATTCTCGACGTACACCCGGAACTGCTGGCCGAGATCAGGTAGCGGTGCAGGCTTGCCCCTCACCCTAACCCTCTCCCCGCAAGCGGGGCGAGGGGACGTGCGCTGCTGATGGGGATCAGGATACGGCATCGGTCCTTCTCCCCGCCCGCGGGGAAAAGGTGCCGGCAGGCGGATGAGGGGCTTTCGAGACGCGGGTCTCACGCCGCCATGCGCAGCCGGGCTTCGTCGCGGATGCGTTTGACCATGGAACGCAGGCCGTTGGCGCGCTGGGTGGAGAGGTGCTCGACCAGGCCGATGCGGCCGAAGATGTCGAGCGCGTCGAGCGCGGCGATTTCGGAGGCGTGCTTGCCGGAATAGATCGTGAGAACGATGGCGACGAGGCCGCGCACGATATGGGCGTCGGAATCGCCCTCGAAGGTCATGACGGGATCGTCCGGGTCGCCGCTCTCATGCGTCACCAGCCAGACCTGGCTGGCGCAGCCCTGCACCTTGTTGGCGAGGGTGCGCTTTTCCTCCGCCAGATCCGGCAGCGCCTTGCCAAGCTCGATGACGTAGCGGTAGCGGTCTTCCCATTCGTCCAGGAAGGAGAAATCCTCAATGATCTGTTCGAGCGCTGCCATCTGCCGGTCCCATATGGTTCTGCTGTGCATATAGGCGAAAAGCCGGGGGATTTGAACCCGCAACGAAAAAGAACGCCGTGAGACCAGGTCTCACGGCGCCAGCCTTCGCTGAAGAGTTTTACAGGGCAGGCACGTTTCGCACCGCCGCAGGGCGCGGGGGTGAAGTCGATCGAAAGGTCTGAGCGGTCAAAGCGCCGGCTTCGGCTGCGGCACGGGGATGTGAAGCGGCGCCTTCACCGTGCCGGTGATCACCGCGTCGGCGGGCTCGGCGGCGACCGGACGCGGCGGCATCGGCTGCTGCGCGACCTCGGCATTGGCGACCTCATTGGCCGGGGCAAGGGCCGATGCGGCTTCGGCAAGCTTCGCCTTGTCGCCGTCCTGGAAGCGCTTGTCGAGGAATTCGTAAGCGACGCGGGCGCCTTCGCGGGCGCGGTAGCCGAGCGCCGTCAGCGTCTGGCCGCCCTTGACGCAGACCTCCGGCTTTTCGCTGCAGATCGAGGTCAGATACTGGAAGGCGCCGCTTGCGGCATTGAAGGCGTCGGAGGCCTGCACCTGCGGCTCGTTCGCCAGCCGGCTCGTGCTCTGGCTGTTGAACAGCGGCAGAAGCACCAGCACCAGCGAAAACCAGAACGCCGTCTTGATCAGAAACCACATCGCCTTGCCCATCCTGTCTTGCCGTTCGGTCTTGGAGCCGAATCGAACCGGTTTTTCCGGGTTGACCTGACCCTAGACGGCAGATGCGAAGATCGTTTTTCGAAACTGCCGGGCATTTTTGTCAATTTTGGTTCAAATTTTAAAGATCGGCATTCGAGACGTATTTTCGTCAAATTGTAGCGACCGCTGTTAAGCATGTCGCCGGGCCATGCGCCGACACCGCAAGCCTTTTCATACGATCGGCCTTGCCACAAAGATTAATGAAAGCGTGAAATACCAGCGAATTCCGTCGCTTACCCCCCGTTAACCACGCCAAGCAAAGCCGCTTTCATTTGCGCCAAAACGGGATTTTCGGCTCCCTCCCGGCCTTTCGCCGGTCTTTGCCTTATCCTTTCCTTAAGTGCGCGAAGCCTATTGTAAGGGCAGTTTCGAATGCCTCTTCAGGCGGGTATTGCGTGCGCGTATCGAGTAAAATGACAGACCGGGCCATCGCCCTCGTAGACCGGATCGGCGGCAACTGGCTGAGCCGGACCGGCGGCGGCGCGTCGGCGCGCGGCGAGGAACTGGCGATCCTGCGGCGGCTCGCCATGCTCTCCTCGGTCGCACTCTTTGCGGTGCCGGCCGGCCTCTCCTTCGTCACCAGCCCGGCCGTGGCGCTGCCCGCAGGCTTTGCGACCGTCTGCGCCGCCTTCCTCTTTTCCGCCGTCGGCAGCATCGCGCTTGCGCGCCAGAAGCCGGTGGACGCCGCCCCCGTCGTTGCCGAGCCGGGCGAGGACCTGATGCTCCAGGCCGCGGCCGGCCTCGTCATGGTGCTCGACCCGCAGGGCCATGTCGTGACCGTCGGCGGCCGCGACCGCGACGACTATCTCGCCTGGCTGCGCCAGCCTGCCGGCCGCGGCTTCATCGAGCAGGTGCATGTGTCCGACCGGCTCCTCCTCCTGCAGGCGATCGACCGCCTGCGCCAGGGCCACGAGGCATTTTCCGTGACGCTGCGCATGGAGCGCCCGACCGTGGCGCGCGACCGCGAGCAGTTCGTGCACCTGCGCATGGACCTGACGGCGCGGCGCGACGCGGAAGGGATGCTGACCGGCATCGTCACCCAGTCCCGCGACATTTCCGGCGAGCGCCATTTGCGCGACGAGGCGGCGCGGCGCGCGACCGAGGCCGAATCCGCCAACGATGCGAAATCGCGTTTTCTCGCGGCCGTCAGCCACGAATTGCGCACGCCGCTCAACGCCATTCTCGGCTTTTCCGATATCCTGAGCGGCGAATATTTCGGCAAGCTCGAAAACGACCGCCAGCGCGAATATGTCGAGCTGATCCACCAGTCGGGCGCGCATCTGCTCTCGGTCGTCAACACCATGCTCGACATGAGCAAGATCGAGGCGGGGCGCTACGAGCTGATGGTCGAGCCCTTCGAGGTGGCGGGCGCCGTCAACGCCTGCGAGGCGATGCTGGCGCTGCAGGCCAAGACCAAGGGCCTGACGCTCGCAAGCCGCATCCAGCGCGGCCTCGGCGAAGTGGTGGCCGACCGCCGCGCCGTGCAGCAGATCCTGATCAATCTCGTCGGCAACGCCATCAAGTTCACCGATCCGGGCGGCGCGGTCACCGTCGACGCCTGCGCCTCCGGCGACATGCTGCAGCTCTCGGTGAGCGACACCGGCATCGGCATCGACGGCGATCGGCTGTCGAGCATCGGCCAGCCCTTCGTCCAGGTCCAGAACGACTATACGCGCCGCTATGAAGGCACGGGCCTCGGCCTGTCGCTGGTCAAAGGCCTCGTGGCGCTGCATGGCGGCAGCTTCGCCATTGCCAGCACGCCGGGCGAGGGCACCGTCATCACCATCCTGCTGCCGATGGACGGCTCGGGCGTGGCGACGGGAGCGGAGCCGGCCGGCGAGGAAAATACGGTGGATTTCCCGCCGCGCCTCAAAAATGCAACGGAGACAACACATTATCCGGTCGGGGCAGACCGGAGCGGAGACCGTATCGATGAGCACGCGCAAGCGAAAATCGCCTAAGGGAAAGGGCAAGCGGCGGCAGCCGGGCCTTGTCTCGCAAGGGGCGAGCGCGGTCGGTGCGCTCGGCCTGCGCGGCGCCGGGGCGCTCGGCGTCTTTGGCGTGCGCGGGGCAGGCGCGCTTGGCGGGCTGATCGGCCGGTACCCTTCGGTCGCCGGCGGCACCATGGCCTTCGTCGTCGTCTTCAGCTTCGTCGCCGCCAATGCGCTCTGGTACCAGCCGGGAAGGCATCCGTCGCCGCTGTTGCGCACCCGCGACGCCGCCGCGTCGAACGCCATCGCCGGCCGCCGCGCCTATTTCCCCCTGCGCTCCGACGCCGGCAACGTCACGACCTTCCGCATCGAGCGCCCGGACGACGCCGAGGCGCTGCCCGCCGCCTCCCCCGCACCGGGTGCGCCGCCTTCGGCTGCCCCTGCGGCCGCAGCGCCGGCAGCCAAGGCCGCATCCCTGAAGCCCCCCGTCCGACCCGGCGCGGCCGTACCCGCCGAGCGCCCCCATGAGGATTTAAGCTCGCAGCAGGCGAACGCCGATCCCGTCGCGGCCGCCATTCTGAACGCCGAGAAGACCGTCAAGCCCGGCGGCCCGATCCCGCCGAAGCCGATCGGCGGCGATGCGGTCAGCAGCGTCAATCTGGTCATGCAGATCCAGAAGGGCCTCAGCAACATCGCCTACAGCGACGTCAGCATCGACGGCGTCGCCGGCGACCAGACCCGCGCCGCCATCCGCCGCTTCCAGAAGCACTACCAGCTGCCCCAGACCGGCCAGCCGGATATCGCGGTGTTGAAGAAGCTGCGGGATATCGGGGCGCTTTAGCGGTCTTACCCTCCCCTTGAGGGGGAGGGTCGGAGCGAAGCTCCGGGGTGGGGTGATCCCGCCAAACCCGATTATGCCGAGAGGGTGTCACCCCCACCCGCCGCTTTCGCGGCGACCTCCCCCCTCAAGGGGGAGGTAGGGCGTTCCCGCCCGAACCATTCCACGCTATAGCTCGCCCATGAGATTACGCACCGATATCTTCGTTTCCGCCCTTGTTAGGCGGGTGTTCGCCATGGGCGGCTTTGCGGCCGTGGAGAAGAAGGGGGCGGAATCGGCCGGCGCCGTCTTCCTGCGCCAGCGCTATCGCGACGGGCTGGAAACGCTTTACGGGCCGGCGCCGCAGAGCTTTTTCGACGAGGAGGAGAGCGGCGAGCGCCTGTTCGAGGTGCGGCTTGCCCGCGCCGAGCCGGAGGCCGTCGCCGCACTGATCGCGCGCGAGGCGAAATTCGACGGCGACCTCTGGCTGGTGGAACTCGAAAGCGACGACGTCGCCGGCCTCGTGCCGCTGGCGGAGGAGCGGCCCCGATAGGGAATGGCCTCAGCCGGCGCGCTGTTTGCGGCCGGTCTGCAGCGGGTGTGGCTCGGCCTTGCGTGCCGGGGCGGCCTCTTCCGGGGGGAGGTAGGTGTAGCGGTCGGCGCGGCGCCAGCTCTCGATGCGGGCGGCGGCCTCGTCGGGATCGATGGAATCGAGTACCAGCCAGGCGCGGCTGGCATTGCCGCGCCATTCGCCGAGATGCGGATAGAAGCATTCCAGCACGAAGGCGGCCTCGGCCGCATTCATGCCGACGCCGCAGAGCGTGACGGCAAGCTGGTGGCCGGAAACGTCGAGGAGAATGCGTTCCGCCAGCCAGCGGCTGGAGGTGAGCACGTCGGCAAGGGCGGTGGCGAACGGCCCGGCGTCGCGGGCGCGGGCGAAGCGGACGAGCAGCGCCTCCTGGACTTCCGTGAGGCTGCGCAGCCCGAGGCGATCGTTCCGTTCGAAGGAGATATGGCGGGCGACCTGCTTCAGCTCCTCGCGCAGCTTTTCCTCGCGCAGCAGGCGCTCGGCCTCGGCGCGCTCGGCTTCGAGGCTCTGCGGCAATTGCAGCGTTTCGGTCGGCTGGGGGAGGGCGGCGGGTTCCGGCTCGCGGCGGGCGGGTTCGTGCGAGCGCATCCCGACCAGCGCGTCGAGCACCTTCGGCGAGAGTGCTGCGCGCTGGCCGATCGCCCTGGCGTGGGCGGCCCCTTGCGTGCGGGCAATCGTGATCAGCGTATCGTCGTCGATCGACGGCGAACCCATCAGGAAGGGCGCGGCGATGGCGATCGGCTGGCTGCCGATGAAGAGGGCGACGGCCTGCGGCACGCTCGGGCTCTGCGACAGGGCGGCCACCGATTGCCGGCGGGCTTCGTCGGACGAGGCGTGGAAGAGCGGCGTGAAAAGCTCGGCAAACTGGCGCAGTTCGGATTTGGACGGGTGCTGCAGGCTCTCGAAGCTGCTGACGGTCGCCATCAGTACCACATCCTTCTTTCGAACGGATGGCGGTCCTTCAAGGTCTCGAAACCGATCGCGCACGCCAACACCCATGAAACAACGCAAAACAAAGAGCGGGACCAAATGCGGCCTCGGCGCGTGTCGCGGCCGGGTGGAAACGCGTCCGGATCTGGCTTCCGGCAAGAGTAGGGCAGGCAGCGTTAACAGCTCGTAAAAGCTTTATTAAAATTCGAGCGATTTTCCGCAAGTCGTTGGGTCAAAAAACGAAAGAGCGCCCGGTTGAAGGGACGCTCGCAAGGCATGGATTTTTCGATGTGTCGTGGTCTGGCTGAGGACTCACGGCCCCTTCAGCTCGCGCAGCGCCAGATTGAGCTTCTCGTCGGTGTTGTGACCGGACTGGAACAGTTCGATCGCGGCGGAGGCAGCGAATTGCGCCTCGCTGCTGCCGATTTCGATCCGCCGCTCGCGGCACCAGGAGTTCAGCGCCCCGCGCAACACATCGACGTCGTCAGGCGAAAATGCTGCATTGATGAGAAAAGACATCATTAGCCTCCGTACTTGCCGGCCAGAGTTCTGATGATCTCTCATCGGTCCTTGCCCTAACCCTTGGGACCGATGGGGCCAACATACGCTTATTTAGGAGGCGCGCAAATGATATTTCCCTGACGCACGTACCCATGGCGCGACATTCGCCGGCGCACGGAGCCTTCACCTAAGAATATGAAATCGTAATACTTTTATAAATTTCACCTTTCGCTAAAAAAACAGAGCGGCGATGAAACCGAAATGCCTTCCGCCGCGTTAAGGGGATTGAAGCGGTGCCGGCCGTTTCGCGAGGGCTGGGATTAACGAAGCGTTAACCAAGACATGGTCTCAATTCGGAGAAATGCAGCGCGATTCGTGAAATTGAGCGTAAGTCATGCACATGGCCCTGAAAACGGCGTCATGTCACGGTGTTCACGGAAAACGCCGTGAGAAAGGCGCGAATGCCTCGGAAGGATGCCGCTCTGAACGCGGCCTTTTCATCTGAGGGAAGCGTCGGCCCGCCGGCAAGCGGGCAGGGTGAAATCGGTCGCAAATTCATCCGTCTCGAGCCGCAAGAGGAGACGAGAATGGCAAAGGTGATACCCCTTCCAGATCTCCGGTCGAGATCGCCCCGGCGCGCGCCGAAAGAGCCGGTGGAAGCCAAGATCCTGCTGTTTACCGGCGTGCGCTACGAACGGCTGGACGTGACATCCGGCCGCCCCGGCGCCGGCCCGAAGCGGGTGAAGAACAAGTAGGGGTTTGGAAGCCCCCTCTCCAACCCCTCCCCACAAGGGGGAGGGACTTAACGCGCGGCGTCGCCGCGAGTCTTCTTCCCCCTTGTGGGGAAGATGGCCGGCAGGCCAGAAGGGGTCTTCCTTCAAGGGAAGTTCCGTCGCCTCAATCGCCCACGAACGCGTCGCAGCCCGCCCCCGACAGAAAATCGCGCGTCGCCTGGTCGAAGCTCGGCTGCGGCGCCATCGCCCTCAAGACCGCGTATCCGTTGGCGCGCGGCATTTCCACGAGAATGGATTGCGCAAGACTGTCCGGCAGCGCCTTGCGGATGCCGGTCATCTGGATCGGCGTCGCCAGAAGCACGTCGAGCTTGCCGCCGATCGAGGTGCGGTCGCTCATGCTGTAGACCTCGTTCGAGGCGCGGTCGTAGACCGAGAGCGACCAGAACGGCACGCTGCCGCTCGCCGTCAGCCGAAGCGGCGTTTCCTCGATATCGAAGGCGCAGACGGCGGTGCGGATATAGGGATCGCCGTTCGAAAGCCCGGCGTCGTCGTCCTTGTCGTCGAGCAGGTAGAAGCGCCCTTCGTCGCCCTCGTCCTCGATGCGCGTATAGGCGTCGCGATCGGAAAAATGCGGCAGCGCCAGGATGATGACGAGGTGAAGAAGGGCCGCGCCGAAGAGGCCGGCAAGGGCTGCGAAGACGATCCTAAGCATGGCCGCACCCGGTCTTCACAAGCTTCGGCATGGCAAGGTCCATCACGCCCGAGCCGCCGGCGGCCGGCGTGTCGAGCAGCGTCAGCACGAGGCGGAACCGCTCGGCGGCGGGCGGCAGCGCCAGCCAGTTGCCGGCCCGAGGTGCTTCGGAAATCGTAATGTCGAAGCCGGAATCGGCGTCGCGCAGCACCGTCCAGGAATTGATCGCGCCGGGGCGGCCTTCGGGCGGGATCAGCGGTTTGCCGTCGTCGCCGGCGGCAAACAGCGTCCAGAGCCTCGCGGGCGGCGTCTGCCCGGTCAGCCGGTAGCTGCAGCCGGCGGTGAGCCGCCCGCCGTCGCTGTCGGTGACGGCGGTGAACACCAGCCCCTCGGCCGTGCCGTAAAGCAGGCGGCCGGCGCGGGCACGATGGGATTTCGCGTAAGGATCGGCGTCTTCCGTATGCAGCAGCGGAAAGGCCTCCCAGGCGCCGAGCCGGATCGCGCCGAAGCCGGCCGTGGCATCCAGCGCATAGAGCGTGAACAGGATGCCGCCGCCGAAGGCGATCGCCAGCGAAAGCGCGACGAGGAGGGGAACCCGGAACACCTTGGCTTCCTTGTGGATCGTGGCTGAAACTTATCGCTGATTCTGGCGGATGGGGAAAGGGCGGGGCGTCGCGCCGCCGTCATCGGCGTGATATCACGGGGCACGAAACGCAATCGGAAAGGGAAGAGCGATATGGCGATGGACAAGGTGGCCGTGGTCACGGCAGGCGGCAGCGGCATGGGGGCGGCGGCCGCGAAACGGCTGGCGGCGGACGGGTTCAAGGTGGCAATCCTGTCGTCGTCGGGCAAGGGCGAGGCGCTGGCCAAAGACCTCGGCGGCGTCGGCGTCACCGGCTCGAACCAGTCGAGCGAGGATCTGGCGAAACTCGTCGACCTTGCCGTCTCCACCTGGGGCCGCATCGACGTGCTGGTCAACAGCGCCGGCCATGGACCCCGCGCGCCGATCCTCGACATCACCGACGAGGACTGGCATCGCGGCATGGACGTCTACCTGATGAACGTCATCCGCCCGACGCGGCTGGTGACGCCGCATATGCAAAAACAGAAGGCGGGCGCGATCATCAACGTCTCCACCGCCTGGATTTTCGAGCCGAGCGCCATGTTCCCGACCTCGGCCGTCTTCCGCGCCGGCCTTGCCGCCTTCACCAAGATTTTCGCCGATACCTATGCGGGCGAGAACATCCGCATGAACAACGTGCTCCCCGGCTGGATCGACAGCCTGCCGGCGACCGAGGAGCGCCGCGACAGCGTTCCGATGAAGCGCTACGGCACCAGCGCCGAAATCGCCGCCACCATCGCGTTTCTCGCGTCGGAGGGGGCGGGGTATATTACGGGGCAGAATATCAAGGTGGATGGCGGGTTGATGCGGTCGGTTTGAGGGTGGCCGACGTGTAGGAAGACCCCTCCCCAACCCCTCCCCACAAGGGGGAGGGACTTAACCTGCGGCGCTGCCGCGAGTCTTCTTCCCCCTTGTGGGGAAGATGGCCGGCAGGCCAGAAGGGGTCTTATCTCACGGCACACCCTCACTTCCCCTCCACCAACTGCGGCAGCTCCGCCAGCAGCGCGTCGCGGCTGCGCACGCCCGCCGTGCCCTCGGTCTTCTTCTCGTCCTGGATCAGCCGCGCGAAGACGAGCGTCCGGCCGTCCTTCTTGGCCCAGCCGACGAACCAGCCCCAGGGGTGGTCCTCGTCGAAGGTGTAGTCCGGCTTGCGGGGATAGGCCGCACCGGTCTTGCCCTGCACCGTCCAGCCGCCCGGCAGCGCGGTTTCTTCCACCACCTTCAGCGTCATGTCGGTCGCATGCGCGCTGACCGGCAACTGGCGGTTCACGAGCTTCCTCAGGAACGCGACCTGCTCCAGCGGCGAAATCTTCAGCGACGAGGCGATCCAGGCGCGCTCCAGGCCGTTGTTCTTGCCCGGATCGCCGGAGAAGTCGGCATTGCCGTAGCCGAATTTTTCCGCATAGCCGTGCAGCGTCTTTTCGCCGAGCGCATGGGTGAGCTGCTGGGAGAACCAGACCACCGAATATTTCAGCCAGCGCACCGCATCCGTCGGCTGCTTCCAGTTCTCGCCGCCCCAATCCACATAGCCCTTGCGGTAGGGAAGCGTCGGATCGTGCTCGTCTTTCAGGAAGCCGGAATCGTAGCCCATGACGCTGAGCGCCAGCTTGAAGGTGGAGGCCGGCGTATAGCGCTCGGCGCAATCGCCGTCCTGAACCAGGGTCTTGCCGGTCCCGGCATCGGCGACGACGGTGCAGATCGTCCGGGCATGGGCGGGGGAGGAGAGCAGTCCGGCTGCAACGAGGGCAAGGGCGGCGAAACGCGATTTCATGGTCGTCCTTTCGGTTGTGGGCGTGGCAGAGGAATAGCAATGGTTTGACGGCGCGGCAAAGGACGAATACTTGCCTTAGCCATTAGAAAAATTGGGGCAAAGCCATGGTTCGGCCACATCTTCCCTTGAACGCATTCAGGGCATTCGAAGCTTCCGCCCGGCATCTGAGCTTCACCAAGGCGGGGATCGAACTCAGCGTCACGCAGGCCGCCGTCAGCCATCAGGTCAAGACGCTGGAGGAGCAGCTCGGCGTTTCGCTGTTCCGGCGGCTGCCGCGCGGGCTGATGATCACGCCGGAAGGCGAGAGCCTGCTTCCGGTGCTGCGCGACAGCTTCGACCGCATGGCCGACGCCGTGGAGCATTTTCGCGGCGGCCACATCCGCGAGGTTCTGGCCGTCGGCGCGGTCGGCACCTTCGCGGTCGGCTGGCTGCTGCCGCGGCTCGGCGAATTCCGCGAGCGCCATCCCTTCATCGACCTGCGGCTCTTCACCAACAACAACCGCATCGATCTCGCCGCCGAGGGCCTGGATTACGCCATCCGCTTCGGCGGCGGCGCCTGGCACGGCACGGAGGCGACGCGGCTCTTCGAGGCGCCGCTTTCCGTGCTCTGCCTGCCGGAACTCGCGCGGACGCTGCGCGATCCCTCCGACCTCCTGAACGTGACGCTCCTGCGCTCCTATCGGCCGGACGAGTGGCAGCGATGGTTCGAGGCGGCGGGGATCGGCCGGCCCGGCCTGCTCAGCAACAGCATCGTCTTCGACACCTCGCTGGCGATGATGGAAGCCGTGCTGCAGGGCCACGGCGCCGGCCTCGCCCCGCCCTCGATGTTCGAACGCCTCCTCGTCTCCGGCGCCGTCTCGCAGCCCTTCCGCACCAGCGTCTCGATGGGCAGCTACTGGCTGACGCGCCTGCACTCGCGCCCGGTGACGCCGGCGATGAGCGCGTTCAAGACGTGGCTGGCAGACGTGGCGGAGCGGGACGTTTTTCAACCCTCCCCTTGAGGGGGAGGGTCGGAGCGCAGCTCCGGGGTGGGGTGATCTCCGCCGGCCTCGAATATGCCGAGGGGGCGTCACCCCCACCCGCCGCTTCGCGGCGACCTCCCCCCTCAAGGGGGAGGTGGGATGCCCTCAATCCGCCACGGCAACCTTCTGCACATTGAGCGGCGGCGCGCTCTTCAGCTTGTCGCCGATATCGCGCAGGATCACCGTCGAGGTGGCTGACAGCGAGCGTGGGCGGACGAGCGGCGGCGGCTCGGCTTCGCCGTTGGCGTCGGTCTTCTTCGCGACGGTCTGGGCCTTCGCTTCCGGCTTCGGCGCCGGGAAGGGGTCGGCGATGCCGGGGATCGGCTTCAGCACGACGCCCTGATGGGCGTAATCCATGATCTTCTTGAAGGTCATCGCCGGCAGCGTGCCGCCGGTCATGTTGTTGGTCGAGGTATAGTCGTCGTTGCCGAACCAGACGGCGCAGGTGTAGTTGCCGGTAAAGCCGATGAACCAGGCGTCGCGATAGGCCTGCGTCGTGCCGGTCTTGCCGCCGACGACGATGCCGTGGTCGAGGGCTGCCTTGCGCGCCGTGCCGACGACCGGGATCTGCGTCAGCATCTGGTTCATGTAGGAATTGGCCTGCTCGGAAAGCACGCGATGGGCGGGCGGCTCGTCGCGGTCGAAATCGTAGATCACCTTGCCGTCGTAGCCGATGATCTGCGTGATGCCGTGGCGGCGCGACTGCATGCCGTCGGCGGGGAAGACGGCATAGGCCGTCGCCTGGTCGAGCACGGTCACTTCAGACGTGCCGATCGGGATCGTCTTGTCGTTGCGGATCGGCGTCTCGACGCCCATGGCCTTCGCCATATCGCGGATCGGCTGGATGCCGAGCTTTTCCTTGGCGAGCCGTACCGGGACGGTGTTGATCGAGCGGGCGATGGCGCTTGCCAGCGTCACCTTGCCCTCGTAGCGGTTCTCGTAATTGTGCGGGCTCCAGTTGCCCCAGGAGATCGGCGCATCGACGATGGTCGTCTGCGGCGTCATGCCGTGCTCCATCGCCACCGAATAGGTGTAGATCTTGAAGGAGGAGCCCGGCTGGCGCAGCGCCTTGGTGGCGCGGTTGAACTGGCTTTCGCCGTAGTCGCGGCCGCCGACCATGGCGCGCACCGCGCCGCCGTTCTCGATCATCACCGAGGCGCCCTGCTTGGCGTGGTAGCCCTCGCCATAGTCGCGAAGGCTGGTTTCGATCGCATCCTCCGCCGCCTTCTGCAGGCTCATGTCGATGGTGGTGCGCACGATCAGCGAGCGCTCGGGAAAGCGCGAGGCAAGCCGCTGCACTTCGTCGAAAGCCCAGTCGAGGAAGAAATCGGGCGAATCCACCTGGGCGCGGTCGACGACGTTGGCCGGATTGCGCCGGGCCGCCACCACCTGGCCCTCGGTCATCAGCCCGCTCTGCACGAGGTTGGTCAGCACATCGTTGGCGCGGGCGCGGGCGGCCGGAAGGTTGGCGTGCGGGGCATATTTCGTCGGCGCCTTGAAAAGTCCGGCGAGCATGGCGGCCTCCGCCAGATTGACGTCGGTGATGCTCTTGCCGAAATAGAACTGCGCCGCCGCCGCCGCTCCGAAGGTGCCGCCGCCCATATAGGTGCGGTCGAGATAGAGCGAGAGGATTTCCTTCTTCGACAGGTTGGCTTCCAGCCACAGCGCCAGGAAGGCTTCCTTCATCTTGCGCTCGATGGAGCGCTCGTTGGTGAGGAAGACGTTTTTCGCGAGCTGCTGCGTCAGCGTCGAGCCGCCCTGCACCACGCCGCCGGCCTGCGCGTTGACGGTCAGCGCCCGGAAGAGGCCGACGATGTCGATGCCGAAATGGTCGAAGAAGCGCCGGTCCTCGGTCGCCAGCACCGCCTTGACGAAGTAGTCCGGCAGCTCGTCGACCGGCACGGAATTCTCATGGATGATGCCGCGATGGCCGATGACGTTGCCGTAGCGGTCGGTGAAGGTGACGGCGAAATTGCCGCGGTTCTTCCAGTCGCCCTTGGTCGCCTCGAAGGCGGGCTGGGCGAGCGCGAGCACCAGCACGAAACCGGCGGTGCCGAGCGTCATCGCCTCGCCGGCAAGCTCGAAGATGATTCGTTTCCACCCGCGGACGCGGAAGCGGCGGAAGAAGATGGTGACGTCTTCCCAGATCTCGGCGGCGCGGAAACCGGCGTTCCACACGCTGGAATCGATCCACGAATCGATCCGAAGCAGCAGGTGACGCTTCTTGCGCGGCGCCGGGTCTGGGGTCGATGGATCGTCCTGCACGTTTGCGAATTCCCGCCCGAATTATCCTGTATGCCGGGGTGACGTTGCCGCGGCCGCTTCAAGCCATAGCTGCGCCTGCTTGAATAATTGGTTGATTTCGGGAAAAGAACAAGAGAAATGCGCCGCTGGCCGATCCGCATTTCTTGGCCGGTGTGGCAAGGATACGATGATGGACGAACGACCCTTCTGGCAGGCAAAGACGCTGAGCGAAATGAACGCGGAGGAGTGGGAGAGCCTCTGCGACGGCTGCGGGCTTTGCTGTCTCAACAAGATCGAGGAGTGGGATACCGGCGACGTCTACTTCACCTCGATCCGCTGCAAGCTGATGGACGGCGAAAGCTGTCGCTGCACCAGCTATCCCAACCGCTGGGATTTCGTGCCGGACTGCGTGCAGCTCACCAGGGAGAACGTTCCCGAGATCGAATGGCTGCCGCCGACCTGCGCCTACCGGCTGGTGAACGAGGGCCGCGACCTCTACTGGTGGCACCCGCTGGTCTCCGGCGATCCCGAGACCGTGCACCAGGCCGGCATCTCCGCCAAAGGCCGCACCGTCAGCGAAAACGACGTCGACCTCGACGATTTCGAGGACTATGTCGTCGACTGGCCGCTGACCGTGGGCGATGAGCAGGAAGAGGCGGAGCCGGCGATGAAGGGCTGAAAGCGCGGCGTGCCCCTCATCCGGCTGCCGCCACCTTCTCCCCGCAGGCGGGGAGAAGGGTATGCCGCGCCACTTCTGTTCTTTCTCCAGCTTTGTGCGAGGCAGGTCCCCTCTCCCCGCATGCGGGGAGAGGGTTAGGGTGAGGGGCAGCCACACCCTCTACGCAGCCTATTCCTCTTTCGATATCAAAGCCTTGGGCGCAGCATTCTTCCAGGCCTGCTGCACCAGCGCATGCACCGTCGCATTGCGGCTTCTCCCGGATGAGATCGATGTGCCTGACTATAATCCGCGGCCGGAATACTCACAATTATACGTTTGGATTGCGCCGAGTGCCGCCCGGCATGAATGTATTGATCCGAACGAAACAACACGGAAATAGGAAAATAGTCCTTGACGGCGTCACGGTGGTTTGATAGGGTCATGGCATAGTCGGAAAGTTGCGGCCACGGAGCTTCGCACTCTTCTTTTGAGGGGGCGATGACCGTTCGCTATTTCGTGCTGTCCGGCAGCGGAAGCCGCCGTAGCCCGCCGACGCCACTCATCCCTGGACCCCACCCATGACCGACCTTGCAGCCTTCGATCCCGCTCTGTTCGGGACATGGCCTGACATGCCCGCTATGGCGGACCACCGTCTCGAAACCAAATCCGCCGAGCCGCCGCGCGAGGATCTGCGCCTGCTGCTCAACGACATGACGCGGGAGATGCGCGAGCAGTTCGATTACTTCCGCAAGCTCCGGGGCGCGGCCGAAGCGCTCGGCGCGGTGGCGGGCGACGAGGCGGCGGGAAAGCTCGCCCGCGCCGACGTGAAGGCGGCGACCGATGCCATGTCGCTCATCGTGCGGACGCTGGAGAAGGTGGACGGCCTGCAGCGCCAGCTCGTCCGCGACCGCGAACTGGAGGCCGAGCGACATGCCCAAACCCCCGCCTACGAAGACGCAAGGGCCCGTTTCCTCGTCCAGATCGAGGCCCGCGCCCATGAAATTGCCCTTGCCCTTTTCGATGAGTGGAAGCGTGGCGCTTCCGGCGCCGTGGCCGCAGAATGCGACGGCGGAGAAGGCGGAACCGGGCCGCGCCGCGAAGCGCCGGCTGGAGAAGGAGACGCGCGGGACGGCGGGCGCGCTCGTCCGGCTTGCGGCCCGCCACCGGCTGGCGATGGAGGCGATCGACCGCGACCATGGCGGAGCCTACCGGCGGATCATGGATGACGATGCGGCCGCGATTGCCGCCCGCCCGGTTTCATCCGGTGCGCCGGCTGTCTTGGAGACGGATGCCGTCGATTACGGGCGGATGGGGGCGGACTGGGCCTTCGCCGGCCGGCTCGACCAGAAGCCGCCGCGCGGCTCCTGGCGCACCTGGCTCGTTCTCGGCGGCCGCGGTTCCGGCAAGACACGGGCCGGCGCCGAATGGGTGCATGGGCTGGCGGCGGCCTCCGGCGAGCGCTCCGATCTGCGCATCGCGCTGGTCGCCGAAACGCTCGGCGACGCCCGCGAGGTGATGATCGACGGCATTTCCGGCATCTGCCGGATCGCGCGGTCGATGCGGCCGGAGTTCGAAATTTCCCGTCGGCGGCTGGTCTGGCCGAACGGCGCGGTGGCGCAGATCTTTTCCTCCGAGGACCCGGAAAGCCTGCGCGGGCCGCAATTCCATTTCGCCTGGTGCGATGAATTGGCCAAGTGGCGCCATGCGGAAGAAACCTTCGACATGCTGCAATTCGGCCTGCGCCTCGGCGCCGACCCGCGCCAGCTCGTCACCACGACCCCGCGGCCGGTGCCTTTGCTGAAACGCCTGCTTGGCGACCCCGGCACGCGGCTCACCCGCATGAGCACCGCCGCGAATGCCGAAAACCTGGCGCCCGGCTTCGTCGAGGTGCTGGCGGCGCGCTACGGCGGCAGCCGGCTCGGGCGGCAGGAACTCGACGGCGAGCTGATCGAGGATCGCGACGACGCGCTCTGGAAGCGCGCGGCGATCGAGGCGGCGACCGTGCGCTTCACCGGCGCGCTCAGGCGCGTCGTCGTCGCGGTCGATCCGCCGGCGGCGTCCGGCGCGCGCTCCTGCTGCGGCATCGTCGTGGCGGGGCTGGAAAGCTCGGGCAGGGCGGTGGTGCTTGCCGATTGCTCGGTGGAGGGTGCAAGCCCGGCCGGCTGGGCGGGCGCGGTGGCGCGCGCCTATCGCCGCTTCGATGCCGACCGTATCGTCGCGGAAATCAACCAGGGCGGCGAGATGGTGACGGCGATGCTGAAAAGCATCGATGCGAACCTGCCGGTCTCGACGGTGCGCGCCACCCGCGGCAAATTCCTGCGCGCCGAGCCGGTGGCGGCCCTCTACGAGCAGGGCCGGGTGGCCCATGCCGGGCGCTTTGCCGAACTGGAGGACCAGATGTGCGATTTCGGCCCCGACGGCCTCTCCTCCGGCCGCTCGCCGGACCGGCTCGACGCGCTGGTCTGGGCGTTGACGGCGCTGGTGTTCGACCAAGCGGGAGAGCCCCGCGTGCGGGGTGTTTGAAAGGACTGTTTGGCCAAGCAGGGCCCCTCATCCGCCCTGAGCTTGTCGAAGGGGCGCCACCTTCTCCCCGTTCGACGGGGAGAAGGGATATGCCGCACCGTCTCAGTTCCCTCTCCCCGCTTGCGGGGAGAGGGTTAGGGTGAGGGGCAAACGGTTTAACGGCGCGGCGTGGGCAGGACGGGCTTCGGGGCGCTGTCCTGGCGCTCGCCCATCTGCCGCCATTCGCTTTCCAGTCGGTCCAGAACGTGCTGCGGGATCGTGGTCTCACGTGCGGTGGTGGTCGCCTGCATGTCGCCTCCTCATGGACGGAATGTATCACTGGTATGACAGTTCTCATCTGTCACAAGGTAAAAGAATTGTAAATCAGTGGCTTAAATAATTTAAACGATTATAATTTTCTTTAATCGATTAAATTGCGCTTGACGAAAAACCGGATCGCGGCCGGGCGGCTACGCCCGGTTGATATTGGTTGCATTTATAAATTGATGCAATCAATGGTAAATTGTGTTCTGCTGGTGCGCGTCTTCGCCGGGGGCGAAATCCGAACGCAGGGAGAGGGGCAATGAGCAGGATCAATCGCGATTTCTTCAAGGAACATCTTCAGGACACGCTCTTTCCGCATGGGCTGAAGCCCTCGCAGATCGAGGGGCACGACGCCATTCTCGACACCTGGGAGCGCAGCCACGCCAAGGAGGACGACCGCTGGCTCGCCTATATGCTGGCGACCGCCTTCCACGAGACGGCGCGCACGCTGCAGCCGGTGCGCGAGACGCTGGCCGTCAGCGACGAGCAGGCGGCCAAGCGGCTGGAAACCGCCTGGCAGGCCGGCAAGCTGCCATGGGTGAAGACGCCCTATTGGCGCCGGGACGGTGACGGCAAATACTGGTTCGGCCGCGGGCTGGTGCAGCTCACGCACAAGGAAAATTATGCGGAACTGGGCAAGCGGATCGGCGTCGACCTCACCACCGACCCGAACGTGGCGCTGACGATGGCGCCGGCGCTGCAGGTGATGTTCTACGGCATGATCAACGGCAGCTTCACCAAGCGCCGGCTCGCCGATTTCTTCGACAAGGGCAAGGCGGACTGGGTGCATGCCCGCCAGATCGTCAACGGGCTCGACCGCGCCGCCGACATCGCCGGCTACGCCAGGGCCTATTACGCGGCGATCAGCTATACGATGTGACGTCTCAAACAAAGGACTGGCGGATGAAAATTCCCTTTCTCCGGCCGCGGCTCGCGGCAGCGGGGCGCTTGGCCGTGCCCGAAACCAAGGCTTCCGGCGTCGTCGCGCTGGCCGCCGAAGGGCGGGCGCATTGGACCGGCCGCTCCTATGCGGCGCTGTCGCGCGAGGGCTTTATGCGCAATCCGGTGGCGCATCGCGCCGTGCGGCTGGTCTCGGAAGCGGCGGCCGCCGTCGTCTGGCTGCTTTATGCCGGCGACCGCGAGGTGGCCGGGCATCCGCTGCTTGCGCTGCTCGCCCGCCCGAACGGGCGCATGGACGGGCCGAGCTTCTTCGAGGCGCTGTATGGTCACCTGCTTCTCTCCGGCAACGCCTATGTCGAGCCGGTGACGCTGGCGGCCGAGCTGCGCGAGCTTCATCTCTTAAGGCCGGATCGCATCGGCATCGTCGAGGGGCGCGACGGCTGGCCGGAAGCCTACGACTATCGCGCCGGCGGCGGCGTCCGCCGGTTCCCGGCCGAGGGCGAGGGACTTTGCCTGCTGCACTTGCGGCTCTTTCATCCGCTTGACGACCATCTCGGCTTTCCGCCGCTCGCCGCGGCACAGGTGGCGCTCGACCTGCACAATGCCGCCGCCACCTGGAACAAGGCGCTGCTCGACAATTCGGCGCGGCCCTCCGGCGCGCTCGTCTACCAGCCGAAGGAGGGCGGCAATCTCTCGCCGGACCAGTATGAGCGGCTGAAGCAGGAGTTGGACGAGGGCTATTCCGGTCCCATGCGCGCCGGCCGGCCGCTGCTGCTCGAAGGCGGCCTCGACTGGAAATCGATGGGGCTTTCGCCGAAGGACATGGATTTCGTCGAGGCGCGGAACGGGGCGGCCCGCGACATCGCGCTCGCCTTCGGCGTGCCGCCGATGCTGCTCGGCATTCCCGGCGACAACACCTACGCCAATTACCAGGAGGCGAACCGCGCCTTCTATCGCCTCACCGTCCTGCCGCTGATCAACCGCACCGCCGCCGCCTTTTCCGGCTGGCTCTCGGCGGCTTACGGCGAGCCGCTGCGCCTTGCCCCCGACCTCGACCAGATCGCCGGCCTTTCCGCCGAGCGCGGCGAACTCTGGGCGCGCGTCGGCGGCGCGGATTTCCTGACCGACGAGGAGAAGCGGCAGGCGGTCGGCTATTGACGTTGAGCGCGCGGCGCCGATTTGTTATACGTCGTATGACAAATCAGGAGACGCCCCATGGCCAAGCCCGTTCTCTCCGACCCGATCGCGCTCCGCCTGCCGGAAGACATTCTGCGCGACGTCGAAACCATCGCCGCCGCCACCGAACGCAGCCGCAGCTGGGTGATCGTGCGGGCGCTGAAATATTACCTCCTGGCGGAGGGGAGCGATATCCTGGAAATCGAGGCGGGCAGGGCCGAAGTGCGAAACGGCCAGGTCATGGACTTTGACGATCTTCTGGACGAACTCGAAGCCATGAATGCTGCCGACGCCAAGAGACATGACGCCGCATGATCAGGGTGCGGATTTCGACGCGCGCTGCGAACTACCTCCGCTCCGAGCGGGAATACCTGTCGAAATTCAGCGAAGGTGCCGCCGCGCAGTTCGCGTTGCATCTGCGCGCGGCGCGAAGGACGCTTTCCGAATATCCCGAGGCCGGCGTTCAAACGACGCCGTCGAGCGAAATCCGCAGCCTCGTCTTTCTTCAATATGTGCTGGAATACGAGCGTCATGGCGACGAGGTCGTCATTCTTCTCGTGCGGCACGGTCGCCAGCAGCGAACCGTCCTGACCGAGGATGAAGAGGATTTTTCCTCGGACGTCTAAACGGGCAGACCTTAGCGGAATCACTTTCTGAAGTTCCGGATTCATAGTCCGAACATTCCGCGCCAAGCGATTCGAAAGACTGATGGAAATGCCGTTCCGGAGCCTGCTCCGGCGCGCGCCGCATCGCGCTTGCGATCCATCCCATCCAAGAGAACTCCAACATGGCTGATTTTTCGAGCGATGCCGGCCTTTGGGCCGAGCGGGCGGTCGGGGCTGCGGCGGGGGCCGCCGTCTCGCTGATCTATCTTCTGCCGAAGAGCCGGCGCGAGGCGGCGAGCCGCTTCTTTACCGGCCTTGCCTGCGGCATGACCTTCGGCGGGCCGGCGGGCGCCTGGCTTGCCGAACGGCTGGAGCTTTCCGGCGCGCTGTCGGCCTCGGAATTGATGCTGTCGGGTTCCGCCGCCGCCAGCCTCTGCGCCTGGTGGGGGCTCGGCATCCTCTCGCGCCTCGCCGGGCGGCTCGGCCGCTAGTGCGGCCCTCATCCACTCACCGACATCAGGAGAGACCCATGACCTCAGCCCGCGCCGAGGCGCGCTTTTCCATGCCCGCCGGCATCGGTCCCGACAGCCGCAAGTTCGCCAGCCTTGAACTAAGAGGGCTCAGGCGCGACGGCTCCTTTTCCGGCTATGCCAGCGTCTTCGGCGAGGTGGATCTCGGCAAGGACGCCATCGAGCGCGGCGCCTTCCGCAAGTCGCTCGCCGAGCGCGGGGCGGATGGTGTGCGGATGCTCTTCCAGCACGATCCGGCCCAGCCGATCGGCGCCTGGACGACGATCCGCGAGGATGCGCGCGGCCTTTATGTCGAGGGCGTGCTGGCCGACGGCGTCGCTCGCGCCAGGGAGGTCCATCACCTCCTGAAGAATGCGGCGCTCGACGGGCTTTCCATCGGCTTTCGCACCGTGCGGGCGCGCACCGACGCGAAATCCGGCGTGCGCCGCATCCTGGAAGCCGACCTCTGGGAAATCTCCGTCGTGACCTTCCCGATGCTGCCCTCGGCGCGCGTCCAGAACGTCAAGAACGCGCGCTGGTTCCGCGACCGCGAGACCGAACTCGTCCGCTCGATGCGCCGGGCGGCGAGGATGCTGATGACCGAAACCTTCAAACAAGGATGACAGAATGACCGATCAGACCCTGACCGCAGCCCCCGAAATCAAGGCCGTGCCGGAAACCATGACCGCCGCCTTCGACGATTTCATGGAGGCTTTCGAGGCCTTCAAGGAGGCGAACGACCGCCGGCTCGGCGAAATCGAAAGCAAGATGACCGCCGACATCGTCACCCGCGACAAGGTGGACCGCATCAACCGCGCCATCGACGAGCAGGCGCGCGTGCTCGACCGGCTGGCCCTGAAGAAGGCCCGCCCGCCGCTCGGCCGTGCCGGCGGCACCTCGCCGGAGGCGACCGAACACAAGGCCGCCTTCGAGGCCTATATCCGCCGCGGCGACGAGGTGGGGCTTCGCGAGCTGGAGGCGAAGGCGCTCTCGGTCGGCTCCGGCGCCGACGGCGGCTATGTCGTGCCGCCGGAGACGGATACCGAGATCGGCCGCCGGCTTTCGGTGGTCTCGCCGATCAGGGCGCTGGCGACCGTCCGCCAGGTTTCCGGCTCGGTGCTCAAGAAGCCGTTCACCACCGCCGGCCTTGCCGCCGGCTGGGTGGCCGAGACGGCGGCAAGGCCGCAGACCAATTCGCCGCAGCTTGCCGAGCTGTCCTTCCCGACCATGGAACTCTACGCCATGCCGGCCGCGACCCAGGCGCTGCTCGACGATGCCGCCGTCGATATCGACGCCTGGATTTCGAGCGAGGTGGACATCGTCTTCGCCGAGCAGGAGGGCACGGCCTTCGTCTCCGGCGACGGCGTGAGCAAGCCGAAGGGCTTTCTCGCCTATACGGCGGTCGCCGAAAGCGCCTGGAGCTGGGGCAATCTCGGCTATGTGGCGACGGGGGCGGCCGGCGCCTTCGCCGCGTCCGGCCCCTCCGATGTGCTGGTCGACACCGTCTACGCGCTGAAGGCCGGCCATCGCCAGAACGGCACCTTCCTGATGAACCGCCGCACGCAGGCCTCCATCCGCAAGTTCAAGGATGCGGACGGCAACTATCTCTGGCGGCCGCCGCTCACCCCCGGCCAGCCGGCCTCGCTGATGGGCTTCCCGCTCGCCGAGGCCGAGGACATGCCGGACGTCGCCGCCAACGCCTTCGCCATCGCCTTCGGCGATTTCCGCGCGGGCTATCTGGTGGTCGACCGCACCGGTGTGCGCATCCTGCGCGATCCCTATTCGGCAAAGCCCTACGTGCTCTTCTACACCACCAAGCGCGTCGGCGGCGGCGTGCAGAATTTCGAGGCGATCAAGCTGGTGAAGTTTGCCGCCAGTTGATCGGGGCGAATGAGTAGGAGATGGGTCGCCGCCGGCGGCCGATCTCCGTTCGCCTCACCGCCGCCTCCGCTCATTCGCCCCACTACTGGCTACTGACCACTCACTATTCACCGCAAGGACCCCCATGACCTACATCCCGACCACCCCGCCGCTGGCGGAGGCGCTGACGCTCGCCGATGCGAAGGCGCATCTCAGGCTCGATACCGACGACGAGGACGATCTGCTGCAGGGCCTTATCCGGGTCGCGCGCGAACATCTGGAGCGCACGACCGGACTTTGCCTGCTCAAGCAGGGCTGGCGGCTCGTTCTTGATTCAGTTTCTGAAGACGGCGTGATTCAGGTTGCCAAAGGCCCGGTACAAAGCATTGAAACTGTGACGGTTTACGATGCCGCAGGCGAAGCGGTGCCGCTCGCCCTCGACGGTCTGCTGCTGGATGGCGGCGCGCGGCCGGCGCGGCTGATGCTCGGCGTGAAGCCGGGCGCCATGCGGGCGCTCAACGGCATCGAGATCGAATTTACCGCCGGCTTCGGCGAGAGCGGCGCCGAGGTGCCGGACACGCTGAAGCGGGCGATGCTGATGCATGTCGCGCAGATGTTCGCCTTTCGCGGCGCGGTCGCCGTCGAGGACCAGCCGGCGGACGTGCCGGCCGGCTATGAGCGGCTGGTCGCGCCCTTCCTCATGCGGAGGCTCTGATGCGCTCGGTGTTCTTCGATCCCGGCCAGATGACCGCGCGGCTGGAGCTGGAAGCGCCGGCGGAGACGCCGGACGGGCAGGGCGGCGCGGCCGTTTTCTTCACTGCGCTCGCCGCCGTCTGGGGCCGGATCGAGCCGGTCGGCGAGCGGCGCGAGGAGCGGGCGGGGTCGGACGTCTTCACGCTGACGCACCGCATCTGGCTGCGCTTCCGCGACGACCTCGCGCCCGGCATGCGCCTGCGCAAGGGTGCGCGGATATTCACGATCGGCGCCTGGCGCGACCCGGACGAGACCGGCCGCTATCTCGTCTGCCTCTGCGAGGAGGAAGGGCGATGACGGCGGCGCTGGAACGGACGGTTGCCGAGCTGATCGCGGCGCTGAACCGGTTTGTGCGGGTGAGGCAGCAACCGAAGGAGGGCGGGGATGAGCGCGGCGAATGAACTGCTGGCGGCAATCCAGTCACGCCTGACGGCGGATGCGGCACTTGTCGCGCAGATCGGCCCGGAGGGCTTGCGCGACCGGGCGGCCGCGGGAAAGCAATTTCCCTGCCTGCTTCTCGGCGAGATGTTGACGAACGACTATTCCACCGCGACGGAGGGTGGCGAGGAGCATCTCTTTTCGATCGAGATATGGACGGAGGCCGGTGGCCGGCGGCTCGCGGAAGAGATCGCCGCCATGGTGCGCGCCCTGCTCGACGACGCGCCGCTGGCGCTGGAAAGCCGCGCGCTCGTGCTGCTCCGGCATCGCTCGACGCGGACGGTGCGCGACGTGAAAGCCAAGCTGCACATGGCGGAACTGCGGTTTCGCGCGGTGACGGAGTGAGCGCCGCTCAAGGAACGGCGGGCGATGGCTGGGCCGCGCGCGTCATGCCCGCCAGCATCGCCACCAGGCCGAGCGCGCCGGCGGCCAAAAGCAGGCAGACGGCAAGCACCATGCCGGTACCGGCGCGGTCGAGAATGGCGGTGAAGATCACCGGGGCGGCGGCGTTGGCGAGGCTTTGCGGCAGCGACAGGCGCGCGGCCTGCAGCCCGTATTCGCGCGCCGAGAAGACGGAGAGCGGCAGCAGCGCGCGGGCGACCGCCATGACGCCGGAGCCGAAGCCGTAGAGCAGGATGAAGACGATCAGCAGCGGCGCGGAGGCCGGGATCGTCAGCATCAGGATAAAGCCGATGAGCATCATGCCGATGCCGGCCGCGGCGCTGATCACCGGATTGCCGCGCCGGCCGAGCGCGAAATCGAGCCCGCGCGCCGATATGCCGATGACGCCGCGCGCCGAGCCGAGCTGCAGCGCGAAGGCCGGCGAGGCGCCGGACTGGCGGAAGACCTCGATCAGCGTCGGCGCGATGCCGAAGGTGACGAAGGTCGAAAGCGTCGTGGCCCCGGCGATCAGCAGGAAGGCGCGGCGTCTGGCTGCGGCCGAAAGCACAAGCGGCGGCATCTCCGCCGCCGCGTCCTTCGCCGTCGTCGCAGCAGGCTCCGGCAGGGCGAAAAGATGCAGCGGCAGGCAGACGAGGAGTTGCAGGGCCGCGCAGGCCGCAAAGGTGAGCCGCCAGCCGAAGGCGGCGTTGAAGACCGACAGCACCGGCCAGAAGATCGTGGCGGAAAGCCCGGTGAACAGCATGAGGACGGCGATGACGCGTTTGGCGTTCGGCCCCTCGCGCTCCACCACCGCGGTATAGGTCGGCGCCGACAGGCCGAGCGCGCCGCCGAAGCCGATGACGACCCAGGCGGCCGCGTAAACGAACACGTTCGTCGTCACCGCAAGCAGCGCCAGCCCGACCGCGAAGACCGCGGAAGACCCGGCCAGCACCTTCGCCGCGCCGTAGCGCGTGAGCCATCGCCCGGTGGCCGGCCCCGCAAGCGCGCTGACCACCATCATGATGCTGAGGCCGGCAAAGACCACCTCGTTCGGCAGCCGAAGATCGGGCGCGACGACGCGGCCCATGACGCCCAGCATATCGAACGTGGTGCCCCAGGCGATGAGCTGGGTGACGGCAAGGGTCGCGATGGTCCGCGCGGAGCGCAGGCTGGAGTGGCCGGTCATGGGGCTGGAATCGCAAAAGGAAATCTCGCCGCAAGGCCTATCAGTTCCAGGCAGGGGCGGCAATCGCGTGAGTTGCGCAAACCAATCGACAAAGGAAACGACAGATGGTGGCACAAAAGGGCAAGGACCTGCTGCTGAAGATCTATGGCGGCAGCGGTTATGAGACGGTGGCGGGCTTACGGTCGCGGCGGCTTTCGTTCAATGCGGAGACGGTGGACGTCACCGATGCCGAGAGCGCCGGGCGTTGGCGCGAGCTTCTGGGCGGGGCGGGCGTGCAGCGGGCCTCGCTCTCCGGCGCCGGGCTGTTCAAGGACCAGTCCTCCGACGAGCTGATCCGCAACGCCTTCTTCAACGGCGCGATTCTTTCCTTCCAGATCGTCATTCCCGATTTCGGCATGGTGAGCGGCCCGTTCCAGGTGACGGCGCTTGAATATTCCGGCGCGCACAATGGCGAAGTGACCTTCGACATCGCGCTGGAATCCGCCGGCGCCATCGTTTTCGGGGCGCTCTGATGCGGGCGGCGTCGAACGGTTCCCGCGCCAATCGCCGCCGCGGCGAGGTGGAGGCGCTGATCGACGGCGAGCGCCGCGTGCTCTGCCTGACGCTCGGCGCGCTGGCGGAGCTGGAGACGGCCTTTGCCGCCGACGATCTCGCCGGGCTTGCCGCGCGCTTTTCCGCCGGGCGGCTGAAGGCGGCCGACATGATCCGCATCATCGGCGCGGGCCTGCGCGGCGGCGGTAATGTGTTTTCGGACGAGGAGGTGGCCGCCGTCAGCGTCGAGGGCGGGCTCGGTGGCTATGCCGCGCTCGTCCGCGACCTCCTGACGGCGACCTTCTCAGGCGAGCGGGCGGAGACCGCCCCGGACCCCCTCTAGCCGCAGCGGGCGGCGGGCATGACGGCAGCGACGGAGGGGCGCCGGCCCCCTTTCCCTGGCGCCGCGTCCTGCATGTCGGCCTCTGCCTGCTGCGGCTTCCTCCCGACGTCTTCTGGGCGATGACGCCGATCGAGTTCCACGCCATGGCGGGCGGCCTCGCTCCCCGCGCGCCGGTGCTCGACCGGGCGGGGCTCATGCACCTGATGGCGCGGTTTCCCGACCGATGATGTTTTTGAGAAAGGTGAGGCATGGACGGCGAAAGCATTGATTTTTCTCAAAGTATCGATGAGGCGGAGGCGCTGAAGCGCACACTCGACGATCTCGACGGACGCTCCCGTTCCTTCGGCGCGGCGCTGACAGGCGCGCTCGCTTCGGCGACGGCGGGCGGCAAGAGCCTGGATACCGTGCTGCGCGGCCTCGGCAACCGCCTCGTCGACCTCGCCCTTTCGGCCGGCACCAAGCCGCTGGAAACGGCGATCGGCGGCGCCGTCGGCGGCCTCACGGAGGGTCTTGGCAAGCTGTTCGCCTTCGCCGACGGCGGCGTGCCGGGGCGGGTGACGGCTTTTGCCGATGGCGGCGTGGTCTCGCAGCCCACTTATTTTCCGATGGGCGGCGATGTCGGCCTGATGGGCGAGGCGGGGACGGAGGCGATCCTGCCGCTGAAGCGCGGCGCCGACGGCTCGCTCGGCGTTGCGGCCGGCGGTGGCGGCACGACGCAGATCGTCTTCAACGTCACCGCCGCCGACGCGCAGAGCTTTCAGAAGAGCGAGGCGCAGATTTCCGCCATGCTGGCGCGCGCGGCGATGCGCGGCCAGCGCAATCTTTGAGGGGCCGTCATGTCCACCGGATTTCACGAGGTGCGTTTTCCGCTGCGCCTGTCGCTCTCCACCAGCGGCGGGCCGGTCCGGCGCACCGACATCGTCAACCTTTCGAACGGGCGCGAGAGCCGCAACAGCCGCTGGCGCGATGCGCGGCGCGTCTATGACGCCGGCTCCGGCATCCGCTCCGTCGCCGATCTCTACGACGTTCTCGCCTTCTTCGAGGCGCGCGGCGGGGAGCTTTACGGCTTCCGCTTCCGCGATCCCGTCGACTGGACTTCGGGCCGGCCGGGTGCGGCCGTCACGCCGCTCGATCAGGCGATCGGCCTCGGCGACGGCGTGACCTCCGCCTTCCGGCTGGCGAAAACCTATGCCGATGCCGGTGCCGGCACCGTGCGCGCCATCGCCAAGCCGGTCGCCGGCACGGTGGTGGTCGCGGTCGATGGCGTGGCGCGGCCGGGCGCGGCCTTTTCCTGTGATGTGGCGACCGGCATCGTCACCTTCGCCGCGGGCGCCGTACCGCCTGCCGGCGCGATGGTGACGGCGGGCTTCGAATTCGACGTGCCGGTGCGCTTTGCGACCGACCGCATCGACATCAGCCTTGCCGCCTTCAACGCCGGGCGCATTCCGTCCATTTCGCTGATGGAGATCATCCCGTGAGAACGATCCCTGCAGCGCTTGCTGCACACCTTGCCGGCGACGCCACGACGCTCTGCCATTGCTGGCGTCTCATCCGCCGCGACGGCTCGGCGCTCGGCTTCACCGAGCATGACCGCGACCTTTCCTTCGCCGGCACGCAGTTCCTGGCGGCGAGCGGCTTTGCCGCCAGCGACGGCGAGGAGGCGGCGGGCCTTCCGGCCGCGACCAGCAATGTCGCGGGCGGTTTCTCCCACGAGGCGATCGCCGAGGCCGATCTGGCAGCCGGCCGTTATGACGGCGCGCGCGTCGAGGTCTATCTCGTCAATTGGGCGGCGCCCGAACAGCATCTGCTCCTGAAGGTTCAGGAGATCGGCGAGGTGACCCGGCAGGCGGGGCAGTTTCAGGCGGAGCTGCGCAGCTTCGTCGCTCGTCTCGCCGAGCCGCAGGGCCGCATCTACAACCGCCGTTGCGACGCCACCGTCGGCGACCGCCGCTGCGGCGTCGATCTTTCGCAGGCCGCCTATCGCCGGCTCGCGACCGTCGCGGCGGTGACGGATCCCACGCGCGTCAGCCTTGCCGGCGCGGGGGCGGTCGCCACCGGCTTCTTCGCGCAGGGGAAACTTGCCTTTCTCGACGGCGTCAATGCCGGGCTTACGGCCGATATCGATAGCCATGCGGCGGTGGCCGGGCGGCTGGAGGTGACGCTGTGGCTGCCGCTTGCGGTGGCGCCTGCGCCCGGAGACCGGGTGGCGCTGACGGCCGGATGCGACAAGGTTTTCGCCACCTGCCGCGCCAAATTTGTGAATGGCGCGAATTTCCGCGGCTTTCCGCACATGCCCGGCTCGGATTTCGCCTACGGCTATGCCGACGGCATCAGCCGCCACGACGGGAGCCCGCTGTTCACATGAGCGCCGGAACGGGGAATATCGGCGACCGCGTGCTGATCGCCGCCGAAGGCTGGGTCGGCACGCCCTATCGCCATCAGGGCGCGGCGAAAGGCGTCGGCTGCGATTGCCTCGGCCTTGTCCGCGGCCTCTGGCGCGAGCTTTACGGCACCGAGCCGGAACCGCCCGGACCCTATGCGCCGGACTGGGCGGAACGGAGCGGTGAAGACCGGCTCATGCGGGCCGCCCTTCGCCACTTCGGCCCGGCCCTGAGCGCGGATGAGATGCGGCCCGGCGACCTGCTGCTCTTTCGCTGGCGGGTCGATTGCGCCGCCAAACATGCCGGCATTCTCTGCGGTCCGGACCATTTTATCCACGCCTACGAACAGGCGGCGGTGGTCCGTTCGCCGCTGGTGCCGGCCTGGCGGCGCCGGATCGCCGCGGTGTTTCGGTTTCCGGCAGAGGCGAGGGGAATCCCTTGAAATATCGGGTGGGTGACGATATCTTGGAGTGGTGAGCGAGGTTGCGTCCTCGCTCACCATTTGCCTATGCTATGAAGCTGACCCGGACGGCTATTGACCAGCCCGTCCGGGTTCTTCTCACGCTAAGCGCGATGGTCAGCGGCAAGAACCACATCGCATCACCTCCATGATCGAGAGCAAGGCCGTTGCCACGGGCGACGGGGCCTGTCCTCGCCGCTTGCGCCGGCTGGCGCGGCGCTCGCTGCTTCTGCTCTCGACCCAATCACAGATAATGCAATTTTAAAGCGTATTTTCAAGCGCAATCTCTTGCTGTCGTGTGCGACTGCGCGCCGGCGCTTTTGAGCGGGGGTTTTCATGGCGACCATTGTCTTTCAAGCGGCGGGCGCGGCGCTGGGGTCGGTGTTCGGCCCGGTGGGCGCGATCATCGGCCAGGCGGCGGGAGCGCTTGCCGGCAGCATGGTGGATCGCGCGCTGATCGGCGGCGGCCGCACGGTTTCCGGGGCGCGGCTGGCCACGGCGCGCATTCCGGGCGCCGATGAGGGCACCGCCGTCAGCCGGCTCTACGGCACCGCGCGGCTCGGCGGCACGCTGATGTGGGCGACGCGCTTCGAGGAGACGGTGACGGTCGAGCGCTCCGGCGGCAAGGGCGGCGGCGGACAGAAGGTGGAAACCTTCTCCTACTACGCCAATGTCGCGATCGGCCTCTGCGAGGGGCCGATCGCCTGCGTGCGCCGCGTCTGGGCGGACGGCAAGGAACTCGACCTGACGCAGATCGAGATGCGGGTGCACACCGGCAGCGAGACGCAGCTTGCCGATCCGCTGATCGCCGCCAAGCAGGGCGCGGACGATGCGCCCGCCTATCGCGGCCTTGCTTACGTGGTATTCGAACGGCTGCCGCTCGACCCTTACGGCAACCGCATTCCGCTTTTGCAGTTCGAGGTGGTGCGGCCGGTCGGGCGGCTCGAAAGCCAGCTCCGCGCCGTGACGCTGATCCCCGGCGCGACGGAGCACGGCTATGCGGCGACGGCGGTCACGGAAGCGACGGGGGCGGGCAGCGCCCGCGCGATGAACCGCAACACGCTGACGGCAGCAGTCGACTGGCAAGCCTCCCTCGACGAGCTGACGGCCGTCTGTCCCAATCTCGAAAGCGTCGCGCTGGTGGTGAGCTGGTTCGGCACGGACCTGCGCGCCGGTCAATGCCGGATCGTGCCGGGCGTCGAAACACACACGCGCACCGGGGAAAGCGTGGCCTGGAAGGTCTCGGGAATGTCCCGCGCCGCCGCCCACCTCGTCAGCACCCATGACGGCGGCCCGGCCTATGGCGGCACGCCGGACGATGCCAGCGTCTTTCAGGCGATTGCCGACCTCAAGGCGCGCGGGCTGAAGGTCTGCCTCTATCCGTTCCTGATGATGGACGTCCCGCCGGGCAACGGCCTGCCCGACCCGTATGGCGGGGCGGAGCAATCCGCCTTTCCCTGGCGGGGGCGCATCACCTGTCATCCCGGCATCGGCCGGCCCGGAACGCCCGACCGTACGGCCACGGCGGCAGCGCAGGTCGCAAGCTTCTGCGGCACGGCCACGGCCGGTGATTTCAGCGTGGCCGGCCGGTCGGTCGCCTATCACGGCGGCGACGAGGGCTACCGGCGGCTCGTGCTGCACTATGCGCATCTGGCCGCCGCCGCGGGCGGCGTCGACGGCTTCATCATCGGCTCGGAACTGCGCGGCCTGACGCAGGTCCGCGACGGCTCCGGCGCCTTTCCCTTCGTACAGGCGCTGGCGGCACTCGCCTTGGACGTGCGCGCCGTCGTCGGCCCGGCGACGAAGATCACCTACGGCGCCGACTGGAGCGAATATTTCGGCTATCACCCCGACGACGGCAGCGGCGACGTCTATTTCCATCTCGATCCGCTCTGGGCCTCGCCGGCGATCGACGCGGTCGGGATCGACAACTACATGCCGCTCTCCGACTGGCGCGACGAGGACCTGGCCGCCCCCAATCCGGACGGCTTTCGCGTGGCCGACGATCTCGCCGGCATGACGGCCTCGATTACCGCCCGCGAAGGCTTCGACTGGTATTATGCCAGCGACGACGACCGGCGGGCGCGGCATCGCACGCCGATCACCGACGGCCTCGCCGGCAAGCCCTGGGTCTTCCGCTACAAGGATATCGAAAGCTGGTGGGCGAACCCGCATAAGGAGCGCATCGGCGGAGCGGAACGCGCCGCAGCGACGGCCTGGATTCCCCGGTCGAAGCCGATCTGGTTCACCGAACTCGGCTGCCCGGCGATCGACAAGGGCGCCAACGAGCCGAACGTCTTCGTCGACCCGAAATCGGCCGAATCGGCCATGCCCTATTTTTCGAGCGGCATGCGCGCCGACAGCGTCCAGCGCCGCTTTCTGGAGGCGCATCACGACTATTGGCGGGCGGCGGCACCTTCCGGCATGGTCGATGCCGGCCGCATGTTCGTCTGGACCTGGGATGCGCGGCCCTATCCGGCCTTTCCGCTCGACACGGCCATATGGAGCGACGGGGCGAACTGGCGCACCGGCCATTGGCTGAACGGTAGGCTCGGCGCGGGAACGCTCGCCGATATCATCGCCGCGATACTGGCGGACCAGCAGTTTTTCGAGTTCGACGTGTCGGAGGTGAGCGGCGATCTTGCCGGCTATGTGCAGGCGGAGGTGACGTCGGCGCGCAGCCTCCTCGATCCGCTGCTCGACGTCTTCCAGATCGACGTCGTCGAGGATGGCGGCCTGTTGCGCTTCCGCTCGCGGGCGCGGGCGAGCCTGCCGGCGGTCCCGCTGCCGGCGCTGGCCGATCTGGACGGTGAGCCGCTGTGGCTGGAAACGCGCGGCCACGACAGCGATTTCGCCGCTGAAGCCGTGCTGACCTTCGCCGACCCGGCGGGCGATTACGAACAGGCAAGCGTCCGCTCGCGCCGGGCGCCGTCGGCCTCCAACCGCGTGCTGCGCAGCGATCTGGCGGGCGTCCTGCCGGAGGAGGCGGCCCTTGCCGCGGCGGAAGGATTGCTGCGCGACAACCGCATCTCGCGCCGCTCGGTCACCTTTTCGCTGCCGCCGACGGCGATCGGTTTGCAACCGGGAGACGCGGTTTCCTTCGCTGCCGATGGTCCCGAAGGCCGCTTTCTGGTCACGCGGATCGAGGATGGCGCGGCGCGCAAGGCGGAGGCGCGCGAGTTCTCGGCGCTCGCCGGCGGCGCGGTCGCGGTTACCGCCGGCGGGCGTCCGCCGAGCGGCGCGGCATCGAGCGTCTTTGCGCCGCTGATCGAGTTGATGGACCTGCCGCGATTGACGGCGGCGGAAGCCTCCGGCTTCGCCTCAGCCGCCGTCTATGCCAGCCCCTGGCGCTCCGTGACGCTGTCGGCCTCGCCGACGACGGAAGGCTACGCGACCCGCGCGGTCCTCGACCGGCCGGCGCGGATCGGAACGCTGGTCGCGGCACTCGCGCCGGGCGTCTCCGGCCGCTTCGACCGCAGCCGGGAGATCGTGCTCGACCTGCCGTTCGGCGGCCTGTCGTCGGCGCCGAAAGTGACGGTGCTGAACGGCGGCAACGCCTTCGCGCTCCGCTCCGCCGCCGGCATATGGGAGATCGGCGCCTTCCTCGATGCGGAAGAGATCGCGCCCGCCCGCTGGCGGCTGACCGGCCTCCTGCGCGGGCTGGCGGGAAGCGAGGACGCGATGGCGGCGGGTGCGCCGGCCGGCGCGCGGATCGTCTTCCTCGACGAGGCGGTCAGGCCGCTCAACCTGACGAGCGGCGAGGTGGGCCTTGCCCTCAACTGGATGGCGGAAGCGCCGGCAACGTCGGGCCGGGCGGGGCCGCTCGCCTTTGCCGGCGGCATCCGGGCCGAAACGCCGCTCTCGCCGGTGCATCTCGGCGGCCGCCGCGGCGCGGATGGTGCCGCCGTCTTTGGCTGGGTCCGCCGCGGCCGCCTCGATGCCGACAACTGGACCGCCGCCGACATTCCGCTCGACGAGCCGGCGGAGCGCTACCGCGTCGAGGTGCTGGGCGGCGGCGGCGCGGTCGTCCGGCAGACGGAGGTCACGTCGCCCGGCTGGGTCTATCCGGCCGCCGACGAGCTTGCCGACTTCGGCGCGCGGCAGGCGGCCTTGACGCTGCGCGTCGCGCAGATGGGGCAGCGCGTGCCGCTCGGCATTCCCGCCACCGCCCTGATTTCCCTTTAACCCCCCCAAGAAACGAAGGAGAGTTTGCATGGAAGACGTGAAGCAGTGGTACCTGTCGAAGACGATCTGGGGCGCGCTGATCGCGATGGGCGCCTCGGTGCTGCAACTGGCCGGCGTCCATGTCGGCGCCGCCGACCAGATGGCGCTTGGCGACTCGGCCGTGTCGATCGCCGGCGCGGTCGGCGGCCTGATCGCGGTCTACGGGCGCGTCACCGCCAATTCGGCGATCGGGCCGAATTGATAGCATACAGTACAAGGATATTCCGCCACGGTGGATGGCGGAATATCTTCCTCACGCATTCATTTGCCATTCAGGCACCTTTGGGTACATATTTCGCACCAATGAAATATCCCTGTGGAAGTTTGAGCATGGCATCTCCCTTGAGCGTAGCAGCCGCCGCAGCCATCCTGGCCGGCGCGGTCATGCTATCGGTCACGACGCTGACAACGGTCGCGCGCGCCAACGCCGACTGCAGCGAGGCTGCGGCCGAGGTGGTCGCCAAGACGGGGGGGCAGCTTCTTTCGGCCAAGCCGGCCGGCGATTCCTGCGTCATCACCGTGCTCGTGCAGAACGACGGCCAGCGTCCGCGTAAAGTCACCGTCAAGGTTCCTATGTAAAAGCTCCCGGTGTAGAACGGCCGGCAAGGCTTGAAGCGAACGGATAGGACAGGCGGATCATCATCATGCGCATTCTGGTAGTCGAGGACGACGTCAATCTGAACCGCCAGCTCGCCGACGCGCTGAAGGAGGCGGGCTATGTGGTGGACGTCGCCTTCGACGGCGAGGAAGGCCACTTCCTCGGCGACACCGAGCCCTATGACGCGATCATCCTCGACATCGGCCTGCCGGAAATGGACGGCATCACCGCGCTGGAAAAATGGCGCGCCGCCGGCAAGACCATGCCGGTCCTCATCCTGACTGCCCGCGACCGCTGGAGCGACAAGGTCGCCGGCATCGATGCCGGC
>Ga0153956_1000199_pt1 | contig 77618 bp, 78 predicted proteins | sample TSFL040MetaG_FD_104704 | JGI IMG/M metagenome (GOLD analysis project Ga0153956, IMG submission 104704) | Attine ant fungus gardens microbial communities from Florida, USA - TSFL040 MetaG | ecosystem: Host-associated > Fungi > Mycelium > Unclassified | place: USA: Florida, Wekiwa Springs... | reverse complement strand
GCCCGGCGCATCCGACAGCTTGTTGGCGACAGCGAAGCCCAAAGCCGCCGAGATCGAGGTCGACGAATGCGCCGCGCCGAACGGGTCGTACTCGCTCTCGCTGCGCTTGGTGAAGCCCGACAGCCCGCCGCCCTGCCGCAGCGTGCGGATCCGATCCCGCCGCCCGGTCAGGATTTTGTGCGGATAGCATTGATGCCCCACGTCCCACACCAGCCGGTCCCGCGGCGTGTCGAACACATAGTGGATCGCCACCGTCAGCTCCACCACGCCCAACCCAGACCCCAGATGACCCCCCGTCACCCCCACCGCCGATATCACCTCAGAACGCAGCTCGTCCGATAACTGGCGGAGACGCCGGGGCTGGAGCTTGCGGAGGTCTGAAGGAAGCCGGATCGCATCGAGCAGCGGCGTTTTCGGAGAGTCGCTCATCGACGCGGGATTACCCCAGCCGCCCGAGGCTGTCGATTGGCGTCATGCCATCCGTCCCCCGCCTCGCTCGGCTCGCCCGCATCCCCCGGCCCCTTTCATCTCCCGTTCATCTTGCTCTGGATCAAGACATTGCAGATTTGCCGCATCGCGATATGCAGGCGAATCAGGGAGTTAAGCCATTGCCTTTCCTGCGCAGCCCGTGGCGCTTCGTCGCCCATTATATCGGCGTCCGCCCGCTCGGTTTCGCGATCCTGTTCCTGATCGTCGTGTCCGCCTCCGCCAGCTCGGTCGGCGTGCAATATGCGATGAAGCTGCTGATCGACGCGATGATCAATCCCACGCCGGCGCTCACGCACGTCCATTTCGCGCTTGCCGCGTTCATCACTTTGGTCGCGATGGAGAACGGGCTGCTGCGGGGTTCGGCCATGCTGCTGTGCCGTGTCTCGACCGCCTCGGGCGTGCGCATCCGGCTCGACATGTTCGAGTATCTGACCGGGCACCAGCTCGCCTTCTTCCAGAACGAGCGCGCCGGATCGCTCGGCCACCGCGTCGGCGCGCTGTCCGGCTCCTTCGCCGCGGTGATCCACCGCATCCTGTTCGAGATCGTGCCGCCGCTGATCGCCTTCACCGGCGGCCTGATCATCTTCCTGTCGATCGACGTCGAGATGTCGATCGTGCTCGCCGTGTCGTTCGTGATGGTGAGCGCGGTGCTGGTGCTGATCGGCCTGAGGGGCGACACGCTGCACAAGGATTTCGCGCGCGAGGCCGGCAACAGCGGCGGCGAGTTGGTCGATGTGATCGGCAACATCTGGGCGGTGAAGGCCTTCTCGGCGCGCAAGCGCGAGGCCGAGCGGCTGCGGCGCCTGTTCGAGGTCGAGGTGGCGGCGCAGCGGCGCGGCTGGTTCTTCGTCGAATGGATCCGCACGCTCAACGACGTGGTGCTGGTGGTGCTGATCGGCGGCATCCTGCTCTGGGCGATCAGCCGCTGGCATGCGGGCACGATCAGCGTCGGCGACGTGGTGGTGATCGTCACCATGACCTTCCGCATGTTCAACGGCGCGCGCGACATGGCGATGGCGCTGATCGATACCAGCCGCCAGTTCGCCTATCTCGCCGAGACCTTGGAGGTGATCGGCGTGCCGCATGCGCTGAGCGACCGGCGCGGCGCGGTGCAATTGCGCCGCCGCGAGGGCGCGGTGCAGCTCGACAGCGTCTCGTTCGGCTACGATCCGCATCGCCCGGTGCTGCACGACGTATCGCTGACCGTGCCCGCCGGGCAGCGCATCGGCATCGTCGGCCCCTCGGGCGCGGGCAAATCGACCATGCTGCAACTCGTCCAGCGGCTCTACGATACGCAGGCTGGGCAGATCCTGGTCGATGGTCAGGCGATCGACGGCGTGACGCAGGATTCCTTGCGCGAGGCGCTCGCGGTAGTGCCGCAGGAAGTGCTGCTGTTCCATCGCACGGTGATGGAGAACATCCGCTTCGCGCGCCCCGACGCGACCGACGCGGAGGTCTACCGCGCCGCGGAAGCCGCGCATTGCGACCTCTTCATCCGTCAGATGCCGCACGGTTACGACAGCATCGTCGGCGAGCGCGGTACGAATCTCTCGGGCGGCCAGCGCCAGCGCATCGGCATCGCGCGCGCCTTCCTGAAGGATGCACGTATCGTGCTGCTCGATGAGGCGACCTCGGCGCTCGACACCGAATCCGAACTGGAGGTGCAGCAGGGGCTCGACGCGCTGATGGCCGGGCGCACCGTGCTGGCGGTGGCGCACCGTCTCTCGACCGTCGCGACCTTCGACCGCATCCTGGTGGTCGACGGCGGGCGCATCGTCGAGGACGGCCCGCCGCAGCGCCTGCTCGCCGAGGGCGGCGCGTTCCGCGAGCTCTGGGCGCTGCAGGCCGAGGGGCTGGAGCAGCCGATCGCGGAGATCGAGGAGCAATCCGGCGTGGTCCGCCTGCGGCCGGCGATAGGGCGGTGATTGTCTCAAGCCCCTCCCCTTCAGGGGAGGGGTTGGGGTGGGGCAGTCGGGAACGCTGGTTTCTACGAGGCATCCCCCACCCCTTTTCCCCTCCCCTGAAGGGGAGGGGCTGATGGTCGCCTAGAAGCCCGACCCGTCCTTCCGGGTAAACCGCCCTCCCGCCGGCAGGAGCATGTCGATGTCGGGATAGTGGCAGGCGGTGCCCGCGGCGCCGGTGTTGGCGGCATTCTCGCCGACCGCGATGAACATGCAATCCGCGTCGCTGCGATTCTGCAGCACATGACCGTTGCCGTCGCCCTTGGGGAAGCTCGCGCAGTCGCCGGCGCGCATCACATGCTCGCCGTCGTCATCGACCAGCACCGCTTCCCCTGAGAGCATCACGACGAACTCGTCCTCGCCCTCATGCCAGTGACGCTGCGACGACCAGGCGCCGGGCTTGAGCGTGACGTGGCTCACACCGAAATCGCTGAGGCCGGTGGCAGGCGACAGGCGGCGGTACCAGCGGCCCTGCACCTTGTCGGCATAATCCGGCGGATAGCCCGTCGCGTTGGTCTGCCGGATCGATTCGAGATCGATCTTCGGCATCGCCTCAGCCCTCGAGCTCGCGCAGCAGTACGCGCACCGCGCTGTCGATCTCGCGATCGGTGTCGCGCAGTTCCTCGATCCGGCGCACGGCGTGGATCACGGTCGAATGGTCGCGCCCGCCGAACTTGCGGCCGATCTCGGGCAGCGAGCGCGTGGTGAGCCGCTTGGCGAGATACATCGCGATCTGCCGCGGCCGCGCCACCACCACCGCGCGCCGCGCCGAGACGAGATCGACCGGCTTGAGGTCGAAATGCACCGAGACCGCCTTCTGGATCTCGTCGATCGTCACGCGCTTCTGCACGCCGCGCAGCACGTCGCCCAGCGTGGCGACCGCGAAGTCCATCGTCACCGCCTCGCCGGTCAGCTGGGCATAGGCGCAGATGCGGTTGAGCGCGCCCTCCAGCTCGCGGATGCTGCCGGTGATGCGGTGCGCGAGCAGTTCGAGCACCTCTTCCGGCACCCGCGCATCGGGCAGGTCGGCGAGCTTGCGCGCCAGGATCGCGCGGCGCAGCGCCAGCTCGGGCGCCTTGATGTCGGCGACGAGGCCGCAGGCGATGCGCGAGACGATCCGGCTCTCGATCCCGTCCAGCCCCTGCGGGCAGCGATCGGCGCTGATCACCAGCCGCTTGTTCGCGCCCATGATCGCGTTGACGGTGTGGAAGAATTCCTCCTGCGTCGAATCCTTGCCGGCGATGAACTGCAGGTCGTCGATCAGCAGCAGGTCGGCGGCGCGCAGCCGCTCCTTGAACGCGTGCGTGTCCTTGTCGCTCTGGCGCTGCGCCCGCGCGCGCACCGCGGCGACGAAATCGAACATGAAGCGCTCGGCCGACATGTAGAGGATCGTCGCGTCGGGATGCCGCGCGGCGAAGGCGTGGCCGATCGCGTGCATCAGGTGCGTCTTGCCGTTGCCGGTGCCGCTGTGGAGGAACAGCGGGCTGAAGCGCGGCGCGCCCGGCTCGGCCAGTGCCTTCGCCGCATTGAACGCGACGCGGTTCGACGCATCGACCACGAAGCGGTCGAAGGTGAAGCGCGGATCGAGCGGCGTGTTCTCGGCCGCCGGACGGGCGGGAGCGGCCGCCGCAGCCACCGGCACATCGGGCTTCGGCGTTGCGCTCAGCACCACCGGCGCGGGGGCGCCGCCGCGCGTCTCGATCGCGACGCTGCGAATCGCCGGGATCTGCGCGCGGAACTCGGCGAGCAGGCGATCCTGATAATGATTGCGCACCCAGTTGGTCGCGAAGGCGGACGGCAGGCCGAGCCGGATCACGTCCGCCTCGTCGGTCTCGATCAGGAAGATCGGCTTCAGCCACTGGTCGAACAGGCGCGCGCCGGCCGAGTCGCGCAGATGCTTGCGGACCACGCCCCAAGCCTTCGCCGCCTCGCTTTCCCGTCCCGTCACGCCGTCACCACCCACGCGCACACGCCTCTCTCGCCCGGCGAAGCCCCCTTGCGCCGCCCCGTTTTCGACAGACAATCGCTCCCCACAGCCGGGACCGCGACCCGCCTGACGTTGCGTTTCCATCTGGATGCCGCGGCCGGAATCGCGCCGCGGTGGAGATCGATTATGAAGAAGCGCGGAGTCGGATCAAGACCCGGAAACGTAAAAAAACTGAAATAAACAAGTTGACGACGGATTCCCGAGGGATTCTGCCGACTTGCAATTTTCCAGTATAATTACAGCCATTTAAGAAAAGCGCCCATTTTCGGCATCGCGCGAATCGTGGTGAATCCTGCCTTTTCGGCGATACGTCCGCGTTGAGTCCTATGAACGTCTGGAGAACACCCGTTTTGAGCGAGCCGCGTCAATCCTCCCCCGCCAGGGGGAGGTGTCAGGCGCATGCCTGACGGAGGGGGCGGATGGGGCGCACTCTCGACAGGCCATCGCCATCCTCCCCCTCCGTCGCCTTCGGCGCCACCTCCCCCTGGCGGGGGAGGATCGTTCCGATCCGGCGCCTCGCGGGCAGCAAAAAGCCCGCCGGAAACGCTCCCGGCGGGCTCAAGCCTTGGCTCAAGCGAAGCTCAGCCGAGCGCGGCGAGCCGCTTGGTCAGGCGCGAGAACTTGCGCGAGGCGGTGTTCTTGTGGAGCACGCCCTTGGCGACGCCGCGCTGCAGCTCGGGCTGCACCTGCGCCAGCGCCGTCGTCGCGGCCGCCTTGTCGCCCGACGCCAGCGCCGCCTCGACCTTCTTCACGAAGGTGCGGATGCGGCCGATGCGGTTGCCGTTCACTTCGGCGCGGCGATCGTTGCGACGGATGCGCTTCTTCGCTTGCGGCGTGTTCGCCATTCAAAAACCCTCGATGTGCAGATCAACGAAAAAGGGCTGCGGAATCGAGCCGCCGCCCCGTGAAGGAGCGCCCTTAGCGATTCGGGCGATTCGGGTCAACCTCGCGCGACGCCTCATCCAAGCCGTTCCCCCGCGAAAGCGGGGGGCCAGAGCCAAGAGTGTATCGCTTGCCATTCTGGATTCCCGCCTTCGCGGGAAAGCAGGCTGGCGCGCAGGTCTTGAGTGAATCTATCGCTGGCAGGCCGGGCACCAGAAGGTCGAGCGCCCACCCTCGGTGTAGCGCTTGACCGTCCCGCCGCAGGCGCAGGGCTCGCCCTCGCGGCCATACACCGCGAACTGCTTCGAGAAATAACCGAGTTCGCCATCGGGCCGGGCATAATCGCGCAAGCTTGAGCCGCCCGCCTCGATCGCCGCGGCGAGCACCGCGCGTATCGCCTCGACCAGCCTTTCCAGCCGCGGGAGCGAAATACGGCCCGCCGCAGTCTTGGGCGAAATGCGCGAGAGGTACAGCGCCTCGCAGACATAGATGTTGCCCAGCCCGGCGACGATGCGCTGATCGAGCAGCATCTGCTTGATCGACGCCTTGCGCCCGTCGAGCGCCTCCAGCAGGTAACCGGCGGTCAGCTCCGGCCCCATCGGCTCGGGGCCCATCGCCTTGAACGGCGGATAGTCGGCCATGTTGGCGGTCGGCCACAGATCGACCGAGCCGAAGCGCCGCGGATCGTTGAGCGCGAGCCGCCTGCCCGCTTCGGTCTCGATCACCAGATGATCGTGCGGCAGCAATTCGCCCGGATCGACGCGCCAGCGGCCCGACATGCCGAGATGGAACACCATCGTGTCGCCCCGATCGGTCTCGATCAGCCCGTATTTGGCGCGGCGGCCGAGCGTGGTGACGACGGCGCCGGTCATGCGCTGGCGCAGATCGGGCGGAAACAGCTTGCGCAGATCGCCACGGCGCGGTTCGACACTCTTGAGGCGCTGGCCCCTCAGCACGGGCTCCAGCCCGCGCACGGTGGTCTCGACTTCGGGGAGTTCGGGCATATCGGCATTACCGTCGTTCATGGAGACGAAGTCTCCCCTCCCGCTTGCGGGAGGGGTCGGGGGAAGGATTGCCAATGCAGGCCGCCCGCTCGCGCGGCATGCCCTCCCCTAGCCTCTCCCGCAAGCGGGAGAGGAATTTCACGCGCCGCTTTCCTCGAGTCCGTCGTCACGATGCCGCGCGGGGACGAAGCGGCGGTTGAGCGCGGTGGTGAGCGGCCGCTCCAGCCAGCGGAAGCTGAAGAGACCCACGCCTTGCGCGAGCAGAACGACGATGACGATGAACGGCCACTGGGCGAACGGCACATGCGCGCGGCGGACGACGAAGCCGGCGACCGCGAACAGCGGCAGGTGCCAGAGATAGAGCGCATAGGAGGCATCACCGAGACGCTCCCACAGCCGCTGCCACGGCAAGCGGATCGGGCCGCTGACGGCCGCCGCCATCAGCAGCGCGGCCGGAATGCCCCACCAGAGCAGGCGGTGGGCATCCTGCCAGTGCGGAAAAGCGTCCGGCGCGCATGCCAGCCCGGCGACCCCCGCAGCCGCCAGCATCAATCGTGCCCAAAGGGGCAGGATCATTCCGCGTCGGTAAGCAAGTGCCAGCCCCATCCCGGCGACGAATTCGATCAGGATCGGCCGCGTCCAGCTAAACAGTGCTGCATTGGTCGGCGTCGCGAGAGCGCCGATCACCACAGCCGCGCCGAGCATGACACTCTGGATTGCCACCGCCCTGCCCGCGCGCCAGCCGATCGCGATCGCGAACAACAGGTAGAACAGCATCTCGAACGCCAGCGTCCAGCCCTGATCGAGCACCGGCACGACATGATCGAGGCTCCCGGTCGGGCTCCACGGCAGGAAGACGAGCGAGGCGAGCAACAGCCCATGCCCGAACGGCGGCCCGAATTTCAGCCGCCACGCCGCGAAGACACAGGTCGCGAGCCAATAGAGCGGCACGATGCGGATCAGCCGCCGCTTGACGAACACGCCCCGCGCACCGGGCCTGGCGAACCACTCAGCCGAGGCGTGCACCATCACGAATCCGGAGATCACGAAGAACAGGTCGACGCCCCACCCACCGAACTGCCCTGGCGGCGGGCCGCCTTCGCCGTAGCGGCGCGCGAGCCAGTAAGCGGCGATACGCGCATGCCCGATCGCGACCGCCAGCGCGGCGATCCCGCGCAGCGCCTGGATCGCGGTGATGCGCTCGCGCGTCCGGATCGTATCGTCTTGCTCCACATCCGCACCTGACCCGGTTGGATCGGTGCATGCAAGCGCCCTTTGCGCGCGGCGTTTGCGCGGCTAGAGCGCGCTGTATGACCGACACCGTTTCCTTCGGCTATGAAGATGTCGCGCCCGCGGAGAAGACCCGGCGGGTTGGCGGCGTGTTTTCCAGCGTCGCCGGCAGCTACGACCTGATGAACGACGCGATGTCGGGGGGCATGCACCGCCTCTGGAAGGACCGCTTCGTGCGCCGCGTCCAGCCGCGCGCCGGCGAGCAGATCCTCGACATGGCCGGCGGCTCCGGCGACATCGCCTTCCGGCTGGTGAAATCAGGCGCGAGCGTGACGGTCGCCGATATCAATCCGGACATGCTGGCGGTCGGCATCGAGCGCGCGCAGGAGCGCGGGATCGCCAACGCGCGCGAGCGCGACACCGGGAGCCTGGTGTGGAGCGAAGCCAATGCCGAGACGCTGCAATGGCCCGATCGCTTCTTCGATGCCTATACGATCGCGTTCGGTATCCGGAACGTCACCGATATCCCCAAGGCGCTGCGCGAGGCGCACCGCGTGCTGAAGCGCGGCGGGCGATTCTTCGTCCTGGAATTCTCGACCACGCTCTGGCCGGGGTTCGGCGATGCCTACGACGTCTATTCGCACAGGGTCGTGCCCAAGCTCGGCAAGCTGCTCGCGCATGACGAGGACAGCTATCGCTACCTGATCGAATCGATCCGCCGCTTCCCCGACATGCCGGCGTTCGAGCGGATGATCGGCGAGGCGGGCTTCGTGCGCACCAGGGTGGAGCCGATGCTCGGCGGGCTGGTCGCGATCCATTCAGGCTGGAAGATTTGATGGAGCTCCATCTTCAAGCCCCTCCCCCTCGGGGGAGGGGTTGGGGTGGGGCAGTCACGGACGCCACCCTCTGCGAGACATCCCCCACCCCTTGCCCCTCCCCTGAAGGGGAGGGGTTGCTGCTGTGACCTCCCCCATCGTCCACACCTGGCGGCTCCTCAAATGGGGCCGCATCCTCGCGCGGCACGGCGCGCTGTCGGGGATCGAGCGCGACCCGAACACGCCGGCGCGCGTCCGCCGCCTCGCGCGGATCGCACGGTTCGGGGCGCGCGTGCCGGAAGTGCCGCGCTATGCCGATGCGTTCCAGGCGATCGGGCCGGCGGCGATCAAGCTGGGCCAAACGCTGGCGACGCGCCCCGATCTGGTCGGCGAGGAGGCCGCGCACGATCTGATGCGGCTGCAGGACGCGCTGCCCCCCGTGCCGTTCGAGACCGTGCGCGCGGCGATCACCGCGAGCCTGGGGCGCCCGATCGAGGCGATGTTCGCCAGCATCGAGGAGGAGCCGATCGGCGCCGCCTCGATCGCGCAGGTGCATCGCGGCGTCACTACCGAAGGCCACCACGTCGCGATCAAGGTGCTGCGCCCCGGCATCGAGGAGGAGTTCGCCCGCGCGATCGACACCTATCAATGGGCCGCGGCGCAGGTCGAAGGGATGGGCGGGGAGCTCGCCCGGCTGCGCCCGCGGCTGGTGATCGAAACGTTCAAGCGCTGGACCGCGCGCGAGCTCGACCTGCGGCGCGAGGCGGCCTCTGCGTCCGAACTGGCCGAGGCGATGCAGGCCGAGCCGCATTATTGCGTCCCCGCGATCGACTGGCAGCGCAGCTCGGGCAAGGTGATGACGCTCGAGTGGATCGACGGCATCAAGCTGTCGAAGCGCGCCGAATTGATCGCCGCCGGCTGCGACGTGAAGGAACTGGCGCGCACGCTCGTCAACGCCTTCCTGCGCCAGGCGATCTCGGAGGGCTTCTTCCACGCCGACATGCATCAGGGCAATCTGTTCGCGCTGCCCGGCAACCGTATCGCGGCGATCGATTTCGGCATCATGGGGCGGATCGACCGCCGCGCGCGCGTCTGGCTCGCCGAGATTCTCTACGGGCTGATCACCGGCAACTACAAGCGCGTCGCCGAGATCCATTTCGAGGCGGGTTACGTGCCGCCGCACCACAATGTCGCCGAGTTCGCGACGGCGCTGCGCGCGGTGGGCGAGCCGATGCGCGGGCTCGCGGTCAAGGACATGTCGATCGGGATGATGCTCGACGGTTTGTTCTCGATCACCCGCGATTTCGACATGCAGACGCAGCCGCATCTGCTGCTGCTGCAGAAGACGATGGTGATGGTCGAGGGCGTGGCCACCGGGCTCGATCCCGACATCAATCTGTGGGACACCGCCGCGCCGTTCGTGAAGGAATGGATCCGCACCGAGCTGGGCCCGGAAGCGGCGCTGGCCGACCGGCTGATCACCGATTTCCGCACGCTCGCGCGCCTGCCCGATCTGGTGCGGCGGATCGAGGCGCATTACCCCGCGCCCGGCGGCGCCCCTCCTGCCCCGCCGCTGCGCGACATCGAGGTGGTGCGGCTGGGCGGCGGCTGGCGCTACGTCGCGGTGGCGACCCTGTCGGCGGCGGTCGCGGTGGCCGCGACGTTGTTCGTGGTGGCGCGGTGAGCAAGCCTGCCCTTCTCAAGCCCCTCCCCTTCAGGGGAGGGGTTGGGGTGGGGCAGTCAGGAACGGTGGTCTCTGCGAGGCATCCCCCACCCCTTACCCCTCCCCTGAAGGGGAGGGGCTAATAATGACACGCCCCCGCCCGCCCCTCTGGCTCGCCGAATCCTCGCGCTTTGCGGGGCTGGCGCAGACGCGGGCGCGCTGGGGGCTGGTGCTGCTCGCCTTGCTGCTCGCCGCGACCCTGCTCGCGCTGACCACCGCCGGGCCGCCCCCCGTCAGCCACGATCCCGCCGCGCGCGCCGATGATCAGGCCGACGTGATGCTCTACGAAAGCATCGTCGATGGCGTCCGCGCCGGGGGCAATTACTATACCGTGACGGCGGATGCGCTGCGCACCGGCGACTATCCGCTCCGCCCGTTCGTCACTTTTCGCCTGCCGACTTTGGCGATGGCACAAGCCGCGCTGCCGCCGGTGGCGGTGCTGGTGCTGCTCTATGCGCTCGTCGCGGGCGTGTTCACGGCGTGGTACATACGGTTGAGACCGGCCTTCGCGCGGTCCCCGCCGCTGGCGATCGCACTCGTCTTGCTCGCCGGCGGGATGATGGCATTCGTGCAGACCGAACTGATCAGCTTCCACGAAATCTGGGCCGGGCTGCTGATCGCGCTCGGGCTCGCGGTGCGGCGTCCGGGCCGCTGGATCGAGGCGGTCGCGCTCGGGCTGATCGCGATGCTGATCCGCGAGACCGCCGCGCTCTATGTCGCGATCATGCTCGCGCTCGCGCTGCTCGAAGGACAGAAGCGCGAGGCGGCCGCATGGGCCGCGACGATCGCGATCTTCGCCGTGGTCGTGTTCTTCCATGCGCAGGCGGTGGCGCGCGTGGTCAATCCGCTCGATCCCGCCTCGCCGGGCTGGGACGGCATGCTCGGTTTCGGCTTCTTCGTGAAGACGATGACGCTCTCCACCGCCTTGCTGCTTGCGCCGACATGGCTGGGCGCGCCGCTCGTCGGGCTGGCGCTGTTCGGCTGGGCGGCGTGGCGCGATCCGCTCGGCCTGCGTGTGCTCGTCGTGTTCGCCGCCTATGCCGTGCTGCTCGGCCTGTTCGGGCGGCCCGACACCTTCTATTGGGGCCTGCTCGTCGCGCCCGTCCTGCTCGTCGGGCTTGCCTTCGCGGTGGACGGCGTGCGCGACCTCATCGTCTCGGCGCTCGACAGGCGGCGGATCGTGGTGAAAAGAGTATCGCGATGAAGAGCATCCTCCTGATCGTCGGCGGCGGCATCGCGGCCTACAAGGCCTGCGAGCTGGTGCGCCTGTGCCGCAAGGCCGGGATCGGCGTGCGCTGCGTCGTCACCGCGGCGGGGCAGCATTTCGTGACGCCGATGACGCTCGCCGCCTTGAGCGAGCAGCAGGTCTTCACCACGCTCTGGGATCTGAAGGACGAGAGCGAGATGGGCCATATCCAGCTCAGCCGCGAGGCCGATCTGGTGGTCGTCGCGCCCGCCACCGCCGATCTGCTGGCGAAGATGGCGGCGGGGATCGCCGACGATCTCGCCACCACGCTCCTGCTCGCGACCGACAAGGCGGTGCTCGCCGCGCCCGCGATGAACTGGCGGATGTGGACGCACAAGGCGACCCAGCGCAACGTCGCGACCTTACGCGCCGATGGCGTGACCGTGTTGGAGCCCGACGAGGGCGATATGGCGTGCGGGGAATACGGGCCGGGACGGCTGCCGGAGCCGGCGGCGATCCTGGACGCGATCAAGCACGCACTCGGCGTGTCGTGAGCCTTCAGGGCAAACGCATCCTCGTCACCGCCGGGCCGACGCACGAGCCGATCGATCCGGTGCGCTATCTGGCGAACCGCTCGTCGGGCAAGCAGGGCTTCGCGATCGCCGCGGCGCTGGCCGAGCGCGGCGCGCATGTAACCTTGATCGCCGGGCCGGTGCATCAGCCGACCCCATCGGGCGTCACCCGCATCGATGTGGAGACCGCGATCGAGATGGCCAATGCGGTCGCGCAGGCGCTGCCGGTCGATGCCGCGGTGATGGTCGCCGCAGTCGCCGACTGGCGCGTCGACAGCGCGGCGCAAAAGATCAAGAAGGGCGACGCTGCCCCCACTCTCACGCTGATCGAGAATCCCGACATCCTCGCCATGCTGGCCAGGAGCCCGCACCGCCCCCGTCTGCTGATCGGCTTCGCCGCCGAGACCGAGCGCGTGATCGAGCACGCCACCGCCAAACGCGCGAAGAAAGGCGCCGACTGGATCGTCGCCAACGACGTGTCGGGCCCAAGGGGAGAAAGCGTGATGGGCGGCGAGGCGAACGCGGTGCACATCGTCACCGCCGACGGCGTCGAGAGCTGGGAGCGCCTGCCCAAGGAGACCGTGGCGCAGCGGCTGGCGGACCGGATCGCATCCGCGCTCTAGCTCAGCCGCGCGACCTCGCGATCACAGCATCCCGATCGTGTGCAGCCACTTCTCCGCCAGCGCCGGCCAGTGCGTGATCGGCTGCGCGGTCGGGCGGGCGCCGAACGCGTGGCCGCCATGCGCGTAGATGTGCATCTCCGCGGGCACCGTCTTCTCGCGCAACGCGAGGAAGTACGAGATCGAGTTGCGCACATCGTCGACCGGATCGTCCTCGGCCTGGACGATGAAGGTCGGCGGCGCGTCGGCGCGGACCGGATCGAAGGGGAACAGCTTGACGCCGTTCTTGCCGTCGGGTCCGCCCTCGCCGGACCAGAGATGGCCGGGATAGATCGGCATCGCGAAATCGGGCCGCGCGCTGACGGCGTCTGCGGCATCCACGGCCTCGTAGCTGCGCCCGGTCGCGTTGCTGATCGCGGTGACGAGATGCCCGCCGGCGGAGAAGCCGATCACGCCCACCTTGTGCGGATCGACGCCCAGGCTCACCGCGCGCTGGCGGATCAGCCCCATCGCGCGCTCGGCATCCTGCAGCGGCAGGAACGGCACCGGCTGGCGCTGGCAATTGCAGTCCTTGTGCCACCAGGTCTGCGGCACACGATATTTCAGCACCACGCACGTCATGCCCCGCGCGGTCGCCCAGTCACAGATCTCCGTGCCCTCCAGATCGACCGCCAGCACCTGATAACCGCCGCCGGGAAACACCATGATCGCGGCATGCGTGTTGCGGCCCCTGGGCGGATAGATCGTCATCGTCGGGCGCCAGACATTGCCGTTCCAGTTCCACGGCTTGCCCGCGACCGGCTTGCTGCCCGTGCCGCCGGTCTTGTCGCCGATCTCCGGATCCTTTTCGGGGTGCGTGATCGCGAGGCTAGCTGGCCATAAGGGGATTTCGGTGCCGGATGCGTGCGGCTCGGGTGGCTGCGTCTGCGGCGCGGCATCGCAGCCGGTGGCTGCGGCGAACAGCAGAACGGTAGCGGCGACGATCGGGCTTCGCATCGATTATCCTCCTGGCTGATGCCCGATCTCACCATCCGTGGCGGCCATCCGCAAAGAATCAATTCTCGACAGAGCCCCCAATTCCGTTCATGCCTCGGCGATGGATCGCGCCCAGCTCCCGCTCAACGCCCTGCGCGCGTTCGAGGCCTCGGCGCGGCATCTCAACTTCACCCGCGCCGGGCTGGAACTGTGCGTCAGCCAGGGCGCGGTCAGCCATCAGGTGGCGCTGCTGGAAGAACGGCTGGGCGTGAGCCTGTTCCGCCGCCTGCCGCGCGGGCTCGCGCTGACCGACGAGGGGCACGCGCTGGTGCCGGTGGTGGCCGAATCGTTCGACAGGATCGGTGCGACGCTCGACCTTTATGCCGACGGGCGGCTGCGCGACGTGCTGACCGTCGGCGTGGTCGGCACGTTCGCCGCCGGATGGCTGATGCCGCGGCTCGCGCGCTTCGCCGCGGCGCATCCGCGGATCGATCTGCGCGTGATGACCAACAACAACCGCGTCGATCTCGCCGGCGAAGGCCTCGACCTCGCGATCCGCTTCGGCGACGGCGCGTGGCACGGCACGCATGCCGAGCCGATCATGGCCGCGCCGCTCAGCCCGCTCTGCGCGCCCGCCGTCGCCGCGCGGCTGCACAGCCCGCAGGCGCTGGCCGGCGAGACCTTGCTCCGCTCCTACCGCGCCGACGAATGGCCGCGCTGGTTCGCAGCCGCGGGCGCCACGTCACCGCCGCTCCGGGGACCGGTGTTCGACAGCTCGCTGCCGATGGTCGCGATGGCCGAGGCCGGGCTCGGCGTGGCGCTGGCGCCGCCGGCGATGTTCGCGCAGGAATTGATGGCGGAGCGACTGGTCCAGCCCTTCCCGATCGCGATCGAAACGGGCCGATACTGGCTCACGCACCTCGTGTCCCGCCAGCCCACGCCCGCGATGCGAGCCTTCGCCGCGTGGATCGTCGAGGCGGCCGCGGCCGGCTAACGCCCTGAAATCGCGTGACGCGCGGGGCGGATGCGTCTTCATCTCCCGTACAGGTTCGGATCGCCACCGGGCCGGGGATGTCGGGAGAAGAGCGCACCATGATCGCCCGGGAACCGCGGATCGATATCGTCCGCGGCTTTTCCATCCTGGTGATCCTCCTGAACCACCTGACCCAGGTCGTCCAGTTCGGCGGCCTGACCGGCTGGGCGATTCCGACGCCGACGCAGTTCGGCTATTCCAGCGCCGCGGAATTGTTCGTGATGATGTCCGGCTACATGGTTGGGCTCGTCTATATGCGGCGACCCGGCCCGATGCGCGCGGTCTGGCGCCGCGCGGCGACTCTGTGGACCTACAATGCCGCCCTGCTCGCGATCGTGTCGCCGCTGGCCGTGATCATGAGCCCCGACATCCAGGCATTCTGGCGGCTCGACGGTTTCGCCACGGCTCCGGTCGCCGCGATCTTCCGCTTCCTCACCCTGCAGGATGCGCCGCGCCTGCTCGACATCCTGCAGCTCTATATGAAGCTGATGCTCGCCGCTCCGATCGCGATCTGGTTGCACGGGCGCCATCCGCGCCTGCTCATCCCGGCCTCGATCGGGCTCTACCTGATCGCCCAGATCGCGGCGATCCGCCACGTCTCGGCCTCGCCGGCCGCGAATACCGACGGCCTGCTCGATCTCCTGAGCTGGCAGATGCTGTTCTTCGTGCCGATGGCGCTCGGCGTCCGGCGGATGCACGAACGGCTGTTCCGCTGGCTCGACGGCAATCGGGCCGCATTCGGGCTGTTCGTCGGCCTCTTCCTCGCGTGCGCCTTGGCGATGCATTGCGAGACCATCGGGATCGGGCGCCGGCCGGACTGGCTGACCGGGCGCTACGGCCTGCATCTCCTGCGTGTCGCGCACGCGGTGCTGGTGCTGCTGCTCTACGCCAGCGCGCTCACGCTCGCGGGACGGTTCGTGCAGCGCTGGCCGCTCGGCGCGATCGGGGCGATCGGCCGGCACAGCCTCACATGCTTCGCCGCCGGCGTGGTCGCGACCTATGGGCTGGGGACCCTGTGGTCGCACGTCGGGGGCGGATACATCGCTTATTGCCTGCTCGCCGCGCTCGGTGTGGCGCTGACCTTCGCCGTCGCCGGAGGGCTCGAAGCCCGAAAGCACGGACGCCGCCGCCAGTCCGAACGCTCTTCCCTGCCCGAAGGCCTCTCGCTACAGCCGCGATCATGATCGCGATCACCATATCCTGCCTTCGCCTCCCGCATGGCGCAGGCCTCCCCCTCCCCGCCTATGCGACATCGGGTGCGGCGGGGATGGACGCGGTCGCGGCCGAGGACGTGACGATCGCGCCGGGCGGGCGGCATGCGGTGGCGACCGGCTTCGCGATGGCGATTCCGGAAGGCTATGAGGTGCAGGTCCGCCCGCGTTCGGGCCTCGCGCTGAAGCATGGCGTCACCTGTCTCAACACGCCCGGCACGATCGACAGCGATTATCGCGGCGAGGTGAAGGTGATCCTGGCCAATCTCGGCAATGAACCGTTCATCGTCACGCGTGGAGAGCGCATCGCCCAACTCGTTCCGGCCCCGGTTCAACGCGCCGTGCTGGACGAGGTGGACGCGCTCGGCGAAACGCAACGTGGGAGTGGAGGCTTCGGCTCGACCGGACGATGATCGCGATATTGTCCATTCTGCTGCTCCAGGCCGCAACGCCTGCGGCCGGCCCGGCCTTGCCGGCCGATTGGTCGGCACTGCCTCCCTTGCCCTATCAGGAGCCGCCCAAGGTGACGCCGGCGATGGATACGTTCGTCGCCAACGAATACGGTCTCGGCCATTGCGCCAAGCCGAAACCCGGTGCGAACGGCCATTACGTCGTCTCGCTCGACATCGCGGCGCTGGTCGCGAGCAAGGGGCAGGTGCGCCGTGCCGTGCCGCGCGCGATCGATTGCCCGACGGTCGAGCAATATGGCGCGGGCCTCGTCACCAGCTTCGCGCGCGACAATCTCCAGCCCGGCGCGAACGGCGACCAATGGTATCGCGCGACTTTGGTGTTCGATTGGGCGCCGTGACGCTCAGCCCATGACACTCTCCGACGCCGAGCTGGAACGCTACGCCCGGCATATCGTGCTGAAGGAGATCGGCGGCGCCGGACAGGCCCGGCTGAAGGCCGGCCGCGTGGCGGTGATTGGCGCGGGCGGGATCGGCTCACCTGCGCTGCAATATCTCACGGCGGCAGGGATCGGGCACCTCCGCGTGATCGACGACGACCGCGTCGAGCTCTCCAATTTGCAGCGCCAGACGCTGTTCGGCGGCGACGATCTCGGCCAGCCGAAGACAGCGGCGGCGGCGATCGCGCTCCGGCGGCTCAATCCGAACGTGACGATCGAGCCGGTGCGCGCGCGGATCGGTAGCGGCAACGCGCGCGATCTGCTTGCGGGCGTCGAGATAGTGCTCGACGGCTGCGACAATTTCGAGACCCGCCTTGCCGTCGCCGATGCGGCGCTTGCGCTGCGCATCCCGCTCGTCTCCGCCGCGGTCGGCCAGTTCGACGGGCAACTCGCAATCTACCGCGGCTGGGAAGCCGACAAGCCCTGCTATCGCTGCCTGGTCGGCGGCGATCCGGAACGGCCGGGGCTGAACTGTTCGGAGGCCGGCGTGATCGGCGCGATGACCGGCGTCATGGGCAGCCTCGCCGCGCTGGAAGTGATCCGCGCTCTGGTGCCGTTCGGCGACGATCCCGCGGGCAAGCTCCTGCTCGCCGACGCGCTGGCCTTCCGCTTCCGTACGATGCGGCTGGCGAAGGACCCCGGTTGTTCCGCGTGCGGCGGTTAGCGCGCTCTTAAGCGAAACCGGCTAGAGCGCGCCTATGGCTGCTCCGCACAAGGTCCTCGTCGTCTTCGGCACGCGCCCCGAGGCGATCAAGCTGTTTCCGGTCGTCGCGGCCTTGCGCGCAACGCCGGGCATCGCCGTGCGCACCTGCGTGACGGCGCAGCATCGCGGGCTGCTCGATCAGGTGCTGGCGATCGCCGGCCTGACGCCGGATATCGACCTCGACCTGATGGAGCCGGGCCAGACGCTCGACCGCCTGACCGCGCGGCTGCTCACCGGCCTCGGCGACGTGATGGATGCCGAAAAGCCCGATCGCGTGCTGGTGCAGGGCGACACCGCGACGGCGATGGTCGGCGCGCTCGCGGCCTATTACCGCAAGGTGCCGGTCGGGCATGTCGAGGCGGGGCTGCGCTCGGGCGACATCTACCAGCCCTGGCCCGAGGAGATCAACCGCCGCATCGTCGCGCCGATCGCCGACCAGCATTTCGCGCCGACCGAAACCTCGGCGGACGCGCTGAAGCGCGAGAACATCGCGCCCGAGACGATCCACGTCACCGGCAATACGGTGATCGACGCATTGCTGTGGACGCAGGCGAAGCTCGCCGCCGATCCGGCGCTCGCCTCGGGGCTCGACGCGATCGCCACGCGGTTCGCAGGCAAGCGCATCGTCCTAGTCACCACGCATCGGCGCGAGAATTTCGGCGGCGGGATGGAGAATATCGCACGCGCGATCGGCCGCATCGCCGATCGGAGCGACACCGCCGTGCTGTTCCCCATGCACCCCAACCCCAACGTTACGACCGTTATGGACGCGATGCTCGGCGACCGGGCGAACGTCGCGCGGATCGATCCGCTCGATTATCCGCACTTCATCCGCGCGCTCGGCCTGTGCGAGATCGCCCTCACCGATTCGGGCGGCGTGCAGGAGGAAGCGCCCGCGCTCGGCAAGCCGGTGCTGGTGATGCGCGAGACCACCGAGCGCCCCGAAGGCGTGGCGGCGGGCACCGCCAAGCTGATCGGGACCGATCCCGACCGCATCGTTTCCGAAATCTCAACCCTCCTCGACGACAAGGGCGCGTACTCGGCCATGGCCCGCGCCCACAATCCGTTCGGCGACGGCCATGCATCCGAGCGGATCGCAAGGGTTGTCGCGGATGGTTTCGGATGCTGAACTCAAGGTCGCCGTTCTCGGCCTCGGCTATATCGGGCTGCCGACCGCCGCGGTGATCGCGCGCACCGGCGCGCAGGTGCTGGGCGTCGATGTGACCGAATCGGTGGTCGAGACGGTCAATTCGGGCAAGGTCCATATCGAGGAAGTCGATCTCGACGGGCTCGTCTCGGGCGTGGTCGCGCGTGGCAACCTGCGCGCCTCGATGCAGATCGAGCCGAGCGACGTGTTCGTGATCGCCGTGCCGACACCCTTCGCCGAGGCGCACGCGCCCAATATCGGCTACGTGCTGCGCGCCGCCACCACCATCGCCACCGTGCTGAAGGCCGGCGACGTGGTGATCCTCGAATCGACCTCGCCGGTCGGCACGACGGAACAGGTGCGCGATCTGCTCGCGCAGTTGCGCCCCGATCTGAAGGTGCCGGGCAAGACCGCCGAAAGCCCCGATATCGCGATCGCCTATTGCCCCGAGCGCGTGCTGCCCGGGCGCATCCTGGTCGAATTGATCGACAATGATCGCGTGATCGGCGGCATCACGCCGCGTTGCGCGCGCAAGGCGCTGCAATTCTACCGCCGCTTCGTGCGCGGGGCCTGCGTCACGACGACGAGCCGCGCGGCCGAGATGACCAAGCTCACCGAAAACGCGTTCCGCGACGTCAACATCGCCTTCGCCAACGAACTGAGCCGCGTGGCCGACACGATGGAGGTCGACGTGTGGGAAGTGATCCGCCTCGCCAATCGCCATCCGCGCGTCAACATCCTCTCGCCCGGCCCCGGCGTGGGCGGGCATTGCATCGCGGTCGATCCCTGGTTCCTGGTCCATGCCGACACGGCCAACACGCCGCTGATCCGCACCGCGCGCGAAGTGAATGACGGCAAGTGCGACTATGTGATCGAGCGCGCCGCCGAGCTGATCGCGAGCCGGCCGGGCGCGCCGGTCGCGTGCCTGGGTCTCGCCTTCAAGGCGAATATCGACGATTTCCGCGAGAGTCCCGCGCTGAAGGTGGCGGAAGCGCTGGCCGCGCGCTTCGGCGATCGCGTCCGTGTGGTCGAGCCTTATGCCGACACGCTGCCCGCCGCGTTCGACGGCACCGGCGCGACGTTGATCGACATCGATACCGCGATCGAGACCTGTCCGATCATGATCGTGCTGGTCGATCATGACGTGTTCAAATCGGTGCCGCTCGACGAGCGCGCGGGCAAGCTGGTCTATGATACGCGCGGCATCTGGCCGGACCAGCCGCGCAGCCCGCAGCATCCCGAGCCGCTGCGGCTGGTCGGCTGACCCTCGCCGCGCCGCGTTCGCCGCGCTAAGGCCCGACATATGGACAACGCGATCCTCGTCACCGGTGCGGCCGGGTTCATCGGCATGCATGTCGCGCGCATCCTGCTGGCGCGCGGCGAGCACGTGATCGGCGTCGACAATTTCAACGATTATTACGATCCGAAGCTGAAGGAAGCACGCCTCGCCGAGATCGCGCGCGAGGGCGACGGCCGGTTCGAGATGCTGCGGCTCGACTTTGCCGACGACGCGGCGTTCGACAAGGCGCTGGCACGCAAGAGCTTCGACCGGATCGTGCATCTCGGCGCGCAGGCGGGCGTGCGGTACTCGCTGGAAAACCCGCGCGCGTACATCCGCTCGAACGTCGCCGGGCATCTCAATCTGCTCGAACTCGCCCGGCATCGCGACGTCAGGCACATGGTCTATGCCTCGTCCTCCTCGATCTATGGCGGCGGGGCGAGCCTGCCGTTCCGCGTCGAGGACCGCGCCGACCATCCGCTCTCGCTCTACGCCGCGACCAAGCGCGCCGACGAGCTGATGAGCGACACCTATGCGCATCTCTATCGCGTGCCGCTGACGGGACTGCGCTTCTTCACCGTCTACGGCCCGTGGGGGCGGCCGGACATGGCGATGTGGCTGTTCACCTCGGCGATCCTCGAGGACCGGCCGATCGACGTGTTCAACGGCGGTGACATGCGGCGCGACTTCACGTTCATCGACGACATCGTCGCAGGGATCGTCGCCTGCCTCGACCATCCGCCCGCCGACGGCGATGCGCCGCCGCACAAGCTCTACAATATCGGCAATTCGCGCTCCGAGCCGCTCGAACGGCTGATCACGCTGATCGAGGAGGCCTGCGGCAAGCCCGCGATCCGCAACGTGAAGCCGATGCAGCCGGGCGACATGAAGGACACGTTCGCCGATATCTCCGCGATCGAGCGCGATCTCGACTTCCGCCCGTCCACCCCGCTCGATGTGGGCGTGCCGCGTTTCGTCGACTGGTACCGGTCCTATATAGCGGCCTGATGGTCTTCGGTTTTCTCAAATCGCGCGGCAAGGTGGAGACACCGCCGCCCAGCGTCCCGCCCGGCATCCGCGCTTATGCCATCGGCGATGTCCACGGCTGCGTCGCGGAGTATGACGCGCTGATGGCGCGTATCCTCGAAGACGATGCCGCGCGCGGGCCGGCCAAATCGGTGCTGGTGCTGCTCGGCGACCTCGTCGATCGCGGGCCGGATTCGGCCGGCGCGATCCGGCGTGCGATGGCGCTTCCCGATCGCTTCGCCGAAACACGCGTGATTGCGGGCAATCACGAGGAAGTGTTCCTAGAGGCGCTGACCGGCGAGACCGAATCGCTGCGCTTCTTCACCCGGATCGGAGGGCGCGAGACGATCCTCAGCTACGGCATCGACCCTGACGAATACGAGCGCAGCAACTATACGCAGATCGGCAAGCTGCTCGCGCAGGCCGTCCCCGAGGAGCATGTCGCGTTCCTGGGCGATCTCGAGGACATGGTCGAGATCGGCGACTATCTGTTCGTTCATGCCGGCATCAAACCCGGCGTCGCATTCGAGGACCAGACCACCAATGACCTGCGCTGGATCCGCGCCCCGTTCCTGACCAGCGAGCGCGACCACGGCAAGATCGTGATCCACGGCCACAACATCTCCGAGACGCCCGACGAGCAGCCCAACCGCATCGGCATCGATACCGGCGCCTATCGCACCGGCAAGCTGACGGCGATCGGGCTGGAGGGCGAGCAACGCTGGTTTTTGTCGACAGGCGATCCGCTGGATTAACCCGTTCCCCCGCGAAAGCGGGGGTCCAGAATCACACGGCACAGCACCAGTAACTCTGGACTCCCGCTTTTGCGGGAGAACAGCTTATTTGCGGCCTCTGCCCTAAGACACCGCCACATCCGGCGGGGCGCCGAACGGCAGAGGTTCGCGGCGGCAGCACACGCGGCGCAGCGTCTCGTCGCTGGTCCAGCGCGTCAGGACGCGTTCGGCGCCGCGCAGCGCGGCCGGCTTGGCGACGATCGCCAGCGCGGTGAGGCCGAGCAGGCGCAGATCGTCCGCGAAGCTGCGATGCGCGACATAGAGCAGGCCGAGCCGGCTCTTCCACGGCCGCACGACCGCGTCGTGCCGCGCATCGGGATCGGAAGCACCGTCGAGCAAATCGCCCTCATCGAAGAACACGATCGAGGCAAGATCGGTGATTCCCGGCCGCACCGACAGCAATCGCATCTCGGCCGGCGTGTAGCGATCGACGCCGTGGCAGCGCGTGTTGGGGCGCGGGCCGACCAGGCTCATGTCGCCCATCAACACGTTGATGAGTTGCGGCAGTTCGTCGAGCTTCAGGCGGCGCAGATGCCGCCCGACGGTCGTGATGCGCGGATCGCCGGTCGGCGTGTGCGTGCCGCCCAGTGCCGCGGCGCCGGGCATCATCGAGCGCAGCTTGAGCATGCGGAAGGCGCGCCCGTCCCTGCCGACGCGCCAGCCGCGATAGAGCGGCACGTGGCCGTCCCCGGCCCAGATCGCCAGCATCGCCACCGCGAGCAGCGGCGCGACGAGGATCAGCGCCGCGAGCGAGACGACGATATCGAACGCCCGCTTCACTGCCCGGGGCGCCGCGATCAGCCGAGATGCTGCTGGATGAATGCGCGCGTCCCGGCGGAGAGGTCCTTGCGCGCCAGCGCGGTCGCGATGGTCGCCTGCACGAAGCCGCCTTTGTCGCCGCAATCGTAGCGCACACCGTCGAAGGTCACGCCGTGGAACGGCTGGTTGCCGATCATCCGCGCCATCGCGTCGGTCAGCTGGATTTCGCCGCCCGCACCCTTTTCCTGCCGGTCGAGCACCTGCATCACCTCGGGCTGCAATATGTAGCGGCCGATTACCGAGAGATTGGATGGCGACGTGCCCTGCCTGGGCTTCTCGACCAGCCCCTTCACCTCGGTCAGCGCGCCGTCGCGCGTACCTGGCGTGATGATGCCGTACATATGCGTCTGGTCGTCGGGCACGACCTGCGCGCAGATCATGTTGCCGCCGGTCTTGTTATAGGCATCGACCATCTGCTTGAGGCAGCCGGGTTTGCCGACCATGAAATCGTCCGCGAGCAGCACCGCGAACGGCTCGTCGCCGACAATGTCGCGCGCGCACCACACCGCATGGCCGAGACCGAGCGGCTCCTGCTGGCGGACATAGGCGACCGCCCCGGGCTTCAGGCGGGTCTGGTGGAGCAGATCCTTGCCCTTGCCGCGCGCCTCCAGCGTGGTTTCGAGTTCGTAGGCGAAATCGAAATGATCCTCGATCGCCGACTTGCCGCGCCCGGTGACGAAGATCATCTGCTCGATGCCGGCCTCGATCGCCTCATCGACCGCATATTGGATCAGCGGCCGATCGACGACGGGTAGCATTTCCTTGGGCAGCGCCTTGGTCGCGGGAAGGAAGCGGGTGCCCAGCCCGCCGACGGGGAAAACGGCTTTGCGCAGCGGCTTCGCGGTCATCGATCTCTCACGGTTGATGCGGTTGCGCCGCCTTACTCCCGGCCCGGCGGGATGCAAGCCGGGCGAGGCGTCCGAGGTTGCGCCCGATACGCATCGACGGGCCGATCACGACGTACAAAGGCAGCAGAGCGCGAGGTAGCGGGACGATCAGCGCGTCCTCGCGCTTGAAGCTGGCATACCATAGATTGATCGCCTGGAAGCGGAACCCGCGCTTCTTGAGAAATGTACCGGCCGTGCGCTGCACCATGCCCTGGGCGATGCGCGTATTCTGCTCCGCCGTCTCGTCGGGCCCGCGCATCAGATTGTCGGCCATAGCAACGATTCCCCGCCCACGCGATGACGGTACCGCAGGCGCGGCCTCCACGACGCCGCCGAACCAGTGCTCGCACAAAGCGAGCCCGGCTTCCACGCACGAATCGATCCGTTCGGCGTGCGCGCGGGCGCGCACCGTCGCGATCTCGTCAGGAGGCATGGCGTTGAGAAGCGCGTTGAAGTCGGCCAGCCATTTCAGCCGCATCCAGCCATGGCCCGCGCCGTGCGTCGCCAGATACATGGCCAGATCGCCGCGCTTGAGCGTGGCCACGCTGCGCCCGGCAAGCTTCATCGCATCGAAGGATCGCACCGGTTTCAACAAGGCGGCGTTGGTCGCCAGCCGCCAGTGCACGTCGAGCACCTTGCGGGTATCGCGGTGGATCAGCGTGGCGCTCTTCAGCACGGCGAGCATCGTCGCGAAGCGACGTGAGCCCGACGGCTTGGCCGGGTGAAACCATTCGAATCCCTGCGCAGCGAAGTAATCGAGCGTGGCCCGGGCTTCGTCGGGCCGGACAAGGATATCGATGTCACTGCTCTGCTTGATCGCCAGATCGCCATACGCGAGCAGGGCAAGCGTCGCGCCCTTGAAGAAGACCGGCTCCACACCTGTCGCTTCGAGTTCACCCGCGATACGCGCGGTATCCGCCGCGCAGGCCAGGCTGGCCCTGCCTTGCTCCAGCGCCATCGCCGCAAGCGTTCCGGCCTGAGTGTCCGGCATGGCGATACGCGCCTCGACGATCGCGCCGTGCGCCAGGCCGGATACGCGGTGCCGACGGACCAGCCGCAGGAAACGCGGCCAATCGATCGCGGTCGCAGCCGGCGCGCGCACCGCCTCGGGCGCCCGCGGCCAGCGGCAGCACGCCGCCAGCAACAGGAATTCGGGCGACGGCGGCGGCGTCATGCGTCCGGCGTGACCAGCCGCCGCACCACGTCCTGCAGCGAATCCTGCCAGGCCGGCGCGCGGAAACCGAACGTCTCGGCGAAGCGGCTGCAATCGAGCCGCGAATTGGCCGGGCGCGCCGCCTTGGTCGGCCAGTCGGCGGTGGCGATGTCGCGCACCGCGGCATGCGGCCCGCCGAGCGCAGCACTTTCAGCGAAGATCGCACGGGCGAACTCGGCCCAGCTTGCCTCGCCGCTGCCGGTGAAATGATACACCCCGCCGGACCACGCGCCCTTAGCCTGCCAGGCCGCGATCATCGCGAACAAGGCATCGGCGATGTCGAGCGCCGAGGTCGGGCCGCCGATCTGGTCGGCGACCACGGTCAGTTCCTCGCGCTCGGCGCCGAAGCGCAGCATCGTCTTGACGAAATTGGCGCCGAACGGGCTGTAGACCCAAGCGGTGCGAACAATGGCGTGGTCGCCGCCGGCGGCGCGCACCGCCTCCTCGCCGGCCAGCTTGGTCTTGCCGTAGACGCCGATCGGTCCGGTCGCGTCGTCCTCGCGATAGGGGCGGTCGAGCGTGCCGTCGAAGACATAGTCGGTGGAGAGATGGATGATCGGCGCCCCTGCCCGCTTCGCCGCTTCGGCCAGCGCGCCCGGGCCGATGGCGTTTACCGCCATCGCGAGTTCAGGCTCGTCCTCGGCCTTGTCGACCGCGGTATAGGCGGCGGTGCTGAGTACGATATCGGGGCGGAACTCTTCGACCACGCGCGCGATGCTGGCGGGATCGGCGAGATCGAATTCGGGGCGATCGACGAACAGCAATTCGTGGCCCTCAGGCGCGCGCTCCTCGATGCTGGTCGCCACCTGCCCGCCGCGTCCGGTGACGAGGATACGCATCAGGCGACGCCCAGCCGCTCGCCGGCATAGCTGCCCGAGCGGATCGGCCCCCACCACCATTCGTTGTCGAGATACCAGTCGATCGTGCGCGCCAGACCGCTCTCGAAGCTCTCCTGCGCGCGCCAGCCCAACTCGGTCTCGATCTTCGAGGGGTCGATCGCGTAACGGCGGTCGTGCCCTGGCCGGTCCGTCACGAAACTGATCAGCGAGCGCCGGCTCTCGCCGCCCGGCAGCGGGCGGCGGCGGTCGAGCGCGTCGCAGATCGCCTCGACCACCTGCAGGTTGGTGCGCTCCTCGCGCCCGCCGATATTATAGCTCTCGCCGACCCGGCCCTTGCTGATTACCGCATCGAGCGCGCGGGCGTGGTCTTCGACGAAAAGCCAGTCGCGCACGTTCTCGCCCTTGCCGTAGACGGGCAGCGGCTTGCCATCGAGCGCGTTGAGGATGGTGAGCGGGATCAGCTTTTCCGGGAAATGATACGGCCCGTAATTGTTCGAGCAGTTGGATAGCACCACCGGCAGGCCGTAGGTCTCGTGCCAGGCGCGCACGAAATGATCGCTCGCCGCCTTGGAGGCCGAGTAAGGCGAGGACGGCGCGTAGGGCGTCTCCTCGGTGAACACGCCCGAATCGAACGGCAGGTCGCCGAACACCTCGTCGGTCGATACGTGGTGGAAGCGGAACGCCTCGCGCCGCTCGCCTTCCAGCCCGCGCCAGTAATCTAGCGCCGCGGTCAGCAGGCGGAAGGTGCCCACGACATTGGTCTCGACGAACGCGCCGGGTCCATCGATCGAGCGATCGACATGGCTTTCGGCGGCAAGGTGCATGATCGCGTCGACCTTCTCCTCGCGCAGCAGTGCCGCGATCATGTCGCGATCGGCGATGTCGCCCTTCACGAAGCGATAGGCGTTCGACTTCTCGATCTCACGCAGCGAGGCCGGGTTGCCGGCATAAGTGAGCGCATCGAGATTGATGACGCGCGTGCCGCCCTCTTTCACGAGATGCCGGCACACCGCCGAACCGATGAAGCCGGCGCCGCCGGTGACGAGAATCGTGCGCATCAATAATCCCCGTAGGCGAAGACCGGCCGGTGATCGGCGAAGCGCGGCGCGGCGCGGTCCTTGTCCGAAAGCTGCGGTGTGGCGGCGGAGGGCCAGGCGATGGCGAGATCGGGGTCGTCCCAGGCGATCGCCATCTCGCTATCGCGCGCATAGGGCGCGCTCACCTTGTAGAGCACCTCGGTATCGGCCGCGATCGTCATGAAGCCGTGCGCGAAGCCCTTGGGCACCAGCAGCTGGTTGAACTTCCCGGCCGACAGCTCGACCCCAACCCACTTGCCGTAGGTCGGCGAGCCGTCGCGGATATCGACCGCGACGTCGAAGATCGCGCCGCGCAGCACGCGCACCAGCTTGTCCTGCGCGAAGGGGGGCGCCTGCAGATGCAGCCCGCGCACCGTGCCCGGCTCGCTCGACAGGCTCTGATTGTCCTGGATCCAGTCGATCGCGATCCCTTGGGCGGCGAGCGCCTCGCGCTTGAACACCTCGGAGAAGAACCCGCGCGCGTCACCGAATTTCTGCGGCACGATCTCGATGATGTCGGGAATCGCGAGCCGGTTGAACCGAGTCATGCCGCGCTCGCCACGCGGCGCTTGAGGTACGCGGCATATTCGGTCTTGCCGAGGCTCGCGGCGCGCTTGAGCACCGCCTCGGCATCGAGATAGCCGAGCTCGAACGCGATCTCCTCGGGACAGGCGATCTTGATCCCCTGCCGCAATTCGATCGTGCGCACGAACGATCCGGCGTCGTGCAGCGAATCGTGCGTGCCGGTGTCGAGCCAGGCATAGCCCCTGCCCAGCCGCGAGATGTTGAGATCGCCGCGCTCGAGATAGGCGCGGTTGACGTCGGTGATCTCCAGCTCGCCGCGCGCCGAGGGGCGGACCGATCTGGCGATCTCGGTGATGTCCGAATCGTAGAAATAGAGCCCGGTCACCGCCCAGTTCGACCTAGGATTGGCCGGCTTCTCCTCGATGCTGGTCGCGACGCCCGATTGCGGATCGAACGACACCACGCCGTAGCGCTCGGGATCGTCGACATGATAGGCGAACACCGTCGCGCCCTTCCCGACCGCCACCGCATCGCGGCATTTCTCGCCGAGCCCGTCGCCGTGATAGATATTGTCGCCGAGGATCAGCGCGCCCGGACCGCCGCCGATGAAGTCCGCGCCGATGATGAAGGCCTCGGCGAGGCCGTTCGGCTGCGGCTGCTCGGCATAGTCGAGATTGATCCCGAACGCCGATCCGTCACCCAGCAGCGCGCGGAACATCGGCAGGTCGCGCGGCGTGGAGATCACCAGGATGTCGCGCAGGCCCGCCAGCATCAGCGTCGACAGCGGATGATAGATCATCGGCTTGTCGTACACCGGCAGCAATTGCTTCGAGATGGCGAGCGTGGCCGGGTAGAGCCGCGTGCCGCTGCCCCCCGCCAGAATGATCCCCTTCATCCGACTCCCTTCGCTTGCCGCGGTCGCGACACTCCGCGCCGGTATAGCAAGAGCCGCGGCGAGACAATTTGCTTTGGGTGAAGGATCAGCGCGCCGCGTCCGATTGTGGCGCGGAGCCGAAATCGGGATGCGGCACTTGTCCCCCGGCCTTCATCGCCTCCAGCCGCGCGATTTCCCGCTCGATCATCGCGACGCGTTCGGCAGGGGGCGCATGCGATCCGTCGTGGATCAACCGCGCACGTCTGGCGCCATAGCGCGCCCAGAAGGCCGCGGCCGCTTGCGGTGGGAAGCCCGCGCGATCGAGCAGATAGACGCCATACCGATCCGCCTCGTCCTCGGTCCTGCGCGTTTCCGCGATGCGGCCGCGGCGGCCGCGAATCGTGCGCTCCGCCGCGAGGCGGCGGCGATGACCGAGGATGTTGTGCGCCATTTCGTGCGCGACGACGACCGCCAGCTGCTCTTCCGATCGGGCGAACGCGACGAGGCTGGTATCGACCTCGACATATTCGCCGTCCGCCTGCGAGTTCAATCCACGCGAGACATTGACGACGAAGCGGCTGCGGCATCCCTCGACAAGATGGAGAACGAGCGTTCGTTGCTCGCCGTCGCGCCGCACCACCAGCGTCAGCGCGCCGCCGGCCGCCGCCTGATCGAGCAAGTCGAGCGTCTGCGCGACACGGTCGAACGTGCCCGCCTCCTTCGGCATCGGCGGCATCGCCCGCCCTCCCGCCGAGACGATATCGTCCCCGGCCATCAATCCGGCGCGCTCCGCGACGCTGCCGTGCGCGACCGCCAATATCTGAGGCGTGTCGCCCAAAGCGAACTGCGCGATCGCGCGGCGGCGATCGGCACCGGCGAATTGCGAAAGATCCTGCACAGTGAAGCCCAAGGCGGGTGCCGGATCGGGACACAGGTCGCCCGCCTTGACAGCGATGCGATAGCCCACGTCGATCACCATCTGGTCGGCCGGATCGGACCGGGCGGCGGCAGGCTGCGCGCCCGCCAGCGCCGCGGGCAACACGATCCCCGCCAGCCATAGTCCGTACCGCCATCCTGGCATGCGTCGCGCCAACTCCCTTCCCCTGCGCCAGCTTATCGGCCCGTGGCGCACCGCATCAACCCGCTTGACGTGTGCAGCGGGCGGAGCAATCGATCGCGCGGTGTTCAAGTTCCTTGCCCGGCGCCAGCCCCCGCCCGCTTATACAGTGCCTGACGGCGTGCGCGTCTATGCGATCGGCGACGTGCACGGCCGCTATGACCTGTTGCGCGCGATGCTCGATCTGATCGATGCCGACGATGCCGCGCGCCCGCCCGCGGAGGTGCACCTGATCCTGCTCGGCGACCTGATCGACCGCGGCCCGCAATCGGCCGAGACGGTCGAATTCGCACGCCGGCTCGCCACGCAGACCTCGAACGTCCAGTTGCTCACCGGCAATCACGAGGAAGTGTTCATCGCCGCGGCCGAGGGCGATCGCGGCAATGCCCGAGCGCTCCTCTCGATGGGTGGCGCTCCCACGCTTCTCAGCTACGGCTTCTCGCGGGAGGAGATCGAGAGCGGCTCGTATCAGGACCTCGCCGACCTGATGGTCGAGCGCATTCCCCGCGATCATCTCGATTTTCTGCGCGCGGGGCGGCGTTACATCCAGTTTGGTGATTATCTTTTCGCCCATGCCGGCATCCGCCCGGGCATCGATCTCGAAGACCAGAGCGACGGCGACCTGCGCTGGATCCGCCGCCCGTTCCTCGACACGCCGCGCGGCGACGGCCTGCTGGTGATCCACGGCCATACCCCGGCGCGGGCGATCGATATCGATCTGAAGAATGAAAGGATCGGGATCGACACGCTCGCCTACGAATCCGGCATCCTCACGGCGATCGGGATCGAAGGCGATTCCCGCTGGTTCATCCAGACGGGCGAAGCGCCCGGCGCCGGATAAGCGCTTTTCGCGCCGCGAAACAGGAACGAGACCGGCGCAAGTCGTCCCGGCATAGGCGCGGACTGACGCGAATTGTCCGGATTTGAGCCGTTTTTTGCCTCTTCGGCCAACCCGGATCATTGCCTTTCGCACAACTCCGTGTTAGCGAGCGCAGCAACAATCATAAAATCCGTCAATGGTCGCAGTGACTAAGGGGGTGACGTGGCAACGTCGAACCAACATCCGCTTGTGGCTATTCCGGAGAACGCGGCACGCCGGCCCTGGCTCGTGCCCGCGGCTTTGCCGGAAGACCTGCCGTCCTCTCGCACCGTCAGCCGCCTGGCGCTGATAGCGATCGGCGTGGGCCTCGATCTGCTCGCGATCACGATCAGCTACGCGCTCGGCTCGCTGCTCGGCTTCACCAACGTGCCGACCGGGCATTTCGTGGTCATCGCGCTGGCGATCTGCTCGATCTACCTGATGGTGGCGATCAACAACGGCGCGCTGAAGCCGGAAGCGTTGCTGCACCCCAAGAACGGCACGCCGCGCGCCGCCTGGGCTTTGCTCTGCGCCGTGGGCGTCATGCTGCTCGCCGGTTTCTTCCTGCAGATCAGCATCACCTTCTCGCGCCTTACCTTCGGCATGGGCACATGCGTCGCCTTGTGCGCGCTGCCGCTGGTGCGGCATTTCGTCGCGCGGATCGGCTGGTCGGTGCTGGGCGGGCGGCTGATCAGCACGCTCGTCATCCTCGACGGTATCGCATTCGCCGCCGACGAAGGGGAATATGTGCTGGATGCGCAGACCTACGGGCTTGCGCCGAATCGCGACAATCCGGTGGTGATGGACCGGCTCGGGCAGTTGGTTCACCGGGTCGATCGCGTGATCATCGCCTGCGCCGAGGACGATCGCCTGGCCTGGGCCAGCACCGTGCAGGGGCTGGACGCGAACGTCGAGATCCTCGTTCCCGAGCTCGCCGCGCTGGGGCCGCTGGCGATCGGCAAGGCGGGCGATATCCTGACCGCGCAGGTATCCTGCACGTCGCTCAGCGTCACCGATCGCATATTGAAGCGCGGTTTCGACCTGTCGCTCACGCTGATCGCGTTGCCGTTGCTCGCGCCTTTGCTGCTGCTGACGGCGATCGCGATCAAGCTCGATTCGCCCGGCCCCATCTTCTTCAAGCAGAAGCGCATCGGCCTCGGCAACCGGCTGTTCAGCGTCTACAAGTTCCGCAGCATGCGGGTGGAAACGAGCGACAGCCGCGGCGAGCGTTCCGCGGCGCGCGACGACGATCGCATCACGCGCGTCGGCCGCTTCATCCGCAGCACGAGCATCGACGAGTTGCCGCAGCTCTTCAACGTGCTGAACGGCACGATGAGCCTGGTGGGCCCGCGTCCGCATGCCGTCGCCTCGACCGCGGAAGACAAATATTTCTGGGCGATCGACCAGCGTTACTGGGATCGCCACGCGATGAAGCCGGGCCTCACCGGCCTGGCGCAGATCCGCGGCTATCGCGGTGCGACGCACCAGCGCTCCGACTTCACCAACCGGTTGCACGCCGATCTCGAATATCTGTCGCGCTGGACGTTGTGGACCGACGTGCAGATCCTGCTATCGACCGCGCGCGTCGTGGTCCATCGCAATGCGTTTTGAACTTTTTCCGGCTTTACGCGTTAGGCCGGAATCCTGGCGAGCGCCGGGACATTTTGTTACAAATGGCTTCTAGAGAGGCCGCCGGGAGGGGTTGACCGAATCCCCACTTTGCGGCAAGTGCGAATGCAATCGAGCCTGAGAACAGGGAAGGAATTTTGAATGCTGCAGAAGATGATCCTCGCGGGGCTGGCTGCCACCGCCCTGGTCGGTGCCACCGCGGCTCAGGCTCAGGCGCTCTCGACCGATATGCGCGCTTCGGACTCGCAGCTCGCTCCGGCGCCCGCCAAGAAGGCGGTCAAGAAGGCGTCGCCGACCATGAACGGTGCGAACAAGGCCGATGACGGCAACGGTGGCCCGGATGGCACGATCGTTGCCGTTCTCGCTGCTGGCGCCATTGCCGGCGGCGTGATCGCCGCGACGTCGAACAGCGACACCAAGGTCAACAGCCCGAACTGATCGGGTTGAAGGCCGAAATCGATCGGCCTGAAGATCGTGCCGGCGGTCAGCATGATGCGGGCCGCCGGCTTTTCTTTGGGCCCTTATGGCCAGCCGGTGCTCGCGCACTTTCGCTCTGAGCCGGTCATGGTCGGGTTCGTCTTTCGCCCGTTCGTGAGGTCGCGATGAGAGCGCTGTCTCCCACCGGACAATGGCCGTTCTGGCTCGCCGCGGCGGTTCTCGTCCTGTCGGTACTGGTGGGCGGCTCGGTTCAGGCGCTTCCCATGCTGCGCCTGGCCGACCAGTTGCTGGCGATCGTCACGATCGTGGCTGTCCTGGTCACCGCTCGGGCCGGGCGCCCGCACGGCTGGACGCTGTTCGGATACGTGATCGCCGGTCTCATCGCGCTCCTGCCGCTACTGCAGATCGTACCGCTTCCGGCCGCGATCTGGCATCAATTGCCGGGCCGCGACGTCCCCGCCGCCTCCGCGCAATTGTTCGGCGTGGACAATCAGGCGATGCCGCTCAGTCTCGATCCGGATTCGACGCTCGCATCGCTGCTCGGCGCGCTGCCGGCCTTCGCGGCCTTCGTCGTTGCCCATCGCGTCAGCGCACCAGGTCACGTCCGATTGCTGCTGATCCTGGTCGGTATCGCCTTGGTCAGCCTCATGCTCGGCGCCGTGCAGGTTTCCACGGGGCTCGGCTATTTCTACGATACCGCGCACGAGGGGTTGCCGATCGGGCTGTTTTCGAACCGCAACCATCAGGCCGACCTGCTGCTGATCGGAATCGTCGTGTCGATGGTGCTGGGCACGCGCCCGCAGCTCTTCCCATCGCTCGGGCTGTTTCGACCGGCCTTGTTCGCCGCGGCCGCGGTCATGGTCATGGGCATCATCGCCACGGGCTCGCGCAGCGGCATGGCATTGATCCTCTACGTCGCGGTCGCGGTGCTCCTGTTGTCGGGCAAGGCGGCGATGTCCGCGAAACGGATCACCCTGGTCGGGCTGGCCATCGTGATCGTTCCGCTCTGCCTGATACTGGCCGGCAGCCAGGTCGCCGAGCAATCGTTTCAGCGATTCGATCGGCAACAGACCGACCAGCGCTTCGAATTCTGGCCGGCGGCCCGCTGGACGGCGGAGCATTACTTCCCGGCGGGCACCGGAATCGGCTCGTTCGATACCGCGTTCCGTGCCAACGAGCCGCTGTCGCTGATCGGCGAGCATTACATCGTTCATGCGCACAACGAATATATCGAGATCCCGCTCGAGGCGGGCGCCGCCGGCGTGGTGCTGATCCTTGCCTTCTATCTGTGGTGGGTGATGGCGACGATCCGCGTTTCGCAAGGGTCGGACCGCGATCTCGATGCCCTGCTCGGCCGGATCGGCAGCGCGATCATTCCGATCTTCCTGCTTCATTCCGCGCTCGATTATCCATTGCGCATGATCGGCCTGATGACGGTCTTCGGATTCGCCTGTGGACTGCTGTCGCGCGCGCTGATGCGACGGCTGACCGGCCCCGAGCAGGCGACGCGCCCGCGGCCCGTCGCGCAACGGCACGAAATGGCCAGTGCGTTGGGCGGGAATGTGCATTCTTTTCGCGCGACGCGGCGCGGGCAACCGCCTATAGCGGAATGAGCCTATTTTTCGGGGTCGGGTTTTCGGTTTCCACGAACGCCCAGGAACGTGAGCAGTCCGGTATGAACATGCGTATCTTTGCCGTCATCCTCCTGGCCCTTTGCGGGCTATCGCTTGGAGGGTGCGGTGGCCACACCTACAACATGCCGTTCGGTCCGGATGCCTATACCCGTTTTCCGGCCGCCGCAGCGGCCGGACCACCGGCCGAATACAAGATCGGCCCGTTCGACAAGGTCAATGTCGCCGTCTTTCGTGAGCCCGATCTGTCCGGGACCGACATGGCGGTCGATGCCGCCGGCAACATCAACATGCCGCTGATCGGCAACGTCAAGGTCGAGGGCCAGACGGCGGCGCAGGCGTCGGCGAACCTCGCGGCGCTCTACAATGCCAAATACCTGCGCAATGCGACGGTGACCGTCACCGTATCGGAAGCGGTTTCCAAGCGCGTGGTCGTCGAAGGCCAGGTGAACCAGCCCGGCGTCTATCAGATTCAGGGCCGCATGACGCTGATCGAGGCGATCGCCCAGGCGCGCGGTGCGACCGCGGTCGCCGCGAACAAGGAAATCGTGATCTTCCGCGTGGTCAACGGCCAGCGGCTCGGCGGGCGGTTCGATCTCAACGCGATCCGCGAGGGCAAGGCTGACGATCCCGAATTGCAGGGCAACGACACGGTCGTGGTCGGCTATTCCGCGATCAAGAGCACGTGGAAGGATTTCCTGAGCACCGCTCCGCTCCTTGGCGTCATGACGCGCTTCTAAACACGCGTTGTTCTCGAGAGATTTGAAGCAGGATTGCTATGAACGAACTGGCCTCCGTCAATTACGATCCGTCGCGTGGCGATCCCACCCAGATCGCTACCCGCACGCGGCAGCTCTACCCGGAACGGACCGGCGCGTATGTAGATGAAGGCTATGGCGAGGAGCGCACGATCGATCTGCGCGAGTTGCTCATTGCGCTCTATCGCCATCGTGTCCTGATGCTCGCCGTGATTGCGACCTCGCTGCTCGTCGGTCTCGGTGTCACGCTGCTGATGACGCGCATCTACAGCGCGACCGCCAGCGTCCAGATCGATCAGCAGACGGTCAACGTGCTCGGTCAGGACGGTGTCGAACAGGCGGTGCCGATGTCGGACGCCAACCGCTTCCTCCAAACCCAGCTCGACGTGCTGCGCAGCCGGGCCCTCGCCGCGCGCGTCGCCGACAAGCTGGGGCTCGCGCACGACAATTCCTTTCTATTGGCGATGCGCCGGAAGCCAGTCCTGCAGCAGGATGCGGCGGGCAATGCCGCGCGTGAAACGGCGGTGGTCAACCTGATTCAGGGACAGCTTGCGATCGATCTGCCGATCAACACGCGCGTTGCACGCATCACCTTTACCGGTCCCGACCCGGACGTGGCGGCGCGGGTGGCCAATCAGTTCGCGCAGAGCTTCATCGTGGACAATATGGAGCGGCGCTTCAACACGACGAGCTACGCGCGAAACTATCTGTCGCAGCAGCTTGGCTCGACCCAGCAGAAGCTGGAGGATTCGGAAAAGGCTCTGCTCGCCTATGCGCGAAGCGTAGGGCTGATCGATACCAATGCGGTCGGCACCGCCGGAGCCGGGCCGGATACGTCCGGCGGGCAAGGCGGCGCTGCTGGCGGCGGCGGCGGAAGCGCCATCGGCTCGCTCACCGCGAGCAACCTGGTGCAGGTCAACACCGCCGCGACGACCGCGCATACGGAAACGCTCGCGGCGGCGGCGAAATGGAATCAGGCCCGCACCACGCCGCTTCTTCAGCTGCCCGACGTCCTCGCGAACGCATCGATCCAGGGCCTGCTGCAAACGCGTGCCGGGCTCCAGGCATCCTATGAGGAAGGGCTGCAGCGCCGCCAGGCCGATTTCCCGGAAATGATCCAAGCCAAGGCACGGATCGCCGAGATGGACCGCCAGATCAACATGCAGGCGCAAGCGATCCGCGATTCGATCCGCGAGCAGTATGAAGCCGCGGTCAAGAACGAGCAGGGCCTCAACACGAACGTCGCGCAACTCAAGGTCAGCACGATGGCCGAGCAGGACAAGGGCATCCGCTACAACATTCTGAAGCGCGAGGTCGATACCAACCGCAGCATGTATGACGCACTGCTGCAGCGCTTCAAGGAAGTCACCGCCGAGCAGGGCATGACGTCGAGCAACATCTCGATCGTCGATCAGGCTTCGCGCCCGACCAGCCCCGTGTCGCCGAAGCCGCTGAAGAACATGCTGCTGGCGGCTATCGTGGGGATCGCGCTCGCGATCGGCATCGCCTTCGCACGCGAGATCATGGATGATCGCATGCGGTCCGCGGAGGATGTCGAACACAAGCTCAGGCTGCCGTTCCTGGGCTCGGTGCCGCTGCTCCCGGCGGGCGAGACCGTGTCGACCGCGCTCGCGGATCCCCGATCGAGCTTTTCCGAAGCACATTACGCGCTGCAATCGCTGCTCGAATTCTCCACCGCCAACGGCGCGCCGGCTTCGATTCTCATCACCTCCAGCCAGCCGGGCGAGGGCAAGAGCACCTGCGCCATGGCGACCGCGCGCGCCTTCGCGATGGTCGGCAAGCGGACGTTGCTGATCGACGGCGATCTCAGAAAGCCGTCGGTGCACAAGCAGCTGGGCCTTAGCCCCAAGCAAGGGCTTTCCAGCCTGTTGAGCGGCCAGGCGACGCTGGACGAAGTCGTGCAGCCGACGTCGGAGTTCAATCTGTTCGCGCTGCCCTGCGGCCCCGTTCCCCCCAACCCGGCCACGCTTCTCGCGAGCAAGCGGCTCGAGCAGGTCATCAAGCTGGCGGCCAGCAAGTTCGACGTGGTGGTGATCGACGGCCCGCCGGTGGTGGGCCTGGCAGACGTGCTGATGCTCGCCAGCCTGGTGGAGGGCACGATCTTCGTGGCCGAAGCGGGCCGCGCGCATCTCGGCGCCGCCAAGTCTGCGATCGCACGCCTGCGCGCTACCGCCGACAACATCATCGGCGTCGTTCTGACCAAGTTCGATGCCAAGAAATACGGCTATGGCGACTATTACGGCGATTATTACTACAGCTACGGCAGTGGCGAGCAAGAAGAAGCCTGAGGCGGCGGGGCTGAGCTTCGAGGGGCAATGACGCGATGACGTTTGCGCTGCGCAGCTTGATCGTGCTGATCGGCCTGTTGTTCGCCGTCGAAGCGACGCGCTTCGCGTTCGTCGAGGATCTGATTCGCCAGAATCTCTACGAAGAGGCGCTCGACTGGCGCGCCGGATCGACCGATGCGCTGACCAAGTCGGCCGAAGTCGAACTTGGTCTGGGCGATGCGCGCGGCGCAGGCGGGTTGGCGATCCGCGCCGTGACGCGCGCGCCGCTCGACGTGGCGGCGCTCCGCATCGCGGGACTCGCCTTCGAAGCGGGCAACGACGACAACCAGACGCAGGGCGAAACGATCATGCGCCAGGCGATGCTCGTCGGCTGGCGCGATGCGCCCACGCAATATTGGGTGTTCAAGACCGCGCTGCAGCGGAGCGACTGGTCGGCGGCGGCAGTGCGCGCGGACGCGATGGCCCGCGCCAACTGGCATCGTGACCAGATCCTCGCGGCGCTCTGGGCCCTGACGGCGGAACCGGCGGCGATACCGGGAATCGCGCGCCAGCTCGCGGCAAGCCCGAACTGGCGCACGACGTTCTTTCACGACAGCGGCATATCGGCAAATCGCTCCGATGCCGGATTCCTGGCGCTATCGGCACTGTTGGCCAAGACGCCGGCGCCGGTGACCGACGACGAGCGCGCGAGTTATATCCAGGGCCTCGTCGGCGGCGGATTCTATGCCCGCGCCCGCGCGCTATGGGTCGCGGCCCTTCCCGCCGCCAGTCGCCCCGCCAACGCGCTCATCTCCGATCCGGATTTCGCGATGCTGGCCGCCCGCGGCACGAGCGACCATGGCAGCGATTTCGAATGGGATCTGCGCTCTCCGTCGCGCGCGCCCGTGACGGTGTCACGCCGGGGCAACCGCACCAGCATCGAAATCGACACGAGCGGCACCAATCACGGCCGCGTCCTGTCGCAGACGCTGGCCCTCGCGCCGGGCAATTATCGTCTCATCGCCCAGGTTCAGAACGGCCACGCAGACGCGCTAAGCTGGCACATGCTCTGCCTCCCCGCCAAATCGGCGCTGGTCAAGCAGGCGCCGCTCTCGGAACCGCTGACGTTCAGCGTGCCGCCCGGTTGCGAGGGGCAGGCGCTGAGCGTCACAGCAGGTCCTCCCGCAACCGTTTTGCTCAATTCGGTGCAATTGACCCGTAACTGAACGATGCCGACCGAAGACCGTGCCGCATCTGGTGCTCCTGACGGGCTTTTCACTTGACCCATTCCGCGCAATCTGGCTGGGCCAACGCGCTTCCGGATCGGCTTTCGCCACGGTACCGCCGGCTTAGGGGATCATTGGCGTGAGCTTGGTACGTAACGCGGGATACAATCTGGTCGGCGCGGTCGTGCCCATCGCGCTCGGTCTCGCCACCGTGCCGGTCTACATTCATCTGGTCGGCATCGAGCGATACGGCGTCCTGTCCATCGCCTGGCTGCTGCTCGGCTATTTCGGCCTCTTCGATCTCGGGCTGAGCCGCGCGACGGCGCATCGCATCGCGGCGCTCAAGGATGCATCCGAGCAGGAAAGGTCGGACACGTTCTGGACCGCCGTCGGCGTCAATGCCGGCATGGGCCTGGTCGGGGGCCTGATCCTGTGGCCCGTCGCAAGCTGGTATTTCGCCTACAAGTTCGAATGCGGCCCCGATCTCCGGCGCGAGATACTCGTCGCGGTGCCGCTGCTCGCAGCTTCGGTGCCGGTCGCGACCAGCACCGGCGTGCTGCTGGGCGCACTGCAGGGGCGCGAGAAATTCTTCGAGACCAACTCGATCTCGATCACTTCCACCACGTTGTTCCAGCTGTTCCCTCTGCTCGTCGCGTGGCTGCACGGCCCCAACCTCACCTGGCTGCTGAGCGCGGCGCTGGGCGCGCGGGTGATCGCGCTGATCAGCCTTTGGGCACGCTGCAACGTGCACGTCATTCGCGGCCATCGCTTCCGCGTCGATCGCCAGCAGATGATACCGCTGATGAAATTCGGCGGCTGGGTCACCGTCGCTTCGATCTTCTCGCCGCTGCTGGTGATCGTCGATCGCTTCTTCATCGGCGCGATCCTTGGCGCCGTCGCGGTGGCGATCTACAACGTTCCGTTCCAGATCGCGCAACGTATCTCCATCATCCCCACCGCGCTGGGGGGCGCGCTCTTTCCGCGCCTGTCGTCCAGCCGTGGAGAAGAATCGGACACGCTCGGTCTCAAGGCATCCGAAACCCTGGCGTGTCTGATGACCTTGCCGGTGCTCTGGGCGATCCTCCTCTTCGGTCCGTTTCTTAACCTGTGGGTCGGCGCCAAAATCGGCGTGCCGGCGTCCCCCATCGGCAAGATCCTCGTGCTTGGCTATTGGGCAAACGCTTTCGCGATCATCCCCTATGTGCGCCTGCAGGCGCGCGGGCGTCCCGATCTCGTCACAAAATTGCTGCTCATCGAGATCCCTCCCTATCTGACACTGCTTTGGTTTGGTCTTCATCGCTTTGGCCTGGTCGGCGCGGCGACCGTGTTCGCACTACGCTGTGCGGCCGACTATATTCTTCTGTCGCTGGCCGCCGGCGGCGGATTTCCGGCTTGGCGCCTGATCACCTTCAATCTCGCCCTGCTGCTGGCCGCGATCTTCCTGACCGAGTTCTATCATCCTTCGCTGCTCGTCATCGGCGCCCTACTCGTGCTCGGCACGGGATTGTGTGCGGTGGTGGGATGGCGCAACTTGCCGGTCGACATTCGCGACAAGCTGGTTGCCCTGATCGGCCAACGCCTGCCGAGGCGCTGGCGAACGACATGAGGCTGCTAAGAAGTCTTCGCTGGCGCTGGCGTTGGTTCCGGGGAATCCCGACGCAACGTTTGCTCGACCAAGCCTATCCGCAATACGATATCGGACGCGGGAATTACGGCGAACTGGCGATCCTTTATCCGATCAAGGGCGCAACGTTTCGGATGGGATCCTATTGCTCCACAGCCATCGGCTCCCAAGTCTTTCTCGGCAGCAACCATCGGACCGATTGGGTCACGACCTACCCGTTCAACACCCTTTATCGCCGCTTCAATCATATCAAGGGACACCCAAGCGCAAAGGGCGATGTGATCATCGGTAGTGACGTCTGGATCGGGCGTGACGCCGCTATCATGTCCGGCGTTACGATCGGCGATGGCGCCGTGATTGCGAGCAGAGCTGTGGTGACGCGCGACGTGCCTCCTTACGCGATTGTCGGCGGCGTCCCGGCGAAAGTGATCGGCATGCGCTTTTCCGAAGAGATCATCGCGCGGCTGCTCGAAATTCGCTGGTGGGACTGGCCGGAAGATCGCGTGGAGCGTGCCGTACCCTTTCTGCAAAATGATGATGTTGCCGCATTCATCGCCAAAGTGGATTCGGGCGAACTCTGATCGGCGCCGGCAGGTCCGGCTCCATGCGCGCCGCGATCAGTCAGTAACGTCCGGCTGGCCGCCACGCGCCGCAGGTGCGCGCAAACGCGCGATATGACGCGCCCGACCTATCGCGGGAGTGATCATCGTGGATATCGGCCGAAGGCTCAGTTTCCGTCGATGATCCTTCCGATGCTTTCGAGCGCGCGCGTCAGCGCGGCCTCGTCCTGGTCATCGAGCGGGCGGGATTCGGGGCCGAATCGCTCCGGCACCGTACCGCGGAGATGCACCGCGATGCCATGCCCGCTCAACCAGTCCGCGACTTCGCCCAGGACGAATTCGGGACGATCGCAGAACCGCGCGTAATCGAGGGCGAAGAGGTTGCCGGCGGGAAGCGTCGCGGCGTCACGCGCGATGTCGGCGCGGACTCCCAATACTTGCGCCGCCGCACGATCGATATCGCTGCCGCCAAGGTATCGGGGCGCGATCGAGGGGCGCACGGACCACCAATGATCCGCATCGGGTTCGGGCCCGCCCTCCCGGCGTTCCGCACGAATGATCGATCGTGCATTCTCCCGGGGGTCGCGGCGCACTTCGATGAACAAGGCGCCCGGCCAGATCGCGTCGATCAACCGCATGCGATTCGAATGCATGACGTTCTTGTTCAGGAAAGGCGCCCCGATGGCGCGCGACAGGCCCGCAATCACGCGCCTCATCGCCACGACATCGATCGTCGATCGCCCGCTCTCGTCCCGCCAATCGCCGTCGGCCAGCCAGCGCCGCCAGATCCACCCGCCCTCGTTCGGCGCGCCCCATCCCTCGATATGGCCGTAATGATTGACGAAATCGCCGCGCCAGCCAGTGATCGCCCGCCGACCCAGCCAGGTCGCGGCCACCGGGGTCAGGAAAAAGCGGTGCGCCAGGTTCGACATATAGGCGAAACGGTAACGGGTGATCATCGCTTCGTAGACCAGCGAGGTGCCCGAACGCGGCGGCCCGACGATGAAGATCGGCGGCGCGGCCATCGCTTCATCGCCGGCCAGGGAGCGTTCGATCGGAGACAAGGCGGCATGCCCGATCGCGCGGACAGCACCGATGAATGCCCGCTTCACGCACCGCACCTGCGGGAGATCGTCTGGCCCTTCGGCTGATCGACCAGCGCCTTCAGCAGGAAGCCGAGCCGGGTGCGCCAGGCCTTGCGATCCGCCGCATCGTCCGGCGTGCGGCGAACCATCGCCCGCAGCAGATGCCAGGGCGCGCTCCGCAGATCGCGTAGCAGCATCAGCAGCGTCCCGATCCAGGCGATCACGGGCCCGCGCGTGAAACGCAGGAACAGCACGTGGCCGCGCGTGATCTCCACGGCTTTCCACACGCTCATATGCGCCGTGCTCGCCGCCCCGAGATGCATCACCTCCATCTCGGGGTTGTAGCGGACGATCCAGCCGGCGCGGGTGATGCGGCGGCACCATTCGTTCTCTTCGCCATACATGAAGAAGCGCTGATCGAGGCCGCCGACCTGTTCCAGAACGGTACGCGGCACGAGCATGAAGCATCCGGCGACGGCATCCACGTCGTGGATCGCATCCCGCGACAAGCCGGCATAGCGCAGATCACCGAACAGCGGCGTGCGGCGAAGGATCCGGCTGGGCACGAAGACGATGCCGAACAATTGGGTCAACGACAGGTAACGGATGATCGTGGATTGCGGCGTGCCGTCTTCGTAGCGCACGCGGCATCCGAGCACGCCCACATCCCGATGCGCGTCACAATAGGCGACGGCGCGCGCGATGGTATCCCCGTTCACCTCGGTATCGGGATTGAGCACAAGGACATAGCGGCCCCGCGCACGATCGAAACCGATATTGTTGCCGAACGCGAAGCCACCGTTTCGCGGGCTGTCGATCACCGCGACGCCGGGAAAGGCCGCGCGCAATGCCTCCGCACTCCCGTCGGACGAGCAGTTATCCACGACGATGACTTCGATCGTCACATTTTCGCTCGCCAGCACGGTTTCGACGCAGCGCAACGTGATATCGCGCGTATTGTAGCTGACGATGACGACCGAGACGTCACACGTCGTCTCAGGTGGCAATGCCACCTTCGTCTCGCCGACATCTCTGTTCATGCTGGTTCCCCGCACTTCTCGTGGCGCAGATGGCACAAGGCTCTCGGATTGGAAAGTCGCTGCAGTGCGAAGAATAGCCTTATTTGGTAAACCCGCTTCGTGTAACGCGATTCGCGATGCACACATCCGCCAGCACCGTCACGCGGCTCGCTCACGACGAAGCCGAAGCGCTGGCGGCGCGATTTCCCGATTTGTCGTGGCGTCAGGCGCCGATCTATGCGGAACGGGCGGCGGCGCGCATCGGAGCCGTTTCCGAAGGCGTCGCGCTAGGTAAGGGCGACGACCCGATCGGATTCGCCGACGTGAGGATCAAGCGCCTGCCGCTGACGCCGTGGGGCATCGCGCTTGTCAGCCAGGGCCCGGCCACGGGGAATTTCGACATCGCCGGCCTCCGTTGCGCGATCGACGCACTGGCTGACGAATACGTTCGACGGCGCGGGTTGGTGTTGCGGATCGAGCCACCGCTTTACGGCGGTATGCATGATGCCGCGATCGCCACTTTATTCGGCGAATTGGGTTTTCGCCGGATCGAGGGGTGCTATGAAAGCTTCCTCATTGACCTCTCCCCTCCGCTCGATGATCTTCGCAAGAAGCTCGACGGCAAATGGCGCACTGATCTCGCCAGGGGTGAGCGAAACATGCTTTCGGTGCGGTGCTCGGCTGATCCGGCCGATTTCGATGCCTTCGCGCCGCTGCTCGACGATCTGCAAAGGCAAAAGGGCTTTCACGCGCCGCAGGGCGTGAACTTCTTCCGCGATGTGGCGGAAAAGCAGCGCGGCATCGATCATATCAGGATCCACCTTGTCGAGCAGGATGGTCGGGTCATCGCGGGACATATCGGCGCATTTTCCGGCGACACCGCGGTATACTTGCTCGGCGCCGCGACCCAGGCCGGACGCGAGTTGCGCGCGGCCTACCTCCTTCAATGGGCCGCGATCGGCTATGCCAAGGCGCGCGGGCAGCGCTGGTACGACCTGGGCGGCATTGACGAGGTCGCCAATCCCGACGTTTTTCGCTTCAAGAAACGCATGGGCGGATTGCGCATCGCGGCGCCAAGGGGCTTCGAATTGCGGCCCGCCGGCTTGCCGGGCCTAAGCGTCGCGCTCGCGGAACGGTCCCTAACGGTGCTCAAAAGCCTGCGGAAACGCAACTGATCATGCCATTCATTCTGAATTTCCACGGGATCGGCGCGGCAACGACGCGAGACTATGAGGAGGGTGAGCGGCCCTATTGGATCAGCGTGGAACGGTTCCGAATGCTGCTGGATACCTTCGCCGCGCCGATTCGCAGCGGACGGATGGTCCTCACCTTTGACGACGGTAATGCGTCGGATGCCGAGATTGCCGCCCCCGAGCTCATCGAGCGCGGCGTCTCGGCCATGATATTCGTGCTGGCCGGCAAGCTCGATCGCCCTGGCTATCTGTCCAGCGAACAGGTCCGCGAACTCGACGCCAAGGGTTTCACGATCGGTTCGCACGGGCTGGATCACCGTCCGTGGCCTTCTCTTGGCGACGACGATCTTCGGGCTGAGACCGCCGAATCCCGCGCGATCCTGGAGCGGATCCTTGCGCGGCCGGTGACCAGCGCGGCGTTGCCGTTCGGCCGCTATGACGGGCGCGTGCTTCGGGCGTTGCGCGCGGCGGATTACAAGATGGTATATTCGAGCGACGGCGCGCAGCGCCTGACCAGTGCTTCACCGATCCCGCGCTTTTCCGTACGCGACGATACCGATGATCGGTCGATCGTCGAGCGTATGAACGCGACCGCGCCGATCCGGCGCGCGGCCCAGGAACTCAAGATCCGGATGAAGGCGGCGCGCTGAATGCCGGCTTGCGTTTGCAGTCGCGCCGAACAACTGGCACGGGCGGCGCAGGCCCAAAGGCGATGATCGAGGGGGATTGATCATGTTGAAACGCGTCTTGCGTACCGCACAGACTCACGCTCCTTGGGTACGCCCGCTCAAGTTCGCGGCATACAATGCCGCCACACGTTATTTGGGTTTGCGCATCGATCCGGAATTCAAGCTGCTGAAACTGATCGGGCCAGTCGACCTGGCGATCGATATCGGGGCGAATTGGGGGCAAAGCATCGCCGCGCTGCAACGTCTTTGCGCCCCGAAACGGATCGTTGCGTTCGAACCCAGCGCGCTGCTCGCCCGGCGGATCGAGCGACGTTACGCGGGAAATGACAAAGTGACGCTCCATGCCTGCGCGCTGGGCGAGAGCGACGGCGAGTTCACGTTGCACACGCCGCGTTACGGCAACTTCGTGTTCGACGGCCTCGCGTCGCTCGATATCGAAGAGGCACGCAACTGGCTCAATCCTCGTCGCATGGCGGGCTTCGATCCCTCCAAACTCAGTATCGACAGCCAGACGGTAAAGGTCCGCCAGCTGGACTCGTTCGACCTCTCGCCCGACGTGGTGAAGATCGACGTGCAGGGCGCCGAACTCCTCGTCGTGCGCGGCGGCTTGGAAACCTTTCGCCGTTCGCAACCCGTCTCGATCGTCGAGAATCCCTCGCCCGAACTCGTCGCTTTGTTCGCCGGCATCGGGATGCACGCATTCGGTTTTGACGGCCACACGCTCACCCGGGGGGACGTTGGTGGCAACAACACCGTGTTCCTCAATGAACGCCGCGTCGATCAATTGCAGCATAAAGGCGTTTCGTTGCGGTGATCCCGCTGTGGCGCATCCGGCGGGCCGTGCCATGATCGTCCACATCACGACCGATCATCCCGATGCCCAAGATGCAGGCAAGAGCGCCGTGATCCGTTCACTCGTCGCTCTGGCTGGCGAGTTCGACCACCGCGTCTATTCGCTCAACCGGATTGCCTGCGCCCCTGCTCGTCTTCTGGCGCGTGCCGCCGCCAGGCCATGGCGTCCCGATTTCCCGGTAAAGCGCGTCGGCTGCGACGCCGCGCTCGTCACCCTGACGTATGAAGCACCGGGCAGAGGTGTTTATCACCGCAGCGCGCTGGAAAGCGTCGCCGACTGGATTGCCGACGACCTGGCGCGTACCGGCGAGCGCCCAGAATTGATCGTCGGCCACAAGCTGACCATGGAAGGCATCGTCGCGAGCCGCGTCGCCGCGCGGTTCGGCATACCCTTCGCACTGTCGATCCAAGGCAATACCGATCGCCGCATCCTGGCCGCTCGTCCCGATCTGGCCGGGCAATTCCGTCGCATCTTCCATGATGCGGCGGTGGTGTTTCCCTTCACGCCCTGGGCACTCGCCGCGGTCGAGCAACGCCTCGGCAAGCGCACGGGATCGACCTTGCTGCTTCCCTGCCCGACCGATCAGGATGCGATCCTGACGCCCCGGATCATCGGACCGAAGCTGATCTCCGCCTTCCATCTGCGCCATCGCAAGTTGAAGAATGCCGATCTGCTGATCGCTGCGGCGGCGAAGCTGCAAGCTCAGGGCGAGGCGTTCGAACTCGCGATCCTCGGCGGCGGCGAAGCGGCGGACGTCGCCGCGCTGCAACAGGCGATCGATCGCGCCGGCGCGGCGGCGGTTACGCTCGCCGGACCGGTTGCGCATGCCGACATGCAGGCGCGGATGAACGCGTCGGCCGGCTATGTGATGGTATCGCGCCGCGAATCGTTCGGGCTGGTGTTCATCGAGGCGCTACTCGCCGGTTGCCCGATCGTCTATCCCAAAGATGCCGCGGTCGACGGCTATTTCGACGGCTGCGACTTCGCGATCGGCGTGCCGCAGGGCGATGTCGAAGCCTGCGCCGATGCGATGCAGCGGCTGGTCCGCGACGAAGCGCGCCTGAAGGCATCGCTGGCGGACTGGCTCCGGACCGAGGCGCCGCGGCGTTTCCAGCGCGCGGCGATCGCCGCGCAATTCACCCACGGCCTGCGCCTCGCCGCGCAACCGCCCTCCCCAGCCCATTGATCCGCGAGCAAATTCCCATGGCCCAGACCCGACCCCGGCGCGTGCTCATCGTCGTCGAGAACCTGCCCGTTCCGTTCGACCGGCGCGTGTGGATGGAAGCGACCACCTTGCAGAAAGCCGGGTACGAGGTTTCCATCATCTGCCCCAAGGGCAAGGGTCACGAAGCGTCCCGCGAGGCGCTGGAGGGCGTGCACATCTATCGCCATCCGCTGCCGAACGAGGGCAACGGCTTCCTGGGATATGTCGCCGAATACGGCGCGGCACTGTTCTGGGAATTGTGGCTGGCGCTGCGTATCCTGTTCACGCGCGGCTTCGACGTGATCCATGCGTGTAATCCGCCCGACCTGATCTTCCTTGTCGCGATGCTGTTCCGCCCGTTCGGCAAGCGTTTCCTGTTCGATCACCACGATCTGTGCCCCGAATTGTTCGAAACCAAGTTCGGCAATCGCGGCGCGCAGTACAAAGCGATGGTGCTGGCCGAACGGCTGACCTTCAGGCTCGCCACCGTCTCGATCGCCACCAACGAGAGCTACAAGGCGATCGCCGTCGAACGCGGCGGCATGGCGCCCGACCGCGTATATGTCGTCCGTTCGGGCCCCAATCTCTCGAAGATAAAGCCCGGGCCCGCCAAGCCGGAACTGAAGCAGGGCAAGCGCTTCATGATCGGCTATGTCGGGGTGATCGGGCGGCAGGAAGGGCTGGACCTGCTGATCGATTCCGCGGTCTGGCTGCGCGCGCAGGGCCGCGACGATATCCATTACGGCATCGTCGGCGGCGGCCCGGAACTGGAAGCGATCAAGGCCTATGCCGCCGAGAAGGGCGTGGCGGATATCTTCACCTTCACCGGCCGCGCGCTCGACGACGTGATGATGGACATGCTCAACACGGCGGACGTCTGCGTCAATCCCGACCGCGTCGATCCGATGAACGACCTCAGCACCATGAACAAGATCATGGAGTACATGGCGCTGAGCAAGCCGATCGTGCAGTTCGACGTGAAGGAAGGCCGCGTGTCGGCGCAGGATGCCTCGCTCTATGCGCTTGCCAACGATTCGGTCGATTTCGCGAAGAAGATCGCCGAATTGCTCGACGATCCGGCGAAGCGCGAGCGCATGGCCGCGTTCGGCTTAGAGCGCGTCCACCAGCATCTCGGCTGGGAGCACGAGCAGCCGAAGCTGCTCGCCGCCTATGACGCGCTGTTCACCGGCACCGGGCGTTAGGATCCGTACTCAATGTAAGGACCCTAGGGTATCGCGTTCACCGGCACGATCCGCACGCCCTCCAGCCCGAGGGCGGCGGCGTCGCCACGGGTATCGATGATCGCGGCGAAGCCCTTGGCCGCCAGGGCTTCGCGATCGCGCAGCAGCAGGCTGGTCATCTCGGGCAGATGGGCGAACGAATAGCCGAGATTCTGCCCCGTCAGCGCCGCAGGCTCGAGCTGCGGATCCCAGATCGAGAGCTCGAACTCGGCATTGAGCAGGCGACGGGCCAGATCGACATAGGGGCTCTCGCGCAGGTCGTCGCTGTTCGCCTTGAACGCCAGGCCGTTGAGCAGCACGCGCGCGCCCTTGGGCAGATCGCGCGTGGCGAATTCGAAGATGAAGCGCTTGTGCGCCTCGTTCGAGCGCAGGATCGCGTCGAGCACGAAGCTCTCCGCACCGGTCTCGTTCGACAGATAGGTCAGCGCACGCACGTCCTTCGGTAGGCACGATCCGCCGAACGCGCCGCCGGGCCGCAGGTAATAAGGCGAGATGTTGAGCTTGGTGTCGGAGATGAAGATCTCATGCACCGTCTTCGCGCTCACGCCCTCGGCGGCGCAGACGCGACCGATCTCGTTGGCGAAGGCGACTTTCAGGGCATGGAAGCTGTTGTCGACGAACTTGGTGATTTCCGCCTCACGATAGCGGACGTAGAACCGTTTCGCGTCGATCCCGGCATAAAGCTCATCGACTACCGCCGAAGGCTGGCCATCCTGCGTGCCGACCACGATCTTGGGCGGCGCGTAATAGTCCTTCAGCGCGGTCGATTCGCGCAGGAACTCGGGATTGTAGACCAGTTCCACCTTGCCGGCGTCGTCCCCCAGCTGCGCGCGAAAGATCGGCGCGATCAGGCGGTCGATCGAGCCCGGGCGCATGGTCGAGCGATACATCACGGTGAGCGGGCGCGCCCGCGTGCCCATCCTTGCCGCCGCCTGCGCGATCTGGCGCGAGACCTCGGCGATATAGGTCATATTGTGCGAGCCGTCCGCAGCGCTCGGCGTGCCGACGCAGACGATCGCGAGATCGGTCCCTTCGAGCCGATCGCCGATCTCGCGGTAGGCGGCCAGCCGGCCTTCGGCGACGCCCTTCGCCAGCAATTCCTCGAGCCCCGGCTCGAAGATCGGGCTCTTGCCGGCGTTGATCATGGCGATCTTGGCATCGCTCACGTCGATGCCCACGACGTCGTGGCCGTCGTTGATCAGGCATGCGGCCGAAGTCAGGCCGACATAGCCCACGCCGAAAATAGCGACTTTCATCTCAACTCCATCGTTGGTCGACGGACCCCGCTTGCGCGGCGTTCGTCCAGTTCCGTTCGTGCGTGCCGGGATCAGCCGGTCGGCCGTTCCTTCGACGGCATCTTCGACAGCGCCGGATCGGACTGGCGAAGCCGGTCCTCGTTGTCGTCGGCGTCGGCGAACCGGCCGTATTTCCCCACCTGAATTCCCTCGCGCAGGACCACCGCCGGATTGCCCGCCGCGACGCAGCCCGCGGGCACGCTCTTCGTCACCACGCTTCCCGCGCCGATCACGCAGCCGTCGCCGATCTCCACTCCGGGCAGGATCAGCGACTGCCCGCCGATGAAGCAATTCCTGCCGATGCGCGTGTGGAGATAGAGACCGCGCGTCCGATCGTGGGACAGGACGCGGGAATTGAACGCCAGATAGGTGTCCTCGCCGACATGGATTCCACTGGGGAAGGTGAGATCGAACTTGGCCGACAACGACATCCGCACCGAGGGGTGAATGTCCAGCTTGAATATGCGGCGATAAATGAGGATGCGCGACGCCACCAGAACGTTTCGTAGCGGCCGTAACTGCCCTAGTCGCATGGATGCCCCCGCCAAGCCGTCGATGCGCTCGTAGAGCCCATGGGCTCCACGCGCAAACGCGATGCACAAAAAAGTCGCCGGCCGGGACGGATTGATCTCCGAGGGCATTGCGCGAAGCCGCATGCTCCCTCTATTGAATCGCCAAGTTAGGAGTAACCGCCATCGCGTACTTTCGTGAACGCCCCGTCGGCCCGGCGCGCGATGGTGATACGCGGCCCGTCTCCGGTGCGGCACCACAACCGGCGCGTGCGACGACGGTATGGCCAGCGACCTTGTTGTTCTTCACCACGATGGTGCCGCCCGAAGTCCACGTGGATCTCGGCACGATGCGCATCTATGCCTATCGCGCGCTGCTGATCCTCATGATCCCCGCCATCGTCCGCAAGCTGGGCAAGGGCGAGGTACAGCTGAACTGGATCGACTTTTTCCTCTCCGTATCGGCGGCCTGGTTCGTCATCTCGATGTCGATGCATTACGGCATCGGGACGGGTCTGGAAAATGGCGGCGCGCTGTCGCTCGATCTCGTCATGGCCTATATGATCGCGCGCTGCTACGTGACCAATCTCGACGCCTTGGGACGAGTCCTGAACCACGGCGCCATCGCCGTGGCGATTTCCGGCGCGTTCATGATGATGGAAAGTATTTCCGGCCATCTGCTTGTCAGGCCGGCGCTCGCCTCTCTGTTCGGCCTCGATCAGGGAGGAGGCGCATTGCGCGTCGATTTCCGTCGTGGCTTCCTGCGCGCCTTCGGACCGTTCCCGCACCCCATCCTCGGGGGCTTGCAGATGTCGTCCTACCTGCCGCTCTATGCGCTGGTGGTACCTAAGGGGCCGCGCAGGTTGCTCGGCCTCGGCGGCTCGATTCTCGGGCTGTTTTCATTCAGCTCGGCCGCGTTCATCGGCATCTTCACGAACATCAGCCTGATGATCTACGAACGCCTGAGAATGCGTATCCGCCAGCTTACCTGGCCGCTGCTCGCCGGCACCGGAGCGCTGATTCTCATCGCCGTTCAGCTGGTATCGGAAAACGGGGCGCTGGCGGTCATCATTCGCTATCTGACGATGGATCCGGCGACCGGCCGGTACCGGCTTTGGATCTGGCAATATGGATGGCAGAATATCCTGGAAAATCCACTGTTCGGCGTGGGGCGCGAAGCGTGGGATCGGCCCAGCTACATGGTCAGCGACAGTATCGACGCGCATTTCCTGTGGCTGGCCGTCCACTACGGCACGCCTGCCGCCCTCAGCCTGATCGCTGCCGCGATCGGTACCATGCTGTTGATGACCCGACGTATCAATGCAACACCGGAAGGCCGCGAGAGGACCGCCCTGGTGGGCATCTATATCTCGCTCTTCACGTTGCTGCTGCTGATGTTCACGGTCACGCTCTGGAGCAACAGCATGGCCTGGCTGGTCATGCTGACCGGTTCCGCAGTGTCGATTTCCACTTCCGCCGGCGCGCCTCTGCCCAAACGCCGACGGCTGCGCTTCACGTTCGGTGCCAGACCCGCCATGCGACCACTTCCGGCCCACGCCGATTCCGGCTCCCGCTGATCCGTTCATAGCGAACGGATGGTTCTCGGACGACAGCGGACGGTTCGAAACACGCCACGGCGCCACGCGCCGGCCCATTGGAATGCGAGACAGTCTTGAGCGATCATCGAACGAGAGCGAGGATCAGGACGCGGCGCAGGAGGAGCCAGCCGCGCCGACGCGAAAACCCTGCCGCGAAACTGTTTGCCAGGCCGACCGACGCGCCCGCATGGGCGGCGCTCGCGATCGCCGTCGCCACATTGTGCTGGTATCTCGCGTATCTGGCCGCGGGCGATGGCTCAGGGCTGTTGGGCTACCTGAACGCGGCAGGCATCTGGCTCGGGCTTTTCGCGCTCGCCGCCGCGCTGCTGCTGATCCGGAAGAAGATATTCTGGGGTGCCGCCATCGGGCTCGTCGTCGCCCTCGCGACGATCCATCAGGGATGGGCATTTTCGTTCGGGAGCCCGGGCACGGCGCCCGGGTTTCGCCTGGTCACCGCCTCGCTGCGTGGGCTCAATCCCGACATGGCGTCCGCCGCGACGACGCTGCTCGCGGCGAAGCCGGATGTCCTGGTGGTTCAGGAAGCGCATGTCGGCGACCTTCTGAATCAGCTGAACCGCGCCGGTGGCACCTGGAATCACGCCGAGCACGAAATGCAGATCATCGCCTGCCGCTGCCGCATCCTGAATTCGCAGACGGCCGGCGGCATCCTGTCCGCCGACGTCGCATTGCCGGGCGGCCCAGTCCGGATCTGGAATATCCGCGCGCCGAAGGCTTATGACAGTGAGGTCGTCAACCAGACCTATTTCACCGCGCTCGCCTCGCAGATGAGCGCGCAATCCGTCGGCATCGCGGCGGGCGACTTCAACGCCACGCCGTGGAACACGGGATATGCGATGACAGCCTCCGTCGCGCGCGACGGCTGGCGCGAAGGCGGGCGGGGTCCGGGTTTCACTTTCCCGACGCGCTATCGCCAGATGGGGCTTCTGATGCCGTTCATCCAGATCGACCATGTCTTCCTGACCGGCCCGTTACGCGCCGCACGGATGCGGGTGATCGGCGCCAGCAACGGCGCGGATCACTATCCGGTGGCGGCGGACATCGTCCGCCGGTCCTGACGGCTCAGGACTGAAGCAGCCTGATCCCGGAGATCAGCAGTACGATCGCCAGCGCCGGCTGGATGACGCGATTGGGCAGCCACATCGTCAGCCGCGATCCGATCATGATGCCGGGGATCGAGCCGACCAGCAGGGATAGCAACAGCATCCCGTTGACGTTGCCGATCAGCAGGTGGCCGATACCGCCGACCAGGGCGACCGGCACGGCATGCAGGATGTCGGTGCCGACCAGCTTCCGGCTGGTCAGGCGCAGCGGATAGAGCAGCAGCAGCAAGGTCGCGCCGATCGCGCCAGCGCCGACCGACGTGAGCGTCACCAGCACGCCAAGCAGGATTCCGGCCAGGATCGTGAGAATGGGCTGCAAGCGCACGAAGCGCTTCGCCGAATCGTCGAAACGCACGCGCGTCATCGCGTCGGAAATGTAACTGCGGAACGGGGTCACGATCGCCGAGACGATCAGGACGATGCCCAGTACGTGGCTGATCACCCCGCCCTTCACCGGCCCCATGCCGGAGGTCGACATCAGGACGACGGTGATGATCGCGGCCGGGATGCTGCCGATCCACAGCCATTTGGCGATGCCCCAATCAGCGCTCTGCTGCTTGTGATGGATCACGCTGCCGAACGTCTTGGTGATCGCGGCGAACCACAGATCGGTGCCTACCGCGGTGGTCGGCGCGATGCCGAACAGCAGGATCAGTACGGGCGACATCAGCGAACCGCCGCCCACGCCGGTGATGCCCACGATGGTACCGACCAGCAAACCTGCCAGCGCCGAAAGCCAATCCATTATGATCCCCCTGCGGTGCAGCGGATTCGCCGCGCTAATATCCTAGCGGTTTTATGGGATATAAAAAGCGCCAAAACCCTCGGTTCGTCGCACATCGGGACCGGCTGGTGAGCCGTCACGCACGATACTCGCGGACGAGCGCCAGGATCGGTTCCGCCAGCTCACGGCGGCAGATCAGCAGATCGGGCAGCAAAGGGTTCTCGCAATTGTAGATCAGCGGCGATCCGTCGATCCGGCTGACGTGCAGCCCGGCGCCAAGCGCCACCGCGACCGGCGCGCAATTGTCCCACTCATACTGGCCGCCATCATGGAGGTAGACTTCCGCCTCGCCGCGCACCACCGCCATCGCCTTGGCGCCGGCCGAGCCCATCGGCACGAGTTCGGCGCGGAGCGCCTCGGCAACCTTGGATGCGATCTCGGGCGGGCGGCTGCGGCTGACCAGCATGCGCGGCCGCTCGGGCAGCGGCGGAAAAGCCGGCTGCGGATCGTCACTGGTGAAGACCGTGCCGATCGCGGGCAGCGCCACCGCACCGGCAACGGGCGCGCCATCGATCGCGAGGCCGATATGCACCGCCCAATCCTCACGCGCCTCGCCATATTCGCGCGTGCCGTCGAGCGGATCGACGATCCACACCCGGCTCGCCGAACAGCGCTTGCGATCGTCCGCCGCTTCCTCCGACAGGATGAAGTCGCCCGGCCGCTCGGCGCGCAGGCGCTGGAGGATCAGCGTATTGGCCTCAGCGTCGCCGCGCTTGCCGAGTTCCTTGCCCTCGCAATCGCCCTTCGCGCAGATTGCGCGCAGCAGCGCACCCGCTTCCTGCGCCACCGAGCGTGCGAGTTGCTCGTCGGTCATGCCCGTGTCCCCAGGATGAGATCGACGATCCGCTCGGCCGCCGCCTCCGGGCTTTCCGCCGCGGTGTCGATGCGCACGTCGGGCGCCTCGGGCGGTTCGTAGGGGCTGGAGATGCCGGTGAAGTTGGCGATCTGCCCGGCGCGCGCCTTGGCGTAGAGCCCCTTCACGTCGCGCTCCTCGGCCACCGCCAGCGGGGTGTCGACGAAGATCTCGACGAACTCGCCCTCGGGCAGCATCGATCGCACCATTTCGCGTTCCGCGCGGAACGGCGAGATGAACGCGGTGAGCACGATGAGGCCGGCATCGGCCATCAGCCGCGCGACCTCGCCGACGCGGCGGATATTCTCGACGCGATCCTGATCGGTGAAGCCGAGATCCTTGTTCAGCCCGTGGCGGATATTGTCGCCGTCGAGCAGGAAGCTGTGCCGGCCCAGCGCGTGGAGGCGCTTCTCGACCAGATTGGCGATGGTCGATTTGCCCGATCCCGACAGGCCGGTGAACCACAGCACATGCGGGCGCTGGTTCTTCTGCCGCGCATGCGCCTCGCGGCTGATGTCGATCGCCTGCCAATGCACGTTCTGCGCGCGGCGCAGGCTGAACTGCAACATACCCGCCGCGACGTTCGCGTTGGTTTCGCGGTCGATCAGGATGAAGCCGCCGAGCGGCGCCCCGTCCGCGAACGGCTCGAACACGATGGGTTGGTCGGTATAGACCTCGGCCACGCCGATATCGTTCAGCCCCAGCGTCTTCACCGACAGCTCGGCGAGCGTATTGACGTCGATCGCGTGATCGGGCGGCTGGATCGTCGCGTTGACGGTCTGCGTGCCGAGCTTCAGCCAATAGCCGCGTCCCGGCAGCAGCGACGCCTCGGCCATCCACACGATCGTCGCCTTGAACTGGTCGGCGACCTGCGGCGGATCGTCGGCGGTGGCGATCACGTCGCCGCGCGAGCAATCGATCTCGTCGGCGAGGCAGATCGTCACCGACTGCCCGGCGACGGCGCAATCGAGATCGCCGCCCAGGATGACGACGCGGCTCACCGTGCTGGTCCGGCCCGAGGGCAGGACGCGCACCGCGTCGCCGGGCTTCACGCTGCCCGCGGCGATCAGGCCGGAAAAGCCGCGGAAATCGAGATTGGGCCGGTTGACCCATTGCACCGGCATGCGGAACGGCCGCCCCTGCGCGCGATCGGCCTCGACCTCGACGGTCTCGAGATGGTCGATCAGCACCGGACCGTCATACCAGAGCATGTTGTCGGATCGCGTGGCGATATTGTCGCCGGCAAGGCCGGAGAGCGGGATCGGCGTGAAATGCGTGATGCCGATGCTCGCGGCGAACTCGCGATAATCGGCGACGATCGCATCGAACGTCGCCTGGTCGTAGCCGACCAGATCCATCTTGTTCACCGCCAGCACGATGTGGCGGATGCCGAGCAGATGGACGAGGTAGGAGTGGCGCCGCGTCTGCGTCAGCACGCCCTTGCGCGCGTCGATCAGGATCACGGCGAGATCGGCGGTCGAGGCGCCGGTGACCATGTTGCGGGTATATTGCTCGTGGCCGGGCGTGTCGGCGACGATGAACTTGCGCTTGCTCGTAGCGAAGAAGCGATAGGCGACGTCGATAGTGATGCCCTGCTCGCGCTCGGCGGCGAGGCCGTCGACCAGCAGAGCGAAGTCGATGTTCTGCCCCTGCGTGCCGACGCGCTTGCTGTCCGCCTCCAGCGCGGCGAGTTGATCGTCGAAGATCATCTTCGAATCGTACAGCAGCCGTCCGATCAGCGTGGACTTGCCGTCGTCCACGCTGCCGCAGGTGATGAAGCGCAGCATCGACTTGTTCTGGTGCTGCGCGAGATAGGCGTCGATATCGCTCGCGATCAGCGCGTCGGGGCGATAGCCGGGATCGGCGGGGGCGTGCATGGTCATACTCCTCCCACCTTCGTCATCCCCGCGAAAGCGGGGACCCAGCTCCTGCTGGTGCAGCGCGTGGGGCGGTCCGGGAGATGGGCCCCCGCTTTCGCGGGGGTGACTATCAGGAGGGCCATCAGAAGTACCCCTCCTGCTTCTTCTTCTCCATGCTCGCCGCCTGATCGTGGTCGATCGCCCTGCCCTGCCGCTCGCTGGTGGTGGTGAGGAGCATCTCCTGCACCACCTCGGCCAGCGTCGCCGCCTCGCTCTCCACCGCGCCGGTCAGCGGATAGCAGCCAAGCGTGCGGAAGCGGATCGAGCGCTCGACCGGCTCCTCGCCGGGCTCCAGCCGGAAGCGCTCGTCGTCGACCATCAGGATCAGCCCGTCGCGCACCACGGTGGGGCGCGGCGCCGAGAAATAGAGCGGCACGATCTCGATTCCCTCGGCCATGATGTATTGCCAGATGTCGAGCTCGGTCCAGTTCGAGATCGGGAAGGCGCGGATGCTCTCGTTCCTGTGCTTCTTCGCGTTGTAGAGGTTCCACAGCTCGGGGCGCTGGTTCTTCGGATCCCAGCGCTGGTTGGCGGAGCGGAAGCTGAACACGCGTTCCTTGGCGCGGCTCTTCTCCTCGTCGCGCCGCGCGCCGCCGAACGCCGCGTCGAACCCGCCCGCGGTCAGCGCCTGCTTCAGCCCTTCGGTCTTCCACATGTCCGTGTGCAAGGCGCCATGGTCGAACGGGTTGATCCCCTTCGCCTTGGCGTCCGGATTATGGTGCACGATCAGCTGCATGCCGGCAGCGGCAGCGGCCTTCTCGCGCAACGTATACATGTCACGGAATTTCCAGGTCGTATCGACATGGAGCAGCGGAAAGGGCGGCGGCGAGGGATAGAAGGCCTTCCTGGCGAGATGCAGCATCACCGCCGAATCCTTGCCCACCGAATAGAGCATCACCGGCCGTTCCGTCTCGGCGACCACTTCGCGCATGATGTGGATGCTCTCGGCCTCGAGCCGCTGCAGGTGCGTCAGCGTGACATGGCCGGCCAACTCGCTCATCGTTCCCTGTGTCCTCTACGGCGATCCGCAGCCGTTCCCGTGGAACGATCCCGATGCGCCGCCTGCTACCCGGCCCAGCCCCGCCGGGCAAGGATTTGCGCTGCATCGCAACAGCCGGAACGGCACAGCTTCGTCAGCGCGGGGGAATCTGTAAGGGTGCGGCGGCGTTCATCCAAGCCACCAGCGCAATAGTTGTGCTATCACGGCCAAAACCAGCACGCTCATCGCCCAGATCGCCGCCATCCAGGCGAGGCGCTGCCAGAGCGGTGCGGGCGCCGTCCGCATCAATGGTAACCGGCATGCCCGGTCTTGCCGCGGAACACCCAATAGCTCCAGCCGGTATAGGCCAGGATCAGCGGGATCATGATCCCCGCACCGATCAGCATGAACACCTGCGCATTCTCGGGCGCGGCGGCCTCCCAGATCGTGACCGAAGGCGGCACGACATGCGGGTACATGCTCACGCCCAGTCCGGCGAAGCAGAGGAAATAGAGCCCGAGCGTCAGCACGAAGGGCAGGCCCTCCTTCTTGCGCAGCAGCGCCCACCAGAAAGCAGCCGAGAGGATGCCGAGCAGCAGCGGCACCTGCGCTGCGAACAGCACGCTGGGGAAGGTCAGCCAGCGGTGGTAATAGCCGCCCTGCAGAAACGGCGTCGCCGCACTCACCGCCATCACCGCGATTGCCGAGGCGACGCCGCAGATGCGGGCGAGACGATAGGCGTGACCCTGTGTCGCGCCGTCGGTCTTGGCGATCAGCCAGCACGCGCCGAGCAGCGCATAACCCACGACGACGCTCACACCCGTCAACACGCTGAACGGCGTCAGCCAGTCGAGCCAGCCGCCCGCATAAGCGCGGCCCGCCACCTTGATCCCCTGCAACAGCGCGCCGAGCGTGATGCCCTGCGCGAGCGCGGCGGTGATCGACCCGGCGGTGAAGGCGAAATCCCAGAACGGCCGGTGCCGCGGGTCGCGCCAGCGGAACTCGAATGCCACGCCGCGGAACACGAGCCCGAGCAGCATCGCGATGATCGGCGGATAGAGCGCGGGCAGCACAATCGCATAAGCCAGCGGAAACGCCGCCATCAGCCCGCCGCCGCCCAGCACCAGCCACGTCTCGTTGCCGTCCCACACCGGCGCGATCGCGTTCATCGCCTGGTCGCGCTCGCGCCCCACGCCGAAGGTCGGGAACAGGATGCCGATGCCGAGATCGAAGCCGTCGAGCACGACATAGGCGAACACCGCGAAGGCGATGACGAACGCCCAGATCGTCGCGAGGTCGAAGCTGATGCTCATGCCCCGCTCCCCGGCGCGCCCTGCGCGGGGCCGGGCACGATCCCGGCGGTGCGGATCGGCGCGTCGGCGGGGTCGCTCTCGTGCGGCTGCGGGCCCTTCGCCATCAGCTTCAAGATGTACCAGACGCCGAACCCGAACACCGCGAAATAGACCGCGACGAACGCGAGCAAGGATGCGCCGACGGCGGGCGCCGCCAGCGGCGACGCGCTCTGCGTGGTACGGAGCAGACCATAGACCGTCCAGGGCTGCCGCCCCGCCTCGGTCGTCACCCAGCCGGCGATCACCGCGACGAAGCCGGCCGGACCCATCACGATCGCGGCACGGTGCAGCCAGCGCCAGTCGTAGAGCCTGCGCCGCCAGCGCGCGAGCAGGCTCCACAGCCCCAGCCCGAAGATCGCGAAGCCCAGCCCGACCATGATCCGGAACGACCAGAAGACGATCGGCACGGTCGGCCAATCCTCGCGCGGGAAATCCTTCAGACCCGGGAGTGGCGCATTGGGATCGTGCTTCAGGATCAACGAGCCGGCCTTGGGAATCTCGACCTTGTACTTCACCCGGCCCTCGGCGTTGCTCGGCAGGCCGAACAGCACCAGCGGCGCGCCGTGCGGGCTGGGGTCGAAATCGCCCTCCATCGCCAGCACCTTGGCGGGCTGGTGCTCCAGCGTGTTGAGCCCCTGCTGGTCACCCGCGGCGATCTGCACCGGCGCGACGAGCGCGGCCATCCACATCGCCATCGAGAAGCCCTTGCGGGCGCGGGCGTCGCTGGAGTTACGCAGCAGATGCCAGGCCGAGGTCGCGCCGACGACCAGCGAGGTCGTGAGGTATGCGGCGATCACGGTGTGTACGAGCCGATAGGGAAAGCTGGGGTTGAAGACGATCGTCGCCCACGATCCCGCGTTCACGAACTGGCCGTGCGTGTTGATCGCATAGCCGACCGGGGTCTGCATCCAGCTGTTCGCCGAGAGGATCCAGAAGGCCGAGATGCAGGTGCCGACCGCGACGAGGCAGGTCGCGGCGAAATGCAGCTCCTTGCCCACCTTCTCCATCCCGAACAGCATCACGCCGAGGAACCCGGCTTCGAGGAAGAAAGCGGTGAGCACTTCGTACGCCATCAGCGGGCCGATCACCGGCCCGGTCTTGTCCGAGAAGACCGACCAGTTGGTGCCGAACTGATAGGACATCACAATGCCCGACACGACGCCCATCGCGAAGGCGACGGCGAAGATCTTCAGCCAGAAGCGGAACAGGTCGATATAGAGCTGCTTGCCCGTCTTCAGCCACAGCCCCTCGAGCACCGCGAGATAGCTGGCGAGCCCGATCGAGAAGCTGGGAAAGATGAAATGGAAGCTGACGGTGAAGGCGAATTGCCACCGCGCCAGCAGGATCGGATCCAAGCCCCCGAACATGGCGGGCCAATGCGCCCGCGCCGGACTTTAGGCAAGTGCAGCGCCTGCAACCAGCCGGGCCGCGAGCGCAACGACCGGCTTAGTTGGCGGGAACCGTCCCGCCTTGCGCCTGCTGCATCATGGCCTGAAATTCGGCCATCGATTTGAAGTCGAGCAACTCGACGTCGAACACCAGCACCGAATGCGCCGGGATCGGCCCGCTTGCCTGATCGCCGTAGCCGAGCGCTGGCGGGATCCAGAAGCGGTATTTGGCGCCCCTCGGCATCAGCTTCAGCGCTTCGGTGAAGCCGGGGACCATTTCGGCAACGGGCAGCGGTGTCGGCTGCTGCGATTTGTCGAAGACGGTGCCGTCGGTCAGGCTGCCCACATAGTTGACCAGCGCGATGTCGGTATCGGTCGGCTTCGCCCCGTCTCCCGGCGTCAGCACTTCGTATTGCAGGCCCGAGGCGGTCTGCGTCACGTCCGCGACGTGCGCGTTGGCGGCGAGGAACGCTTCGGCGGTTTGGGGAGCGGTTGCAGCGTAAACCGGCGCGCCCAGCCCGATCACCGCGACCACGATGCCGGCAAGCTTCCGAACAGCAGCCATCGGCTTATTGCCCGGCCGGCAGCGCACCGGCGGCATCCTTGGCGCCACCCTTCTGCCGCTGCGCCGCGGCGGCGGCCTGCAGCTGCTGCTGGATCGCCATGATCTCGGCCTGCGACTTGAAATCGACCAGCTCGACGTCGAACACCAGCACCGAATGCGCCGGGATCGGGCCTTGTGCAACGTCACCATAGGCGAGGCTCGGCTTGAGCCAGAAACGATACTTCGAACCCTTGGGCATCAGCTTCAGCGCCTCGCTGAAGCCCGGGATCATGCCCGTCACCGGCAGCGGTGTCGGCCGCGTCGACTTGTCGAACACCGTGCCGTTGGTCAGCGTGCCGGTGTAGTTGACCAGGGCGACGTCGCTGTCGGTCGGCTTCGGCCCGTTCGCGTCCTTGATCACCTTGTACTGCAGGCCCGAAGCGGTCGCCTTCACGCCGTCCTCGCGGGCATTCTTCGCGAGGAAGATGTCGGCGGGATCGCGGTTGACCCAATAGGTGTAGCCCGCGACGCCGAGCGAAGCGAGACCGACCACCGCCAACACGATGCCGATCCACAAGGCGGCCACCGAACGGCCGTCCATGGGCGTGCGCTTGGTCACGGGCTTGGCGGCAGGCGTGGTGGCGGCCGGCTGCGCGCCGGTCAGGTCCAGATCGTTGCTCATGATTTTACTGTCCGATCGGAGGAGCGCCGGCGCCGGGCGCGGCTCCGCGCTGCTGCATCAGCTGCTGCTGGCGCTGTTGCTGGTACATCTGCTGCAACGCCTGGATTTCGGCCTGCGATTTCCAGTCGAGCATCTCGATATCGTATTGCAGCACCGAATGGGCCGGGATCACGACCTTTCCACTGGGATCCTTCTGCTCCTTCTCGCCGGCGCCGAGCGCGGGCGGCAGCCAGAAGCGGTATTTCGCCCCTTTCGGGATGAGCTTCAGCGCCTCGGGCAGACCGGAAACCAGCGCACCGGCACCGGCGATCGGCATTGGCGTCGGCTGCTGCGAATGGTCGAAGCTCGCGCCGCCGACGACCGAACCTTCGTAATTGATCAGCGCGACATCCGAATCGGTCGGCGTCGCCGCGCCGATGCCCGGCTTCAATACCTGATATTGCAGGCCGGAGGCGGTCTGCACGACGCCGGGAGCCCGGCGGTTCTTCGCCATGAACCCGGCAGCCTTGTCGTATGGCGCGGCCCAGGCGAGCGCCGCCGCCGCGATCACAGCGACGACGATCCCGATCCACAGCCAGGCGAGATAGCTGCGCTTGACCGGGGGGATCGGCACGGCGGTGACGGTGGACATGCGTGAAGCCCCGGTCTTGGCCCGCGCCGGCCGCGGCCTCGCTCACCGGCGCGAATGTTGAGAATGTTGAGAGTCGATCGAACGCCCGGAAATTACCGGACGCCGTCGCGCTCCAGCCGCTTGCGCTCCAGCTTGCGGGCGCGGCGGACGGCGGCGGCACGCTCGCGGGCGCGCTTCTCGCTGGGCTTCTCGTAATGGCGGCGCAGCTTCATCTCGCGATACACGCCCTCGCGCTGCAGCTTCTTCTTGAGCGCGCGAAGGGCCTGGTCGACATTGTTGTCGCGAACGATGATTTGCATAAAAGCCGTCAGCTCCAGTCAAATAGATATTGCCGCCGCGAGCCATGCCCGGGCGTGAAGTGGGGTGCCACTATCAGGCGATTCCCCATTTTGCAAGGCGAACGGCGATATTTGCGAGCCGCGAGGTGCACCGCTAAGGCGCGGGCATGGCCGATCTCGTCCTCTACAACAGCCTCACGCGGAGCCTCGAGCGCTTCGCGCCGATCGATCCCGCCAGCGTGCGGGTCTATTCGTGCGGCCCGACGGTCTATAATTACGCGCATATCGGCAATCTGCGGGCTTACGTGTTCACCGACACGCTGAGCCGCGTGCTGACGTGGAAAGGTTACCCCCTCACCCACGTCATCAACATCACCGATGTCGGCCACCTGACCAGCGATGCGGACGCGGGCGACGACAAGATGGAAGCCGCAGCGCGGGCGGCGGCGCAGAGCATCTGGGATATCGCGCGGCACTATACCGAAGCGTTCTGGCAGAATTTGAAGGACCTCAACATCCGCGAGCCCTCGCGCTGGTCGATCGCCACCGATCACATCGCCGAGATGATCGCTTTCGCCGAAAAGATCGCGCCCAAGCATTGCTACCAGCTCGACAGCGGCCTCTATTTCGACGTGACGACGGTGCCCGATTACGGCCGGCTGGCAGGCGCGCAGGACGATGTGCGCGAGAGCCGGATCGAGGCGGTCGAGGGCAAGCGCCATCCGCAGGACTTCGCGATCTGGCGCACCTCGGCACCGGGCGAGAACCGCCAGATGGAATGGGATTCGCCCTGGGGCCGCGGCGCGCCGGGCTGGCACCTCGAATGCTCGGTGATGAGCGAGAAGTATCTCGGCTCGCCGTTCGACATCCATACCGGCGGGATCGATCACCGCGAGATCCACCACCCCAACGAGATCGCGCAGAACCAGGCGTTCTGTGATTGCTCGGATACGGGCGCGCGCTGGTGGATGCACAACAATTTCCTGGTCGAGCGCAGCGGCAAGATGTCGAAGTCGGGCGGCGGCTTCACGACGCTGAAGACGCTGACCGATCGGGGCTTTCACCCGCTGGCGTACCGCCTGATGTGCCTGCAGGCGCATTATCGCAGCGAGCTGGAGTTTTCCTACGAGAACCTCGCGGCGGCGCAGGTGCGGCTGAAGCGGCTCGTTATGGCCGTCGAGGCGTTACGCGAGGATGCACCGAGCGCCGTGGAACACGCGGTAGCGTTCTTGGCAGGTGCACTGGCCACGGCCGCCCTTTATTCCGAATATGAAGATGTTCCGGTAGCACGCAATGCGGTTGCCGCCGCGAGCGACAGCCTGTCCGACGATTTGCACACACCCGAGGCACTGGTTCAGCTTGAGAATTTCCTTCGCGATCGGTCCATCGCCATCCCAGTGCGTGTACGCGCCCTCCCCTTCTTCGACGCAATGTTCGGATTGAATCTAACAAGTCTGGCGCGGGAATCGCTGCGCGTCCGCCCGGCGAATGCGACGATTGCCGTCGAGGACATCGAAGCGAAGCTCGCCGAACGCAAGGAAGCGCGTGCGGCAAAGGATTTCGCGCGCTCCGACGCGATCCGCGACGAACTCACCGCGGCCGGCGTCGAGGTGATGGACGGCGATCCGCTCGGCTGGGACTGGCGGCCGGTGATCTAGGCTTCAGCGAACGATTTATGCCTCCCCGGCGGAGGCGGGGGTCCAGTTGGGAAGTTAGAAGTAACGAGGCGTTGCGCTCGCCAATATCTGCGTTCCAACTGGACCCCGGCCTTCGCCGGGGAGGCGTGTTTTCCGTGTCGCCCCACTGTACGGAGGGAAGATTGAAAGCCGTATTGCCCGCGCTCGCCCGGCCGTTGATCGAGCCGCATCTGCCCGAGGGGCTCGATATCGTCTGGTTCGCCAGCCGCACGGAGGCCGAAAGCGCGATCGCCGATGCGGACATCGCCTGGGTCGATCTGCAAAGCTCGACGGACAGCGCGCAGGTCGTCGCGCAAGGCAGGCACCTCAAATGGGCGTTCACGCTGCGCGCCGGGATCGACGCGTTCGACACCGACACGCTGCGCGCGAACGGCACGATCCTGACCAACGGCACCGGCATCAACGCGCTCGCGGTCGCCGAATATGCCGTGATGGGCATGCTGGTCGCGGCCAAGCGCTATGACGCGGTCGTGCGGCTGGCCGACAAGCACGAATGGACCACCAGCGCGCCGGGTCAGGTCGAATTGTGCGGCACCAAGGCGCTGATCGTCGGCATGGGCACGATCGGCACGCTGATCGCCGAGCGGATCGCGGCGTTCGGGGTGGAGGTGACCGGCGTGACGCGCTCGGGCCGTGACGGCACGCTCAAGCCTGATCAGTGGCGCGAGAAGCTCCACGAGTTCGACTGGATCGTTCTCGCTGCGCCCTCGACCGATGCGACGCAGACGATGATCGGCGCGGACGAGTTGGCGGCGATGAAGCCCTCCGCCTGGATCATCAACATCGCGCGCGGCGACATGATCGACCAGGGGGCGCTGATCGCGGCGCTGAAGGCCCGCAAGCTCGCCGGCGCGTTCCTCGATCCGACCGATCCCGAGCCGCTGCCCGCCGATCATCCGCTGTGGGACGCACCCAACGCGCTGATCACCATGCATCTGTCGGGCCGCAGCCAGACCACGATGTTCCAGCGCGCGACGAAGCTGTTCCTGGAAAATCTGGACGCGTTCGTGAACGGGCGCGAGATGCGGAACGTGGTGGATCTGGATGCGGGATACTGACCCCGATCGTCACCCCAGCGAAAGCTGGGGTCTCATGCGACTCCTGCCTCGACCTTACCGCTTGATACCCCAGCTTTCGCTGGGGTGACGGTGTGTGCCTACCGCAGCCCCAGCAATTTGTGGTTCTGCAGCGACAGCCGCCAGCCCGGGCGTTCCATCGCGAAGCGCACCGCCGCCTCGCGGTTCGCGTCCGCCTCGGCGCTGTCCATCGGCTGGACGAGGCGGCAGGCGAAGTCCCAGCTTTCCAGTTCGTCGACATCGATCCCCGCTTGCGGCCATACCAGCTTCAGTTCGTCGCCGTGGCGCTGCACGACAGTGCTGCCCGCCTTGGGGCTGATGCATACCCAGTCGAGCCCGGGATGCGCAGGAAGCGTGCCGTTGCTCTCGATCGCGATCAGGAAGCCGCGCGCGTGGAGCGCGTCGATCAGTGCGTCGTCGACCTGCAGCATCGGCTCGCCGCCGGTCAGGACGACAAAGCGCTCGGCCTCACCCGTCCCCCAAAACGCCGCCGCGGCATCGGCCAGCGCCCCGGCATCGGCGAACTTGCCGCCCCCTGCCCCATCGGCGCCGACGAATTCGGTATCGCAGAATTTGCAGATCGCCGTGGCCCGGTCCTGCTCCCGGCCCGACCACAGATTGCAGCCGGCAAAGCGCACGAACACCGCACGGCGGCCGGTATTCACCCCCTCGCCCTGCAGCGTGAGGAACATCTCCTTGACCGCGTAGCTCATGATGTCAGGCCGCGTAGGCCGTGGGATCGGACAATTCCGCTTCCTCGAAACCCTTCTTGCGCAGGCGGCAGCTGTCGCATTCGCCGCAATGCAGATTGCCGGGCGCGGGATCGTAGCACGACCAGCTCATGCCCGCATCGAGCCCGAGCCGCACCGCCTCGCGCACGATGTCCGCCTTGGTCATATTCTGCAACGGGGTGCGGATGTGGAACGGCTCACCCTCGACGCCCGCCTTGGTGGCGAGCTCGGCGGTCGCCTCGAAGCTGGCGATGAATTCCGGGCGGCAATCGGGATAGCCCGAATAATCGAGCGCGTTGACGCCGATATAGATGTCGCGCGCGCGCGCCGCTTCGGCCCAGCCGAGCGCGAGGCTCAGGAAGATCGTGTTGCGCGCCGGAACATAGGTGACCGGTATGCCCGGCTGCACGCCTTCCTTGGGTACGGCGATATCCGCCGTGAGCGCCGATCCGCCGAACGCCGAGAGGTCCATCGGCAGCACGATGTGCCGCTCGGCACCGAGCTTCGCGGCGATGCGCCGCGCCGCCGCCAGCTCCACCTGGTGGCGCTGATTGTAGTCGATCGACAGCGCCAGCAGGCGATGTCCGTCCTCCTTCGCCCGCGCCGCCGACACCATCGAATCGAGGCCACCCGAGATCAGGGCGACCGCACAGGTCTTGTCCATGTCCATTGGCCGGGGAGCTAGGCGTTCCACCGGTGATACGCAACACCGCCAAAAGAAATGGGCCGCTGGTTGGGCGGCCCAGGATAGGCTCCAGGGAGCCCGCTAGGGAGGAAAGCGTGCCCGAAAAAGACACGCAAGCCTCCTAGCATGAAAAAGGTAAACGGAGGCTTAACGGCGGGCCGGGCATTCGCCGGTGTGGCGGCCTTCGTAATTCAGGTCGAACGGCTGGCCGTTGACCAGGCCTTGCGTATGGACGTGCATCACGTCGGAGGTTTCCATCGACAGGGTCGTGCGGCCATGGCCCGAGCCGGGGCAGGTGTAATCCACCGTCGCGCTGTTGCTCGTGTCCGTGATCACGAAATGCGAGCATTGCGCGCTGCCATGGTTAAGCTGCAGCAGCACGGCGGGATCGGAAATGCAGATATCCCGCGGCGCGTCGTTCGGATTGGGCTGGCGCAGTGACCAGGCACCATGCTGGATGGTGCCCAGCACCGCCAGGTGCGGCGCGGGCGCGGCCGCGGCAATGCCGCACAGCAGGACGAGGCCGGCGAGCGCCGGGCGCAAGGCAATGCGAACCATCATATCCCCACCTGTCGGGCCGAGCGAACGAATCGCCCGATCCGGCCCTTTTGTGTCATGATATCTGGGGTGCGCCGCGCCGCGTTGCAATAACGCTCATGAAACGGCGTTCTCGCCTTCGACGGGAACCGGAAACACCTTCGCGCAGAACGCGCAATCGACGCGGATGAAACCGTCCCCATCGGCCATCTCGCGGCGATCCTCGAGCGGAAACTGCGCCAGCACCTGGGCGAAATGCGCGATCGTGCAACGGCAACCGCGCACCAGCCGCGTCTCGCCCTGCACGCGGACCTCGTCTTCCTCGTTGAACAGCCGCCAGACGAGCGTCTCCAGCGGCAGCGCCGGATCGGCGAGTTCGTCCGCGCCCATCGTGCCGCCGAGGATCGCGACATGCTCCCATTCGGGATGATCCATTCGCACGTGCAGCCGCTCGCGCCCGTCCTCGCCTTCGGGCAGATGCTGCAGGAACAGCCCGCCCGCGACGCGTCCGCCTTTGGCGATGCCGAGCCGGATCAGCGTGGGGATCTGCTCGGACCGGATGAAGTAATTCTGTGCCGCTTCCGCCAGCGTCTCGCCGTCGAGCGGAACGATGCCCTGATAGCGCTCGCCGCTCGACGCGAGATCGAAGGTGATCGCGAGATAGCCGGTGCCGAACAACGCGAAGAGGGTCGGCTCCTCGGGCAACTCCGCGAGCTTGTCCGCATCGAACTGAATGTAGCCGCGCAATTCGCCGCCGCGATAATCGCAGACCATCAGCGTCACCACGCCGGCCTCGGTCTGCGTCTGCAGCGTGAGCTGGCCGGATGGGTCCTTGAGCGTCGATCCGATCAGCGCGGTGAGCGTCAGCGCTTCGGTCAGCAACGCCTCGATCGCCGGCGGATAAGCGTGCGCCGAGAGGATGTCCTCCAGCACCGGCCCGACGCGCACCAGCCGCCCGCGCGCATGGCGGCCGGGAATGGTGAAACCGAGCGCGCGGTCGAGATCGGGGGTCTGTTGATCGGTCATCTTTACCTCGTCACCCCAGCGAAAGCTGGGGTCTCGTGCCGCGGGTGGCGCGCAAAATTGCATGAGATTCCAGCTTTCGCTGGAATGACGGAGATAGGAAGCGAACGTCCCCGATCAACCGATCTGCCCGAAGCACCAGCGCAGGATCGCCTTCTGCGCATGAAGCCGGTTCTCCGCCTCCGGCCAGATCAGGGACTGCGGGCCGTCGATCACCGCCGCGGTCACTTCCTCGCCGCGATGCGCGGGCAGGCAGTGGAGGAACTTCGCATTTGGCTTTGCCGCCGCCATCAGTTCGTTCGTCACCTGATAGGGCATCATCGCCGCGAGCTTGGTCTCGGCATGATCCTGCCCCATCGAGATCCAGGTATCGGTGACGACGATATCCGCGCCCTCGACCGCCTCGCGCGCATTGCCGGCTACGCGCGCCCGGCCCTGCCCGCGCGCGACATCGGCGTCGGACGGCTGGAACCCCTGCGGGCAGGCCGCGACGACATCGAACTGCATCAACGCCGCCGCTTCCATGAACGAGGCGAGCACGTTGTTGCCGTCGCCCAGCCAGGCAACCTTCAAGCCCGGCAGCGCGAACCCCGCCTCCAGCACCGTCTGCAGATCGGCAACGATCTGGCAGGGATGCGAGGCATCGGTCAGGCCGTTGATCACGGGCACCGTCGCATAGTCCGCCATCTCGACCAGTTTGGCGTGATCATCGGTGCGGATCATGATCGCGTCGACATAGCCCGACAGGATGCGCGCGGTATCCGCCACCGTCTCGCCGCGGCCGAGTTGGGTCGTGCCGGCATCGAGCACGATGCTGTTGCCGCCGAGTTGGCGGATCGCCATGTCGAAGCTCACGCGCGTGCGCGTCGAGTTCTTCTCGAACACCATCGCCAGCACGCGGCCCGCGAGCGGCGCGTCGGCATCCGCCTTGCCTTTCGGCCAGCCGGCGCGCGCCGCCTTGCGATCGATCGCATCGGCCAGCATCGCCGCGACGCCGTCGGCGCCCGCATCGGACAGGTCGAGGAAATGCCGCATCTTAAATCCTCCCCCGCCAGCGGGAGGTGGCACGCAGAGCGTGACGGAGGGGGAGGATTCCCGCCGCCCGCTTCATCGCGTCCGCCCCCTCCGACGCCTTCGGCGCCACCTCCCCCTGGCGGGGGAGGATTTGGGGTTGCTCAATCATCGCTGGGCGGCGCGAACATCCGCGCGCCCTCGCTCAGCCGCTCGATGCACTCGGCGATATGCTCCTCGGTGATCACCAGCGGCGGCAGCACGCGGAACACGTTCTCGCCCGCCGCGACCGTCAGCAGGCCGTGATTGTCGCGCAGGTGGGCCACGAAGTCGCGGCTGACCGCCGGCTCCTTCATCTTGATGCCGAGCATCAGGCCCTTGCCGCGGATTTCCTCGAACAGATGATCGTGGTTGGGGATCATCTGTTCGAACGCCTGGCGCAGGCGATCGCCCATCTTCGTCACGTGATCGAGGAAGCCGGGTTCCTCCATCACGTCGAGCACCGCCATGCCCGCCGCCATCGCCAGCGGATTGCCGCCATAGGTCGATCCGTGCGTGCCGATCACCATGCCCTTGGCCGCTTCCTCGGTCGCCAGGCAGGCACCGAGCGGGAAGCCGCCGCCGATGCCCTTCGCCACGGTCATGATGTCCGGCTCGATGCCGTAATGCTCATAGGCCCACATCTTGCCGGTGCGGCCGTAGCCGCACTGGATCTCGTCGAGGATCAGCAGCAGGCCATGTTCGTCGCACGCCTTGCGCAGGCCCTGGATGAACTCCTGCGTGCCGGCGGTCATGCCGCCCTCACCCTGTACCGTCTCGACCAGGAAGCCCGCCGTCTCGCCGTCGATCCTGGCGAGCGCGCCCTCCAGATCATTGAACTTCACATAATCGAAGCCGGGCAGCAGCGGCTCGAACCCGTCGCGCATCTTGGGCTGGTCGGTCGCCGAGATCGCGCCGATCGAACGGCCGTGGAACGCGTTCTTGAAGGTGATCAGCGTGTGGCGCTCGGGATTGCCGTTCACGTAATGATAGCGGCGCGCGGTCTTGATCGCGCACTCGATCGCCTCGACGCCCGAATTGGTGAAGAACACCGTATCGGCGAAGCTCTTGTCGACGATCCGCTTGGCCAGCGCCTCGCCCTGCGGGCTGCCGTAGAGATTGGAGACGTGCATCAGGGTCGCCGCCTGGTCGGCGATCGCCTTGACCAGCCTGGGATGCCCGTGCCCCAGCGCGTTGACCGCGATGCCGGCGGCGAAATCGAGATATTGCTCGCCGCGCTCGCCGTAGAGATAGACGCCCTCGCCTCGCACCGGACGCACACCGCACCGCGGATAAACGGGCATCAGCGGGGTGATGGTCACGAGGCGTCTCCTTCAGCGAAACGAAAAAGGCGGCCCGAGCAGGGCCGCCGGAGCGGGCATTTACTTGTTACGGCAGTGGAGCGTCAACACCGTGCGAGCTTGGCAATTTTTGCCAAACGAGCTATCCTATCAGCATGGCCACGATGAACATTTCACTCCCCGACAACCTGAAGGCGTTCATCGACCAACAGGTGAATACCAACGATTATGGTAGCAGCAGCGAGTATATTCGCGAGCTTGTTCGCCGCGAGCGCGACCTCGAGCGCTTCCGCCAGCTCATTCATGACGGCATGCAGTCGCCGCTGGTGGGCGAGGCGGACGATGCCTATTTCGATGCCATGCGCGCGAAAATCCGCGACCGCAGCCAGACCTGATGGCGAAGCCGATCCGGTATCGTGCCCAGGCACAACAGGATTTTGCCGACATCATTGCCTATTACGAGATCGAAGCGGGCGTCGATACGGCGCTGATCTTCACCGACGAACTTCAGCGCACCTATCGCTCGGTAGCCGACGCACCCGGGATCGGATCGCCACGTTTTGGCGAAATAGCGCGCATTCCGGGTTTGCGCAGTCGCATGGTCAGGCGCTTCCCGTATCTCGTCTTCTATATCGAGCAGCGCGACCACGTCGAAATGCTGCGCATACTCCACGCGCGTCGCGACATTCCAGCCTGTCTCGCCGATCCGTCGGACGACTTCAGCTCTTGATCTTCCAGCCGCGCCGGAGGAGCTGGTAGCACAGGATCGCCAGCACCGCGTCGAGCGCCAGGATCACGATGCTGCCGAGCAGCACCGGCGAATCGGCGGTGCCGAGGAAGCCGTAGCGGAAGCCCGAAATGATGTAGAAGAACGGGTTCACATGGCTGAACGCGCGGAATGCGGGCGCGAGGTGATCGACCGAATAGAAGGTGCCCGAGAGCAGGGTGAGCGGCGACACCACGAAATTGGTGATCGCCGCGGCGTGATCGAACTTCTCCGCCCAGATCGACGTCAGCACACCCATCAGCGACAGGAATATTGCGCCGAGCAGCCCGAACCACAGCGCCGCGGCCGGGTGGCTGGGCGTCACATGCACGCCCGGCCAGATCGCCATGGCGATCCAGACCGTCACGCCGACGCAGAAGGCCCGCGTCACCGCGCCGCCGACCATCGCCGCCAGCAGCTCGGCGGTCGAGAGCGGCGGCATCAGATAATCGACGATGGTGCCCTGGATCTTGCCGACCAGCAGCGAGAAGCTGGCGTTGGCGAAGGCGTTGTTGAGCATGCCCATCACGATCAGGCCCGGCGCGATGAAATCGGCGAACGGCACGTCGATACCACCGACATGGACTGGCCTTTTGCCACCGGTCGCGACGGTGAAGATGACGAGGAACAGGAGCGTGGTGATCGCCGGCGCCCACACCGTCTGGAGCTGCACCTTGAAGAACCGGCGCACCTCCTTCACATAGAGGGTCTTCAGACCGCCCCAGTTCACGTTCCGGATCACCGGGACACCGGGGGCGTTCATGACCGGTGCAATTTCGCCGATTGGGGGCTGGCTGCTCATGGTGCTCGCGACTAAGCGTTGCCGCCGAAGCCCGCAACCCGGCTTGTAGAATAGGAAACGTGAATGGCCTGGACCGACGAGCGCATCGATACGCTCAAGACCATGTGGGAAGCGGGGCAGACCGCGAGCCAGATCGCCGAGGCGCTCGGCGGGGTGAGCCGCAACGCGGTGATCGGCAAGGCGCATCGCCTGGGATTGCAATCGCGTCCATCGCCGGTGAAGCCCAACGAGCCCGAGGCGAAGGCCGCGCCCGAGCCCAAGTCCGCGCCCGCCCCGGCACCCAAGCCGGTCGAGCGTGCCGCCGCGCCGCAGCCGGCACCTGCCCCTGCTCCGATGGCTACTCCCGAGCCGCGCCCGATCCCAACGGTCAGCGACCAGCCGATCCTGCGCTCGGTCGGCCCCGGCGGCTTCGTGCGCCAGGCGCCCGGCGAGCAGCAGCCGCCGATCGCGCCGGCACCGCCGCGGCGGCTGGTTCCGGCCAAGCCCTCACCCGAGATTGCCGACAAGACCAGCCTGCTCGATCTCAACGACAAAATCTGCAAATGGCCGCTCGGTCATCCCGGCGAGCCCGATTTCCATTTCTGCGGCGACAAGGTGAACCCCGGCTTCCCGTATTGCGTCGCGCATTGCGGCCACGCCTATCAGGCGCAGCTGCCGCGCCGCGACCGGCGCCCCCCGCCCCCGCTGCCGTTCGGCGGCCCGCGCGTACGCTGATTCGCGAGATTAGGACCGAAACGGGTTGATTTGCGGGCCGCACGGCGACGTGCGGCCCGTTTTCGTGCGTGATTTGCGCAACCCGCTTTGCCGAGGGGAATCGCCAGACACTAACCGCTCGCGGCGCATGATCGGCTCCCAACCAGGAGTGATCATCATGCGCCGGGTATTGCGCAATCTGGCTATCGACCGTCGCGGCAACTCGCTGATCGAGTTCGCCATCCTGCTGCCGGTCTTCGCCTACATGCTCTACGGCATGCTGGGCTACGGGCAGTATTTCCTGCTCGCGCACAGCGTGCAGCAGCTCGCCAACGATGCCGCACGCTCGACCGTCGCGGGCATGACCGCGAGCGAGCGGCTTTCGCTGGCGACCGCCACGGTCTCGGCCGAATTGCCCGCGCTCAACGAGCTCAATGCGGCACACGTCACCACCGGCGTGACCGAAACGAGCGACACGGTGACGGTCAGCGTGCGCTACGATGCCAGCAACGTCGCCCTGTTCAAAACGCGGATCGTGCCGATGCCCGATGCGCTGATCGAGCGCCGCGCCGTGGTGCGGCCGGGAGGGGTTGCGTGATGCGCCACTTCGTTTCCGACAGGCGCGGCGGGGTGAGCATCCTGTTCGCGGCCGGGCTCCCGATGATGCTGGGGCTCGCCGCCTTCGCGGTCGATCTCGGCTCGGCATCGCTCGAATCGCGCAAGCTGCAGGGCATCGCCGATGCCGCCGCGCTCGCCGCGGCGGGCGATCCCGGCCATGCCCAGCAGCTGGCGCAAGCCGCGGTCGATGCGTCGGGCTGGCCGCGCGCCATCACCGTCACCGCGACCGCCGGCAGCTATGCGCGTGATCTCAACGTTCCCATGGACCGGCGCTTCACCTCCAGCGGCTCGGGCGACGCGGTGCGCGTCTCGCTGCAGACCGCCTCGCCGACCTTCTTCGCGCGGATCTTCGGCCAGCAATCGATCGCGCTGTCGCGCCACGCCACCGCGGCGCGCGAGCGGATGGCCGGGTTCAGCATCGGCAGCCGGCTCGCCGCGCTCAACGGCGGGCTGGTCAACGCCTATCTCTCGGCGTTGACCGGGAGCAGCGTATCGCTGACGGTGATGGATTATAACGGCCTCGCCGGCGCCGATGTCGATCTGTTCGGCTTTCTCTCGGCGCTGCGCACCACCGCGCACCTCGACGCCGTGACGTTCAACGACGTGCTCAACGCGCAGGTGACGCGTTCGCAAGCGCTGGAGGCGCTCGCCGCCGCACTCGATGCGAGCAACCCCACGCAGGCGGCCGCGATGCGCAAGATGGCGGCGGAGGTCGGCGGGGGCAACCTGTCGCTCGCCGCGCTGATCGATCCCGGCGCGCTCGGCACGCAGGCGAGCGGCGGCACGGGCATCGCCCGCGTCAACACGCTGGCGATGGTGACCGCGATGCTCCAGCTCGCCGCGCCCAGCCGGCAGGTCTCGCTCGATCTCGGCGCCGGCATCGCCGGGCTGGCCTCGACCAGGGTGACGATCGCGATCGGCGAGCGCCCGGCTAATTCGCCCTGGGTTACCGTCACCGACAATGGCGAACCGATCATCCGCACCGCGCAGGCGCGCATCTATGCAGACACGCAGCTCGCCAACGTCTCGCTGCCCGGCATCGGAACGCTCGTCGGCATCCGCCTGCCGCTCTATGTCGAGCTGGCCAGCGCGCAGGCACGCCTCACCGGCATCGATTGCTCGACCGCGGCGAGCCGCGGCGTGACGATCGAAGCGCAACCCGGGCTCGGCACCGCAGCGATCGCCTCACTCGATCCGAGCAAGCTCGGCGATTTCAGCAATGCGATGACTCTTTCCGACGCGCGGCTGGTCGATACCCTGCTGGTCGATGTCGACGGTCGCGCCGACATCGATCTCGGCAGTGCCGAAGCATGGCAATCGCTGAACTTCGATCAGGCGGCGATCACCAACGGCACGATCCAGACCGTCTCGAGTGGCAGCGCGGTGACCGGCATCGCGCAGTCGCTTGCGACCAAGACCTCGCTGTCGGTCAAGGTGATCGGCCTGCCCATTCCGCTCGATCCGCTGGTGAAGGCCGTGGGCTCGCAGCTCGCGCTGGCGGCGCCGGCGATCGACGGCCTGCTCGACGTCGCCACCGGCACGCTCGGCGTGCATTACGGGCAGGCCGACGTGCGGGTTACGGGGATGCGCTGCGGAACGGCTGCGTTGGTGGCGTAGACGTCAGACGTCGACGAGATCGAGCCGGCGCTTGATCCGCGAAACGTCCTCGCGAATGTGATCCAGCTCGACGTTTATACGAGCGATATCGCCATGAATTGCCGCGAGGTCGCCGGCCATCGTGGCCTGATGCTGCTCGACTGACGAAAGACGCATCTTCACCGATGCGATGTCGCGCCGAAACTCGCCGAACTCGGCGTGCAACCGCTTCATCAGCTCGTACGTGAGATCGGCGGTATCGCTCATGGCCGTAGATATAGCTCCAAACGCCTAACGCTTCCATAGCGCTGCTGCTTGCGCCGCGCCCGGCGCCCCCTATACGTTCTTGTATGTCCGAAGACCTGTTCGACTCCTCGTCCAAGCCCACCACCGACTATGACGCCTCCTCGATCGAGGTGCTGGAGGGGCTGGAGCCCGTCCGCCGCCGCCCCGGCATGTATATCGGCGGCACCGACGAGCGCGCGCTGCATCATCTCGCCGCCGAGATCCTCGACAATGCGATGGACGAGGCGGTCGCGGGGCATGCCAATCGGATCGAGGTGACGCTCGACACCGGCAACCGGCTGACGATCGTCGACAACGGGCGCGGCATGCCGGTCGATCCGCACCCGAAATTCCCCGACAAGAGCGCGCTGGAAGTCATTCTTTCCATGCTGCATTCGGGCGGCAAGTTCGGCGGCAAGGCCTATGCGACCTCGGGCGGCCTGCACGGCGTCGGCATCAGCGTGGTCAACGCACTGTCGTCCGATACGGTGATCGAGGTCGCGCGCAACCGCGAGCTCTATCGCCAGAGTTTCTCCAAAGGCGTGACGCTCGGACCGCTCCAGCATCTCGGAGCGACGCCCAACCGGCGCGGCACGATGGTGTCGTTCGTGCCCGACGCCGAGATTTTCGGGCCGGAGATGCACTTCAAGCCGGCGCGGCTCTACAAACTGGCGCGCTCCAAGGCGTATCTGTTCGCGGGTGTCGAGATCCGCTGGAAATGCGCGCCCGAGCTGATCACGGACGATACGCCCGCCGAAGCGGTGTTCCAGTTCCCCGGCGGTCTCGCGGACCATCTGCGCGAGCAGATCGGCGCGCGCGAATGCGCGACCAGCGGCTTCTTCTCAGGCAGCCAGGATTTCCCCGGCGAGCAGCAGGGCCGCGTCGAATGGGCGGTCGCGTGGCCCCTGTGGAGCGACGGCAGCTACAGCTGGTACTGCAACACCATCCCGACCCCCGACGGCGGCACGCACGAGGCGGGCCTGCGCGCCGCACTCGTGCGCGGCATCCGCGCGTTCGGCGAGCTGGTCGGGCAGAAGAAGGCCAAGGACATCACCGCGGACGACGTCATGACGGGCAGCGAGCTGATGCTCTCGGTCTTCATCCGCGATCCGCAATTCCAGAGCCAGACCAAGGACCGCCTTACCTCGCCAGAGGCCGCCGGGCTGGTCGAGAAGGCCGTGCGCGACCATTTCGATCATTTCCTCGCCGACAATATGGAGCGCGGCAAGGCCTTGCTCGGCTATGTGCTCGAGCGGATGGACGAGCGCCTGCGCAGGAAGCAGGAGCGCGAGGTCAAGCGCAAGACCGCGACCAGCGCGCGCAAGCTGCGGCTGCCGGGCAAGCTGACCGATTGCTCGGCCGACGATCCGGCGGGCACCGAGCTGTTCATCGTCGAGGGCGATTCGGCCGGCGGATCGGCCAAGCAGGCGCGCGACCGCAAGACGCAGGCGATTCTGCCGATCCGCGGCAAGATTTTGAACGTGGCCTCAGCAACCAGCGCCAAGATACTGGCGAATCAGGAAATCGCCGACCTGATCCAGGCGCTGGGTTGCGGCACGCGCAAGGACTGCCAGCCCGACGCACTGCGCTACGAACGCATCATCATCATGACCGACGCCGATGTCGACGGCGCGCATATCGCGACCCTGCTGATGACGTTCTTCTTCCAGGAAATGCCCGATATCGTGCGGCAGGGGCATCTCCATCTCGCGCAGCCACCGCTCTATCGGCTGACGACCGGAGGCAAGAGCCTCTACGCGCGGGACGATGCGCACCGCGCCGAGATCGAGGCCGGGCCGTTCAAGGGCAAGAAGGTGGAGGTCGCCCGTTTCAAGGGGCTGGGCGAGATGAACCCCGCGCAGCTCAAAGAGACCACGATGGACCCGGCGACGCGCTCCATGCTGCGCGTGACGCTGCCGCAGGAATATGAAGAACGTGCCGGGGTGAAGGATCTGGTCGACCGCCTGATGGGCAGCAACCCCGCCCACCGCTTCGCCTTCATCCAGGAGAATGCCGCGCGGATCGACGAGGAGACGATCGACGCTTAGCCGCCGATCATAGTTATAAAGCCGTTCTCCCGCGAAAGCGGGAGCCCAGGGTTACAAGCGCTAGCCTCCGTGGCTCTGGACTCCCGCTTTCGCGGGAGAACATGTACCTTTTGACCGAGGCCCGCACATTTAAGTGATTTAATCTTGATATCATAATTTATCGAGCCTAATCGCGGCGCATCGAGTCGAAAGGAAAGCCATGCCCGCCCTGCTCGCCGCCGCTTTGATCGCCACCCCCCTTGCCGCGCAAACGCAACCGGCCCCTGCCCCGCCCGCGCAGACCAACCCAGTCATCGCGCAGCGCGCGCGGGAGCTGGTGACTTTGCTCAACGGCGGCGGCGATGTCTCCGCCCTGTTCGATCCCGCTTTCCTCGCGCAGGTGCCCGAGGCGAAGGTGCGCGCGATCGGGCAGCAATTGAATGAGGGCCTCGGCAAGGCGATCTCGGTGCAGGCGATCGATCCGGTGCGAGCGGACGGCGCGCGTATCCGCATCGCCTATGAGCGCGGCGTGGTCTCGATGAACCTCGCGATCAACCCGGCGGCCGGCAACAGGATCGTCGGCTTGCTGATCACCGGCACGTCGACGCTGGAGACTTCGATCGAGACCGTGCGATCGGCGCTGGAGAGCGAGCCGGGACTTACCGGTTTCACCTTCGACAAGCTCGGCGACGGCGCGCCGCAGGTGCTGCAGGCCGACAACGCCGACCGCCCCGCGGCGATCGGATCGGCGTTCAAGCTCGCGATCCTCGCCGAGCTGATCCGCGAGACCAATGCCGGCACGCGCCATTGGGACGACATGGTGACGCTCGACGGCGCGCCGCTCCCCGGCGGCGCCTACACGCAGACACCGGCCGGCACGCAGGTCTCGATCCGCGAGCTGGCGTCGAAGATGATTGCGATCAGCGACAACAGTGCGACGGATATCCTGCTGAAGGTGGTCGGCCGCGAGGCAGTCGAGGCAATATTGCCGGTGATCGGCTGGCACGATGCGGCGCGCAACCGGCCGATGCTCTCGACGCTCGACATGTTCAAGCTGAAAGGACTGCAGGGCGGCGCGCTCGGCCGCCGCTGGCTGACGCTCGACGAGGCGGGCAGGCGCAAGCTGCTCGCCGACGAGATCGAGCCCGCACCGCTCTCGGCGATCGATCCCGGGCTCTTCAAGGACGGCAAGCCGCTGATGCTCGACATCGAATGGTATGCCAGCCCGGCCGACCTCGTCCGCACGATGGACTGGATCCGCCGCAACACCCAGAGCGGTACGGGCGCTGAAGCGCGCAAGATCCTGGCGATCAACCCCGGTGTAGGGCCGGAAGTCGCGTCACACTGGGCCTATGTCGGCTACAAGGGCGGCTCCGAGCCCGGCGTGATCAGCATGACGCTGTTGCTGCAGGCGAAAGATGGGGCCTGGTACGTACTCTCGGGCAACTGGAACAACACCGACGCCGCGGTGGACGACGCCCGCTTCATCGCGCTGATGAGCCGCGCGGCGGAGCTGGCGGCACCGGCTGCGCCCTAAGAATCGACCTCAATCGCCGCGCATCCGCAGGAGGTGGTAGCGCGCGCGGATCGCGATCGCCGTGACCATG
>Ga0153956_1000198_pt1 | contig 77641 bp, 66 predicted proteins | sample TSFL040MetaG_FD_104704 | JGI IMG/M metagenome (GOLD analysis project Ga0153956, IMG submission 104704) | Attine ant fungus gardens microbial communities from Florida, USA - TSFL040 MetaG | ecosystem: Host-associated > Fungi > Mycelium > Unclassified | place: USA: Florida, Wekiwa Springs... | reverse complement strand
GCGCAGAGGCAAAAAATCAGCGGTCCGCAGGATGCGCCCCCAAGGACGCATAAGAGTGACGCCCACCGCAGGTGCAACGCGCCATCAGGCGCATCCACGCCCCGCCGCGCAGAGGCAAAAAATCAGCGGTCCGCAGGATGCGCCCCCAAGGACGCATAAAAGTGACGCCCACGGCAGGTGCAACCTGAACTTTTCATAAAAACCACAAAGCCCGTTTCACCGCAGGAAAAATCCACCATCATAGAGATGGCTCCGCCCCTCACCGCAATCCATTTTCTCCGTGAAATCCGGCAGATATTCGACTGGGCCGGTGGCTCGATAGTTTTTGGGATCGCCCGGCTCAGCTCACGAAAAGTACGCGCGGTTTTCCATCACCGGCGTTTGACCAGCACCGGGATTTCCTTGTACGCCGGCGTCGCCGTGAGCGGCGCGATCAGGTCGAGCGGCACCAGCGGCGTGGCCTCCGGAAAATACGCGGCGGCGCAGCCGCATGGAATGTCATAGGCGACCACGCGGAAATCGGTTACCGCGCGCCGCACGCCATCTTCCGAGACGGTTTCGATGTCCACCGTCGCTCCGTCTTCAAGGCCGCGCTCCTCGATATCGGTGCCGTTCATGAGCACGATGTTGCGACTGCCGAAAATGCCGCGGTAACGATCGTTCAGCGTGTAGACGGTGGTGTTGAACTGATCGTGGGATCGTATCGTCATCAGCGCGAGTACCTGCGCATTGTTCCTGCGCGCGCGATGCAGGCGACTTTCGGTCGATACGGCGTGCACGCGGAATTCGGCGCGTCCGCTCGGCGTTTGCCATTGCCGCAGCGCGGCGCGATTGACGAGATGAAATCCGCCCGGTTGCCCGAGTTTCGCGTTGTAGTCCTCGAACCCGCCCACGACGCCGTCGAGGCTGGCCTCGATCCGGTCGCGAATCAGCGCGTAATCGTCGGCGAGCGCGCGCCAGCCAATGGAATCTTTTAATCCGCGAGCCTCCGCCAGCGCGGCGCCGATGCCGCAGACAATGGCCGGCTCTCCCATCATGTCCGCCGACAACGGTTTTTTGATGCCGCCCGACGCGTGCGTCATGCTCATGCTGTCTTCGACCGAAATGACCTGCACCGCGCTGCTGCGCGCGTCGATGTCGGTACGGCCGAGGCTGGGCAGCAGCAAGCCGGTCGCGCCGGGAAACAGATGCGTGCGATTCAGCTTCGTGGCGATGTGCACAGTGAGGCGGGTGCGTTGCAGGGCGGCCAGCAGGCGCGGGCTGTCCGGCGCGGCCACGCCGAAATTGCCGCCCAGCCCGAGGAAGGCGCGAATGTTTCCATCCAGCAGGCCGCGAATCGTGCCGATGGCGTCGAGCCCCGGTTGCCGGAACATGGGAGCCTGGAAAATTTTCTCCAGATTATCGAGAAATACAGCGGATACTTTTCCTGTCGCGCCCATGGAGCGGTTGCCCTGCACGTTGGAATGCCCGCGCACCGGCACCGCGCCGGCGCCCGGCTTGCCGATATTGCCGCGCAGCAGAAGCAGGTTGACGATGGTCTGGATGCTGGCGTGGGCATTTTCGTGGTGCGTGATGCCCATGCACCAGGTGCACATGGTGGCGTTGGAACGGGTGTAGAGATCGGCGATTTCCTCGAGCTCGGAGCGCGCCAAGCCGCTTTCGCTGAGCAGCGGCTCCCAGGCTTGGGCGAGCAGGTCGGCCCGAAACGCTTCGAAGCCCCGCGTATGTTCCGCGATGAAAGCCAGATCGAGTTCGCCGCTTGTGTCCGCGCGGTTCGCGTTGCGTTCGACGATGATTTTCATCACGCCTTTCAACGCGGCCATGTCGCCGCCGATTTTCACCTGATAAACGCGGCCGGCGATTTTGCGTCCGCGATTGGCCAGCATCTCGCCGATTTCCTTCGGATCGGAAAAATTGCGAAAGCCGAGTTCCGGCAGCGGATTGAGGGCGATGATGCTGGCGCCGCGCTTGCTGGCGGCGTGCAGCGCGGCCATCATGCGCGGATGGTTGGTGGCGGGGTTTTGCCCCAAAACCACGATCAGTTCGGCGTGTTCGAAGTCTTGCAGGGAACAGGTGCCCTTGCCGACGCCGAGCATGTCCTTCATCGCGAAGCCGGAAGGCTCGTGGCAGAGATTGGAGCTGTCGGGCAGGTTGGCGGTGCCGTAGCTGCGCGCCAGCAATTGCCACAGGAACGAGGCTTCGTTGGAGGCGCGCCCCGAGGTGTAGAAGGCCGCCTGCGCCGGCGGCAAGTCCGCGAGCGCCTGGCCGATCAGCCGGAAAGCCTCGTCCCACGAAACCGGCCGGTAGGTATCGGTGGCGGCGTCGTGGCGCAATGGCGTGGTCAGGCGCCCCTGGTTTTCCAGATCGATATTGTGCCAGTGACGCAATTCGCCGAGCGGATGCGCCGCGAAAAAAGCGGCATCGGTGGTTTTGTCGGTGAGTTCCCAGGCAACGGCTTTCTGTCCCTGCTCGCAGCTGTCGATGCCGCTGCCCTGGTTCTTGTCCGGAAACGCGCAGCCGGGGCAGTCGAAGCCCCGGGGCAGGTTCGTCTTGCGAAAACTTTCGATCAGTTTGAAGGGAATACGCTGCCGCCGGAACGCGTCGATGGCGCCCTTGACGGCGCCGCGCCCACCCGCCGGGCCGGTGTACTCTTCAACCTTGAGGTCGTCCATACATGACTCCGAAGTCTGTCGCGTCGCAGCGTCCTTTATAACCCAGATTGTTGGGTTCCGTTGCGCCGATACGGCGACGAATGTCGAAATTTTTTCGACGTCATGCCTGAATTGTCCCGAATGGGCGATACAACGAATGCCATGTCTCGGTGGTGCGTCGGGGAAAATGCGCCGAAAATTTCATTTTTGTCGCGCGCGGGCCGGGCGAATGGTCCGGCGTTTTTCCGAATCGCAGCCATCGGGCTTTGATTGTCATACCGGCCGCGGCAAGGCGAGCGCGAATTTCGGCGGGCAGCGGCGCCTGCAAAGAGGCCGGCAAACTCTGTATTCTCCAGCCCGTCCCCCTGCGTTGGCGGAAGGGCTTGCCGGCTCGTGGCGAAATGCGCGCGTGGCCGCCTGAGTTTTTTCGTTTTCCACGACAGAGTGAGGCTTGCCGTTTTTCATACGACAAGAAAAGAACCACTCATCGAGAAGGGAAAACCATGAGCAGAAAATTCATAATGACGAGTCTGGGCTACGCCATGATCGGGATGCTGTTGGGCATTGTCATGGCCGCCACCAAGAATCACGGACAGACGGTCGCCCACGCGCACATCATGCTGGCCGGATTCGTACTTTCATTTTTTTATGCGCTGTGCCACAAGCTGTGGCTGAACGAGAGCCATTCGACGCTGGCCAAAATCCAGTTCGGCATTCATCAGGTTGGCGTGTTTGTGCTGACGCTGGGGCTGTTTCTTTTTTATGGCCGCTATGTCGGCGAGTCCCTGATGGACCCGATTCTCGCCGTGTCCTCCATCGCGGTGCTGGCGGCGATGATCCCGATGAAAGTGATGTTTTTGCGGCAGGGCAGGAATCCGCTGGGCTCGCCGGCGGCTTCGCAATCCCTGTAGCTGTCGATCCCGCAGCGCGGGCGAGGGGAGGGAAAGGGCACGGTGGCATTGCAATACCCGCCGTGCCCGCGGCGCGCCGTTATTTCGGCAGCGTGATGTTCAGTTCCAGTACCGAGCAGCCCTGGCTGCGATCCAGCGAGACCTGCACCATGTCCTTGTCGATCGGCACGTATTTGCTGATGACGTTGATCAGATCCTGCTGCAGCTGCGGCAGGTAATCCGCCTGGTCGCGCTGGGTGCGCTCGTGGGCGACGATGATCTGCAGTCGCTCCTTCGCCACCGCCGCGGTGCTCGGTTTGCGAGAGCGGAAGTAATCGAGAAAGTTCATTCACGGCCTCCGAACATACGTTGCAACAAACCTTTCTTGGCGACGGTGGTGAAACGCAGCGCGCGCTCTTCGCCGAGGAAACGGCCGATGGCGTCGCTGTAAGCCTGGCCCGCGTCGCTGTCCTGGTCGTGGATGACCGGGACGCCTTCGTTCGAGGCGCGCAGCACCGATTTCGATTCCGGGATCACGCCCAGCAACGGCACCGACAGGATGTCCTCGATATCGGCGATGCTGAGCATTTCGCCGTTGGCGACGCGCTCGGGACTGTAGCGGGTGATCAGCAGGTGTTCCCTGACCGGGTCCTTGCCGGTTTCGGCGCGGCGCGATTTGCTGCTGAGAATGCCCAGGATACGGTCGGAGTCGCGCACCGACGACACCTCGGGGTTGGTGACGATGATCGCGCGGTCGGCGAAATACAGCGCCATCAGCGCGCCGTGCTCGATGCCCGCCGGCGAGTCGCAGACGATGTAGTTGAAGGTCTGGCTGAGCTCTTCGAGCACGCGCTGCACGCCTTCCATGGTGAGCGCATCCTTGTCGCGGGTTTGCGACGCCGGCAGGATGAAGAGGTTTTCGACGCGTTTGTCCTTGATCAGCGCCTGATTGAGATTGGCCTCGCCGTTGATGACGTTGACGAAGTCGTACACCACGCGCCGCTCGCAATTCATGATGAGGTCGAGGTTGCGCAGCCCGATGTCGAAATCGATGATCACGGTGCGGTGACCGCGCAACGCGAGGCCGGTTCCCACCGCGGCGCTGGTAGTGGTTTTGCCGACGCCGCCCTTGCCCGATGTCACTACGATGATTTCCGCCAAGATCTTATTCCTCTGAAAATGTGAACATACCGGACCGCTCCGGTCCGCATGGATACCGATAAAAAATGCCTTAAAGCGCCTCGATCTGGAGCTGGTCGTTGCTCAGCCCGATGCGCACCGCGCTGCGCCACAGCCCGCCGCGCAAATCCTCGTTGATGCGGTAATGGCCGGCGATGGAGACCAGTTCCGCCTCGAGGCTCTGGCAGAAAATGCGCGCGTCCGTATCGCCCTGGATGCCCGCCAGCGCGCGGCCGCGCAGGGGGCCGTACACATGGATGTGGCCGTCGGCCAGGATCTCCGCGCCGGCGGAAACCGGCGCCATGACGATCAGGTCGCCGCCCTGGGCGTAAACCTGCTGGCCGGAGCGCACCGGCGTGGTGATCAGGCGGCTGCTGCGCGCGGGCGGCGGCGCTTCCTGGGGCGCGGATTGCGCTTCAGCCCTCGGCGCGATTGCCTCCACCTGCGGCGTTTCCGCTTCCGGCTCCGCGTTTCTGGCCGCGCGGCGGCTCTGCGCGGGCAGGCTGGTCAGGCCGGCCACGGCGGCCGCGGTTTGCAATTCCGGCGTGCCGCCGCGTATCGCCACGGGGGTCAGGCCATGAAACTGGCAGATCTGGCAGATTTCGATGAAATCGACAAAGGCCTCGGGCGCCAGCTTTTCCAGGCCGAGCACGATGGGCATTTGCTCGAACAGCTGCGGCGCGGCGCCGACCGCCTGCGACAACTGATCGTTGAACCCACGGTAATCGTAGTGAGTGAGTTCCAGGGTGGTGACGCTGATGCGTCCGCCCTTGATGTGAAAACATTTTTCTGGTGGAAAATTGATCTGCTCTTGCGTCATACGAAGCCAAGTTGGTAGTAGCCGGAATCGGGGGCCGCACTGGGTTGCGTATGATACTGCACGGCGGCTGGGCCGTAGACCCCCTTACGTCTCATGTTATTCAAAATATGACCGTTGCCGGCCGAGTGTGAAGTTAGGGGTGTTTTGGTTGTTTATTGATCTATTCCGGGCTGTGGAAGAATCCCCGGCCGTGAGTTTATTTCCTCTCGGCCAACCATGATGCTCTGGAGACGCTCGGCGCTCTCCGCCGCGCCGGCGCTTCAAACCGTTTCCGCGCCGCCAATGGCCGGCGCGCGTGCTGTATGTGATCGCGCCGCTCACCGCGCGTTATTACCGCTCGCCGCTGGCGCATACGCCTGCCTGATTGTTCGCGTGAAATCGCCGATGATTCCCGAGCATATTTTTAATGCGAAGGCGCCGTCTTCGGCAGGCGGACTCCCAGGCGCGCGGCCGCTTCGCTTAAATCCTGGTGATTCCTGGCGTAGGTTTTCCAGGGGTTTTTGCGGCTGCTTTTCGTGATTTCCCCGACGTCGTGAATGCTCCATTGCGCGCTGCCGCGCAGTTGCGCGAGATCCTTCCAGCCGACAGGAACGGAAACGCCCAGGCCGGATCGCGCGCGCGCGCTGAACGCCGCCACCGTGGTGGCGCCCAGGCTGTTGCGCAGATAGTCGACGAAAATTTTTCGCACGCGGTTTTTCGGACCGCTGCGCGCGACGAACAACAGGGGCAGCGTATGCGCCAGATGTTTTACCACCGCGGCGGAAAAATGCTTGACCGTGTCCCAGTCCCAGCGCGGCGCGATCGGCACGACGATGTGCAGGCCCTTGCCGCCGCTGGTTTTCAAGAAGGCTTCGAGTTCCAGCTCCCTCAGCATGGCGTGGATCAGCTCCGCTGCCTGCAACACTTGCGGCCAGGTCACGCCTTCTCCGGGATCGAGATCGAACACGATGCGATCCGGGCGCGTCATGTCGTGGGTCGTCGCGTTCCAGGTGTGAAATTCGACGACGTTCATTTGCACGCAGGAGATCAGCGCGGGTAAGGAATCGATGGCGATCAGCGGCGGATGCCCGGGAAACAGCGCCGGGTCCAGTTGCCGCAGTTGCGGAATATTCGCGGTATCCAGATGCTTCTGGAAAAAATGCTGACCATCGATGCCGTTGGGCGCCCGCAGCAGCGAGACCGCGCGATCGGCGAGTTGCGGCAACAGCAGCGGCGCGATGGACTCGTAGTAATTCACCAGATCGAGCTTGGTGGTGCGGGTACGCGTGTCGATGATGCGGCTGGGATGCGTGATGGCGATGTTGACGCCCTTGTTAAGGTTTTCGTTTTTTTCGTTGCCATTTTTCCTGCGGCTGTTTCCGGGCGGCGTCGGCGCGACCTGGTGCGCGGGCAGCGGTTTTTCCGCGGTGATCGCGCTCGCGGATTTGTCGCTGCGCAAGCCCTGGAAACTCGGATGACGCGCATGGCCATCCTCGGTCCACTCGGAGAACGCGACCTCGCCGACCAGCTTCGGTTCGATCCAGTGAATACGGCGCGCTGGCCGCGCGCCGGTCAGTTCCGCGAACGGCATGGTATCGGTTTGCAGCGGCTCCATTTTTTGGATGAGTTCGCGCAGCGTCGTCGCGCTGAAGCCGGTGCCGACGCGCCCGGCATAACGCAGCTTGCCGGTTTCGGGATCGTGCACGCCGAGCAGCAGGGCGCCGAAGGTGCCGGCGCGCGAGCCGGCGGGATCGGTGTAACCGCCGATCACGAACTCCTGGCGTTGCAGACACTTCAGTTTGATCCAGTCGGGCGAGCGGCCGCTCCGGTAAGGCAGGTCGGCGCGCTTGCCGATCAAACCCTCCAGGCGCATGGCGCAGGCGCGCCGCAACAGCTCGTGCGCCGGCGCTTCGAAATTGTCCGAATAAAAAATACCGGCGGGCGGTTTCGAGCCGAGCACCGTTTGCAGCAGGGCGCGCCGGTCGCGCAGAGCGGCGCCGCGCAGGTCGTGGCCGTCGATGTAGAGCAAATCGAAAACATAAAACTGGATGGCCTCGGTCCTGGCGTTTTCGAAGGCGTTCTGCAGCGCCTGAAAGCTGGGATAGCCGCGTTCGCCGGCCATGACGATTTCTCCATCCAGCCAGGCTTCGATATCCAGCGCGCGCAGCGCGCTCAGCAGGTGCGGCAGTTTTTGGCTCCAGTCGTTGCCGTTGCGGGTAAACAGATGCACCGAATCGTGGTTGAGCCGCGCCAGGATGCGATAGCCGTCGAATTTCACTTCGTAGCTCCAGTCGCCGCGTTGCGGAACCGCGTCGACCAGCGTCGCCAGTTGCGGCGATATCGTGAGCGGTTGGCGCACGCGCTGCGTTCCCGCCGGCAGGTCTTCGACGGTTTTCGCCGCGGGCTTGCGGCGCTCGCCGCCGGCGGGAGCTTTGCGTGTTGTTGCGCGATTCGATGGCCAGACGCGGCCGCTGTCGCCGCCGGTCACGCTGTCGGGTTGCGCGTCGACAACACTGAATTCCGTCGCCGGACGCGCGGCGTCGTCTTCTTCCTTCATCAGAAACCAGGGCTGTTTCGACGAACTGTCCTTGCGCCCGCGCACCAGATGCCACTGGCCGGATAATTTTTTTCCACGCAAGCGGAAGCTGAGCTTGCCCTTGCGATAACCCTCGACCGGATCGCCGCGCGGCTCCCACTCTCCCCGATCCCAAACGATGACGGTGCCGGCGCCGTAGTTTCCCTCGGGAATGACGCCCTCGAAATCGATGTAATCGAGCGGGTGATCCTCCACCTGCATGGCGAGGCGCTTGTCGTGCGGATCGAGGCTCGGCCCCTTGGGCACGGCCCAGCTTTTCAGCGTGCCTTCCAGTTCCAGGCGGAAATCGTAGTGCAGATGGCGCGCCGCGTGTTTTTGCACGACGAAGCGCAGTTGCCGGCCGCGCCGGGGCCGTTGGCCGGCGGGCTCGGGCGTCGAGGAAAAATTGCGCTTGCGGCGATAAGAGGTCAGAGCGTTGTCGGTTTCTCGATTACGCATGACATCAGCCCACCGTACCGGTTGCGGGAGATTACTTCACTGTCGCGCGGATGGCGCTACAAGACAAGCGGCAGGCACAAGCGCGCCACGCTACATTGAGCGCTGCGCGCGATTTTGTCTGTCGGTTACTGCACGGGCGGGCGTTTTGCTCTTGCGATGATTATTTTTATCTGCCCGGCTCGCGCTGTTGCGATGGGTATTTTTTGCATGGGTTCGCGCGCCGGGTTGAGCGTTTGCGGCCGGGATCGGCGTCAAAATAAAACCAATTCGCACTGAAAAAATCCGAAAAAAACGCCGGGCTCGATAACACGTTGAGCCGGCCGTTCGTTCGATAAACGCGGCGAGGTTATCGGAAAGAGGCGCGGTGCTGCATCCGGCCGCGCGGCAATGGTCGCCGCGCGGTGGTGCGGCCTTGCCGATCACTCGGAATCGGAATCCATGATGCTGTAAGGCCGTTTCAGCGAATCGATCATCGCGCCTTTCAGGCTGGCCAATTGCAGGCCCAGGTTTTGCGGCCTGGCGTCCTCGCGCGGCACCGATGTTTTCGCGTAGGTCACGATGCGCTGGCCGTCGCAGAGCGCGGCGCGCAGCGTCACGTATTTACCCGGTTTTGAGGTCGAGGTGGCGACGGTTTTCTTCGCCGAGCAGAACTCGGTGCGGGTGGGCCGATCGGCGCCGTCATCGACATAAAGCACGACGCGCTGGCGCGCCGGTTCCGCTTTATCCGCAAGCGCGGGAGCGGGCCTGGCGAAGGGAATTTCGGACGCGGTGCTGCCGCTGGATTCGTTCGGCAGCGCGCCATGCACTTCGATGGGCAGTGTGTCGATCTTATACGGCCAGTCGTGGCGATTGTCGGTGGCGAGTTCGTACTTGGTGGTGGAGTCCGTGGGCTTTGCCCATTCCGCGCTGGTGGTCATGGCCGTGCAGCCGTACAGCCCGTAAATCGCCGGGATCAATGCGATGGCCATCGCGCGGCGAATCGAGAGCGTGGTGGTATTTCTCATGTTGCACCCTCCTGATGTTTGCAGCGGGATTTCGATGAGAGCCAGTTATTCGGCGCCATGGCAAGAAATTGTCGATAAAAAATATCGCCATGGCGCTCCGGAGTTTTTTATTACTCAACTCATCGTCGTTCTGCGTTTCCTCGCCGCTGAGTTGACGTGTTGGAAACAGTCGCTCCTGTCTGATTTGACGGACTGTCTGGTTTGACGAAAGACCACCACAAAAATTTCCTGACATGGGCCGCGCGGGTGTGAATGTTCTGTGACAAATTGTTCCGCGACAACTGTTCTGTGACAACTGTTCTGTGACAACTGTTCTGTAACAACTGTTCTGTAACAACTGTTCTGTAACAACTGTTCTGTAACAACTGTTCTGTAACAACGCGGAATAGCGGGGTGGTGGATTTTTGTCCAAAAATGGGCCGGGCATTGCCACAACCGGGCATTGCAGCAAGAGAGCTGCGGGAAGGGCAAGGCGCGGTATCGGGCTTGAGGTGGACGTTCGCACCATTCTCCGCGGCGCGTGAGCGAGAGCGGTTTTTTTCGATCAGCGCAGCAGCGCGGCGATGGCGCAGAGCAGCGCAACGGCGAGCGCGAGGCCGCCCCAGCGCAGCAGGATGCGCGTGCGCACGCGCAGAATCTCGACGGCCTTGACCAGCTGGGCATTTTGTTCGGCCAGGGATTTGATCAGCGCGGACGAGGAGAGCGCTTCCGACTGCAGATCCGCGATGCGGGTTTCCAGGGCCTGCAGGCGCGCGTCGACCGCGCTCCCTGTTTCCGGCGCGTGTTGCCCGGTTGTGGCGGCGGGCGCTTCCGGCGCGCCGTTTTTCTTTTTGGTGACCGTGCCCCAGAGTTTTTCCGCGCCTTGCACGATGGTGGGCGCGGCGGTGATCACGTCGGTCCAGGGAATGGCTTTGAAGGCGGCAAGCAGGCTGATGGCCATGACAATGTTTCCTCTCGCGCGGCGGTGCGCCGCGGACTACGGATGGTGTGCGGCGATCCGTGCGCGTTGCCGCCCATGGTAAAAGATCGGGGCGGGATGGTCGATGCCCGATGTGGGGAAGCCGGCGCCGGCCATTGCATCCATCGGCGGCTGGCCGGCATTTTTGATTTCAGGCTGTTTTTGCCGTACTTTCTTTGCGTTCCGGCGTTCCGGCGTTCCGGCGTTCCGGCGATTTAGACGTAAGGGATTATGCGCCGCTCGGAATGCCCGGCAGGAGCGGCCGGGCGCTCCGAAATCCAATTGCCCACGGCGCCGTTGCACGCGCGGGTGCGGGTGGTCGTACGGCGAGGTCGGCGTACCGGCCGGTTTTTTATCTGGCCTTTGCTGCCTGCCTCATCGCTTCCTTGAAGCGTTCCATCGCGTCGTCGCCGACCGCGCGGAAGCGGCCGTCGGCGACGATCCGCGCGCTCATCCCACGATGCGGGCGTTGTGCAGCGTCGAATCGGCCGCCCTGGCCATGCGGACCTCGCCTTTTTGCGAACGGCAGCTTTGCGAACGGCGCCGCCGGCACTCATTCCTTGGCGCGGCTGATTTCGAACAGGAACCAGACCCGCCGTTCCGCCTCGTCGATCCAGTTTTCCAGCAGGCTGGCGGTGGCGACGTCGTTGCTTTCATCGCACAGGCCGTGAGTCTCGCGCATGCGCGCGGCCAGCTCGCGGTTGTCCTCGCGCAGTTCCGCCAGCATGTCGAACGGCGTCACGTATTCGGCGTCGTTGTCGCGGGTGCGCTGCAGGCGCGCGATCTGGCCGATGGAGCGCAGCGTCATGCCGCCGATTTTGCGCACGCGCTCGGCGATGTCATCGGTCATCGCGAACAACTGCGCGCCCTGTTCGTCGAGCAGCAGGTGGTAATCGCGAAAATGCGGGCCGGACATGTGCCAGTGGAAATTCTTGGTTTTCATGTACAGCGCGAACACATCGGCGAGCAGCACGTTGAGCGCGCCGGCCAGGTTGCGCTTCTGGTCCTGCGAAAAATCGCTGGGTGTGCTGAGCGCGGGCTGGAGACGGACTTTCGCGGTTTTGGCGGTCATGGCGTTACTCCTGTGTTGCTGAAGCCTGTTTGCGAATTTTGCACCGCGGATCGATCCCGGCCCGGGGGCTTGCGTCGAGAGGAACTCAGGCCGGCTTGCCCGGCGCGTTCCCGTCCTTGCCGTCGCGCCTGCCTGGATTCATCGCGCCAACTCCGGGAAATACCTCGATCCGCCATTGTCCACCGGCATGCGCTCAACTCGCCTTGATGAAGGCGAGCAGATCGCTGTTCAGCCGGTCCTTGTGCGTGCTCGGCAAGCCGTGCGGCGCGCCGGGATACACTTTCAGCGTGGCGCCGCTGACGATTTTCGCGGACATTTCGCCGGCGCTGCCGATCGGCACGATCTGGTCGTCGTCGCCGTGCACGACCAGGGTGGGAACATCGAATTTCTTCAGGTCGCCAGTGAAGTCCGTTTCCGAAAATTGCTTGATGCAATCGTATTCGCCTTTCAGCGAACCCAGCATCGCCTGCAACCAGAACGAATCGCGCAAACCCTGCGACACTTTCGTGCCCGAACGGTTGGCGCCGAAGAACGGGCCGCTCAGGTCCTTGAAGAATTGCGAGCGGTCCTGGGCCACGCCGGCGCGGATCGCATCGAAGGTTTCGATCGGCAGGCCATTGGGATTTTTATCCGTTTTCAGCATCTGCGGCGGCACCGCGCTGACCAGCACGGCCTTGGCGACGCGTCCGGTGCCGTGGCGGCCGATATAACGCGCGACCTCGCCGCCGCCGGTGGAGTGGCCGACCAGCACGGCGTCCTTGAGATCCAGTTCGTTCATCAGCGCCGCCAGATCGTCGGCGTAGGTATCCATGTCGTTGCCGTTCCAGGTCTGGCTCGAACGGCCGTGGCCGCGCCGGTCGTGGGCGATGGCGCGGTAGCCGTGTTCGGCGAGGAACATCATCTGGTCCTCCCAGGCGTCGGCGCTGAGCGGCCAGCCGTGACAAAACACCACCGGGCTGCCTTTGCCCCAGTCCTTGTAGAAAATCCTGGTGCCGTCTTTCGTCGTGATAGCGCTCATGCTTTCGCGATCTCCGTCGGTTGGCTTGAGAGGGCAGCGGTTGACGCGAGGAAGCTGCCGTATCGATGCGCGCGCGGTTGTGTCCCGGTGTCAGCGGCCTTTCTCGCTGAGCCGGGGTTTTTCCGCTTGCGCCATGTCCACTCCTTGAAACGAATATCGGGATCGAACCTTGTGGAACTTGCGTCGGCGTGGTTGAGATGGCGGTGAAACCGTTTGCGATGGCGGTGTCCTCGCCCGAAGGACGCTTATCGGAAGACATGGGCGGAGATTTCGGATTCGCCGCCCCGCGAATGCTTGTGCCGGGATTACCTTTCCGAGATTACCGGCTCGTGCCGGAATGACGGAAGCCGCGTGACATTTCGGAGGAAGAATAGCGTTGTGACCGCGTGGTCATTGTGCTGTTGCTAACATTTGACGGTTGCTGGCATTCGGCTGTCGCTGACATTGGACCGTCGCTGACATTGAGCTGTTGCTGGTATTGGGCAATGCGCGCGGGCAAAAACATTACTTGGGATTTTTTTAGAAAAAGATCGCCAGGTTTAAAAATAACGATCGGCAGGTTTAAGGAACCTCTGAAAAACGTAGCGAGTGCAGCCAAGGCAAGGCAAAAATGAGCGAAAAACCGCAGTTTATACGTCAATCAATGAGGATTTTGAGCTCATTTTTAACGCCGCATCGGCAAGCGCAGTAGTTTTTCAGAAGTTCCTTAAAAAATAATGATGAGCAGAGCGCGATCGTTCGCTTGCGTTGAGATCGATGGCTTGGCTTTTTCGTGGCGAGTGGCGCGCGACCGGCGTTTTAAAAACACGGCGCTCCGTCGAAATTCTCCGGTTGAAAAACAAATCCGCTCAAGCTACCGCGCGTATGCGCTGCGGGCGGCTTCATCGGCTTGCCGTTGCGACAGTCCGCGCTAGGATTAATCGCACTGTGCGGCACGGATGTCAGAAAAAATGAACCATCGAGTGATAGGGACACTGCTCGGCGCGATGGCCTGGATCGGCGCGGTTTCCCTGCAGGGCGGCGCGGCCGCCTTACCGGATTTCGCCGTGGGCCTGACCTGCGCCTTGGTTTTGTGCGCGGGTCTTTCGGGTTGGCTGGCGGCGTTGTCGGGCTGGCTGGCGGCTTGTTCGGTGTCGCTGCCGATGGGGCTTTTCTCCGATCCGATTGTGGCTCTGGCGCATTTCGCCGGATGCGGCGCGTTGATTGCCGTGGGACGTTTCGCGGGAGCGAAGGCGCGGCCCGAGCATATCGCCGCTATGCTGGCGGCCTGGGGGGTTGCCGCGTGTACGATTGCGTGCAACGCCCTGTTGCTGACATGGCTGCGGGATGACGTGCGCTCGCCGCAAGCTTTCGCGTACAACTCGCTGCACGCCGCGTTGACGGGAATGTCGGGTGTGGCCGTTGTGCTGCCCTGTTGTTGGCTGCGGCCCATCTCCAGGGCGCGCGAAAATGGCGACGAGGAAAAAACGGCGAACGCGGAAAAAAAACCGGGTGCCGGAGCGGCTCTGGCAGTGTTGCCGGGCGCCGCCGGGCTTGGCATGGCGACGCTGTTTGTGTCCGGGCTGGAAGGCGAAATGCAGCTGGCGGTTTTCGCGTTGGCCAGCTTTGCCGGCGCCATCGGCGCGGCGCTTTGCACCGGTCTCCGGGGCGTTGTCGCGCAAGGCTTGCTGCAGGCTTGCGCGCTGTTGTGGCTGGCGCATCTGCGGCCGCCGGCGCCGTCGTGGCTGGCGCTGTTCGCGGCCGCGCAGATCGTGGCGACGCTGGTTGCCTGCGCGCGCGAGCAACAGTGGCGATTGGCGGCGCGGCAACGGCGCATCGACGACGACATCGCTCAACGCCAGCGGTTCGCGCTTTATCAACTGATCGCCGATCACAGTCCCGACATCATCAGCGTGCATGCGCACAACTTCGATTTCTGCTACGCATCGCCGCAACTGCATCGCCTGCTCGGGCTGGCGTCCGACGAACAGCCCGGCCCGATTGCGGCGCTGCTGCCGCGTTTGCATCCCGCGGATCGCCCGGCGAATCTGCCGGAGAGTCTGCCCGCGCAGGGACGATATCGCTTCCGCATTCGCGGCGGCGATCATCACTGGCACTGGCTCGAAAGTATTTACGCCGCGACCGATAGCGACGCTTCGCGGCGCTATGTGGTCATCACCCGCGATATCGGCTCGCACGTGGAGCAGACCGAATCGCTGCATGCGATGGCGCTGCACGATCCGATGACGCAGCTGTATAACCGCCGCGCCGCCGCGTCCCTGGGCGAGCGTCTGTGGGAAGAGGCGCTGGCGCAGCGCATGCCGTTCGCGGTGGTGATGCTCGACATCGATCATTTCAAACGGATCAACGATACCTATGGGCACGATGTCGGCGACGATGCGATCAAGCAGGTGGCGTCGATCCTGCCCGCGCATGTGCGCCAGCGCGACATGGTTTGCCGCTGGGGCGGCGAGGAGTTTTTGATGTTGCTGCCGGAATCCGACGCGGAGGGCGCCTACCAGATCGCCGAGCGGGTGCGCGGCGAGGTGGCTTCCACCGCGCTGCTGGTGAACGGCGAACGCGTGCCGATTCGCATCAGCGCCGGCGTCACCGAGCGCATCGACGGCGACGCCTCGCTGGCGGAAGTGATCGAGCGCGCCGACCAGGGTTTGTATGCCGCGAAGGAGCAGGGCCGCAATCGCGTGGTGCCGATGCGCAAAATCGCCTGAGCGGTTTGCCCCGATTTTTTCATTACATCAACATGTCATCGCATCAGCTTTTCATTACATCGATTGTTATCACATCAGCAGCGCGTTGTTGCCCTGTTCGACGGCCAGCAGGCTCATGTCCAGCTGGCCGGCGTTGACGCCGAGCAGGCGCAGAACCGGCTGCAGCACCGCTTGCGTGACCGCCGTCAGCAGCGGATTCAAGGTTGCCACCACCGAATTCAGCACGTTGATGTCCAGATTGATTTTAATGGCCTTCAGAATGGTCACGTCGACATTGGTGACGGTGCTTGTCCCCAAGGTCGTCAGGCCGTTGCTCAGCGCCGCCGCCAGATCGGTGGTGGCCGTCACCGGCGTTGTCGGCAGCGCGTTGCCCGCCGAGAGATCCACGCTGTAGGGAATTATTTGCGGGCTGCTGGCGGCAATCGGCAAGTCGGCCCCGAAATTCGCGGTGATGGTGGCCTGGCTGCCCAGCGCCTGGATGGACAGCTGCGCCGGTTGCGCCGGATTGCTCGCGCTGCCGAGTTTCAGGCTGGCGAGCGTGGGCGTGCTGCCGAAACTGAATTGCAGTTGCGGCGATCGCAGCGTCGGGCAGGACACGATGCTGTCGAGCCAGGCGTTGCCGCCCGCGGCGCTGACGCCGATGCCGACATCGCCCTGGATGGAGGCGAGCGCTCCGATCAGGCTGCCCAAGCCGCTGGTGTTGGGCGCGAGGTTGAGAATCAGGCCCGCGCGCAGCTCCACTTGCGCGGATTGAGCCAGGGTGAACGGCACGCCATTGGCGTTGAGGCCAAAACGGCCGATGGCGACGCGCGGCGGACTGATGACATTCAATTGCAAGGTGGTGGAGAGCACCGGGCCCAGCAGCGCGTTCAACACGCCGTTGCCCACGGTGTTGAGCGACAGGGCAATTGCCAGCGCATTGCCCACGTTGGCGGCCATCGCGCCGGCCAGCAACAAAGCCATGCTGTTGACCGAACTGTCGAGCCCCTGCTCGGCGCCGAGCGACGGATCGATGCTGAGTATGTTGGAGAGAGAAACGGAAAGCGCGGCCGCCGGCGTTCCCTGTATCGCGCCGCGCAGGTTGGCGAGCGTGCTCGCGCCGCTGCCCGGATCCGCCGCGTTGGCCATGACTTGCAGCAGATTGCCCAGGTTGGTGTTCGCGTTGGCCACGTCCCGCAGGCTGGCGCCGGGCGTGACCACGCCGATGTCGATCAGCGCGTCGCGAAAGTTTTTCATGGTGATGTCGGCCGCCACCAGTCCGTTGTAACCCGCCGCCGTCAGGTTCAGCGGAATGCCCAGCATCCGGCCGAGGATCGGGTTGAGCAGCGCGGCATCCGACGTGTTCAGGCTGAGCAGGCGGGTGCCGGCCGACAGCGCGCCGATGAGGCTGCGTTGCGCGACCGCTTCGGCTTGCAGGGTCACCCGCCTGCCGACGAAACCACCGGCGAACAGCGAAGCCGGCACCGTGCGATGCAAATGCACTTGCACCGCCTGGCCGTTGGACGCTTCGGTGAAAGCGCGCGCGCCCGCGGCGGCGCCGACCGTGCCCAGCGCCACAGCCACCGTGTTAGAGGCGTCGTTCGTATCGAAGCCATTGGCCTGCAGGTTTTGCAGAGCGGCCGCCCGCGCGTTGGCCGCACTGGAAAACTGATCGCAATATTGTTGCGATGCCGCCAGGGCGGCCAGGTCGGCGCGTTGTTGCAAGCGCCTTTTTTCCAGCATCAGGCGGCCGGTATCCAGCGCGAGCGCGACGGCCAGCGCCAGCGTCGACAGCGCCATCGCGGCGAGAATGGCGATGCTGCCGCGCTGTCGCCCCGGTTTATTTGCCGCCGAACGACTCATCGATGTAGTGCTCGCGAATGGGATGCGAAAAGCTGTCCAGGTAGCGTTGCCAGGTTCGCGACTGCGCGCCGCCGGGCAGGCTCTGCCGATGGCTGCTGGCCAGTTGTCCGCAGCGTTGTATTTCCAGCAGTTCCGCCACGCTCGCGGTCGGCGCGGGTTCTTGCGTGGCGGGGGGCGGAGGCAGTGGCTTGGCCTGTGTATTCAATGCCGCGCACAGAAAAAAAACCGATGCAAAAAACTTGGAAGAAAAATAATCAGCTTGCCGCATGGGATTTGACCTCCTCGATGTCCCGGCCGGTCCTGGCATTGCGTGGGATGGGACGGAAATTGTCCGCGCGCTGCGCGAGGTTCTCTATTTCCGTGGCGTTCAAGGCATGCTGTCTTGCGATGTCCCTGGCCGCGTCGGCGCGATGTGCGATGAACAGCGTGAGCACGAGATTTCGCAGCGCCAGGGAATCCTTGTCCTCCAGTTCGACGGCGGTGTGAAATTCGCGCAGCGCCGCGTCGATCATGCCCGCCGCCAGCAGCGCGAAGCCGTAGTCGTTGCGAATTTCCGCGTCGACCGGCGCCAGTTCGCGCGCCGTCTTGAGATGCGCGATGGCCGCGTCGAGATCGTGGCGATCGGCCGCGATGATGCCGAGGCCCTGCTCGCCGTAGGGACGCAGGCAGGTATTCAATAGCGCGTCGTAACTGTGCCGGGCGCCGTCGCTGTCGTCGATGGAGCGCAACGCGCGCGCGCGCAGCAATTGCACCTGCGGCATGCGTTCATCCAGTGTATCCAGGTAAGCCAGCGCCGAATGAAATTTTCCGGCGTTCATCTGCTGGCGCACGAGATCGAGCTGCATGCCGGTGGCGCTGTCGGGAGCCGCGTTGCAGGCGGCGGCCGGATCGCGCAGGGCCGTGCCGAGCGTTGCGCAGGCAGAAGTCAGCAGCATCGTGGCAATGGTCGCGGCGCGCAGAAGAAGCAATGTTGTCGGCATGATGTTCATTTCGAGGACATGTTGGACATGGCCGCCCCGATGGCGGTGAAGCCGGGGCCGCCGAGGACGATGAGCAGGGCGGGGAACAGGAGCAGCATCATGACCAGCGACATCTTGGCGGACAATTTGGAAACTTTTTCCTGCAATCCTGTCCGGCGCTGGTTTTGCAGCAGTTGATACAGATCGGCCAGCGCCTGGTCGACGGCGCCGCCGCTTTGCGAAACCTGGCGCGTGATGACCAGGTATTCGCGAAAACCCTCGGCGGTGGTGAGTTCGGCCAGTTCCGCCAGGGTTTCCTCCTGGCTTTGCCCCGTGTTGATTTTCTGCAGGGCGCGGCGCAACTCGCGTGTCGTTTCCGGCGCCAGCTGTTGCAGTTCCTCGCACAGCACCGCGAACGTGCGCGGCAACGACAGGCCGGCGCGCCATAGCATGCGCGTCATCTGTATGACGGTCGGCGTTTCGCGCTCGATGTTCAGCTGGCGCTGCGCGGCGTGGCGGCGGATGCCGGCAAATACGAAAGCGATCAAACCGAAACAGGAGCCGAGCGCCGCCGTGGCGATGCGAGCCGGTTCCCTGTTCAGCATCCACAGCCATAAAGCGCAGGTTGCGCCGACGAAAAACGCGCCCGCGATCACGCTGGTGAATAGGGCCAGCTGGTCGCGCGGATTGACGATGCCGCAGCGCTGTAGTGTCAGGGACAACCCCGCGATGCGCCGGCTGCGGCGCCGCGCCGCGCGCCAGGTATTGCCGCGTTCGCGGTAGAGCGGCAATTCGCCGAGCCGTTGCGTGAAGGGACGCTCGCCGGCCGGGTTTGGCGTTGGCGATGCCGCGGTTTCATCGGTGTCGACAGCCTGGGATTGCCGGTAATAACCGAACAAGGCGGCCAGCCCCAGCATTGGCAACAGCGCGGCGATGTATAGCAACCAGTTCATGAATTCCACGAGTCTCACACGGAACGGACCATGCGCCACAACACCAGGACGCCGAGCGATTGCATGACGGCGGCGCCGGCCAATAACCGATGACCGAGCGCGTCGTGCCACATGTTCAATAGAAAGCGCGGATTGATCGCCAGCATGTAGGCGGCAGCCGCGACCGGCAGCGACGCCAGCACAACGGCGGTGATGCGGGTTTCGCCGGTCAGCGCGCGCAGCTCGCGTTGTCCCTGTTGCTGCACCAGCAGGATATCGACGACATTCTCCAGCACGCCGCGAATGCTGCCGCCGAATTGCTCGTTGAGCCGCAACACGGTCGCCAGCATGCGAAACTCCGGCAATCCCGTGAGGGCGGCTTCGCGCTCGAGCGAGTCGTGCAATTCGTAGCCGAGACGCACGCGGCGTTCGGCGCGTTCGAGAATATCGCGCAACGGCAGGCCGATACTGCCCAGGGAATCGCTGATGGCCAATTGCACGGACGCGCCGGCGGCGACGCGGCGAATGACCTGGTTCAAAAAGGAAGGCAATTGCGCCAGCGTCTTGCGCCGCAGGCTGGCGGCCAGGGCCTGCACCGTGAGATGCGCCGCCAGCAGCAGCGACAGGAGCGCGATCAGCGCGTAAGCGGCGGGCAGAAAAATAAAAGCGCAGGCGCCAGCGAGCAGCAGGGGTGACAGCGCCGCCGCGGTTTGTCCCGCGGTGAAATTGAGGCCGGCGCGCGCCAGGTAATCGGTCATGCCGCGCGCGATATCCGTTTTGCCTGGCTTGCGCGCGGGCCTTTCATCCGGCGCCTGCCGGATCTGCTGGAAATGGATGGCGATCAACGCCAGCGCGCCGCCGAGCGCGAGCACGCTGGCGGCCAGCAAAAACATCATGAGGCGCTCCTGCGTTCGGTATGCCAGCGCAGCTGCGCCACGTTGTCGGTGGCGTGGCACAGCGTGTCTCTCACCGGGTCGAAGCGGTAGAGATCGGTCAGCGTGACCTCGGTGTCGGTGGTGTTGAGTTCGCAGATCTGGCTGACGCTGCGGCGGCCGTCGTCGAGACGGGTGATGTGCACGATGATGTCGATGGCGCTGCCGATCATGCGCCGCAGCAAGTCTCCCGGCGCATGAAATCCGGACAGGCTGATCATCACCTCCAGCCGCGTCAGCGCATCCGTCGCCGAATTCGCGTGCACCGTGCTCATCGAACCGGTGTGCCCGGTGTTCATCGCCTGCAGCATGTCGAGCACTTCGGCGCCGCGGCTTTCGCCGACAATGATGCGGTCCGGGCGCATGCGCAGCGCATTTTTCAACAGATGGTGCGCGGTGATTTCGCCCGCGCCCTCGCTGTTCGGCGGTCGCGTTTCCAGGCGCACGACGTGGCCGTTGCGCAATTGCAGTTCGGCCGCGTCTTCGATCGTCACCACGCGCTGATGCGCGGGAATGTACTGGCTGAGAATATTGAGCAGGGTGGTTTTGCCCGAACCGGTGGCGCCGCTGATAAGAATATTGCGGCGCTGCGACACCGCTTCGCGCAATGCGGACAGCGCCTCGGCGGTGAGCGCCCGCCGCGCGATCAAATCTTCCGCGGTGAGCGGGTCGCGCTTGAACTTGCGGATCGACAGGCAGGGGCCGGCGAGCGACAGCGGCGGAATGATGGCATTGATGCGGCTGCCGTCGGGCAAACGTCCGTCGACGATGGGATTGGCCTCATCGATGCGGCGGCCGAGCGGCGCGATCATTTTGCGGATCACCCGCAGCACGTGGCGGTCGTTGATGAAGCGCAGCCCGGTTTCCTCCAGCTTGCCGCCGCGTTCGACGAACACCGAGCAGGGGCCGTTGATAAGGATGTCGTCGACGCCGCCGTCATCGAGCAACGCCTGCAGCGGGCCATACCCGGTCAGTTCATCCACCAGGTCCGCGACGAGCCGCTGCGTCTGGGAGGTATCGAGGCGCAGGCGCTGGGGCTGAAAAAAATCCTCGATGTAACGCTGCAGCAATTGCTTCAGCTGCGTTACGTCATCGCCGAATTGCGCATCGTCTTCCTCTATGCGCTGGATGACGTAATGGTGGGTGCGCGCCTTTAAATCCTGGTAGTCGTCCCTATCCTGGTGGCCATTCGTGGCGAGATCGCGGCTTCCCGAGATCAGATCGGCAATGCGCATCACATTCTCCTTAGCGGCTGAAGCCCACGGTTCGCGATCCATCGCGCGGGCCCGCGCGATCGGCGGCGGTGGGGTCGCCAAACAACATGTCGCCGAAGCTGGGGACGTATTGGCGGTATTCCCCCGCCGGCTCCGGCAGGGCCGCCGCCTGTGCGATCGGGTCCACCAGATGGGGCGTGACGATCATGACCAGCTCGCGGCTTTCGCGGCTGAAATGGGTGGAGCGAAAAAACGCGCCGATGATCGGCAGGTCGGCGAGCCCGGGAAATTTGTCGATTTGCGAAAGCGTATTGGCGCTGATCAGGCCGCTGATGATGAAGCTTTCTCCCGGCGCCATCTGTATCGATGTGTCGGCGCGGCGGGTGCGCAATCCGGGCACCTGCACGCCGGCGGTGCGCACGCCGCTGCTGAAATCCAGCTCGCTGACTTCCGGCGCCACTTTCAGCATGATGCGGCGCGCATCGATCACCGTGGGCGTCAGTTGCAGACGCACGCCGAATTCCTTGAAGGAAATTTGAATATCGCCATTGCGATTGCTGGCGGGGAAGGGGAATTCGCCGCCAGCCAGAAACGTCGCGCTTTGTCCCGACAGCGAGACCAGGCTGGGCTCGGCCAGGGTGTAAGCGAAGCCGTTGCTCTGCAATGCGCTGATGACGCTCAACACCTGGCTTTTGGCGCGGCCGATGACGATGGATTGCGCGGTGGCGGACGGCAGAAATCCACCGGACGAAAGCAGCGAGAAGGCGTCGCCCTGGTTTTGCACGCCTTGAAACGATCCCGCCGCGCCGGTGGCAAAGGTAAACGCGGGGCGGTTGACGCCGAAAAAGAGGCTGGCTTCCTTTAAATTATCGCGGCTGATTTCGACGATTTTTATATCGGTCTGTACCTGCACTCCCACCTGCTCTGTGCCGTCGAGGGTCGCGTCCGTATTGAGCAGGCCGACGCTGCGCGCATGTTCGGCCAGGGATGCGGTATCGCCGCTCAGCACGGTTTTATCGCCGATTTGCCTGCGCTGAACCGAAGCGTTGTCGTTGATTCCGGTTGGCGCGATGGCCACGGTGTATTCCCTGACGTTCCCGTCGCGTGTCCACAACATCAGGCTGGTATTGCCCGCGGCTTTCGGCGTGAGCAGCAGTTCGCGCCCCGACACGACTTGCGCGGATAGCAATTTGGGATCGCCCACCGCGGCGCGGCTTATCGGCGCCGGGGCCAGTTGGCGCAGTTGCGTGCCCAGCGTCAGTTCCAGCGCGGTTTCTTCCGCGCTCGGGCTACTGGCCGCGACTAATAACAGCAAGGCGCACAGCAACTTTTTAATAGTCATGATGCGCCGCCTCCAGCTCGGTGCCGTTGGCGGCGGTAACGCGGATTTGATCGCCCTGGTAAATTTCGATGTGATCCTGCCTGCGCCGCGATTTCGACACGCCGTTGATGTCGGTGAGCGATACCACGCTGGCGTCCGCCTGAGCGTTGATATCGGAATGGGATTTTTCGTCTCCATCGGTTCCGATCACGGCCAGACGCAAGACGCCGTTGGTTTCCGCAAGCAGCAAACGGCTCACGTCCAGGGGATTTACCTCGAGCACCGCACTGCGGCTGTTCTTGCCGTTGCCGCCGTCTTTGGCCGCCGTGGCCGGGTTCTGTTCCGCGATATCGTTGCCGTAGGCCAGCACGCGAACATTGCGCACCAGAGGTCCCGCCAGGGATTGATTGCCGGTCATGCCGGACGTATGCATCGTATAAAACACGTCGACGCGATCGCCGGGCTGCACAAAGCCGCCCACTCCCGCGATTTCGTCGACGTGAATCGCCATTGCGCGCATGCCGTGGCCTGTGTCGCGCGCCAGTTTGCCGCCCGCGTCAAACGTGTTTTCACTGATTACGCCGGCTTTCGCCACGCTTTTGCGGATCGTGCGTCCAACCAGCATCGCTCCGTCGGAAAACGTGTTTTCCACGGGAAATGAAACGGAAACGATGCTGACATCGTCGGCCTTGAGTATTTCGCCGGGCGTCAGGTTGCGCGCGGCCACCACCATGCGATGGCCTGGCAGGGCGCTGGATTCCGCTTGTTGGCGAAGGGGAGGGGCTGTATTGCGGCTCAGCCGGATACCGACGACGGCCAGCACTATCGATAATGACACCAGCCCGATCGCGACCAGCTTCAATGTTTTTGCCTGCATTATGATCCTTCCATTTCCGTATCTTTTTGTTCTCGGTATAGCTGATATGCAAACGGTATGACTCAGATGCGAAGTCTTGCGCGGCCGGCCAGGTTGACCGGCAGTTTTGGCACGCTGCCGATAATCGGCAATTGAATGACGGGCACCAGGGGATTTGCCGCGTAATTGCTGTATTGGACGACCGCCTCGCAGGTGGCGTCGGCGGAACCGCAATTCACCTGCACGTTTTGGCCGTTGTTGCCTAGCACCTGCGTTTTTATCGCCGCTGGCAGCCAGCTCAGCGTCGTGGCGACCTGCGCCTGGACGGCCGGAGCAATACGATCGCTGGTGCAGGCATTGGCGTCGATGCCGGTGCAATCGACTTTGAGTGCTGCGCGCAGGCCATCCTCGGCGGCGTAGGTGAAGCTTTGTATCAACATGAAAACCACGCCGTAGCTGACCGCCGCATAAAACAAGGCCATGAATACGCCGAACACCAGCGCGAACTCGATCGCGACGGAGCCCTGCATCGTCCGCCGCTTACGCATGTTGGACCCCACTCAGCGCAAGCCGGCAGAGGGTGCCGAGCAGCATCGCGGTACCCAGCGGCAGCGCTGGCGGTTTTTCGCCGGCTCGCCTTGTCAAGATGAGCAACACGATGGTCAGGGAGATTCCGCTTGAAAAAATGACCAGCAAATCCAGGGCTGGCCACAGAGGCGCGAGAGCCCATGACAATTTGACGTCGCCGCCGCCGGCGATATTGAAAATCCAGCCTGGGACGAGCAGCGCTGTCGCGGTTAAAAGGCTGTAAGGCACGGAGGATATTTCACCGGGCGCCAGAACCAGGCAATAAAAAACAGATAGAAAAAGAAGAATCGCAACGTCCTTGTTGCGAATTTTTCGCGTGTGCCAATCGTGGATTCCGACACGGATCAAAAGTGCGAGATTTGCCGTGATGCACATCGTTGCGAACATGAAACAAAACCTCCCTGTTTTTTGTTTATAACTAGGCGTCGCAGGCCGCGCCGCCATTGAGGCTTTCGCAGACAGAGACGAATTTTGCTTGAATGTTGGTTCCTATTCCTGTGACGGAAACGATGATCAGTGCGGCGATCAACGCGGCAATCAATCCATATTCGATGGCGCTGGCTCCGCTCTCGTCGCGAATGAGTTGAACTATTCCCGATTTCAATTTTTTAAGCATGTTTGATCCTCCGTTGAGACTGTTTGAAATTTCGTTGGATATCCCTGTCACGATTCACAGTGTAGGTGCTAATAAAAAATGCGCCTGAACATTTTTGTTTATTTTTTTATAGAGTGATTTGTGGTTATAAATGGGTTTTTCGATGAGTTTTTTTGGATGTTGTTTTTCACCGTTTTAAAATTGTATTTACATTTTTATTTTTGTGTTTTGTTGTCAGTGGAAGTTTTCTTTATTTTAATTTTTTCTCGGTTTTTTATAGGGCTTGATTCCAAATAAAAATGCGCAATATTTTCTGGGTCATCTATAGTGGTGAGGTTGCTTTGGGTTGAGCGAAGGGGGCGCTGCAACGAGTGCCGAATGATGTTTTTTTGGATTGCCAGGTCGGCGCGAAAGATGCTCCTCCTTCCCGGTTCGGCGCGGTTCGCGCGTTCGTGCCGCGTTCTCCCGATGGTTTTCTTTTCCGAGGTTTGCCGCTCACCGTACCCGTCAGGGTCCGACTATTCCGATAAGAGGATTGAGCCATGGATGAAATGGCGCGAATGGATCGCATGCTTGAGCTGGAACTCGAATTGCGCAAGGATGCCGCGCTGCTCGTAGATGAAGAAGATAAACAGTCCGTTAAATACGGGCAAATCGGAGTGCGTATCTCTGCCCATCTGGATGAGTTGATCGCGGGCTGGAACGAGTGCCTGGGGCGCCTGCAGGCCGGGGTCGATACCGAAGCGCGCCTGCGCAGGGAGGCCGAACGCAAACTGCATATTTATTCCGAGGCGCTTCGTTTTACCAGCGAGGATGTCGTTATCGCCGACCTCGACGGAAAAATGATCGACGCCAATCCCTCCTGTGAGTCCGCGCTGATTGATGAGGAGGCCGCCGGCGCGAACCCGGTCGATGAGCGCCACTGGTTCGGCGAATTGCGCGATCAGTCCCGTGGCGCGCAGCCGCCGCAGGCGCGGATCCAGGTTGGTACGATCAGCGATGAAAGGGGAGATCCGGCCTGTTACGCGGTAAATCATTGTTCCCCGAAACGCAGCCAGCGGGAGCTGGAGAAAATGGCATTTTACGATCCGGTCACGCAATTGCCGAACCGGACGCTGTTCAACGATCGCCTGACGATGGCCCTGGCCGGAGCGACGCGGCGCCATTCGATGATGGCGGTGATACATCTCGATATCGATCAGTTCAAGCAAGTGAACGATACGCTCGGCCGGCCGGCGGGAGACCGGCTGGTGGTCGAACTCGCCAGGCGCATCACCGGCAGTATTCGCGGAGCGGATACCATCGCCCGCATCGGCGGCGATGAGTTCGCGATCCTGCTGACGCAGCTGGAGGTTCCCTTCGAGGTGGTCTACATCATCGAACGCCTGATCGAAACCATCGGCGCGCCGGTGGAGCTGGGCGGCATGGCGGTGCACATCGCCGCCAACGCCGGCATCAGCTTTTTCCCCGGCGACGGGCAGGACGGGGATACTCTGCAAACTTACGCGGCGTTGGCGTTGCGCGAGGCCAAATCGCGAGGGCCGCGCCAGTACTGCCGTTTCAACACGGAAATGCTGACGCGCAGCAAGGAGCGATTCTCGCTGGGCGTGCAGCTGGAAAATGCGCTCAACGACAACGCGTTCAGCCTCAGTTACCAGCCCATCATCAACGTAAAAACCGGGCAGGTGGACAGCTTGGAGGCGCTGATCCGCTGGCAGAAGCCCGACGGCCAATGGATTCCTCCGGGAACGTTCATTCCCTACGCCGAAGCCGTGGGCCTGATTTACCGCATCGATTGCTGGGTGCTGGAGCGGGCGTGCAGCGACGCCGCCGCCTGGGCCGGCAATGGCAACACCGCCCTGGGCATCGCCGTCAATCTGTCCGCCGTGTCGGTGCAGCAGACGAACATGGCGAAAGTGGTCGAGGACATTCTGCGCCGCACTTGTTTGCCGGCCGCCAGGCTCACGCTGGAGATCACCGAGACCGCGGTGATTGCCGATCCAAAGGTCGCGCGGCGCGTCCTCGATGAAATCGTGGCGCTGGGCGTCAGCCTGTCGGTGGACGATTTCGGCACGGGACATTCGTCGCTCAGCTACCTGACCCAGTTCCCCATCAACTACATCAAGCTCGACCGCCTGTTCGTCAGCCGCATCGGCAAGGATGTGACCAGCGAAAAAGTGATTCAAAGCGTTTTGGATCTGGCGCAGCGATTGGGGTTACGCGTCATTGCCGAAGGCATCGAGGAGCCCGAACAGCAATCTTTTCTCACGGGCGCCGGCTGCGAGCTGATGCAGGGTTTCTACCTGATGAAGCCTCTGCATGGCAGCCAGCTGGGCGATTGGCTGGAGCATCGGGCCCTGCCGGCGAGTGGCCGCGGGGCCGGTGTTCCTCCTTCGCTGCTGCGAATTTTCTGACGGCCGGTTTTGCAGGCGCGTCGCGGTTGCGGATATGCGCGCGCCGCCTGCTTTTTAAACTTACGAGCCCACCATCATCAGGCCGCCGTCGACGGCGAGAGTCTGGCCGGTGATGAAGCGCGAGTCATCGCTGGCAAGGAAGGCGAGGACCGGCGCCAGATCGCGCAGCGGATCGCCAAGCTTGCCGCCGAGGGGAATCGCCTGTTGCAGCATCGCATCCATCGCCGCCAGCGAGGCTTGGTCAAGGGCGCTGCGCTGACCCTGGAAAATGGCGGTGTCGATGGCGGGCGCGACGCAATTGCAGCGAATGCCGTAGCGTCCCCACTCCTGGGCGATGCTGCGGGTCCAGGCCATGACCGCGCCGCGCGATGCGGCGTAAATGGCGTTGCCGGCAAAACCGCGCACGCCCTCCATGGAGCCCATGTTGATGATCGATCCGCCCTGGTCGCGCAGCCAGCGATAAGCGGCCTGATTGGTCCATGCCGTGCCCTTGCCGTTGAGATCGAACATGCGATCCCAATGGTCTTCGCCGACCTGATCGGCGGGTTGGCTGCCGTGAATGCCGGCCGCGTGCAGCAGCACATCGAGTCCGCCGAGCGCGGTCGCAAGCTCGTCGAACACGGCGTTGACGGCGGCCTTATCGGCGATATCGCAGCGCCGGCCCAGGACACCCGCCGGCAGGTCGGGCTCCGCGCGGTTGTATGTGCAGGCGACTTGCGCGCCTTCCTGGACGAATAAACGCACCGCCGCGTTGCCGATGCCACCGGCGCCGCCGCTGACGATGATTCGTTTTCCTTGCAATTTACCCACGCGCCTTGTCTCCGTTGTGATCGGGTTTTCGATTTCAGGGATTTGAGTGAGGAGGGCACATGGTCATGAAAATCGCGGCATGGCGCAAGTGCGCGGCGACAGTCCTGGCGCGGCAAACGATGAGTCGCCACGGGTCGTGGCGACAGGAACCATGACGAAGACCGTTGCGAAGCGGCGGATGAAGCCGCACAAAATCGCCAGGAGTTTTTTCACTAACGGTACGGTTCAGGCGCGCTGGCCGGCCGTTATTTCCTGGCGGATAAAATCCACCGCGCGGGCGGCGTGCGATTGCAGCGCCGCATTGCCGAGCTGGCCTTGCCAGTACAATTCGGAACCGTAGGCCATTCGCCAGTCGTGCAGGCGCCGCGTATAGAGTTGCAGATCGTATTCCTCGGTGAAACCCATGGCGCCGTGCACCGCGTGGGCAATGGCGGCAACGATGGGCGCGGCTTCGCCGGCGCGGGCCTTGGCGACAGCGGCGCACAGTTCCGAGGGCACGCCCGTGCCGCTGTCGAAACCGATCTGCGCGGCCATCTTGGCGGCGAACACGTGTTCGGCCATCACGCTCAGCTGCTGCTGGACCGCCTGGAATTTTCCGATCGGTTTGCCGAACTGGCTGCGGTCGTTGGCATAGGCCAGCGTCATTTCAAGGATGCGCTGCTGGGTGCCGGCCAGCAGCGCGGCGCAGGCGATCGCCGCCACTTTGCGCCAGCCCTGGACCTTGTCGTTCAAGCGTATCGCTGCGTCGGGAAGTGTCGACCAATGCAGGGTGGCGTCCAGGCTGCCATGTCCGGCTTCGCTGGTTCTGATGGCGCTCGAGCACGGCAGCAGGAAAGCGCCCGCGTCCAGTTCCGCCAGCACCCAATCGCACACGCGCCCGAACGGCACCTGCGGGCAGTCGATGCCGCCATCGGCATGGCGCCGGGCGCTGCCGGCGATACCGATCGGCCCGGCCGGCAGGTTTTGCGTTGCGCACAATCCCCGCACCAGCAGGGTGTGGGCGAACGGCAGGGGCAGGGCGTGGCGGCCGCAGGCGAACACGATGGAAAAACATTCCAGCAAAGCCAGGCCCGCTCCGCCGGCCGATTCCGGCAGCAGCGCATCGGCGAATCCCGAGGCTTGCAGTTCGGCCCACAGCGTCGCGGTGTCGCCGCCCTGTTCGATCAAGCGGATTCGCGCGGGCGTGCAGCGATCGTTGAGGAGCTGTTCCATGGCTTCGGCAAAGACATCGTTCATTTTTTCTCCTCAACGCAGTCCAAGTCCACGCGCGATCATGCCACGCAAAATTTCCCGGGTGCCGCCGCGCAGTGAAAACGAGGGCGACATTTGCGTGATGTAGGCCAGGGTTTTCAGCAGCGGCGCCGGCACCGGCTGGTCCGGAGCGGCGGCGAGCGCATCGCTGATCAGCACCGGCAGCTGTTGCTCGAATTCAGTGCCCAGATCCTTGACCAGCGCGGCTTCGACAATGGGGCTGGCGCCGGCGGCCAGCTTTTCGGTGACCGAAATAGTCATCGCGCGCAAAACGCAGAGCTGGCCGATCAGTTTGCCCAGCAGGGTGACTGCGCCTGTCTGCGCATTGGGCTGCGCGCGCAGATATTGAATCCACTCGTCGAGCAGTACCGCGCTTGAGTAAATACGTTCGGGTCCGCTGCGCTCGAAGGCGAGTTCGGCGGTGACCTGTTCCCAGCCGGCGCCCTCGGCGCCAATCAAAGCTTCATCGGTCAGTTGCACGTCGTCGAAAAACACTTCGCAGAAATGTTCGTCGCCGGTGAGATCGCGGATCGGGCGCACGGTGACGCCGGGCAGGGACAAGTCGACGATGAGCTGCGACAGCCCTTTGTGTCGGTCGCCGGCCGCGCCGGAGCTGCGCACGAGCGCGATCATGTAATGCGAGCGGTAGGCGTTGGTTGTCCAGATCTTGCGTCCGTTGAGCAGCCAGCCGCGCTCATTGCGCTCGGCGCGACTGGCGACGCTGGCGAGATCGGAACCGGAATTGGGTTCGCTCATGCCGATGCAGAAGAATGCTTCGCCGCGACAAATGCGCGGCAGATAAAACTGGCGTTGCGTTTCGCTGCCGTATTTCAGAATCAGCGGCCCGCTCTGCCGGTCGGCGATCCAGTGGGCGCAAACCGGCGCGCCCGCGTTCAGCAATTCCTCGACCACCACGAAGCGCGCGAAGGAATCCAGGCCGGCGCCGCCGTAGCGTGGCGGCAGCGTCAGTCCAACCCAGCCCTGGCGCGCGAGCTCGCGGCTGAAATCCGCGTCGAAGCCCATCCAGGAGCGCGCGCGTTGCTCGGGTGGCATGCCGGCAACGGCGGCATCGACGAAGGCGCGAACCCTGGCGCGCAGCGCCTCGGCGGCGGACGGAATGGCGGTGAGGGAAAGGGATTCGATCATGGACGGCTCGCTCGGCAAAACTTGTTATTGTCCAGCTGTTTTCCGGGAGGATTCGCTGAGTTTTGTACCATTGTGCCGTAAATCGGGTACGAACATAAGCCCGCGCGTTACTCGATATCGGGTTGTGCCCGAACGGCGGAGCGGATGGCTTGTGTCAAGGCGAAGTACTTGGGATGAGTACGAGAATCGTTCTGAGCAGCTGCGCAATTCAATGCGGAATGATCGCGCGGCCAGTGTTCCGTTGATGTTACTCGCGGTGAATTATCGAATTGCTTTTTTAAGGAACCTCTGAAAAACGTAGCGAGCGCAGCAAAGACAAGGAAAAAAACGGGCGAAAAACCGCAGTTTATACGGAATAAATGAGGATTTTGAGCCTGTTTTTAACGCCGTATTTGCAAGCGCAGTAGTTTTTCAGAGGTTCCTTACGTTTTTCGCGGGCAAAAAAAGAGCACGCCACGGGGCGTGCTCATCGGTTCCAAACCGTATCAAAGATTGGTTTTCACACCCAGCTTGATGATGCGGCGCGACAGGGCGCTCTGGTAGTCGTAATCGATTTCGCCGGTCAGCGTGGCGTTGGGAAAACGCGTTGCGAATTCCTTGATCGCAATTGCGGCCTGCGCCCGCACCAGGAAGGTACCGATGCAGAAGTGCGGGCCCGAGCCGAAGATGATGTTGCCTTCCAGCGGCCGCGTGATGTCGAATTCTTCCGGGTTCGGCCATTTGCGCGGATCGTTCCAGGCCGTGCTCATGTTGACGTTGCAGGCCTGGCCCTTGCGGATCAGCTGGCCGCCGAATTCCACGTCTTCCAGCGCGTAGCGGAAAATACCGAAGATGCCTTGCGAGCCGTGGCGCAGAATTTCGTGCACGGTGGCTTCCATCAGGTCGGGTTGCTCCAATACCAGCTTGAGCTGGTCCGGGTTGTTCAGCAGGCCCTTGATGGCGTAGGTGTACAAATCGATCGCGGTATCGGAGCCGGCGGTGATCAGCGCGGTGATCAGGCTGATGATGTCCCAGTCGTCCAGGCGGTCGCCGTTGTCCTCGGTCTTGATCAGCGTGCCGAGGAAATCGTCGCCCGGGTCGGTCATGGCGCGGCGCTCGGCCACCATGTCCTTGAGCAGGTCGAAGCCGACCTGGCAGGCCTGCTTGGCGGCTTCGCGGTCTTCGGGCGACAGGTTGATACGGGTCGATTTGGTCAGGTTGGTGGCGAGGCCGTCGTGGAACAGGTCCTCGGCCTCGATCGGCACGCCCACCATGCGCGCGATGGCGCGGCTGGGCAGATGCACGGCCAGTTTTTCGTAGACGTCGAATTCATCCGGCGTGCCGATGGCGTCGAAGGCCTCGACAATGAGATCGCGCACCTTGCCTTCGATCTGGCTCATCACCTTGCGCGAGAACGCGGGCATGGTCAGCTTGCGGATGCGCAGGTGGTTGGCGGGATCGAGCACGATCAGCGAGCGATCCATGACGCGGTCGTAATCGGTGATCGGCGCATTCGGATCGCGCGGGGGGGTGAATTCCCATTGTTGGAAGTTCGGCGTGAATTTCGGGTTTTTGAGCAGGTCGGAGCACAGGTCGTGGGTGTTGACGAACCACATGTGCAGATCGCGGTGAAACGCGATGGGATAGTCGCGCGCCAGTTTGCGCCAGACGGGCCAGGGATCGCGAATGAACGCGGGATCGAAGGGATCGTAAATCGTGCTGTCGATCTCGATGCGCTCGCCGGTCGCGGGTTGGGTTGGAGTTGGCGCTGTTACGTAATCCATGATGTTCACCTTGTGTTATTCAGTCTGTGTTATCGGGGTGCGGTCGTACCGTTTCGCAGATCGCCACTCCATGCCGCCGGCGCGTCGGGTATCGAGGCCGGCAAGGTTTCGCCGCGCGCGTTGGCCACGCCGCTCAGCAATTCGTGAAGCGCGTTCAGCCAGATTTGCCGATCCTCGCGTTGATATTCGCGCACGGCGGCCCGGGTCAACGGTAATTCACCGGCCGGGCGTTCGGCCAATACCCGCTGTATTTCTTGCGCATGGGAACTGCCGCGCGCGCGGCAGCCCTCGATGTTCACCGCGCCCACCGCCGCGCCGACGGTCACCATGCTGATGGAGCGATACAGCCGCACGCCTTCCTCGACGCCGAACCCGTGGGCATGCATCGCCGCAAGAAAACTTTCGAGCACATCGGCTTCCACCCGCGGGCCCAGGCCGCCGCGCATCAACTCGACGATCAACTGCGGTTCGCAGGTCAGCGTGTCGAGCAGATCCACCGCGTACTGCACCGCCAGCTCGGCCCAGTGCTGGCCGAAATCGCGCGGCGGCGTGCGCGTCAAGGCCTGGTTCAAGGCCGCCAGCTGCACCAGTTCTTCGCGGTTCTTCACATACTGGTACAGGGTCGAAATGCCGACTCCGAGCCGGTCCGCGACCGCGGTCATGGTGAGCTGATCCAGGCCCAGCGCCAGCGCCGCGTCGACGATGGCCTGCATGTTGACCCGCGCCGGACGCCCGACCGGCCGGCGAAGCGAATGGCTGGCGGTCACGGGCTTGGGCATGGGAGCGCGTCTTTTCCGAAACGGTTTCGGAAAAGAGTCGCAAATTTGGCCGCCAAACGCAAGCATTAATAAACATGAGTTACCTAAGATACCCGTGACTATCGTGGTGTTAGATGCGATGACGGGCGTATTTCGTAGGGAAAACCACGGGCGTTGTATTACGCGCGTTGTATTAGGATCATTGTATTAGGATCGTTGCATTAGAATCATCGTATCAGGATTCATTCGTTCCGGCGGCCACAGAGGCCTGCGGATTGGGCAGATCAGGGGATTTCGAATGCGGCTTGCACAAAAAATCATTCTTATGACCGGCGCCGCCGGCGGCATCGGTCTGGCGGCGGCGGAGCGCTTCGTCGCGGAGGGCGCCCGCGTGGTGTTGGTGGATCGCGACGAGGAGACACTGGCGCGGGCCTGCGCCGGATTGGGCTCCGCCGCCAGTTACGCGGTGGCCGATGTCACCCGGCCCGAGGCCGTGGAGCGGGCGGTACGGGACACGCTGGCGCGCCACGGCGGCATCGATGTATTCGTCGCCAACGCCGGCATCGAAGGCGCGGTCGCGCCGTTGGAGGATTACCCGCTCGACGCCTTCGAGCAGGTCATGAGCGTCAATGTGCGCGGAGTTTTTCTCGGCCTGAAATACGTCATTCCCGTCATGCGCGCGCGCGGCGGCAGCATCATCATCACCTCGTCGGGCGCCGGCACCAGCGGCATTCCGAAACTGTCCGCCTACGTCGCGAGCAAGCACGCGGTCATCGGCTTGATGCGCACCGCGGCGCTGGAAAATGCGCGTTACGGAATACGCGTCAACACGGTCAATCCAGGGCCGGTGGAAACGCGCATGATGCGCTCGATCGAGGATGGCAACGCGCCCGGCGACGGCGAGGTCGTCAAGCGCAAAATGACCGCGGCGGTGCCCTTGCGCCGTTACGCTCAGCCCGAGGAGATTGCCGCTGTGATGGCGTTTTTGGCCAGCGACGACAGTTCCTATTGCACGGGCAGCGTCTACCCGGTGGACGGCGGTGGCGGCGCCTGACGAGACAATGTTTGCGCCATGCATGGATCGAGCGGCAGCGCAATATCTGTTCGTACCTTTTTCCATGGTGGAAAATCTGCCACCATGCTGCGCCGCCGGCGCATCGGCGGCCTATATAAAAACGGCCCTCGAGGAGACAGTTGCATGCAGTTCGAGCACTCGCCGAAAACCCTGGAATACAGCGACCGCGTCGCGGCATTCATGGACGAGTTCGTCTATCCCAATGAGCACGAATATCACCGCCAGCTGACCCAGTCCGGCGCGCGCTGGGCATCGCCGCCGCTGATGACAGAATTGAAGGCCCGCGCCAAAGCCGCGGGCCTGTGGAATCTCTGGTGCCACGATTCGCGTTATGGCGCCGGTCTCAACAATGCCGAATACGCGCCCCTGGCCGAAATCATGGGGCGCGTGTTCTGGGCTTCGGAAATTTTCAATTGCAGCGCGCCGGATACCGGCAATATGGAAGTGTTCATCAAATACGCGACGGACGCGCAGAAAGAACAGTGGCTCAAACCCTTGCTCGCGGGTGAAATCCGTTCCTCTTTCGCGATGACCGAGCCGGGCGTGGCCTCGTCCGACGCCACCAATGTGGAAACCGTGATTCGCCGCGACCGCGACGAATACGTCATCAATGGCCGCAAGTGGTTTATCACCGGCGCCATGCATGCGAACTGCAAGATCATGATCGTGATGGGCAAGACCGATCCAGATAATCCGGACCGGCACCTGCAGCAATCGCAGATCCTGGTTCCGCTCGATACGCCGGGCGTGACCGTCGAACGCCCGCTCAGCACGCTGGGCTATTTCGAAGAGCCGTTCGGCCATGCCGAAATCGTGTTCGACAACGTGCGCGTGCCCGCCGCCAATATGCTGCTGGGCGAGGGGCGCGGTTTTGAAATCGCGCAGGGCCGTCTGGGGCCGGGCCGCATTCACCACTGCATGCGCCTGATCGGCGCCGCGCAGCGCGCCTTGGAACTGGCGTGCAAGCGCGCGCAATCGCGCGTGGCGTTCGGCAAAAAACTGAGCGAGCAGGGCTCGGTGCGCGAGGATATCGCGCGCTCGGCCGGTGAAATCGAACAGGCGCGCCTGCTGACTTTGCGCGCCGCCTGGAAAATGGATCAGATGGGCGCGAAAGCCGCGATGGACCTGATCGCGATGGCGAAAATCCTGGTGCCGACGATGGCGCAGACGGTCATCGACCGCGCGATCCAGATACACGGCGCTGGCGGCCTCACCGCCGATTTCAGCCTGGCCGAATCGCTCAATTACGCGCGCTGGTGCCGCCTCGCCGACGGCCCCGACCAGGTGCACCTGATGTCGCTCGGCAAGCAGGTCATCAAGCAATACGCGGGCTCCTGAGGCCCGCGCGCAGCGATAAAAGTGGTTCGCGCACAGCGATAAAAATGGTTTGAGGAAAAACTATGTCTGACAGTCCCGCCGCCGTGGATGCGCTCGATATCGGGCGTTTGCAGTCCTACCTGGCCGGCCAGATTCCCGGATTCGAAGCCATCGACGAGTGCAGCAAGTTCGCCGGCGGCCAATCCAATCCGACCTTCCTGCTGCGCAGCGGCGGCAACCGCTATGTGTTGCGCCGCAAGCCGCCCGGACAATTGTTGAAATCGGCGCACGCGGTGGATCGCGAGCACCGCGTCATGCAGGCGCTGGCGAATACCGCGGTGCCCGTGCCGAAAATGTTCGCGCTGTGCGAGGACGAAAGCGTCATCGGTTCGATGTTCTACGTCATGGAGTTCGTCGAGGGACGCATTCTGTGGAACGGCGCCTTGCCGGATTGCAACAACAGCGAGCGTGCGGCCATGTACGAGGAAATGGTGCGCGTGCTGGCGGCGTTGCATACCGTCGATCTCGATAAGGCCGGCCTGCGCGATTTCGGTCGCCCCGGCAATTATTTCGAGCGCCAGCTGAGCCGCTGGCGCGATCAATATCGCATCACGGCCACCGAGGCCAACCCGGCGATGGACCGCCTGATCGACTGGCTCGAAAAAAACATGCCGGCGGATGACGGCCGCGTTGCGCTCAACCACGGCGACTACCGTATCGACAATGTGATTTTTCATCCCGGCGAGGCGCGCATCCTGGCCGTGCTCGATTGGGAATTGTCGACCCTGGGACATCCCTGGGCGGACCTGGCCTATCAGTGCATGCAGTTGCGTATCGCGCCGGACGCGGCGATTCCCGGCCTGGGCGGCATCGATCGCAAGGCGCTGGGTATTCCGAGCGAGGAGGAGTACGTTGCGCGCTACTGCGAGCTGACCGGCATCGATGCAATTCCGAACTGGAATTTTTATGTCGTGTTCAGTTTTTTCCGCCTGGCGGCGATTCTGCAAGGCGTGCTCAAGCGCGCATTGGACGGCAACGCCTCCAGCAAAAAAGCGTTGGGGCATGGCGCCTTGTCGAAGCCCTTGTCGGAAATGGCGGTGCAGCTGATTTCCTGAATTTTGAAAGGCGGCCGTGGTAACGGCCCGGGAGTGAAACGATGGCGCTCGATAATGAAAATAACCCGGCGCGAATCCTGAGCGATCGCTGTGGCATGGCGGGACGGATTGCGCTGGTCACCGGCGCTTCCAGCGGTTTCGGCGCGCACTTCGCCAAAGTGCTGGCCGGAGCGGGAGCAAAAGTGGTGGTCGGCGCGCGCCGCATCGAACGCCTCGATGCGCTGGTCGCGGAGATCGAAGCGAACGGTGGCGAGGCCGCCGCTGTCGCTCTGGACGTCACCCGGGAAGAAGCGGTGGCGGCGGCGTTCGATTTTGCGCAGCAGCGGTTCGGCACGGTCGATGTGCTGGTCAACAATGCCGGCGTGGCCACGTCGCGGCGTTTTATAAAAACCAGCGAGGCCGATTGGGATTTTATCGTCGACACCAATCTGAAAGCGGTGTGGCGAGTTGCGCGCGAATGCGCGCGGCGGCTGGTTGCCGCGAACCAGCCCGGCAGCATCGTGAATATCGCCTCGATCATCGGCCTGCATCCCTCGCACGGCGAATCGGTGTACGGCGCGGCGAAGGCGGGCGTGGTGCATCTCACCAAAACCATGGCGATGGAATTGATGGAACAGCACATTCGCGTCAATGCGTTGTGTCCGGGTTATTTCGAAACGGAGATGAACGCCGATTTCTTCGCCACGGAAAAAGGCCGGGAGTTCATTCAGAAACTGCCGCCCCGGCGTCTGGGCGAGTTGGACGAGCTGAGCGCGCCGCTGCTCCTGCTGGCCAGCGACGCGGGCTCGTTCATCAATGGCGTTGCCTTGCCCGTGGATGGCGGTCATCTCACCTTGTCGCTGTGATTCCGTTTTAGTGACTGCGAGTCGCGAAGGAACCCTGGTGCGGTGTCGTTCTGGCATTGCATCCAGAGTCGTGTAACGCCGAACGGCCTTTTTATCTTTTCGCATTGGTCGATGAGGGAGTGCGTTTTTCCGCACCGCTCCATAGCGGAGGCGGGGGATTTATTTTTTCTCCTCGCGATATCTTTCGTCAGGAGATAAAAATCTTGCGCCAAGCGATAAAAGCATCGGGAGATAAAACGTTGCGACGCGCCGCTTGGGGCTCGTGGGGTAATGCCGTTTTTGGGGAGATTCACGAGGAGGCCACCCGGCTGCGGTGTTGAAACCGCTGACCGCCGGGTGGCATCTGGAGAGGAATTACTGTCTGCGTTGACGGGCGAGTCCGCCCAGGCCGATCAGGCCGGTGCCGAACATCCACACCGCGGCGGGAAGGGGGACGGCGGTGACGGCGTAAGAGTCGACCGAGATACCGCTGATGCCCGTGCCCTTGAAATAGTAGCGCAGAGCAACATCGGGCGAATCGAACGGCAACGGGTTTTCCGGGGTGGGCAACAGGTCCGATGCCCAGGTGAACGGCGTATCGCTGGCCACGCCGCTGATGGTGAACTGATAGAGCGGGTTGTAGAAGGCGATGACCGAGGAATAGTTTTCCAATCCGACGGATTGCACGTTCTGGCTGATCGTGATGTTGTAGATGGATACGCTGTGGCTCTCGCCGCCGCTCGTCAGCGTGATCGAGCCCAGGTTGAGCGCGCCCGTATAGTCTCCCGCCATCAGCGTGGTGGAGTCCCTCGCGGTGAAAACCGTTTCGGAGTCGTAAGTCAGGGTTGCGGTGAAAGGCTGCGCGCCGTTGAACAGCGTGCCGCTCAGATCGATGCTCACCTGCGCCGCCGACGCCGCCGGAGCGAACACGCCTGCCAGTCCGCTCAACGTTGCGCAGATCGCCAGTATTCTCTTGGTTTTTTGCAGAAACGTTTTCATGTTGAATCCTTCAGGCAAAGAGAAAGATACGTGGCGCCCGCCAGCTGCGATCCACTAGGTTGCGGTCCTCCAAAGCAAGCACTGTGCCTTTTTGTGTAACTTGTTGAAAAATAAAATTAAGAAAGATTTGTTGCAGGGGGGCGGGCAGTGCGTGTGTTAAAAATCCTGACAGGGCCGTTAGCGGGTTTGGGTGAGGCGCGCGCCTTTTCGAAAGAACGGCGGAGGAAAGCTGTTTCAGTCCGGTGTCGGAAAGCCTCCTTGCAGGACAAATACCCTGGAAGTGTACGGTCGCGGCCGCCCCTGGAGGTGGTTCAGGCCCGGGGTGTTCTGTCAAAAAAGCTGACACCGCCAGCTTTTAAAAGCCACTGGTTTTAAAAACCATGGCGAGGCGCCGGGAGCTTGACGCCTTTGCCGACATGGCGGTCGGCGCATAGGTTTGGCGACGGCGATGGGTTTATAGTATCGGCTCGGTCGTCAGCCTTGTCCGCGGGGCGGCTTCGAAGCCGGGATTTGCCCCGTCCGGCGCTTTCTGCTGATGGGAGCGCCGATGCTGGCGACGGCCTTGATCGGCGATAGGCGCATCCCCCTGTCCCGGCCTGCCAGACGCATCGGGAGCGTGCGGAGCGCAGTGCGTGGAGGCGGGCGATGCCGGGAGTTTGCCCATGCGCAAATTATCGACCGAGAGCAAAATCGTTGCCGGTTTCGCCCTCGTGCTGCTGGTCCTGGTTTTGATCGGCGGCTTCGCCTACCACGTCACCCTGCGCCAGATTCAATCCTCGGGCTGGGTCGCGCACAGCTATCGCACGCTGGCGACCATCAACGACATCAATTCCCTGCTCAGCAAGGCCGAGGCGGATAACCGTTCGTTCGTGATCAGCGGCGACGAGGCGTACCTGCATTCGCGCGACGTGGCCACCGCCGCGCTGCCGAAGCTGGTGCGGCAGCTGGAGCAGCTGGTCGTGGATTCTCCCGAGCAAAGCGCTTACGCGGCCGATCTGGACGCGCTGGTGCGGCGACGCATGCAGCAGCTCGACGCCGTGGTGGCGGTGCGCGGCAGCGATGCCGAAACCATGCGCACCGCGCTCTACGACAGCAGCGTCGCGATGGAAGGGGTGCGCGAGCAGCTGGATCGCATGACGCAGACGGAGCAGCACGTGCTGGCGGCGCGCGCCCGCGGCGAAAAAGAAGGCGCCATGATCAGCCAGCTGGCGCTGCTGGCGACCCTGGTCGCGGTGCTCGTGTCTTTCGGCGCGATCACCTGGCGCATCCTGCGCGAGATGAGACGGCGCCGGCAGATGCAGGATGCGTTGGCATTCAGCGAGCGCCGCCTGAACGCCATTCTCGAAAATATTTCCGCGGCGGTTTATTTGAAGGATCTGGACGGCCGCTTCCTGCTGGTCAACCGCGAATACGAGCAACGCTGGAACGTGAAGCGCGACGACGTGATCGGCAAGACCGTCGATGATTTTTTCTCCCGGGAGATCTCGGAGAAAGTGCGGGAATCCGATCGGCGCGTGGTCGAGCAGCGCACCGGCCTGGACTTCGAGTTCGCCTCCGAGTTCAACGGCAGGTACTACGCCTTTCATGTCCTGAAGTTCCTGCTGAGCGACGAGCACGGCAACCCGGCCGCGGTGGGCAGCATTTCCTACGACATTACCGCGCGCAAAAGGGTGGAGGAGGCGGTGCAGCAGAGCGAATCGCGCCTCAACCAGATACTGAATGTGCTGCCGGTCGGCGTCTCCAATGTGGATGCGACCGGCAGGCTGGTTTACGCCAACCCGGAGGCGCAGCGCATCTGGGGCGAAATACGGCCGGTGACGCTCGAACGCTACGGTGAATACCGGGTCTGGTGGCTGGACGGCCGCCCGGTCGATCCGGAGCAATCGGCGCTGACGCGCGCGGTGCGGCATGGCGAAAGCACGGTCAACGAAGAGCTGGCGATCGACGCCTTCGACAACCAGCGGCGCATCATCCTCAATTCGGCAGTGCCGCTGCGCGACGGCGAGGGCCGCATCATCGGCGCGGTGGCGGTGAACCAGGACATCACCCTGCGCAAGCAGGCGCAACAGCGCCTGGTGCGCACGGCGCGTTTCGAGCAGACGCATCGCGAAGTGCTGTCGCTGTTCAACCGCTCCTTCGACCGCCGCGATATTTTGCAGGGCGTGCTGGAACAGCTGGCCCATCACCATGGCATTCCCGCGTCGGCCTTTTACATTTACGACGAGTGGGCCGGCGGCCTGCAGTGCGAGGCGACCTGGGGCGCGTCTTCCGGCTTGCAGGCCACGGTGCGCCTCGGCGAGGGCCTGGTGGGGCAGGCGGCGCTGACCAACCAGTGGCTGAGCCTGGAAGGACTCGACAGCCCGGAATGCGGCCTGAAAATCGAAGCCGGGCTGGCCGCTTTCAACCCGGCCGCCATCGTCGCCTGCCCGATCAGCCTGCAGGAGCGCAAGCTCGGCGTGCTGGTGCTGGCCTTGAGCCGGACGCTGCGCGAGGACGAGCGCGGCTTCATCGAGCGTCTCGCGGAGCATCTGGCGGTGGCGTTGCAGGGCCTGAAGCAGTACAGCGATATCAAGCTGATGGCCGAGCAGCTGCGCCAGCACGGCGAGGAAATCGCGCGCAAGAATGCCCAGCTCGAAGAGGCCAGCCGGATGAAATCCGAATTCCTCGCCAACATGTCGCACGAACTGCGCACGCCCTTGAACGCGATCATCGGTTTTTCCGAGGCGCTCAAGGACGGCCTGCTCGGCGCGTTGCCGGACCAGCAGCACGGCGCAACGCAGGATATTTTCGACAGCGGCCAGCATCTGCTGTCGCTGATCAACGACATTCTCGACCTGTCCAAGGTCGAGGCCGGCAAGATGGTGCTGGAGCCGGAGCTGGTGGACCTGCGCGCGCTGGTGGCCAATTCGATCACCATCGTCAAGGAAAAGGCGCTCGACCAGGGCCTCAAGCTGAATGTCGAGGTCGATGCGCAGGTGGGCGGCGCCTGGCTGGATGCGCGCAAGGTCAAGCAGATTCTCTACAACCTGCTGTCCAACGCGGTCAAGTTCACGCCCTCGGGCGGGCAGCTCAATCTGTCGGTCCGCCTCGGCTCGCCGCCGCCGGGTTTACCGCTGGCGCCGTCCGCCAGATACGTGGAGCTGGCGGTGGCCGACACCGGCATCGGCATTCCGCGCGATCAGCTCGACCGCCTGTTCGAACCGTTTTCGCAACTGGAAAGTTCGCTGTCGCGGCGCTTCCAGGGCACCGGGCTCGGCTTGGCGATGGTGAAAAAACTGGCCGAACTGCACGGCGGTTCGGTGACGGTGAAAAGCGATGCCGGAGCCGGCGCGCGGTTCGCGGTGTGGCTGCCCTATCGCGGCGAGAAGGACGGCATGGCGGCCGCGGATCGCCGCGTAAAGGCGCGCGGACCCGCCGCGCGCGGCAGCGGCAGGGAGCTGGAAGTGCTGGTGGTGGAGGACGAGGACCGCGCCGCCGATCTGATCCGCCTGCAGCTGGAATCGGAGGGCATGCGCGTGCGGCGCGCGCTGACCGCGGATGCGGCGCTGGAAATGGCGCAGCGCGATCCACCCGATCTCATCACTCTCGACATCCTGTTGCCGGGCATGGACGGCTGGCAGTTCCTTGAACGCCTGAAGGCGCACGAGGCCCTGGCCGAGATTCCCGTGGTGATGATTTCCATCGTCGCCGACAGCGATCGCGGCCTGGCCCTGGGCGCGGCGCAGGTGCTGCAAAAGCCGCTGCGCCAGAGCGATCTCAGCAATGCCCTGTCCGCCTGTGGCCTGACCTCGGGCCGCGTTGGCCGGGTGCTGGTGATCGACGACGATCCGCGCGCGGTGGACCTGATCGCCCTGCTGCTGGGCAGCGCCGGCCACAGCGTGCTGCGCGCGTACGGCGGCGCCGAGGGCATTCAGATCGCGCGCGAGCAGCGGCCGGACATGATCGTGCTGGACGTGATGATGCCCGAGGTCAGCGGCTTCGAGGTGGTGGAGGCGCTCAAGCAGTTTCCCGAGACCGCGCAGACGCCGATCCTGATCATGACGGCCAAGCGCCTGTCCGCGCAGGAGCGCGGCGAACTCAACGGGCGCATCGTCAAGATCGTGGAAAAGGCGGAACTGGACCGACTCGGTTTTCTCAACGAGGTACGCCGCGCGCTGGTGGCGCGCCGCGCCCGGCACTGAGGCATGGTTTTGTGGGGCGGCGCGCGGGCCGGGGCGAATCCCGACTGAACATTTGCGGAGGAACGACTCGTGGCGAAAGTCCTGGTGGTGGAGGACAACCCGGTCAACATGCGGCTGGCGGTATTGTTGTTGCAGCAGGGCGGCCACGATGTCCTGCAGGCGGGCGACGCCGACGAGGGCATCGCCCTGGCCCACGGGCAGCATCCCGATCTGATCCTGATGGATATGCAGCTGCCCGGCATGGACGGCCTGGAGGCGACCCGCCGCCTGAAGGCCGATCCCGATACGCAGGGCATCAAGATCATCGCGCTGACCGCCTTCGCGATGAAAGGCGACGAGGAAAGAATCCGCGCCGCCGGCTGCGACGAATACGTCACCAAACCGTTTCGCCATGTCGAGCTGCTTTCGGCGGTGCAGGCGTTGCTGCCGCATTGAATGCGTCCATGTGATTCATGTGATTCATGAGTTTCTTGGTACCGGCTTTCGATGGCGTACATCGGTCATCCGCGTGCGCCGGGCTGGTGGTTGTGAGACGTAATCCCAGCGCGCGCACTTCGATTTTGTAGACACGCTTTTCATGGCGGGCGTGTCTCCCATTGCCAATGTTCTTGCCGTTTTCGGGAATCTCTGAAAAACGATTGGGCTTGCTGAAGCGGCGTTAAAAACGAGCTCAAAATCTTCATGGATTGACGTATAAACTGCGGTTTTTCGCTCATTTTTGCCTTGCCTTGCCTCGGCTGCGCTCGCTACGTTTTTCAGAGCTTCCCTAGACTTCGTCCTGTCGATTTTTGAATCGTCCTTCCGGTTTCAAATTTTTGTCGTTGCCATGCGGAGCGTTTGCTTTCCCGGGGTTTTCGCCGGTATCTCCACGCAGTTTTGTTTTCGCGCGGCAAGTTTTTCATGCCGTGCGCAGCGCGCGGGATTTGCCGCCAAACGCCAAATGAGGCTAGCGGCGCCGCCGCGCCGGATGGCGTAATCCCTCTCCCGAATTGTACGGGCCACGAATCACCTGGCCCGGAATCACATTGGATCCACGGAGGGAGGCGATGCGAAAACACAGCCTGGCAGTGATTCCGCCGCGCGCGGCGAACAGATATTCCGCGCGGCGCTTGCAGGGCGGCGCGCTCCATGGGCTCGCGCTGCTGTGCGCCATGCACGGCTGCGCGGCGCGGGCGGATACGTTCTACGCGGTGGGCGACATCGCCGACTGCGCGCAGGGCGTCGAAAATTCCGGCGCCGCGCAAACGTCGCGCTGGGTGCCGCCCGAGGCCGACGTGTTATTGCTCGGCGATGTCGCGTATCGCAACGGCGGCGCCGATCCCTTCATCGAATGCTATCGGCCGACCTGGGGCGCGCACGACGCCCATGTCTGGCCCGCGCCCGGCAATCACGAGTACAGGGAGGCGGGCGCCGACGGTTATTTCCGCTATTTTTCCGCGAAAACGCGTCCGCCCGGCTATTACGCCTTCGAGCGCGGGCACTGGCTGCTGCTGTCGCTGAACAGCAATCTCGCGGGCGCGGAATTCGAGACGCAGGTGGAATGGCTGGCGTCGCTGCTGCACGAGGAGCGCGGCGCCCACCGCTGCATTCTCGCCTACTGGCATCATCCGCTGTTCAGTTCCGGAGGCGGCGAGGGCAGCGGCGAACACATGCGCCGCATCTGGGCGTTGTTGCATTCGGCCCACGCCGATCTGGTGTTGAACGGCCACGAACACGACTACGAGGCCTTTGCGCCACTGGATGAAAACGGCCGGCCCGACAGCGGCGGCCCGCAGCAATTCATCGTCGGCACCGGCGGCGCCCACCTCGGCGATTTCAGCGCCGTGAAAGTGGGCAGCCTGAAACGTATCGCGGGAAAATTCGCCGTGCTGAAACTCGATCTCGACGACGCCGGCTATCGCTGGTCGCTGTTGAGCGACGGCGCGGTGCTGGACGAGGGCAGCCGCCAGTGCGTGGTGAAAAAAAGCGAAGTCGGCATGGCCGATGGATCGCTTTCGCCAATGCCGCATCAGCAGGCGCAGTAATTTTTCAGAGGTTCCCTAACAAAAGGATCATGGCGCTGGACCTGGAGGGCGAGGCGGATAGTTTTTCCAGGACCGGACCGGCGATGGAGCAAGGACCTCGATACCCTTTGGACGCTTGACCGGAGCGGCAGAACAAATCCTGCTTGCAATCCTGGAAAAACTATCCGCCTCGACTGCGCGCCTCTCGCCCATTTGCTGGAGGTTCCCCAATTTAGTTATAGGTTCCCCGTTCAGTTATCGATGCCATGTGTCCCGCGCCGCCGGCCCGTCCGTGGCCGGCGCTTCTCCCGTTTAAAGTTCCCTTAATACCCCGGCCGTTACTCTCGCGGCCTTTCGCAAGGTGGCGGGCGAGCCGGTTGGCGCCGCCGCGCAGGGATGCGCGTTTTTTCTTGCGGGCGGCGCGCCGATCGTTCCAAGCCTTTCGCCCGCTTTCGAGATCGCGGAAAAATTCGGCCGGCCGACGCGCCCGGCGCAGATGGAGTTCTTATGGAAAAAATCCTGGTGACCGGGGCCACCGGCTTTCTCGGCGGCGCCGTGGTGGCGAATTTGATCCGTGCGGGAAAGGCGCCGGCGTTGCTGTTGCTGGTGCGGGCGGAAACACAGACAGCCGGCCTGCGGCGCGTGCTGGAACAGCTGCTGCGCCTGGAGGTGCCGGTGGAGCAGACCGGCATGCTCGGCAAACGCCAGATACTGATCGGCGATCTCAGCGACGTGGCGGCGTTCAGCGACGATCCGCGCCTCGATGAAGTGACGCACGTGATCAATTGCGCGGCCATTGCATCGTTCAGCAAGCATCCGTCGATCTGGCCGGTCAATGTCGACGGCACCTTCGCTTTCGCCCAGCGCATGGCGCGCGTGCGCGGCCTGCGGCGTTTTCTGCATGTCGGCACGGCGATGGCCTGCGGCACGCGCATCGATTCGCCGGTGCGCGAATCCTGGGACGAGGCGGCCAACGACGCGCATTTGGTGCCCTACACGGCGTCGAAGGCGCGCATCGAACAAAAGATTCGCGGCGAGTTGCCGGAACTGCCGTTCGTGGTGGCGCGGCCGTCGATTGTGGTGGGACACCGCGAACTCGGCTGCAAGCCGTCGGGCAGCATTTTCTGGGTGTTTCGCATGGGCCATATGCTGGAGCGCTTCACCTGCGAGCTCGATGAAAAAATCGATGTGATCCCGGTCGACTACTGCGCCGAGGCGCTGGTGGCGCTGGCGCTCAAGGAACGTCTCGCCCACGACCTTTACCATGTTTCCGCCGGCGCGCAGGCGAGCTGCAGTTTTGGCGAAATCGACGCGGCGGTGGCGCAGGGGCTCGGCGCCCAGCCGGTCGCGGGGCGTTATCGCAAGGTGACCAACGACGGGCTGGCGCAGCTGGCCGAAGCGTTCCAGCAGCGCATCGGGCCCTGCAACAAACGCCTGGTGCTGCGCGCGCTGCGCCTGTACGCCGGATTCGCCGAGCTGAACTACGTGTTCGACAATTCGCGCCTGCAGGCCGAGGGCATTCCGTTGCCGCCGCCGTTTTCCGGCTACGCCGGGCTGTGCGCGCAAACCTCGAAACACACGCCGGTGCAGGAGCAGATGCACTGGGATTTCAAGTGATCCGGCGCGCGTTGAGCGGGCGCCTGCCGTTCAGTATGCTGTCGCGGCGACCAATTAATTGGGTTGGAGAAAAGCTGATGCGCCTGTTGCTGGCCGAAGATGATCCGATGATCGGGGAAAATCTCGAAGAAGGTCTGCGCGCGGAAAATTACGCGGTCGACTGGGTGCGCGACGGGCGCGGCGCCGAGCTGGCCCTGGCGCAGCAGGTGTACGACGTCATCCTGCTGGATCTGGGCCTGCCGCAAAAACAGGGATTTACGCTGTTGCAGGAATATCGCCAGCGCGGCGGCGATGTGCCGGTGCTGGTGATCACCGCGCGCGACGCGCCCAGCGACCGCGTGCGCGGGCTCGATGCCGGCGCCGACGATTATCTGGTCAAGCCCTTCGATTTCGAAGAGCTGTTCGCGCGCGTGCGCGCGCTGCTGCGCCGCCGTGTCGGCCGCGCCAATCCGGAAATCGTGTTTCGCGAACTGACACTGAACCCGGCCACGCATATCGCCTGCTTTCGCGGCCAGCCGCTGAGCCTGTCGGCGCGCGAATTCGCCTTGCTCTACGCCTTGCTCGATCCGCCCGGCTGCGTCATGTCGCGCGCGCAGCTGATGGAAAAATTGTACGGCTGGGGCGAGGAGGTCGAGAGCAACACCATCGATGTCTACGTGCATCAGCTGCGCAAGAAACTCGGCAGCGATTTCATCAAAACCGTGCGCGGCGTTGGTTTCAAGCTGGCGCAGCCCGCATGAGGACGATTCGTCGGCAGCTGCTGATCGGTTTGCTGGCGGGCACGCTGATATCCCTCGCCGTTGCCGGCGTCGCCATGTACATGACCGCGAGCGAGGAGGCCAGCGAGCTGTTCGATTACCAGCTTCAGCAAATCGCGGCCTCGGTGCCGGAGGACATGCCCCGCGCGCGCGTGCAGATCGGCGATCGCGATCCGGACGAAGATGTCATCGTGCAGGTGTGGGACGCGCGGCGCAACCTGATCTACGTATCGCGCCCCGACCTGCGGCTGCCGTTGCGGAGCGAACTGGGTTTCGACACCATCGAGGCCCACGGCGAGCAGTGGCGCGTGCTGAGCAAGCGCCAGCGCGACACGATCATCCAGGTCGCGCAGTCGATGCGTTCGCGCGAGCTGCTGGTGCTCGACATGGCGCTGCATTCGCTGCTGCCGTTTTTCCTGCTGATTCCCGGCCTGGCGGTGCTGATCGGCGCGGTGGTCGGGCGCAGCCTGCGGCCTTTGCAGCAAATGGCGACGGCGGTGCGGCAGCGCTCGCCCAACGCGCTGCAACCCTTGCCGGTGGCGGGCATGCCGCCGGAAATTCATCCCATGCTCGACGCCATCAACGATCTGATGCAGCGGCTCGAACATGCGCTGGATGCGCAACAGGCCTTCATCGCGGACGCCGCGCACGAACTGCGCACGCCGTTGACCGCGCTGAAACTGCAGATGCAGCTGGCCGAGCGCGCGCAGACCGAGGAGCAGCGCACGGCGGCTTTCGCGAAATTGAACCAGCGCCTGGATCGCGCCACGCATCTGGTGCAGCAATTGCTGGTGCTGGCGCGCCACGAAGCGCAACCCGAGCCGCGCGTGGAAACCGTCGACCTGGTCGAAGTGGCGCAGCAGGTGGTGGCCGAACAGGCGTTGCTGGCTGAAAGCAAGCAGATGGATCTCGGCGTCGAATTCGGCACCGAACAGGCCGCGGTGCTCGGGCAGCGGGAAGGCTTGCGCATCCTGCTCAACAACCTGGTCGACAACGCGCTGCGCTACACGCCCGTCGGCGGCCGCGTCGATGTGTTGCTGCTGGCGCGCGCGCAGTCGCTGCAATTGATCGTGCAGGACACCGGCCCCGGCATTCCGGCCGCCGAGCGCGACCGCGTTTTCAACCGTTTTTACCGCATGACCGGCGCCAGCGCGGCGGGCAGCGGCCTGGGTCTGGCCATCGTGAAAAACATCGCCGATCAGCACGGCGCCGAATTGCGCGTGGAAGAAGGGCCGGCCGGCCTGGGCTTGAAAGTCACGGTGCTGTTCGCGCGGGCGCGCCCGCGCGAGGCGTGATCCGGTTTTCCAGGCGGCGCGGTTTCTTGCGCAAGCCTCCAAGCGTCTCTGGCAAAAGCAGCATGGTTGCGGCGCGCAGCCGAGGCGGATGGCTTTTCCAGGGTTGCAAGCAGGATTTGTTCTGCTGCTCCAGACGAACGTTCAAAGGGTATTAAGGTCCTTGCTCCGTCGCTTTCCGGTCCTGGAAAAGCCATCCGCCTCGTCTTTCAAGCACAGCGGCATGGCATTGCGTCAGACGCGCCAAGAACTTATGCAAAGCGACTGCGCTTGCCGATGCGGCGTTAAGAATGGGCTAAAAATCCTCATTTATTTGCGTATAAACTGCGGTTTTTCGCCTGTTTTCACCTTTGCCTCAGCGGCGCTCGCTAGGTTTTCAGAGGTTACCTAACGGAAAGTCTCAGTGGCGACGGAGCCGTTGAGTTTTTCATCTTGTCTTGCAGGGGCATAGGAACCAACGCTAGGGTTTCGTGAACCGCCCGGGTGAAGGATTCGTCGCGATTCATCGGGATTGCGCCATTCGATCGAAAAAACAAATGGAACCCGAGTGGTTTCAACGGCGCAATCCCCGCGGCGTGAACGCCCGCTCCAGCCGCTCGAACAGCCATTGCACCAGCAGTGCCAGCAGCGCGGCGGGAATCGCGCCTTCCAGGATCAGCGTGAGATCGTCGAGGCGGATGCCGGTGAGAATCGGCTCGCCCAGGCCGCCGGCGCCGATCAGCGCGCCCAGCGTGGCGGTGCCGACATTGATGACCGCGGCGGTCTTGATGCCGGCCAGGATCGATCCGCGCGCCAGCGGCAGATCGATGCGCCGCAGCCGCGTCCGCAACGGCAGGCCGAGGCCGGCCGCGGATTCGCGCAACTCGCGCGCGATGCCGGCGAGCCCGGTCTGGGTGTTGCGCACGATGGGCAGCAGGCTGTAGAGGAACAGCGCCGCGATGGCGGGGCGCGCGCCGATGCCGAACAGCGGAATCATGAACACCAGCATGGCCAGCGACGGCACCGTCTGCAAAATGCTGCTCAGCCCCAGCACGAGGCGTCCCAGCCCGGGCTTGTGCGCTGCGAGCACGCCCAGCGGCACCGCGCAGAAAATCGCGAGCGTCAGCGATACCGCGACCAGCCGCAGATGCTCGCCGGTGTGGGCCAGCAAACGATGCGCGCGGTCGCTGCCCGCGTGCGGCAGCGATATACCCAGAAAGCGCGCGGCCGTTTCGGTCTCGCCAACGCCGTGCAGCTTGACCTCGGCGTTCATGCGCTGCATCGCTTTCAGATCGATGCGTCTGGCCAGGGCTTGCAACGCGAGGGCCAGCGCCGGCCATCGCTCCACCGCGTCGAGGCGATACAGCAGCACGGCCTGGTAGTCGGGAAAATAAGCGCGGTCGTCCCGCAGGACGCGCAGCGAATAGTAGGGAATTTCCGCATCGGTGGTATACACGTCGACCACATCGACGGCGCCTTCGGCCAGCGCGCGATAAGCCAGTTCGTGGCTCATGCCGCGCACCGACGCCGCGCCGAGCTTGTAAACGCGCCGCAGGCCGGGCCATCCGTCCTGGCGCTGCATGAACTCGTTCGACAGGCCGAAGCGCAATTCCGGCCGGCCCGCGAGATCGGAAATGCGCGCAATGCGCATGGCTTTGGCCTGATCGGCGCGCATCGCCAGGCCGTAGCTGTCGTCGAAGCCGAGCGGCGCCGACAGGCCGACACCGGATTTCGCCAGCGCGCCGCGCAGGGTTTCGAGATCGGCGCCCGGCGACACGTCGCGCAGCAATTCCTGGGCGATGGTGCCCGAATAGTCGGGATACAGATCGATATCGCCGGCTTGCAGCGCGCGCCACAGGATCGCGGTGCCGCCGAGCCCGCGCTGGTGTTCGGCGGCGATGCCATGGCGCTGCAATTCCTGGCGCGCGATTTCGGCGAGCACGATCGATTCGGTGAAGTTCTTCGAGCCGACGCGCAGTGGCGTGGACGTGTCGTCACTGCTGTTCCGCATCGCGCCGAGCAGCGCCGCGCCGCCGATGACGATGGCCGCGCCGTACCAGCGCCAGGCTGTTTTGCGCAGCGCGAAGGATTTCATGTCGCCTGTGGCAGGCAGCGCTGAGCGCCGAGCAGGCGCGCGACATAGCTGCCGTGTTCGGCGCCGCGCAATGCCTCGAAGTCGCCGGTCTGCACGATGCGGCCCGCGTGCAGCACCGCCAGCCTTGATGCGAGAAAACCCGCCTCGCCGATATCGTGGGTGACCAGGATCACGGTTTTATCGATGCTCTGGAAAATCGCCAGCAATTGATCCTGCAATTCATGGCGCACGATGGGATCGAGCGCGCCCAGCGGTTCGTCGAGCAGCAGCGCGGGCGGATCGGGCATCAGCGCGCGCATCAGCGCGACGCGCTGGCGCTGGCCGCCGGACAACTCCGCCGGATAACGCGCCAGCGCCGACGCGGGCAGATCGGCGAGGGCCAGCAATTCGCTCACCCGCGCCTCGAAACGCGCGCGCGGCCAGCCGAGAAAGTCCGGCAGCAACGCCAGGTTTTCCCGAGTGCTCAAATGCGGAAACAGGCCGCCTTCCTGAATGACGTAGCCGATGCGCCGCCGCAAAGGCAGGATGTTTTCGGGCAGCGGCGCGTCGTCGACATAAACCTGTCCCGCGTCCGCGCGCTCCAGGCCGAGCAGCAGGCGCAGCAAGGTCGATTTTCCCGAGCCGCTGCTGCCGATGATGGCGGTGACGCTGGCCGCGGGAAAATCCAGGTCGATGTCGTCCAGCACCAGCGCATCGCCAAAGCGTTTCGAAATGCCGCGCAGCGCAAATTGCATGTTTCCTCCGCGAAACCAGGCGAATGTGTTTTCGATGTCCGCGGCGGCGCCGCGGATCGGATTCGCTACGGTTTGGATGTCCGGATGTTCAACGCGGTGTCGCTGTCCGATGCAAACGCTCGGGTCGCGATGCTGCCGTCGCCGGTGTTGCGCTCAGCTTAGCGATGGCGCAATGCGGCGGATGTTCGCCGGCCAACATGAGCCGCGCGCGTTTGCGTCGCGAATTCCGTTTTCATCTGTGCGCTGCAACGCGGTCCGACCGGCGTTCAGAACGGAAAGTGGCCAGGTGTTTTTAAAGGTTCACGCCGGTGATCGGGCCGCGCCTCGCCAGGCCAGGTTGGCCACGAATGTGGCTGTTCATTGGCGCGGGGATGAACGCAAACCGTTTTTTATTCGGGCACGGATGCATGCGATCGCCGCAACGCATGACGGCTTTCCCATTCTCTTTCCGAGCCGCTCCAGGCCCGCGTCTTAACAACTTCTTAACACCGCCGCCATCACATTTTACGCGGCCTTTACAGGCGCGGACGTAGACTTCCCAGCGTCCGGTTCTGTGGGAGAAAAAGGATGGATATCGTCTTTTGCGCGGCCATCGTCGCGCTGTTCGGATTGACGCTCGCATTGATCGGCGGCTGTTACAGCCTGGGAGGCCCGCGACAATGACCTGGCTTTATGCACTGAGCGGAATCGTCGCGCTGGCGCTGCTGGTTTATCTCATCGTTGCGCTGATCAAGGCGGAGGATTTTTAAATGACCGCGCACGCCTGGATTCTGCTGGGACTTTTTCTCGCCATTCTCTGGTTGCTCGCCAAACCCCTGGGCCAATACATCGCCGCCGTCATGGAGGGGCGTCTGGTCTTCGCCGCGCGCATCGAGCGCGCGCTGTTTCGCGTGTGCGGCATTCGCGGCAGCGCGGACATGCATTGGCGGGAATACGCGCTCGCATTGATTTTATTCACGCTCATCGGCACCGCGGCGACCTATCTTCTGCAGCGGATACAGTTGTGGCTGCCGCTCAATCCGCAGGGATTTGCCAATGTCGGCGCGGATTCCGCGTTCAACACGGCGGTCAGTTTCATCTCCAATACCAACTGGCAGGGCTATGCCGGCGAATCGACCATGAGTTATCTCACGCAGATGCTGGCGCTGGCGGTGCAGAATTTCCTGTCCGCGGCCACCGGCATCGCGGTGGCGATGGCGCTGATACGCGGCTTCGCGCGCCGCTCCAGTCAAGCCATCGGCAATGCCTGGGCCGATATCGCGCGCGCGACCCTGTTCGTGCTGCTGCCGCTGGCGTTCCTGCTGGCGCTGGCACTGATCAGCCAGGGGGTGATCCAGAATGTCGACGCCTATCGCGAAGCCACCACCCTGGACGTGACCGAATACGCGCAGCCGCGGCTGGATGAGGCGGGGCAGCCCCTGAAAGATGCGCAGGGCAATGCGGTGACGACGCCCGCGAAAACCCGGACCCAGATTCTGCCGATGGGGCCGGTGGCTTCGCAGGAGGCGATCAAATTACTGGGCACCAATGGCGGCGGCTTTTTTAACGCCAACTCGGCGCATCCCTTCGAAAACCCGACCCCGCTCAGCAATTTCCTGGAAATGCTGGCGATTTTCCTGATTCCCGCCGCGCTCTGTTACAGCTTCGGCCAGCTGGTCGGCGATACGCGCCAGGGCTGGGCGGTGCTGGCGGCGATGACGGTTTTGTTCGTGCTGCTGGCGTTGCCCGAATTTCATTTCGAGCAGGCCGGCAATCCGCAATTCGCGGCGCTGGGCGTCGACCAGAACGCTTCCGCCCTGCAGGCCGGCGGCAACATGGAAGGCAAGGAAACGCGCTTCGGCATCGGCGACAGCGGCTTGTTCGTCGCGGTGACCACGGGCGCGTCCTGCGGCGCGGTCAATGCGATGCACGATTCGCTGACGCCGCTCGGCGGCCTGGTGCCGATGGTCTCGATGCAGTTCGGCGAGGTGGTGTTCGGCGGCGTCGGCACCGGCTTGTACAGCATGCTGATCTTCGCCTTGCTGGCGGTGTTCATCGCCGGCCTGATGATCGGCCGCACGCCGGAATACCTCGGCAAGAAAATCGAAGTCTACGACATGAAGATGATCGCTGTGGCGATTCTGGTGACACCGCTGCTGGTCCTGGCCGGCACCGCCATTGCCGTGCTCGCGGCGGAGGGGCGCGCCGGCATCTTCAATCCCGGCGCGCACGGGTTCTCCGAGGTTTTTTATGCCTTCACCTCGGTGGCGAACAATAACGGCAGCGCCTTTGCGGGGCTGTCGGCGAACACGCCGTTCTACAACACCCTGCTCGCCATTGCCATGTGGCTGGGACGCTTCGGCGTGATGGTGCCGGTGCTCGCTGTGGCCGGTTCGCTGGCCTCGAAAAAACGCCTCGCGGCCACCGCGGGCACCATGCCGACCCACGGGCCGCTGTTCGTGACCCTGCTGATCGGCACGGTGGTGCTGGTGGGCGCGCTCAACTATGTGCCCGGACTGGCGCTGGGTCCCATCGTGGAGCATTTGATGTTGGCGGAAAGCCGCTGAGACAAGGTGTTAGATCACAGGGTTTGTTTGCAGGAGATCGGCAATGCCGCAATTCGTTCCCACAAAAACAGATGCGCAGCGTGGCGCGGATTCCGCCGGCGGCGCGCCGCGCCATCGTGCGCGCAAGCGGCTGGGCATGTTCGACGCGGTCCTGATGCGCCCGGCCGCGTTGGATGCCTTTCGCAAGTTGAGCCCGCGCGCGCAATGGCGCAACCCGGTCATGTTCGTGGTGTATGTCGGCAGCATTTTGTGCAGCGTGTTGTTCGTGCAGGCGCTCAACGGACACGGCGAGGCGCCGGCCGGTTTTATTCTCGCCATCGCCCTGGGGTTGTGGTTCACCGTGCTGTTCGCCAATTTCGCCGAGGCCCTGGCGGAAGGGCGCAGCAAGGCGCAGGCGGCGTCGCTGCGCGGCATCAAGCAGGCGGTGTTCGCGAAAAAACTGTATCGCCCGCATCACGGTTCCGAGTTGTACCTCGTGCCCGGCGAGGAATTGCGCAAGGGCGATGTCGTGCTGGTGGAGGCGGGCGATGTGATTGCCGTCGATGGGCAGGTGATCGAGGGTGTCGCGTCGGTCGACGAAAGCGCGATCACCGGCGAATCGGCGCCGGTGATCCGCGAATCCGGCGGCGATTTTTCCGCGGTCACCGGCGGCACGCGGGTGTTGTCGGACTGGATCGTGGTGCAGGTCAGCGCCGATCCGGGCGATACCTTTCTCGACCGCATGATCGCGATGGTCGAGGGCGCGGCGCGGCGCAAAACGCCGAATGAAATCGCGCTGACCATTTTGCTGGTGGCGCTGAGCATCGTGTTCCTGGCGGTTACCGCGACGCTGTTGCCGTTTTCGATATTCAGCGCCAACGCCGCGCAGTCCGGCGCGCCGGTGACGATCACCGCGCTGATCGCGCTGCTGGTGTGCCTGATTCCGACCACCATCGGCGGCCTGCTGTCGGCCATCGGCATCGCCGGCATGAGCCGCATGTTGCAGGCGAATGTGATCGCCACCTCGGGCCGCGCGGTGGAAGCGGCGGGCGACGTCGACGTGCTGCTGCTCGATAAAACCGGCACGATCACGCTCGGCAACCGCCAGGCCGCGCAATTCATTCCGGCGAAGGGGTTCGGCGCCGCGCAACTGGCCGACGCGGCGCAACTGGCCTCGCTGGCCGACGAAACGCCGGAGGGGCGCAGCATCGTGGTGCTCGCCAAGCAGGAATTCAATATCCGCGAACGCGACATTCAAAGCCTGGGCGCGATCTTCGTGCCGTTCTCGGCGCAGACGCGCATGAGCGGCGTCAATCTCGGCGAGCGCCAGCTGCGCAAAGGCGCGGCCGATGCCATCCGCCATTATGTCGAAAGCAACGGCGGCGTGTTCCACGACTCGATCCAGTCCAGCGTGGACGACGTGGCGCGGCGCGGCAGCACGCCGCTGGTGGTTGCCGAGGCCAACAAAGTGCTGGGCGTGATCGAGCTGAAGGATATCGTCAAGGGCGGCATCAGGGAGCGCTTCGCGCAATTGCGCCGCATGGGCATCAAGACGGTGATGATCACCGGCGATAATCGCCTGACCGCGGCGGCCATCGCGGCGGAAGCGGGCGTCGACGATGTTCTCGCACAGGCCACGCCGGAAACCAAGCTGACCTTGATCCGCGATTACCAGGCCGAGGGAAAGCTGGTGGCGATGACCGGCGACGGCACCAACGACGCGCCGGCGCTGGCACAGGCCGATGTCGCGGTGGCGATGAACAGCGGCACGCAGGCGGCGAAGGAAGCCGGCAATATGGTCGACCTCGATTCCAATCCGACCAAATTGATCGAAGTGGTGGAAACCGGCAAGCAGATGCTGATGACGCGCGGTTCCCTGACCACCTTCAGCATCGCCAACGACATCGCGAAATATTTCGCGATCATCCCCGCGGTGTTCGTGACCACTTATCCGCAACTGGCCGCGCTCAATGTGATGCATCTGAGCAGCCCCGCATCGGCGGTGTTGTCGGCGGTGATTTTCAACGCGCTGATCATCGTGGTGCTGATTCCGCTGGCCTTGAAAGGCGTGAAGTACCGCGCGCTGGGCGCGGCGTCGCTGCTGCGCCGCAATCTGCTGATTTTCGGCCTCGGCGGCATCGCCGCGCCTTTCGCCGGCATCAAGCTCATCGATCTCGCGCTGCGCGTTTTGGGGCTGGCCTGACTTTGGGTCAGGGGTTTTTGATTGTCATGAAAAACACGATGGAGTTCATCATGAATGCAATGTGGCGTCCGGCTTTGTTTTTGTTCGTCGCGCTGACCGCGATCACCGGCCTGTTGTATCCGGCGCTGGTAACGCTGATCGGCAGGGTCGCGTTTCCCGCGCAGGCCTCCGGCAGCCTGATCGTGGACCAGAACCGGCTGCTGGGATCGGCCCTGATCGGCCAGTCGTTTTCCGACCCCGGATATTTCTGGGGACGTCCCTCGGCCACCGCACCGCAGCCGTATAACGGCGCCGCCTCGTCGGGTTCCAATCTCGGTCCGCTCAATCCGGCGCTGGCCGATGCGGTGAAAACCCGCATCGCCGCGTTGCGCGCGCTCGATCCGGAAAATACCGCGCCGATTCCGGTGGATTTGGTCACGGCGTCGGCCAGCGGCCTCGATCCGCATATCAGTCCCGCCGCGGCCTTGTTTCAGGCCGCGCGCGTGGCGCGTGCGCGCGGATTGAAACTGGACGCGGTTCAGGACGCGATTGCGCGGCACACGCAGGGGCGGCAGTGGGGGCTGTTCGGAGAACCGCGCGTCAATGTGCTCGAATTGAACCGCGCACTGGATCTCATGTCGCAGGAAGTCTCCGGAAAATAACACCGCGAGCGCGAGCGCGAGCGCGACCGGAGCGGTCCCGCGAAAGCCATCCGTCTCGCCCTGCGCGATTCGCGCGCAGTGAATGTTTTCCGCGCGCGTAAATTTTGCTGCCGCAACCGATGGCGCGCCGGCGCCGTTTATTTTTTTATTCGATCCAAAGGGGAGCATCGTATGCAAGCATTGCGTGCCACGTTATTTGTTTCCGCCGTTTCCGCCGTTTCCGCCGTTTGCGCCGGCGCCGCGCTGCCGCAGGACAGCCGCGCCGCCGGCGATGACACGACCTCGCCACACACGTTTACCGGCAATGTCGCGCTGGTCAGCGATTACCGCTTCCGCGCCATTTCGCAGACCTACACTCTGCCGGCGATCCAGGGCGGATTCGATTACAGCCACAGCAGCGGTTTTTATCTCGGCACCTGGGCGTCGAGCGTCAGCACCAATCTGTACAACAACGGCGCCGGCATGGAGTGGGATTTGTACGGCGGTTACAAATGGCAGGTCGGCGATGCGACGACGCTGGATTTCGGCATCCTGCAATATATTTATCCCGGCGCGCACTATAACGACGACCAGAACACCCGCTACAACAATACCGAGATTTATATCGGGCTGGTGTGGGATTGGTTCAGCGCGAAATATGCGTACGCGGCCTCGGATTATTTCGGCGTGAATTCGCACACCTACGGCGGCTACCTGCCCATCGTCAACAATCGCGGCGCTATCGACGAAGGGCGGGCGCTCAACGAGGACCCGGGCTCCTCGCGCGGCTCGGGATACCTCGATGTCAACGGCGCGTTCACGGTCCGGGACAAAACCACGCTGGTCCTGCATGTCGGCTGGCTCGGGGTCAGGAACTATAGCGTGCTCAGCTATGTCGACTACAAGGTCAGCCTGGCCCACGATTTCGGCTGGGGCGTGGTTTCCGCCGCCGCGATCGCGTCGACCGCCGGGGACAAGTGGTACCGTTATTGCGAAACCAGTGGCGACAGCTGTAAAAATCCGGCAGATTCGACCCTGGTGTTGTCCCTGAGCCGCACGCTCTGACGAGGGATCGGCGGGCTTGAACGCGGCGCGGGTGGCGTCGGCCGGGCTCCCTTGCATCGTCTGAACGGCTGATTTTTGCCGGCGGGGGCGACGCTACCATGTTTCATTATTTATCTGTTTCCATTATTTATCCGAATCCATTATTTATCCGAACTCACCGGACTGAACCTATCGGGCTTCGGTCCAGGCGATTCAATTTTCGAGGTGGCGCAGCATGGGCAGACTAAACGGCAAAGTGGCGATCGTAACCGGTGGCGCCTCGGGCATTGGCCTCGCCACTTCGCGCATCCTGGCGCGGGAAGGCGCGAAAGTGGTGGTGGCCGATTTCAACAAGCCCGGCGCCGACAGCGCGGCGGCAGCGATCCGCGCCGCCGGCGGTAGCGCCAGCGCCTTCGAGCTGGACGCCACCAGCGCCGATTCGGTGCGGGCGATGATCGCGTTCGCGCAGGGCGAGTTCGGCGCGCTGCATATCCTGCACAACAATGTCGGCGGCACCGACGTCACCAAGGACCTGAATGTCGTCGATCTCGATCTGGACTGCTGGGACCGCGTGATGACGCTGTGCCTGAAAAGCGTGGTGATGGGCTGCAAATTCGCCATTCCGGCGATGATCGCCAGCGGTGGCGGTTCGATCATCAACACCGCTTCGATGTCCGGCGCCGCCGGCGACATCTCCAACACCGCTTACGGCGTGGCCAAGACCGGCGTGATGTCGCTGACGAAATACGTGGCGACGCAGTTCGGCGCCAGGCATATCCGCTGCAACGCCATCGCGCCGGGCGTGATCATGACGCCGGCCGTGCAGCAGTTCATGCCGGAGCCGATTCTCAACGCGTTCAAAAAACACACGCTGGTTCCGCGCCTCGGCACGCCGGAGGATATCGGCCATCTGGTGGCTTTCCTGGGGTCCGACGATTCGGGTTATATCAGCGGCCAGACCATCGAGGCCGATGGCGGTTTGCGCGCGCACCTGCCCACCACCGCGGAAACACAGGCCGATTCCTACAATTGAGTCATCCGGCGCGGCGGTCCGCCGCGCCTTTCCGCGGATCCCCGTCGCTCCGTCATTTACCGCGATTGCTTGTGCAAGACGCGCGGCTTTTTCTATCACGCATTTGCCATTCGCGCCTGCATGCCGCGGGTTTTTCGACGCGCGTGTCCGGGCAGGTTTCGATCCGGCGTCGGCATACACGCCGTCGCGCGCTTCGAGCAGGCGGTCCGAACGCGGATCGGTTCAGTTTTTCCCTCCTGTATTCCTTACAAAATCGCGGCGCATTTTTACCGATAAGAATTTCATTGGCCGGCGAGTGCATGGCGGCGTTCCTGCGCAGTTCCCGGCTGGCGCTATTTCCGGCGATGGCATAACGATTGCGTTTTGGAAGGCGAAGCGGACAGCGCTTTGAGCGGAGGGGAGCGAGATGCAAGCACTGGTGAGCGGTATCTGGCAAGGCCAGCCCTTCGGTCCTGTCGATGTGCATATTTCCGAGCATTTCACGCAGGAGGAGGAAAAGCGCGAGGTGCTCGAAAAAATGGGCGCCGCGCCGATGCCCAACGATCTCTGGGGGCACATCATTGAGCAGTTCAACGGCCTGCCGCAACAGGCGGGCGATGCGCGCACCGTTGCCGAGCAGGCGGGATTCACCGCGCTCAGTTATCGAAAAAACGATTCGGACGACGCGGTGAATATCGTGTGATCATTCCGGCCGCGCTGCGAATGAAAAATGCTTCGATGGCGTTGCGAAGAGGATGGGATTGCGTGGCGTTGGTGGAAATGGGCGGTTGATGCGTCGAGGAAATTTCCGCGCCCGGGGAAGGGCGGGCGCGGAATACGTGGACAGGATTATTGCTGCGGTTGCGGCACGGTCTGCTTGGTTTCCGCCTTCATCGAAGCGATGACACGGCGGTTCTGCGCGCGTCCTTCCGCGGTGTCGTTGCTGGCGATCGGTTGCGATTTGCCGAAGCCTTTCGCGCTCAACCGATCTTCCGCGATGCCATAGCGCGTAATCAGCGCGTTGCGAACCGCTTCGGCGCGGCGCTCGGACAATTTCAGGTTGTAGGCGTCCGAGCCCACGGAATCGGTATGGCCTTCGATGACGGCGTGAACGCCAGGATATTTTTTCAGGAAGTTCGCGGCGCGTTCGACTTCGCCCATGTACTGTTCCCTGATGACGGCCTTGTTGAAATCGAACGTGATTTCAAGCCGCATGTTCTCGGTTTTGGTCAGGACCATCGGCGCGGGCGGCGGAGGCGGCGGTTCGACGGCGGCGGGGGGCGGCAGCGCGACCGCTCTTTTCGCCGGCGCGCCGAAGGCGTAGCTCACGCCGATCGTGTACAGGCCGTTGGTTTGGTAGCTGCGGGTTTCGTAGATGGCCTTGGCCTCGAGACGCGTGGACCAGTGGTCGTTGAAGTGGAAACGTATGCCGGCCCCGAGGTCGAGATCGGTGTCGTTGGTCTTGTTGTGATCATTGAGGAATGAATTCGAATAGTTGTAACGGCTGTGACCGACGCCGGCCTTGAGGTAGGGTTCGAAAACCCGATCCCAGCCGTGGCGGCCGAAGTAAAAAATGCCATCGAGGCTCAGTCGCCGGACGTTGACATCGACCTTGTTCAGGTCGAGGTCCAATCCGGCGATCTCTCTATTCCGAACGCGGGTGCCATGGGCCTCGCTGTAATCCAGCTCGGCGCCCCAGTGTTCAGAAATCTGATATTCGCCGCCGAGTCCCCAGGTCACGTGGTCGTCGATGTTCCGGCTTTTGTCGAATTGCTGCCAGCCAACGAAGGGCGTCAGGTAAAACTGGCCGGGATCGGCCATGACCGCGGCTGGTGCGGAGGCCATCGCCGCCAGCAGCAGCGAGGGGATACGTCCTGGTTTGTTCATGTTCTCTCCTGTACGGCGTCGCGAGCGCGCCTGAGTTGCCAATCGTAAAACCACGATGGCTGTCGGGTGGGACGGGGCGCCGCATTACGAAATGCGGAACCAACGAAAACACGCAAATTGAAAAACAAGTTTTCTAACATGTGAACTTATGGGTGCCGATTAACAAGAGGGGATTTCTTGTTGTTTGGTGATAGCACTCGGTTTCCTTCCGATCCATTCTGACGTAACTCCTCAAGTCATTCTGCAAACTGACTGACGCAAAACAGAAAGTTTGGAACACGGCATTTTTTATCCTTTTGGCTATTAAACTTCAATAGCTATTTAGGAATTTACAAATGCTCCCGTAAAAATATTAATTCATATGTTGCGATGAGTTACTAATCAAAATTTTGATTTTGTAATTTCATAAAACGATGTCGGTGGGTTTTATGTTGAACGAATGATCAATTTCAAAAAATTGATTTTCCCGTGTTGTCTTAAAGACGGAATCGATAGGAAATATTTTTCGATTTTTTTTCGCTATTTTTTATTTGGGTTCTGGTTTTTTCGAATGGGGCAGGGCTTGGTTTTATCGTCGAGTCTTTCTTTTTTCTTGCGAGGATTTCACCAATCATTGCAGTGCTATGAATCATGCGATTTGATTTGTATTATTTCGCCACGGGCTAACGAATAGTGGAGAGCATCATGATCGAGTGGTCGCACCGCCATGCGCGGATCAATGGCATCAATCTGCATTACGTGGAGCAGGGCGCTGGCGTGCCGGTGATTCTCTGCCACGGCTTTCCGCATTTATGGTTCAGCTGGCGGCATCAGATTCCGGCGCTGGCCCGGGCGGGCTGGCGCGCGGTGGCCGTCGACATGCGCGGCATGGGCCAGAGCGACGCGCCACAGGCGCTGGAAGCTTACGGCGTTGAGCCGATCGTCGACGATCTCCTGGGCCTGCTGGACCATCTGGGCGAGGAAAAAGCGGTTTTTGTCGGCCTGGATTTCGGCGCATTCGCGGTTTACGACCTGGCGATGCGCGCGCCCGAGCGCGTCATTGCCGTGATCGGCCTGGAAAATCCCGCGGCTCCGCATAATCCCGATGTGCCGCCGCTGGTCGAGTACGCGGAAATCGCGAAGCACAATTTCCTGCACATCGAATACTTTCGCCAGCCGGGCCCGGCGGACCGGGCGCTGAACGCCGCGCCGCGCGAATTCCTCAACAAGGTTTTCTACGCCCTGAGCGGGGATTACGAAATGGCGCAGGTGTTCCGCAATCCGCCCGGCATGACCTACCTGGATGCGCTGCCCGAGCCGCCGCCGCTGCCCTGGCCCTGGATGAGCGATCTGGAGATGGAATATTTCGTTTCCGAATACAGCCGCACCGGCTTTACCGGCGGGCTCAATTACTATCGATCCATGGATATCAAGTGGGCGCAGCGCAAACCCTTCGAGGGTCTGCAAAGCCCGGTGCCGGCCTTTTTCATCGGCAGCGAGCACGACATCGATCTCGAAGCCTTCCACGGCGACGATCCGATCAGCCTGATGCGCGCGCAGTTTCCCGATCTGCGCGAAGTGGCGATGATCGCGGAGGCCGGACACATGGTGCAGATGGAGAAGCCGGAAGAGGTCAACGCCCATCTGTTGCGTTTTCTCGAATCCTTGAAATCCGAAATCTGAATTCGCTGCGCGGCGGCGAGTGGCCACCCCGGCGTGGCCATTATCTTCAGCTCATTCGAATGGCGCGGACTGGTGTTGCGACACGGAAAATCCTCCCGTTCGAGAATTTCGCGATGTTTTTTCCGAATCTCGCACGCGGCGGCCGGCCGGTGGCGGTGGATTGCTTCGGGCCGGAATCCCCTGACGCAGTCGGGAATGAGTGTGTGTTTGCGCGCTGTAAACGAGGCGCGGGAGAAATCCTGCTTGCAAGCCCGAAGCGATCCAGCGCCGCCGGCTTCGCAGCCCGATTACCCCCACATCGTTACGAGTAAAAAACGCCTCGCTGGTACCGACAGCATCGCCGGTCAGCGGCCCTTGAACTCCGCCTTGCGCTTTTCGACGAACGCGCGGCAACCCTCGTGGGCATCCTCGGTATCGAAGGTCAGGCCGATCATCGCGTGCTCGTAAGCGAGGGCGGCGCCGAGCGGCATATCGGCGCCGTTTTGCAGGCTGCGCTTGAGCAGCTTCAACACCAGCGGCGATTTTTCCGCGATGCGCTGCGCCGTATGCAAGGCCTCCGACAAGACCTGCGCGCGCGGCACCGCGCGGTTGCACAAGCCCAGCGCCACCGCTTCCGCGGCGCCGATCCGGTCGCCGACGAACATCAGCTCCTTGGCGCGGCACAGCGGGATCTGGCGGATGATGCGCTGCGAACCGCCCGCGCCGGGAAACAGGCCCAGCAGGATTTCCGGCAGCGCCAGCTGCGCGTCGTCGGCGACGATGCGCAGGTCCAGCGTCAGCAGCAGCTCGGTGCCGCCGCCCAGCGCCCAGCCGTTGATCGCGCCGACGGTGGGTTTGTCGCAGGTTTCGATGCGCCGGAACACGCGCTGGATGAGTTCCCCGTAGGTCTGGTAGTGCGCCAGCCCGTCGCGGGTGGCGAGGTCGGCGATATCGCCGCCCGCCACAAACGCCTTGTCGCCGGCGCCGGTGAATACGATGACGCGGATTTCAGGATCGGCGTCGAGCGTGTCCACGGCCTGCTCGAGCGCTTCCAGGGTGGGCATGTCGAGCGCGTTCATGACCTGCGGACGATTGATGGTGATCAGCCCGACGCGGCCGTGTCTTTCGATGACAGCGAGATTGGATTCCACAAGCGACTCCCGTTTTCACATTATTGTTGCGGAGACTTTGGCAAAGGTTGTCTTTGACAACCTTGCGGGAAGGCCTGGTCGGCCGCGCTCCGCTCATGGAGTGGATTGCGCGGCGGGCCGGGGCAAAGGCGTCAGCCGCCGGCGCGAACCTGGTTGAGCGCGGCGTCGTTGGGCGGGTTTTCCACGCACCAGGTGCCGCCCGGATGGTAAATGTAAGCGACGCAGCCGTTGCAGTTGGTGCAGCCCGAGCGGGTGGCTTCGCCGCTGCGGAATTTGTTGACCAGATTGCTGTCGTGGATCAACGCCCGCGCCAGCACCACGGCCTCGAAGCCGTCGGCCATCGCGGTCTGCGCGTTGTCCAGCGATTTGTTGCCGCCGAGATAGGCCAGCGGCATTGTCACCGCGGCGCGGATTTTCTTCGAATATTCGCGGAAATACATTTCCTTGAACTTCAGGTCCTTGGGCGTGCTGAGCGCGGCCAGCTTCATCAGCATCCGCGACAGCGGCTTGTCTTTCAGTACCTCGGCGAAAGCCTGCTGGTTCATCGGGCTGCCGAACATGAACCAGGTCGATTCGATATTGCGCCCGCCCGACAGGACCAACAGATCCGCGCCCGCCGCTTCCAGGGCCTGCGCGGTGACGACGCCGTCCTCCACCGTGGCGCCGCCTTTGACGCCGTCGGCCACGTTGATCTTGGCCACGATCGCCAGCTCCGAGCCCACCGCCTGTTTCACCGCGGCCAGCACGCGCGCGGGAAAGCGCACGCGGTTGGCGGCGCTGCCGCCGTATTGGTCGCGGCGCTTGTTGCTGAGTGGGGAAATGAACTGGTTGAGCAGGTAACCGTGGCCCATGTGGATTTCGACGGCATCGAAACCGGCCTCGCGCGCGAGTTTGGCGCCGTTGACGAATTCGCCGATGACCTGCTCCATGTCGCTCTCATTCATGGCGCGCTGGAAAAAGTTGCCGTTGAGCAGCCCGGCCTTGTTGATGCCGCCGGACGAGCTGATGGTGGGTCCCTTCACTTTCAGGCTGGTGACGAAGGAGCCGCCGTGGGTGATCTGCAGCGAGGCGGCCGCGCCTTCGGCGTGGACCGCGTCGCTCAGCACGCGCAAATGCGGCACCACTTCCGGGCGCAGCCAGATCTGGTCGTCCAGGGTGCGGCCGCTTTCCGCCACCGCGGCGTAGGCCACCGTGGTCATGCCGACGCCGCCCGCGGCCAGGTCGCGGTGGTGCTTGACCAGCGCCTTGGTGGGATAGCCGCCGCGGGCCATGTTTTCGTTGGCGCCGGATTTGATGAAGCGGTTGCGCAGGGTGAGGGGGCCGATCTTGAGCGGGTCGAACGGCGAGGGCGCTTGGGACATGATGAACTCCGAGTGATTTTTAGAAGGACTGACGTCCGCCTCTGCCGGGCGGATCGTTACAAGCGTCGGTACAGCTGTCGTTACAACCATCGTTACAACCATCGTTATAACGACTGTTACACCTACCGTTACAGCGAGCGGCCAATGCTCCGCGATGCGACAGTTGCGATCAAGTGTAATTTTCTGGCTTGTCGAAATAAGCCGGCCCCGTGGCGGGGCCGGCGCGCAACGAGTCCGGTCGAGGCGCGCGGGTGATCAGCCGGCCTGGCCGAGAGCGCTGGCGAGGCTCAGTTCGCAGGTTTTGCCGCCGTCCACCGGCAGCATGGTGCCGGTGATGAAGGAGGCTTCGTCGGAGGCCATGAACAGGATCGCGTCGGCCAGCTCGCGGGACTGCCCCACGCGGCCCAGCGGAATGGCGTTGGCGGTGGCTTCGCGCGCCTTGCCTTCCGGTACCGAGGCCTCGAACGACGGGGTGAACACCGCGCCCGGCGCGATCACGTTGACGCGCACATTGTGGCGGGCGCCCTCCAGCGCGGCGACGCGGGTGAAGTTGATCACCGCGGCCTTGGCCGAGCTGTAGCCGGCGGTGTAGAGCGAGCCGAGCAGGCCGCACACCGAGGCCACGTTGACGATGGAGCCGCCGTTCTGGCGCATCATGATCGGCATGGCCGCGCGCACGCCGTAGAAGGTGCCGTCCAGGGTGACGCGGAAGCTCGACAGCCAGTCCTCGGTGCTCAGTTTTGCGATCAGGCCGCCGCCGCCGGCGACCACCGCGTTGTTGACCAGGATATCCAGGCGCCCGTATTTGGCGGCGGTCTCATTGATCGCGGCGGTGAAGGCGTGCTCGTCGCCCACGTCGAGCGGACGGGCCTCGGCGCTGCCGCCGGCGGCGGTGATTTCGGCGACCACTTCTTCCAGAGGGCCGGAGCGGCGTCCGCAGACGACGACCCTGGCGCCTTCCTCGGCGAAACGAATGGCGCTGGCGGCGCCGATGCCGGTGCCGGCGCCGGTGATGATGGCTACTTTGTTGGCGAGTCTGTTACCCATGTGTCGATCTCCGCGAATTCATAGTCGGGGCAGTGGTTGGATTTGGCGCCGGCCCGCGCGCGGCACTTGTTTGCCGCAATTTCCTTCGGCACCTCGCATCGCTAGAATGCCGGGCTGTCGCACGCGGGAATGGTGGTCATGAACAGGGACCGGCTGTTTCGGCCCGCGTGCGCGAAGTTCGTTTTATTGTAATAAATGAACAGAGTAACAAAAGATATTGTCCTGACGTGGGGAAGTCAATCGATGAGTGCAGGTAGACCGGCGCTGACCAGTCGCGAGGAAATCATCAAGGCGGCACGCAAAATATTCCAGAAAGAAGGCATCGCCGGGCTGTCGGTGCGCAGCGTGGCCGCCGCCGTGGATGCGGCGCCCAGCACGATCTACAACTACTTCGGCACCAAGCAGGGCATGATGGCGGTGCTGGCCGACGATCTGCTCGCCGGCGCGCGCCCGGAAATCAAGCCGGGCAAGGACCCGCTGGACGCGCTGCGGCAGTGGATGGTCGACTACCGCCAGCTGCTGCTCAAAACACCGGAATTGATCGTGCTGGCGCATGCGTCGGGGCCGGTCGCCAGCGTGTTCAAGATCGGCCACGATCTGTACGAGCTATTGCTGCTGGCGGGACTTTCCGAAAGCGAGGCGGCGATCTGCAGCCGCAGCATCCAGTACACCGTCAACGGCTTCGTGTTGCAGGAGATCGGCCAGAAAAACCTCGGCGTCAATCTCGCGGACCTGGCGCCGCAGGAGGAGTTGCCGATCGTGCTGTTCAAGCAGCAGTTCAATTTCGACCAGGTGTTCGAGCGCACCGTCGCCATGAACGTGGAAGGAATCCGGGCCCTGTTTCCGAAGCGCAAGGCGCGCGCCAAAAAGTCCTGAGCCAGCGTTTTTTCAGACCGTTTCTTCGGCTGATTTTTTAGACGGCGCGCGGGCCGGAGCCCGCGCGCTGAAAATCACATCAGGCGCATGGCGTTGCTGTTGAGAATCGCCACGACCTGCGATTGTTTGTTGTAGCCGGTCTTTTCGAAAATGCCCTTGAGATGGGTTTTCACCGTGTTGATCGACACGCACAGCTGATTGGCGGCTTCCTGGGCGGTATATCCCTGCACCAGCAGTTTCGCCAGCCGCGCCTCGCAGGCGGTGAAGCCGTACAGGTCGCGCATCAGGTTGGCGCAGGGCTCGCGGATTTCCTGGCGGCAGGAGGTCACCAGCAATACCGCCGCCGGCGCCTTGGCATCCAGGACGCCGCTGCTCTCCGGCAGGCGGCGGCCGACGATTTCCAGCAGCGCGCCGCCGTTGTCGTCGAGCACGCGCATGCCCTGCGGGGCCGAGCTGTCGATGTTGAGCAGGGTGCGCAGCAGCGTGCGGAATTGCGGGCCGCTGCGGCCCTCGCTGATCACCGGCTTGCCCTCGCGCAGACACAGGCCGCTGCGCTGGCTGAGCAGTTCGCTGCCGGTGCGGTTGGCGTCCACCAATTGGCCTTCGCAGTTCAGGAACAGGGCGCCGACGCCGAGCTGGTCCATGGTCTGCTGATAGAACTGGCAGCTGGCGCGCGCATTCTGCATTTCCGAGCGCAGGTTGATGCTGTTGGCCAGATGCTTGGCCAGACGATCGAAGAACTTGCGCTCCTCGGCGTTGAAATCGCGCTGGGCGGAGGTGCGGTCGACCGCCATGCGCACGCGCAGCAGCGGATCGCGCCAGACATCGACCAGCAGCGAGCGATTGATGAAAAACGGCTGGAAATAGTTCTGGTACAGCTCGCTGTTGACCAGCTGTTTGCGCGGCATCAGATCGGTGAACGTGATCGACGTGGGAATTTCCAGGTCGTTGATCAGCCGCATGATATCCGTCGACAGCACCTGGCTGATGAAGTCGGCGGTGATGTGCGGCGCGGGGTCCGACGTGGTGATCAGCGCCTGGTTGGGCAGGCGGTGGGCGGTGATCATGACCGAAACGTCACGCACCTGCGCCACTTCCGTCAGCCGTTCCACGAAACGCTGCCAGGGTTTGGGCTCGTTGATGCCCGTGTAGGCCAGTCCGACCAGCTCATCGTAATGCTCGAACGCATCTGCGCGTGGCATATACGTCTCCTCCTCATTGCGCTGCTGTTATCGTTATCGCGGTCGTTTTCCGGCCGCGCCTGCGTGCGGTTGGCGCCGCCGCGGGGATTGTGTTTTCCTCGCGGGCGCATGGTCAAGCAATCGGGCCGGGGCGGCCTCATTCGTTCGAGTGAGGCCCGGCCGGGCGCGGCGGTTAAAGTAACTGTATTCCCAGCGGGACCACGCCATGACCGAGATCGATGTTCAGGCCGAATGCCAACGCAACATATCCGTATTTACCACTATGCTGGGCCATCTCGGGCGCCAGGAATACGCCGACTGCGGCCGCTACCTGGCCGACGATATCTATGCGGACTGGCCCTATATGCCCGCGCCCGGCTGCCCGGACCACATCGTCGGCCGCGAGCCGCTGCTGGAATTTTTCGAGGGAGGCATGAGCGCCTTCGATCCGTATGCCTACCGGATCACGCAAATCCACGAAATGGCCGATCCGAAGCAGCTGATCGCCGAGTATTTTTCGAACAGCCGCTTCCATCCGAACGGCCGCCCCTACAGCAATCGATATTGCGCGATCCTGCGTTTCGAGAACGGCCTCGTGACCTACTGGCGCGAGTACGTCAATCCGGAAACGATACGCCTGGTCATGGCGTGACCGGGCCCGCGCTTGGCGCGGACGTTCAACCTTTGTACTCTGGCACGCCGATAACGACGTCACGAGGATAATAACCATGTCGAACCCAGCCAGCCGCTCCTTCGATTCCGCCGAGGTCGAAGCCGCCATCGACCGCCTGATCGCCTATCAGGAGGAAGCCAACCGCCGCGGCGAATGGACGTTTTTCGTCGATGCCTGTTATACGCCGGACGCGATCTACACCTGCGAATATGCCGGCGTGATGTTCGTCGAGGCGCGCGGCATCGACGAGATCAAGCGCACGCACTACGGCCGCGACATGCAGGTGGGCTGGGAGGGCTGGTCCTTTCCTTATATAAGCCGCGCGGCGGGCGGCACCGAGGCCATCACCCATTGGATGAACCGCGGCCCGGGCCAGAGGCCCGATGGCGGTTTCTACGAAACCCACGGCGTTTCCTTTTTTACCTATGCCGGCGACGGCAAGTTTTCGCGCCAGTACGACCTGTTCGATCTGGCGCACCAGATGAAGTTGTGCGACGAACTGGACGCCGCGGGCCTGCTGTCGGCGCAATTGCGCGAGAGCTGGGTCAAGCCCATGAAGCGCCGCCTGTTCGAGCAGCTCGGCCGCGGCGTGGCGCCGTGAGCGCGCGGCCCGCGCCGCTTCCGACGATTTTTCAGCCAGGAGAAAGTGGATGATTTTGCAGGGCAAAACCGTGATCGTGACCGGCGTCGGACCGGGCATGGGCAATAAATTGTGCGCGCTGGCCGCGCGCGAAGGCGCGAATGTGGTGCTGGCCGCGCGTTCCACCGCGTTTATCGAGCAGGTGGCGCAGGAGATCCGCACCGCCGGCGGCAGGGCGCTGGCGGTCACCGCCGATGTCGGCAAGCCGGCGGATTGCGAACGCCTGGTCGCGGAAACGCTGCAGGCCTTCGGCGGCATCGACGGCCTGGTCAACAGCGCGTATCGCCCCGGTAATTTCACCGATTTCGAAAACGCCGATCTCGACGACTGGCGCGCGGCTTTCGATGTCACCCTGTTCGGCTCGCTGCGCATGGTGCAGGCGGTATTGCCGGCGATGAAACAGCAGGGCGCGGGCTCGATTGTGAATATCAGCACGATGGAAGCGCGCAAGCCGATTGCCGGGCACGGCTCCTACAGCGTATCGAAGGCGGCCTTGCACGCCTCCACGCGCCAGCTGGCGCTGGAGCTCGGCCAATACAATATCCGCGTCAACAACGCGGTGATCGGCTGGATGTGGGGCGCGCCGGTGGCAAGCTACATGGCCGACATGTCCCGCCAGACCGGCGTGCCGGTGGAGCAGATGGTGGCGCAGGTCGCGCAGGGCATTCCGCTCGGACGCATTCCGCCGGACAGCGAATGCGCGCGCTCGGTGCTGATGTTGCTCTCCGACTATTGCAGTCAGGTCACCGGCGCCGCCCTGGATATCAACGGCGGCGATTTCCTGCCGCTGTAAGCAAGCTCTGAAAAAACCGCTGCGCTCGCTCCCCCAAAAATCGGCTCGGGCGGCGAGCGCGGCGAATCATCCCCAGGGCTCCCCGATAAACAGAATTTCCCCGTCGCTTTTCCATCTTTGGAAAAGCCATTCGCCTCGCCGCGCCATTCATTTTATTCAGAGGCTCCAGGCGCTTTTTTCATCGGCGATTTCAGCCTGCGCCGCGGATTGCCGGCAGCATTTCCCTATTTCCGATTTCTCCTCCGGCATCGCTTTGCATTATCGTATGCGTCGCCATTGACGCGTCAAAATGAGCGCGGGCAACACACTCAAAACAAAAAACAGCCGGGCCACGGCCCTGTTCGGAGGAACTATCAATGCCAACTATCGCCATTGTCGGCGCCGGTCCGCTGCTGGGCATGGGCATCGCGCGCCAATTCGGCCGCGAAGGTTTCAAGGTGGCGCTGATCGCGCGCCGCGCCGAAGCGCTTCGGGAATATGTGGCCGAGCTGCAGGCGCTGGGCATCGAGGCGGCGGCGTTTCCCGCCGATGCCAGCGACGCCGGACAGCTCGCCGCGGCATTTGCCGCGATCAAACAGCGTTTCGGCGCGGTCGCCGTGCTGGAGTTCAGTCCCACGCAATGGAACAAGGGCGGATATGAATCGACGGCGGCGCTGGCCACCACGCCCGACAGCGCGCTGCACGATTTCAATCTGCTGGTGCGCGGCGCCATCGCCAGCGCGCAAGCCGTTTTGCCCGACATGATGGCGAACAACGGCGGCACGCTGTTTTTCAGTACCGGATATTCCGCGATCATGCCGATGCCCATGATCACTTCGCTGTGCATTGCCAACGCGGGGCTGCGCAGTTACGCGCTGTGCCTGCGCGAAGAGCTGGCGCCCAAGGGCATTTACGTGGCGAACGTGTCGATCAATGTTTTCATCGAGCCCGGCACCGACAACGATCCCGATCGCATCGCGGAACTGTACTGGGATTTATATCAACGTCGCGACCGCGCCGAAGCGGTGTTCGGCAACGATCCGCGCTGAAAACGCGTTTCGTCATCCGCATTTCTTCGGCGCGCGCCACGGTCGGCGCCGCGCCATCACGATGAGTCACTCGCAGTAATGATCATGCAAATCCGCAGGCGCCGCTGTGCCGGCGCGGCGTTCTGGCTTTCCTGTTTTTCCAGCGCGCTGTTCGCCGCCGAACCCGGCGATTGGCCGAGTTACGGCCGCAGCCTCGAAGGCACGCGCTATTCGCCGTTGACGCAGATCGACGCCGGCAATGTCGTCAACCTGCAACCCGCCTGGCAGTATCGAACCGGCGATCTGGCCGAACACAAGCGGGATTCGCGCAATCTGCCCGCGTTCGAAGCGACGCCGCTCAAGGTGGGTTCGTCGCTGTATTTATGCACGCCGACCAACGTCGTGATCGCGCTGGACGCGCAGAGCGGCCGCGAGCGCTGGCGTTTCGATCCGAGAAGCGATACGCGCGGCCACTATCAGGTGACCTGCCGTGGCGTGGCTTACCATGAACAGCCGGGCGCAACGCATCTGTGCGCGAAGCGCGTCATCGCGGCGACGCTGGATGCGCGCCTGCTGGCCCTGGATGCGCAGACCGGCCATCGCTGCCCGGATTTCGGCCGCGATGGCGTGGTTTCGTTGCGCGCCGGGCAGGAACCCGTCAAGCCGGGTTTTTATGGCGTGACCTCGCCGCCGACGGTGGTGGGCGATACGCTCATCACCGGCGGTCTGGTGCTGGATAATCAATCCGTGGATGTTCCCTCCGGCGTGCGCGCGTTCGATGTGCGCACCGGCGAATTGCGCTGGGCCTGGGACGCGGGCGGCGCAACCAATCCGGCGCCGCCCGGGCAGCCCTATGATCGCGGTTCGCCCAGCGCCTGGGGTGTTTTCAGCGCCGATCCCGCGTTGGGCATGGTGTACGTGCCGACCGGCAACCGCGCTCCGGATTATTTCGGCGGCCAGCGTTCCGCCGCCGAGGACAGCCACGCCAGCGCGGTGGTGGCGCTCGATATCGCCAGCGGCGCGACGCGCTGGGTATTTCAAACCGTGCACCACGATATCTGGGATTACGACGTCGCCTCGCAGCCGGTGCTGATCGATCTGCCGGATCCGCACGGCGACGGCAACGCGCCGGTGCCCGCGCTGGTGCAGGCCACCAAGAGCGGGCAATTGTTCGTGCTCGATCGCCGCTCAGGTAAACCGTTATACGCGGTCGAGGAGCGGCCGGTGCCGCGGGACGACGCGGTGGAGGGCGAGCAACCGGCGCCGACGCAACCGTTTTCGACGGAGCTGCCGGCGCTGCATCCGTTGCGCTTGAGCGAGGACGACTTGTGGGGACTGACGCCGCTCGATCGCTGGTGGTGCCGGCGCGAATTCCGCAAATATCGTCACCAAGGCTTGTTCACGCCGCCGTCCCTGCAGGGCACGGTGAATTATCCGGGCGAGCTGGGCGCGAGCAATTGGGGCGGCGTGGCGATCGATCCGCAGCGCGGCATTCTGATCGCCAACACCAATCGCATCGCATCGATCGTGCGCCTGATTCCACGCGCCGACGCGGAGCGCATGCAGGCGGCGGGCAAGATGTTGTATCAGCCTTCGGAAGGCACGCCTTACGCGGCGGATATCCGGGCATTCCTGTCGCCGCTGGGCGTGCCATGCACGGCGCCGCCCTGGGGCATGCTGACCGCCATCGATCTGCGCGCCGGACGCGTTCTGTGGGAACAACCACTGGGTACGATCCGCGATATGGCGCCGTTGCCGCTGCCCTGGCAGGTGGGCGTGCCCAACACCGGCGGCGCGTTGATCACCGCGGGCGGCGTCGTTTTCATCGGCGCGGCGGCGGACAATTACCTGCGCGCATTTTCGCTGGAGACGGGCAGGGAATTGTGGCGCGCGCGTCTGCCCGCGGGCGGACAGGCGACACCGATGACGTATACGGCGGCGGACGGCCGGCAATATGTCGTGATCGCGGCCGGTGGCGATGCGCACCTGGGGACGACTTTGGGGGATTACGTGATGGCGTTCTCACTCGCAGAGGAAAAAATGCATTGATTTCACTATCGACTAGTCCGTTCTGATGAGGCGGGGGCTATGCAACATGGTGTTTAATACACACATTGCCGCGTCGCCATCGATTCAGGCGCAGCGCTGACAGCGCGCAACGCGGCCATGGATTTATTCCAGGTCTTTTTTAGGAGGCGTAATGCCTCCTTTTTTTTTTGCCCGCGATTTGTCGTTTTTCTCCGGCGAGTTTATCTCTCGGCCCAACGTAATACCTTCATTACACCGCAATACTAAACCGCATCCGTAATAGTACGTACAGCGTATTCATAACATAGTACGTACACCGTATTTATAAATAGTACGTACACCGTATCCGTAATAGTTCACTGCCTCCGCAAGACAGTCCAACGCGTTCGCATTGTTGTCATCGGTTTCTTTTTATCCTTGAGTGGGGCGATAGCCATTCGCTGAACTGCTGATCGCCTGCAGCGAACCGCTGATCGTTTTCGGAACGGACAGAAAGCCGCGCCCGGCGAGCGAATGAGATCATGAAAAAGAGGGCGCGCCTGCCAATTCTGGCAAAAATGCCCGCGCGATGCTATCTAAACGCGGCGGGGCGATCCGTGAAGTCCGCTATTCGTGTCCGACCCATTTTGTTCACGGCATTTCGATTTCAGGCAATTGGAGGCATGGGTTTTGATGAAGGCATTACGGACAGGCTTGGCGATTCTGACAGTCTGGCTCAGCGGCGCGGCGCATGCCGATGAACTGAATATCGCCGTTGCGGCCAATTTTCTCGGCACGCTGCAGAAACTGGCGCCGGCTTTTGAAAAGAGCAGCGGCCACACGCTGGTGTTGAGCGGCGGTTCCTCGGGGCAGTTTTATCAGCAGATCGTGCAGGGCGCTCCCTTCGATATCTTTTTGTCGGCGGATAGCGAACGTCCGCGCAAACTGGAGGAGCAGGGCCTGGCCGTGGCGGGCAGCCGTTTTACCTACGCGGTGGGGAAACTGGTGTTGTGGAGTCCGCAACCTCAGGTGGTGGACGATCGCGGCGAGGTCCTGAAGCGCGGCGATTACCGCTTCATCGCCGTTGCCAATCCGGTCAATGCGCCTTACGGCGCGGCCGCGCGCGAGGTGCTGGAGCAGCTCGATCTCTGGGAGAAACTCACTGCCGGGAAAAAAATCGTAACCGGCGAAAGCATTGGCCAGACCCTGCAGTTCATTACATCGGGCAATGCGCGACTGGGCTTTGTCGCTCTCGCGCAAGTGATCGACGACAGCGGGCGGATACGCGGTTCCGTCTGGCCTGTTCCCCAGGATTTATATCAGCGCATCGACCAGGACGCGGTTGTTCTCCAGCGTTCGCAAAAGCGCGCGGCGGCAACGGCGTTCCTGCAATGGTTGCGCAACGACGAGCAGGCCTTGCGAATCATCGCCGCCGCCGGCTACGGACACTGATGGCACGAAAAAAAGCGCTGGGAGAGCGCGGCGCTGTGACATGTGGAAACAGGGATGTAAGAGATGTAAGGGAGCGACGAAATAAAGAGAAGAGCGGAATAAACGGAAGGTGGAGAGGGGAAAACAGGGAAAGGGCGAACCCTTTCCCTGTGCGGTTACCACTCAGGCGGCAACAGCCTCCGCGGCGGGAGCGCGGCGCGCGGCACGGCGGCGCTTCGGCTTTTGCAGAGCGGCCTTGGCCAGGCGCATTTCCAGTTTTGCGAGCGCGCGCATGGCGGCGACTTCGTATTTCACTTTGGCGGCAAGCAGTTTGGCTTCGGCGGCGATCACCCGGCGCTCGGAGGCCAGTGCCAGTTGCGTGGCTTTTTTGGCGGCGCTCAGATCCGCTTTGGCGGCTTTCAGCGTGGCTGCGGCGGCGGCTTTAACCGTGCGGGCCTGTGCGGCGGCGGCTTTTGCGGCGGGTGTCGATTTGGCGCGAGCGGCTTTCAGCGAAGCTTCCGCTTTGGCGAGCGCCTTGCTCATTTTGGCGACGACGGCGGCGGCTTTATCTTCAGCTTTTTTCACAAGGCCGGTTTGTTTTGCGTGGATCGCGGCGACTGAGGCAAGCGTGATCTTCGGTGCTACGGCTTTCTTCGGTGCTGCTTTCTTCGCGGTTTTGCGTACGCCTCGGGGCATTGCTGAACTCCTTGATGAAGTTGGGGGGAAATTGAAGAGTCGCGATTATAGCCGATATCGCACCGCTGTCAGCGCGTTAGCGCGCGTGTTGTGCCGCGTTACACGCGCCGGTGATAGTATGATTCGTCGATCGAGCCACAAAAAAGGATCGTTGCGTGCACTATTTCTATCTCGCCGCGGCCATTGTGCTGGAGGTGATCGCCACATCCGCGCTGAAAGCGACGTCGGGTTTTCGCGCATGGCTGCCTTCGCTGCTGGTCGCGATCGGCTACGCCGGCGCTTTTTTCTTTTTATCGCTGACCTTGCGCACCCTGAGCATCGGCGTGGCGTATGCGATCTGGTCCGGGCTCGGCATCGTGCTGATCGCGATCGCGGGCTTGGTCCTGTACGGCCAGACGCTCGACAAGCCGGCCTTGCTCGGCCTGGGCTTGATCATTGCGGGCGTGGTCGTGCTCAATGTCTTTTCCAGGTCGGTCACGCATTGAACGTGAGGACACTGAAAGTGAAGGCATTGAACGCGAAGATCTGAAAACAAAGGCCATGTCCGCCGGTGCTGCGAAGACGGACATGCAAGCCGGGAGATATCCGATGACACAACAAAGCCATGCAGTTCTGCCAAGCCTGTTCATTCCCCACGGCGGCGGCCCCTGTTTTTTCATGGATTGGAATCCGCCGGAAACCTGGGCGCGGATGGGCGCGTGGCTGGGTGGGCTGGGCCGGGAGATCGGCGCGCGGCCGCGCGCCGTTCTGGTGATTTCCGCGCATTGGGAAGAAGCGGCGTTCACTGTCAACGCGGGCGCCGCGCCGTCGCTGCTGTACGACTATTACGGCTTTCCCGAGCACACCTATCACCTGCAATATCCCGCGCCGGGTTCTCCGGAACTGGCACAGCAGGTGGTGGAACTGATCGCGGCGGCGGGACTGCCGGTGCATACGGAGCACGCGCGCGGCTTCGACCATGGCGTATTCATTCCTTTCAAACTGATTTATCCCGACGCGGACATTCCCATCGTGCAGTTGTCCCTGCTCGAAGGCCTGGACCCGCATCCGCATCTCATGCTCGGCGAGGCGCTGGCGCCGCTGCGACGCCAGGGCGTGCTGATCGTCGGCAGCGGCATGAGCTATCACAACATGCGCGGCATCGGCGCGGGCGTCGGCGGCGCATCCGATCAATTCGACGCCTGGTTGACGCAATCGGTCTGCGCCGCGCCGGACGAACGCTTCGAACAGTTGCGGCACTGGTTGCGGGCGCCGGCCGCGCGCATCGCGCATCCGCGCGAAGAGCATCTGCTGCCCTTGATGGTGGCCGCGGGCGCCGCGCGCGCCGATGTCGGTGTCAAAGCGTTTGGCGACAGAATCATGGGGGCGAGCCTGTCGGCCTACCGGTTCGGTTGAGCCGCGACAGCGGTCGCGGCCGTAACGACGCACCGCCATGACAACAAGAAGCGGCGCAGAACAAGCATGACGGATACGAAAATGATAATGACGAACACGGAAACGGTGATGAATACGGAAACGATAGGGATGAATACGGAAAAGAGCCGCGAGATCGTACTGGCTTTTGCCGACCGCTTCGCCCGGGGCAACATGGCGGCCGCGCTGGCTCTGCTGGCCGATGACGCGACCTGGTGGGTCGCCGGCCAGCCCGGGCATTTTGCACTGGCCGGCCAGCGCGGCAAGGCGGAGCTGCCCGCGCTGTTTCAATGGATCGGCACCGCCCTGCCAGCGGGCGTGGAGGTAACGATACGCGGCGTGACCGCCGAAGGCGGGCGCGTGGCCCTGGAGGTCGAGGCGCGCGGCGTCTCCGCCGGCGGCGGCAACTACTGCAATCAGATCCATTTTTTGTTCGAAGTGCGCGACGGCCACATCTATTCGGTGCGCGAATACCTCGACACCCAGCATGTGCAAGATGTCCTCGTCGGCGATCATTGAGCCCATGGCCGATCATTTTCGCCACATGACGAAAGCGTAATGTGGCGAATCGAAAAAATTTTAAGGCCGGCGCGCTGCCTGGCGAACGGCGGGCAACATCTTTGAGTTTTTCCTTTCTCGTTTTCGACGCCGGAGTTATGAGTCTTCGGTTGTGATATTTGACCGATTCCTGAAAAAGATTGTCCTTGTTTAAGGGGTATTTCCCCTCTTCGTTATTTTTCCAAATATCCATTTGTATTTTTGCGAGTGAAAATTTTAATTTCGATTTTATTTTTCGAATTCTCGCGCCAATAAAAATTGACAGCGACGCGTCGATTGCTCTTCTTCGCAATGATTCGGGTCATAAAAAACGCGCGATTCATCGGCTTGTTAGATCGAAATCCTCGTCTACGCTATGCCAAGGCCGAGGCCGGGCATGAAGCCGGATCGAAGGGCCGGCCAACCACGGAATCATGCGGAGGCAGTGATCGGAAAAATGGAATTTGATTGGATTCGGCGCCATCTCTCCTCCCTGTTGCCCTTGCTGTTGTGCGCCGCCGCCGGCGCGGGCATCGGGATACTCGACGCCGCGTTTCTCAGTCGTTCGGGATTCGGATTCGCGGCGGCACTTCTTCTCTATGTGATTTATTCCCTCTTTTACTTGCCGCGTTTCGGCGCGCGGGTGGTGGCGGTCACGCGGCGGCATTGCGCGCGGGAAGCGAATCGCGCCAGCGGCGATGCCGCCGCGCTGTTTTCCCGGATGTGGCAGCTGCTATCGGCACAGGGCCTGTGCATGGAAGACGAGTCGGGGCGCTTGCAAACCCTGCTGGCCGATGCGATCGACAAGTTGCTGCGGAGTTTTACCAACCTGCACGAGCTGCTGCGCGCGCAACAGGCCGCGGCCGCGGGCCTGACCGAAGACGCTTCGCGCGACGCGGCGCGGAAAGAACCGGGTTTCCAGGCGCTGGTCGATCAGATTTCGCAAACGCTGGCCATTTTCATCGAGTCCGCCGTCGAAACGTCGCGGCTGTCCGTGGGGCTGGTGGCGCACATGGATGCCATCCGGAAAAAGGTGGATTCGATTCTGAAAATCCTGGTCGAGATCAACGCGATTGCGGGACAGACCAATCTGCTGGCGCTGAATGCCGCCATCGAAGCGGCGCGCGCGGGCGATGCCGGGCGGGGCTTCGCGGTGGTGGCGGAGGAAGTGCGCGCGCTCTCCAACCGCTCCAACGGTTTTGCCGAGCACATC
>Ga0153956_1000197_pt1 | contig 77657 bp, 70 predicted proteins | sample TSFL040MetaG_FD_104704 | JGI IMG/M metagenome (GOLD analysis project Ga0153956, IMG submission 104704) | Attine ant fungus gardens microbial communities from Florida, USA - TSFL040 MetaG | ecosystem: Host-associated > Fungi > Mycelium > Unclassified | place: USA: Florida, Wekiwa Springs... | reverse complement strand
TTCGCTATCAGGCTAAAAAACCTAACAGCCAATTCTCCTTCGCTTGCTCAGGTAAGCTCGCACATCTTTCACTCTTTCAAATTTTTAAAGATCGTCTCTCGTCTAGAGAGCCGGCATTCTACTACGTCCAAACTTCCTGTCAACTCACTAATTAAAATAAATTTTATTTATTTCGCAAAATTTTTCGCAAAAACTCGCCGGTGTGAGATTTTTCGCACTTTGCGATGGTTTCAGGGGTTCCTTTTGCTACGACTTGACCACCTTTTTCTCCCCCCAGGGGGCCAAGATCAATGACCCAATCAGCTGTTTTGATCACATCCAGGTTATGTTCAATGACAACGATGGTATTACCATGATCGCGGAGTCGATGAAGCACTTTTAAGAGTTGCTCTATATCGTAAAAGTGTAAGCCTGTCGTAGGCTCATCTAATAGGTATAGCACACGTCCTGTATCTTTGCGCGACAGTTCTTTGGCCAATTTAATTCGCTGAGCTTCCCCTCCGGATAGGGTAGTTGCACTCTGGCCAAGGGATATATAAGACAATCCGACGTCCAATAAGGTCTGTAACTTGCGTTTAATCATGGGGATGGCATCAAAAAACTCGCGCGCTTCTTCGATCGTCATGTCTAAAATCTGATGAATTGTTTTACCTTTATAAAGGATTTCTAACGTTTCCCGGTTATAGCGCTTGCCCTGGCAAATATCGCAGGTAACATATACATCCGCTAAGAAATGCATCTCGACCTTAATAACCCCTTCTCCCTGACAAGCCTCACAGCGTCCGCCTTTAACATTAAAGCTAAAGCGCCCAGGGTGGTAACCACGTGAACGAGCTTCTTGAGTACCAGCAAATAAATCTCGGACCAGCGTAAACAAACCTGTATAGGTGGCTGGGTTAGAACGTGGTGTGCGGCCAATGGGACTTTGATCGATGACAACGACTTTATCAAAATGCTCAAGCCCACTCATTTCACCATAAGGCGCAGGTTCCACCCCCGTTGCACCGTTTAATTCGCGAGCAGCAACAGGGCTTAGCGTATCGTTAATGAGTGTGGATTTACCTGAGCCGGACACACCTGTAATACAAGTCATCAAGCCGATAGGAATTTGCACATTAATGGATTTTAAATTATTCCCGTGAGCACCTTGGATAATAATTTGCTTTTCTGAATCAAATGCTGTGCGCTCTGCAGGAATAGCGATGCGACGCTTACCTGAAAGGTATTGGCCCGTTAACGACTTTGTGTCGTGCATTAATTCACTCGGTTTCCCAGCCGCCACTATTTCACCGCCATGCACACCGGCACCAGGACCGAGATCAATGACATGATCAGCGCTCATGATGGCATCTTCATCATGTTCCACCACAATCACTGTATTTCCTAAATCACGCAAATGCCGCAACGTACGCAATAAGCGCTCATTGTCACGCTGATGCAACCCAATGGAAGGTTCATCCAAAATATACATGACACCGACCAAACCCGAACCAATCTGACTTGCCAAACGAATACGCTGTGCTTCACCACCCGATAAGGTTTCAGCACTACGTTCCAAGCTTAAGTATTCCAATCCTACGTCCACCAAAAAGCTTAAACGGCTAACCAACTCTTTAACAATTTTCTCAGCAATTTCACCGCGATAGCCTGGCAAATGCAATTTTTCAAAAAACAATTTGGTTTTTTCAACAGGCCAGGAAGAAATCTCAGGCAATGATTTATCGGTAATAAACACATGACGCGCTGCAATATTTAAACGAGCACCTTGGCAAGATTCACATGTACGCACAGAAATGTATTTGTGCAATTCTTCACGCACAAACTCTGATTCTGTCTCACGATAACGACGTTCTAAATTAGGTAAAATGCCTTCAAATTTATTTGTCTTTGTAAATGAATACCCATCTGCATCTTTGTATTGGAACTTAATGGCTTCTGTGCTGCCTTCCATTAACACCGTACGAACTTTTTTTGGCAAAGATTTATATGGCACTTCAAGATCAAAGCGGTAATGTTTGGCAAGTGATTTTAAAAGTTGAAAATAATACTGATTACGTCTATCCCAACCACGAATGGCACCATCGGCCAGGCTTAAGTTTTGATTGACGACGAGCGCAGGATCGAAAACTTCTTTAATCCCCAAACCATCGCATTCTGGACAAGCCCCGACGGGATTATTAAATGAAAATAAACGCGGCGACAATTCAGACAAACTATAACCACAATCAGGACAAGCAAATTTAGCAGAAAAAACACGAATAGGACGTTTAGGTTCATCCATCCAACCGAGAGCAGCGATACCATCGGCTAAACGCAATGCTGTTTCAAATGATTCCGCCAAACGCGTACGCATTTCTTCCCGCACTTTGATACGATCTACCACCACTTCAATGGTATGTTTGCGACGTAAATCCAGCGCAGGCACTTGATCTAATTCCGTCATGTCGCCATCAATGCGTGCACGCACAAACCCTTGGCTGCGTAACTCTTGCAATAACTCCACATGCTCACCTTTACGTTCACGCACTACTGGTGCAAGAATCATCACCTTATCGTCCGCAGGCAAAGCCAACACGGTATCAACCATTTGACTAATGGTTTGCGCTTCTAAAATATGCCCATGTGTAGGACAGCGTGGCTGACCGGCTTTGGCAAACAATAAACGTAAATAATCGTGAATCTCTGTGATCGTTCCCACCGTGGATCGCGGGTTATGCGATGTCGATTTTTGCTCAATCGAAATAGCAGGCGACAACCCTTCGATATGGTCCACATCGGGTTTTTCCATCATTGATAAAAATTGACGTGCATAGGCAGATAAAGATTCCACATAGCGACGTTGGCCTTCGGCATACAACGTATCAAAGGCTAAAGAAGATTTACCTGATCCCGATAATCCAGTAATCACCGTCAATTGATCACGAGGGATATCGACATTGATATTTTTGAGATTGTGCGTGCGCGCACCACGAATACGAATCTGCTTCATAAGTAACCAATATTAAAATGGAGATTAAAAAGTTAAAGGGCGGCCTAAAATATTACCGCCATTCTCTATCAATCAACCTTAAATGTAAAATTTAGACCAATTGAGTTGATATCTGGAATGGCTTTACCAATGTGGTTGTCACTAAACAAACGTGTGTTAAGACCACCTTGGGGATTCACAATCCGTGCCCGGTATAGACTATTGGGATCAAACTGAGCACCATTCGGTGCTTGAGTGGGGGAAAACCCAATCACAGGACGCACTTCAATAGCGTAAACCGCAGGAATGATAGACCCCATCACTACAACATTCAGAGTGGCAAACGTGAATTTTTTTAATAAATTCATTATGCCTCCATTAGTGATGACCGATAAATGATCATAATTATATCATTAAATTCAATTTAAGACAAAACCAGCCCTGCTTTCTAAAAAACAGCTTCACGGAAAAGTACGCCAGCCGCTAATGGTTTTGTTATATACTCGCTTTTCTTTATAACCAATTGCGATTTTTCATTTATGTTTGCTACTAAAATGACCTCTCTCGAACGTCGTGCTGTATTTAGCTTAGTGACGATCTTAAGTTTACGTATGCTGGGTTTATTTATGGTTTTGCCTGTTTTTGCATTATATGCCTCGCGTTTACCGGGCAGCACAGCAACTACCGTGGGTATTGCCTTAGGTATATACGGTCTATCGCAAGCCATTTGCCAAATTCCTTTCGGTACACTCTCAGATCGTTTTGGCCGCAAACCGCTGATTGCCGTGGGTTTGAGCATCTTTATTATAGGAAGCCTGATGGCTGGTTTTGCAAACTCCATCACGCTACTCATTATTGGTCGCACGTTACAAGGTGCAGGAGCCGTGGGAAGCACAATTTTAGCCGCCCTCGCTGACCTTACCCGCGAAGAACAGCGTACAAAAACGATGGCGATTGCAGGCATTGCCATTGGCATGTCTTTTTCCATGGCAATGTTCATTGGCCCCGTCTTAACGCAATGGCTTCCTATTCATGGATTATTTTTTTGTGCTGCTTTATTAGGATTAATCACCTTAATGATTTTGTTTCTCTATGCGCCGACCCCTCAGCGCATAGAATGGCATCGGGGCACTGAACCTGAATGGCACTCTTTTTTTCAATTATTAATGACACCCGCCTTGGCTAAATTAAATGCGGGCATTTTTATTTTACATGCGGTTTTCACTGCCAGTTTTATTGTGATTCCCATTCGCTTGCTACAGTCATTTGGATTTGATGCACATCATCAGTGGGTTATTTATCTACCTACGCTTTTAATTGCTTTTATTCTATCTTTAATCTTCATTGGTATTGCGGAACGCAAACACCAACTCAAACCTTATTTTTTAGTTGGCATTGGTTGCTTGCTTGGCGCAAATATTCTTTTTTATTTTGGAACTTTACATTTTAATTGCATGCTTATTGCCATAGGATTGTTTTTTACTGGATTTTCTTTGCTAGAAGCATTTTTACCTTCTTTAATTTCTCGCACAGCACCTAAAGAACGCAAAGGAAGTGCACTTGGCCTCTATTCATGTGCACAATTTTTAGGTATCTTTGTCGGCGGTGCGCTGGGCGGGTGGATTTATGGTCAGTACCATTTCACCGGTGTGTATATATTCTGTTTTATGCTTAGTCTTTTTTGGTTCATCTTGGCTTGCTTCATGCAACCCCCTCGTTATTTCATCACTCAATGTTGGCAAATTGCATCTTCCTATCAATCCCATTGGCAAACATGGCTAGCGGATTTGCAATCCATACCCGGTATGATAGAAATAACATTTGTTGCAGAGGAAAACATGGCGTACTTAAAGATGGAAAGTAAAACGAAACAACACCCCGATCTCATTCGTTTAAAAGCGCAACTACAATCTCAATAAAAATATTTTAGGAGAAACATTTATGGCACGCGGCGTTAACAAAGTGATACTTATCGGCAATTTAGGTCGTGATCCAGAAGTACGCTACACACCAAGCGGCTTAGCCGTTGCAAACATTACCTTAGCTACCAGCGAAGCATGGAAAGATAAACAAAGTGGTGAAATGCAAGAACGTACTGAATGGCACCGTGTTGTCTTTTATCAACGTCTCGCTGAAATTGCCGGTGAATATTTACGTAAAGGTTCGAAGGTGTATATCGAAGGCAGATTACGCACGACAAAATGGCAAGACAAAACAACTGGCCAAGATCGTTATACCACCGAAATCATTGCTGATAACATGCAAATGCTTGATAGCAAAGGTGGCAGCGCAGTAAGCGAATCGGCAAGTGCATTCGAACGTCCTACCGCTACAAGTACTGCAAGCAACAATGATTCATTATCTAGCAACGCAGATCATTTCAATGATGATGATATTCCGTTCTGATTTTCAGTAATATAGAAGTGTAAAGGTGGGTATCATTCACCCACCTTTTATTTATCCCACCACCACCCTTACCCTCCTATGAACCACTTTTCCCTGTGATATACTTGAGCAAGGATTCATTAATGATTCCTAAAAAACATGAGAAACATATGAGTAATGATGCGCGTATAGCTGTTCTAGAAACCACTATTCTCAATATCAACTCTACATTACTTGATATTAAGCATGACTTGAAGCGCATTGATACTAAAATAGATACGAAGTTCGACACACTAGATAAGAAAATAGATAGCAAATTTGAAATCATTCAAAGTCGTCTTTGGTCTAACTTTCTTTGGTTAATGGGTATGATCATCGGTTTAGCCGGATTGACTGCACACACACAACATTGGATATGAAAAACGACTTTCAATGGGTGGATTTTTCTTTATTGAGATTTCTTTACTGCACGCTTATTCGAAGCCTGCTTTTCTTTTTGCGGATTCACATCAATATTTTTCTTCGCAAAGTAAGTCGCAACATTCTTAGCCACGCCAGCGCCCCTTATGCCCATGAGGGCAGGAGAAAGGCCTAATTTTTCCAGAAATTTATCTATCAACGCCCAAAATGCACTTGAAATCGGATTGCCACGCTCGCGGCGTTTTGCAAGAGTAGGAAGGTTTTTTTGCAACGTTTTAATCAGCATCTTCTCCTTTTGTAATCCTGTTTTGCGAAAATGGCTTAAGCTAACTTGTATGGCTTTAATGGAATCTAATTTGGAATTTAATTGACCTTCTTGTCTTCTCAGACTCGCAGATATAGGATGATTTTTACTTTCTAAATTAGTTATGCGATCAGAAAGAGATTTTTTTTCTTTTTCCAAACCATTCTGATAACTATCACAAGCCTCTATTAAATCCGTTAACTCTTTTTCAGTCACCGGTTGAAAAGCAGTTACCGGCGTTATTTCAGTATTTTTTTCATTGGCAGCTTCAATTCTTAGCACACCTGATCTAGGTAAAGATTCTTGCTGAATCAACGCGCCACTCGTTTGCTCCGAAGACATCTCTTCAATACCTGCAATTTGCCGCAGCGGTGTTTGGTTTGCATTGCTGCGGCTTTTACTATTTTTCTTTTGTTGCAAATCCCTTAAATCCTGAGCCATCTCTGGATAATTAAAAGTTATCTCTTCAATTAAGGATGTTAATGTTTCTGAAAAATTATTTTTTTCTACCATATCATCAACGTCTTGCAATTCCAATAAAAGCTCGACCACTATTTTACACTTCTCTTTGTCTTCTTTAACAATCCCCAATAAGTTGTTATTACGTTTTAGAAATTGAATAAAACACAAGTGTGCATGATCATATATTCGTGGAAATTTGTTTAAATCGAGTTGCTTAAGAAAAACAATCGCAGTTGCAATGTTAAATAGGTGATAACCACTTTGATCCTCAGTAAAACTTGATGTATCTTCTAATTTTGCCAATTCAGTCACTTCAAAAGGAAGGGCAACCAATCTATCATTCTCTAATTTTAAGCTTCGCACGTTATCTAGAGCAGTAAATAAGTTATTTAAAGCGTTAAATTCAGAAAATATTTGCTGAGGAACTTCTCTTTTAAAAGTCTTTCCTTGATAAAAAGTCTGCATCAAATTTTTTACTTCAGAAATCGGATCTAATGTATTGATTACACCAGTCAATAAGCCTTTGATGTATAAAAACACTCCCTCATAATCTCGATGCCTTGGTTCAAAAGAAAGAATTCTTGTCACACAAGCAAACGCTTTAGGGTAATTTTGTTCAAATCCCATTTCCCCATTTAAGTAAAATTTACCTAAGACACGGCAATAAACTGAAGTGTCATAATCGTTAATAGGCATCGGACTGAGGGGTTTATCAAGAGGCCAGGTAGCAAAAATTTCAGCAGCAGCTTTAAAAAATTCTTTTGCTAAAGGCATGTTGGGTTCAACTATTTTATTAAGATCGTAATTCGATTCATAAGCCCGTTTAAAGTATTGCCTCTTATATTTTTCAAAATCCTTCTCGGCAGCTCTTCTTGCTTTATCTTCTTTTTCTTGATTAGATAACTTTTCTGAGCCCCTTTCTTTTTCAATTACTATTAACGGCATAGCATTGCTAAAAGATCCCTCTGTTAATACTTCACGCTCCTCCATTTCCCCTGCTTTTCCTAATCCCTCATAGATACCAACACTTCCCAACATCTGCGAACAGCTAATATTTATCGCAAAAGCTTGGCCAGAAAATATAAGACCTAACAACATTAAGGTACAAAATTTTACTTGTGTATTAATTACTAAATCATCTTTAATACTTTGAGCATCATCCAAACCCATCGCAATACAAACTAAAATTTCGAATAAATGTTCCCACGTTTTATTGTCTACATCCCCACCACCTATAATACAACTAAAGCTATTCTTTAAAGCAACTCGCCATCTCAATCGAGCAGCTGAAGCCAATAAGTTTACATCCTTATCTTCAAAGGCCTTTTTTGCGGCAAAACGAGCTGCTATATCAAGTTTCTCAGAATTCCTAGCATAATGAGGAAGTGAGATTATGGCTGGATGCGTTCTAAAATTACCATTATCTGTACAAGTCAAATAGATTAACACTTCATCTAGAGTCAAATTTTTACTTTTAGAAATAGAAGAAGATGGTGCGGATTCTATTATTCTTGCAGCTATAGCTTTTGTACCTCCATCAATCTCCATACTACTTTTTAACTCGCAAATCCCTTGTCTATATTGCACTATAGAAAAATTAGAAGAATTAAAATTATGTAACACCCGCCCAATCATGCGAATTCTCTTAATTTATATTAAAAAATACGTATTATTGTTTTTTTTTAAAAACACTTTTTGTTTTATTTTCTGCTTCAGGTTTCACATCAATACCTTGCTTAGCAAAATAAGTCACTGCACTGTTGGCCACACCTGCACCTTTTACAAATGCCACCGTCGGAGGAAGGCCCAATTTCTCGCGCAATTTATCGATCAATGCCCAAAACGCACTTGAAATCGGATTGCCACGTTCACGGCGCTTCGCAAGCGTGGGAAGATTTTCCTTCATGACTTGTACAAGATTAGCTGGTTCTTTTAGCCCATTTTGCTTATAGCTTTCTAAACTCGACTGTATTGCTCGAATAGCGTTTATTTTTAAATAAAGCTGGCGATCTTGCGGCTCTTTTCCTTCATTATCTACTTGCGCTATCAAATTTTTGCGAGCGCGACTTACAACAGCATTGTGTTCTTGTTGAAGATAATCATAATACTCCTTACAAGCATCTATTAAATCAGTCAGCTCTCGCTGTGTGACTTCTTCAGATAATTTCGATGTCATATTATCTCGTAGAGCATTCGTCCTGTTTATTGCATCTTCTAAAGCGGGTCCTGGTTTTAATTTTTCTTCACCCGCCTTCACTAAATCAGGCATCATTTTTTCATATTTTTCTTTTTTAGTATTTTTTATTTCTGGCTGAGGTGTTAGCACTTGGTCAGGATAATTAAAATAGTTACATTTAATTGTATGCTCGCCTTTAAATGACATTCTATCAGGATCTGTTGTTTCATCCTGAATAGGAGCAGCTTTAATTTTCGACTCACTCAATGCGTTGCTAACATCGTTCAAAAAATTAATGAGAGTTTGTTTATTTTCTGGATGGCTCTCATAATGTTCATCAAAAAATAGAGTAATTGCTGCTTGATGGGTGCCTTCTTTCTCTTGCAATAAATTTTTTGAGATAATATGCATCTCCATTGGAAAACCAGAGTATTCTTCTTGGTTAAAAAGATTATTGATAATAATAATCGCGCGTGGCACATCCGCAGGATCAATATAGATGTTTAAGTTAGAGCCAGTATTATCAAATGTATTATTTCGTAATAAAACTGTCTCTTCCGGACTTTTTCCAGACCATGAGTGCTCTTGATTATGCACCGCAATCCATCTTGGAGCCGAGTCATACAGATCCTCTAATTGTTCTTGATTTATCTTAGGCATATTTCCATCCTCTTAAATAAAATATCAGCCTTTAGACTGAGTTACTTTTGGTTTTGAATCAGGTGCTTCAGGCACGTTGGAAGTTTTTTTGGCCTGAAAATAGGTCGTTATATTCTTAGATAAGGTGACTCCACGTATACCAGCAGTGGTTTGCGGCAAACCAACTTTTGCACGCAATTGATCAACCCATTGCCAAAACTTCGCAGAAATACCTAAACCTCCGCTATCACGTCGTGTTGCAAGCGTTTGTAATGGACCACCGATATTATTTAGTAGTTGGTTAGGCGAGATTTTATTGTCTCTACATTTTTCCAATTCGGTTTTTATTAAATTGATAGCCTTCTCTTTATCGGTGATAGCTTGAAATGCATTTTTCGCACGCTCACTTTGTGGCTCTTCTAAATCAGCGCTGGATTTTTTTGCCCATTTTAATTTTTCAGCCGCGAATGAAGCAGCATACGTCTCACAATCGTTTATCAATTGATTCAATTCTTGTTTTCTTAACGCTTCTCTTTCCTCTAATTTTTTCTCTAAAATCACACCATATAAAAAATCATCGGTTCTTTTAGTAGGATTATGTTTGTATTGAGGAGGAAGTTGGTCTACATCGCCGACTTTAACCAATTGCGATCTAAGGTGTCGTGGGGTGTCTATTCTATATGCATCGTAAACAGTATCAGCAATAAGCGTCATCAATTCATCACGGTAATAAAAATAAGGAGCAGGTTCACCTTCTTTAAAGGTGATTTTTGCGTCGTATTTATTATTTTCAAGATTACGTTTATCAATCGTTGACCCACTTTCTCTAATCACGTTCACCGTATCAACCGTCAGAGGAGGTTTGGGATCAGGCCTAATACCTGCTTCACTAAATTTTTCTCCCAGCTTGGCTAAAAACAAAATGATTTTTTGTTGGCCTTCTTTTGTTTGCTCTGCGACTTTATCAAAAATTAAAGCAACTTCTTTACTGGATTGATGATCCTCTAAAGCAAGTGCTCCTTGAGTAGCAATTTTCATGCCCATCAGTGGCGTTTCTGGATCGTTAAATAAGGTATGTAAGATAGGAATAGCACGAGGCATGTCTTCAGGATGGATACTAATGTGAATTTTCCAATTGCCCGACGCATCGGCAGCACCCGAGGGAGGTTTTTTAGTACCTTGGGCAACCTCAGCTATATAAGCAACTTCTGCTTCAGTAGTGACCTCTTGTGTTGCATCATTACGCAGTCCAATCCATCCATCTCCAGGCGAAGAACAAAGATCAAGTAATTGCTGAGTAGTGTATTTTTTACCCTTATCTGATTCTTTCGTTTTGCCTGGCATTAGCTACCCTCGTTTGATTAAAAAGGTTATTTTAGATAAAATTTTGACCTATTTTTATTCAATTTTATTATAGTATACAATACGAACACAATGCCTTGCCAAAATTAAATTATCCTTTTGAAAAATAGATAAAATTTAGTCCTATTAACGATTCGGCGCTAATCTTTGTTTTATGAACGCGAGAGGTGTGGCGGAGAAGACAGCGCCATAAGCGTTGAATAAAACAAAGATTAGCGCCGAATCGTTAATAGGATTATCTAAATTGTTTTTTCGCACAGCAGATACGCTGATAGGCTTCTTCAATACGAGCCTCGGCAATGAATCCCCTTTGCACATCATCATAAATACTCTCAATGATTTCGTTAGCCGGCGGCGCTGTTTGCAATTGATTCCCTAGAAGCAACATATCGGCCCCGGCATTAATTGCCAAACGCAATGCCTCAGTGAAACCATACTGATCGGTAATAGCGCGCATTTGCAAATCATCCGTAATGACCACCCCATCAAAATGCAATTGCTCGCGCAACACCTGTGTTGTAAAAACTTTTGATAAACTTGCAGGGTAACTATCAAATCCTTGATGCACCACATGCGCTGTCATCACCATGACATCGTTATAGTGCGATAATAATTTTTGGTAAGGGATCAATTCCGTCACTTGCCATGTCTCTGTGACATCCACCAAACCCAAGTGTGTATCTCCACTCGAGCTTCCATGGCCAGGAAAATGTTTAAGTACAGGAAGAATGCCTTGTTGCTGAAATGCTTGCATGTATAAAGCTGCATAGTCGGCAACTTTCTGCGGATCCGCAGAAAAGCTACGTTGGCGTTTGCTAATAATTGGATTCATTGGATTCGTTGCTACATCCACAACCGGTGCAAAGTTCAAATTAAAACCGAATTGTTTTAAGGTCATTGCCATTTGCTTAGCACATTGTTTGGCAATAGATAGCGACGATTGACCCACTTCAGCAGCGGTAAGTGTGGCAGGAAATCCTTGCTCTTGCGTTAGACGTAGCACGGTGCCGCCTTCGTAGTCAATACTGATGAACAAAGGTAGTGTGGATACATTGTGATGTTTTAATTCTTGAGTAAGCTTCCGAAGTTGTGCGGGATTTTTAATATTATCCGCAAATAAAATCACGCCACCGATAGAATACTCGGTCATCGTTTTAATAAAATCATCGGAAAGCTGATCGCCTTTAAACCCTAGTAACAACAGCTGTGCGATTTTTTCTTTTAACATGAAATAGCTTCCACTGGTTTTGATTCAAAACGCCAATACCCTACAAGACCACTGATGACAACATAAAACAAACCAATCAATAAAAAACTGCAAACAAAATTGGTTTCTGCTTGTATCCATGCCCCCAAACCTACTCCCAACAAATTGCCTAACTTACTTGCACTATTGCCTAAACCAATTAACTTACCCGTGGCTCGTGGCGGCGTATATCGCATGATGAATGTAAAAGGAATAAGCGCAATTGCACTGAGACATACACCCCATATCAATGCGGCGATTAACGCAAAAGGTAATTGCCTTGTCCAAGCAAACAAGAGTTGACTGATTGCAGCAAGTAATAAAATTCTAATAAATATTTTTTTTACTGATTGGCCATTGGTTTGAGATTGTGTGTCAATGAGTTGTCCCCATCGCGATGACGATAAAAACATGAGCATTGCTGTGCATGAATACAACATGCCTACCGTGTTCGTATTCCCATCCAATCGCTCGGCCACGTATAAAGCAAAATAAGAAGAACTCATCCATCTTGCCATTTGTGTTAATACAATCATGCTCAATACATATTTAAGATCACGCGAAAGAAATTCAGTAACAGGGCTTACATCATCCGTTGCTTTGATTTTTTTGACAGGCGTTTCTTGTAAAAAAACAAATAACGCCAGAAAGGCAAACAAAATCATGATTGAAGAAGCAGAAAAAATAGCCACATAGTCTGCTGCCGTTGCAATCATTCCGCCCAACACAGGCCCTACAATGGTTCCTATGGCAGTGGCAGCTTGTAAACGCCCTATCGCATTATTTCGTTTTCCAGATTCTACCATGGTAACAGACCATGCTTGTGCTGCTGCGCTAAATCCCGCGAAAATCCCTTGCAAGGAACGCACCGCTAATACCATCACGGGTTGTTTGATAACGCATAGCAACCCTTGAGTAACTATTAATGCAAAACCAGCGCGTAGCAACATTTTCTTTTGACCCGCACGTTCACCTAAATGTGTCCAAAACGGCGTGGTTAAAATCGTAATACAAAAAGGCAGCATATAAATGGCTGCACTCCAATATTGCAATTGCTTAGGCGTAAGGTATTGATTAGCACTTTGAATAATCAGCGGCCAATAGGGATCACTCATATCAAGGCTAGCAATGATAAGAAATTGCGCAAAAAATACAATAGTAAGTTGTTTTTCGATCTTCATGGCTCACATTATGAAGCAAGCGAAAGCGGATTGGCTATCTTAAAAAATAATCCTTCCGGGCTGTATTTTTTTTGTAAGCGCATACGCAAGAGCGCTTTACAGGGCCATTCTTCTTCTAAAATCGCTTGGTATTCGGTTTCCCAATCGGCAGGTGTTAATTGATGTTTTAATGCTGCAAACCGTGTTAGCGTCACCTCACGCACGATCTGCCAAAAATAATTTTCGTCACATCTGAAATGATTGGCGAGCAATAAAACCAATTCGCCCAAATGGGATTGGTAAACAGAATGCAATAGAGAATTGCGCACATGCTTACGATCTTCCCAAGCATTGGGTGACCCTGGATACGTACGCAACGTAAGACCATGACTTTGCAAGGTATCGATATGAAGGTCAGTGCCATCAAAATCACGCGCAATAAAACGAACAATTTTACTTTGACTAAACACAGCCAATGTATTTTGTTGATGCCCTTCAAGCGCAATACCATAAATCAAATATAAATCGAGGTAACCACCCAACACTAAATCAACATAACGATGAAAATAATCGATTGCTTGCTCTAGAGTCATCACCCCTGCTACATGCATTAATTCGATAAATAAAGTCCTATCGGTCACGGGTGATTTTTCAAATAAAGCAGCCAACACAATCGCTGTTTCATCATTAGCAAGCTTGATGTTTGGATTCTCACGAAAGATAGCTGTCAAATGTCGACCTTGTTCATCAGGAATATTCCGCAGATGTAAACCAAATACTTCATGCAGAATCATTAACCGGCCATCAAAATTATGTTGCGCTGCAAAAATACCCTGCAAGAGATGGCTGATCTTTGGTGTATTTTCAGTTGATCCCGGTGAAAGCGTACGAAATACGCTGGTGGCCTGCACAGCCACGGGCAATTTGATATAAGGCGCGCGCGGTCTTTTTAAAGGCGCTAACGAACGAAATGACAATGTAGGACCTGCCATGATAGTTACATCCAACAGATGCAGAATGCCTGTCGCTAACAATTCGCCAAAAATATCTGGCAGTTTTTTTTCTGCCTGCCATGGATGAATAGGCACAGGCACATAAGCATGAGGATCTAACTGTTTTTCGGCAATTGCTTTTAACCATTGCTCCCATACATCTGGGAAATTTTCTTTAAACCAAATGGTATAGGATGTTCCGGAGAGCATTGCTTCAATATGCATGTAATCGTAACGCACTGCAGCTAGCTTAATAGGAACTTCGGGATGAAATTCAGGTGAGTAATTCAATACATCTTCAATTGAAAACCCGAGCTTCGTTTTGCTACAGGGGTGATAGGGATGACCACGAGATGCCCATTGCTCGAAAAAAATAACGGGGTCACTGATTTCTTTTTGCATTTCAAGCCATCTTAAAAAATCAGGGCACTGATTACGCACAGCTTCTTGAGCGATTCTCTTCGCAAGATTGCAGCTTTTGTAGCTACTTAATAAAGCATTGCGCAAATGATCATCGATTTCTTGGGAAAATTTCTTCCATTTGCCATTATCATATTCCAACCCAAGCTCTGAAATACAAATGTCCAGCAATTCCAAAGGATTCGTGATTTCACGCACACTGCCATTATTCGCTTGAATATATAAATTACCAAAGGTTCGATAACGTGCTAACGAACCTAATTGAATTGTATCAACGTACAAAATGCGAGTTGTTTTAGGCAATGTGAATAATAATTTATTTCCTTCGTAGGAAGCTGAAAGAATTTCTTCACGAAGGAATGCTTGTGTAAGCTTCCACAGCGCATTGAGTTGTACTTTTCTTAAATGTTTTTGTGGGCAACAATCCTGATGTTTAATACGGTAAGTGATTTGCTCAAGCATAACCAATTCTTATTGTCTGTTTTTGTATTCCGTTCACGAATGAGCAGTATAGGAATTATCCCTTTGAATCGCAACTAAGCATCCAGCCCTTCGCACCTATTTTTGTTTTGATTTGTAACAAAAAAATATATTCTGTTCATTTTACAAATTAGTCAAGCTTTGATATAACATAATTTTAGCGTTCACGAGTTTCATAGGAAGTAATATGACATCGATGTCGCAGCAACGATTATGTCTAATTTTATTTGCTCTGTACTCTACTGCTGCTTGGACAGAAAACGAAACCTTGATTCAACGCCCTTTTTCTATTCAGACCGATAAAGAAGTCGTGATGGCAATCATACCTGATTCCGGTCCTGTAGAATTACAAGAGAAAAAATTTGCGTTTGATTGGAATCATCATGAAACCATTGCTGACAATAAATTAAGATTACTTGAAGAAGAACAATTTCTTTCCACCATCGATGATATTTCTAAATTAACCCCAGATGATCAAGAAGCACTGGGCATGCTATTTTTTAAGCTAGGCGCTTATTATATTCATGTGCTTTATGAGCCTGATTTAGCCATCATGAAGCTTGCGATGGCAAATATATTACTAACCCATGTCGATGCTAAAATCTGGAGTCAAAACCATCTAGGCTATGCGTATGCAGAGAAATACGCTCAACAACCGATTAAAGAAAATAAAGAACGGGCGATGTACTATGCGAATAAAGTTATTACAACTTTAACGCCAACACCGCACGCATCGGACAAATCACCCGCATTTGATAAACCGAACGAACCACTTGCCTTTGCCTATGCGGTCAAGGGCTTGATGCAAAGTAATTTGAAACAATACACACGCGCTGAAAAGAACTTTAGAGCAGCATTAGCGTTGCATGAAAAACTAACTGATGGAAAAGATGATCAGTATGCGCTCATAAAAAACGAATTAGCCGATACTTTGCTTAAACAATCGCAACCCACACATTACTCAGAAGCATTATCTTTATTGAAAGATGTCAAAAAGTATTGGTCGCAAAAAGGCAATCTTACTAACGACCCTTATGCTGCTGTCAATTTAATTTCATTAGGACAAGCTTATCTGAAAATGGGCAAATCTAAAGCTGCACTTCATGAATTTAAAACAGCCATTCTTATCTATAAAAATTTTTATGGCGAAAAGAGCATATTGCTTACAAAACCGTATCAACTATTGGCAAAAGCTTACAAGAGTTTAGGCAATGTGAACCGAGCTGCTGCTTATGAACATAAAGCAAATGCGCTACGAAATGCATAAAAAATTGTCATTGATAGGCCAATCTTGGTATTATTGCGAATTAGATTAAATGTGTTAAAACATAAAAATTTTCTATCTAAAAGGAACGGATATGAGCACCGCATTATTGCTTCTAGAAATACAAAATGATTATTTCCCAAACGGAAGGATACCTTTGGAAAAGAGCGTTGAGGCAACAGCTAAAGCGCAAACGGTGTTACAAGTATTTCGCGACAGAAAACAACCCATTCTTCATATTCAACACATATCCACACAACCTGATGCGTCTTCGTTGCTACCTTGCACGAAGGGTGCTGACTTCTATGCAAGCGTACAACCACAAAAAGGCGAAGTCATTATTAAGAAGCACTACCCTAATAGTTTTAAAGATACGAATTTACTCAATCATCTACATAAAAATCAGATTAAACATCTCGTCATCTGCGGCATGATGATGCATTCCACTGTTGAAGCCACCGTGCGCGCTGCTTGTGACTTAAGCTTTAATTGCACTGTTATTCATGATGCCTGCACAGCACGACAACTTGAATTTAACCATACCATCATTCCCGCACAAAATGTGCATTACGCTTACCTGGCTGGCTTGCAAGCAAACTATGCCACTATCTTAAGTACTGAAGAATACGTACAAAAAGCCAATGCACGTGGTACGGCGGCCATGGCTTAATTGCAAACATGAATTGGAAAACGCGCTATTTAAACCCTGATCCGCTGACGTGGCGCGGGTATGTGGATGTACCAACGGATTCATGTTTTTATCAACACATGGAACTGTTAAATCTTCTTTCCGATCCTATTCCATCGATTCCTGCGGATCAAACTGCTTTTGCTTTAGTAGGTTTTAAATGTGATGAGGGCATTCAACGCGATTTAGGACGCACAGGTGCAAGTGAAGGACCTGTTGCCATTCGGCAACGGTTAACAAATCTACCTATCCAAAACCCACATATACGCCTATTTGATGCAGGCAATATTACTTGCACTGATCACGACTTAGAAATGAGTCAACTGGCACTAGCTGAAGTCGTTGCTATGTTGTTGCAGCATCATATTCACCCCATTGTATTAGGTGGTGGACACGAGACCGCGTGGGGACATTATCAAGGTATAGCACGCTATCTTTCTTCTGAAAAACGTTTAGGCATTATTAATTGTGATGCACATTTTGATTTGCATCCCGTGCATCCCACACATCGCCCCAGCGCTACCACTGCTTTTTATCAAATTGCAAAAGCGCATGAACAAGAAAATCGTCATTTTGATTACAATTGCATCGGCATTCAGCATGCAGGAAATTTTCGACAAGCGTTTGAATGGGCTAAACGTCATCATACGAAAATGATTTTGGCTGACGAATTTCATCAAGGACAAAAAGAAAAATGCATTGATTTTGTAGATAGAATTCTTGATGAAAATGAGGCGGTTTATTTTAGTTTGTCACTCGATGTATTTTCACCCGCCTTCGCGCCTGGTGTTAGCTCAATACAACCCTTGGGACTCAATCCTTGGCATCTCATCCCCGTCATTCGTCAAGCAGCGAGTTCCGGGAAAGTCATCAGTTATGAACTGGTGGAGCATGTGCCGCGTTATGATATTGACCATCGAACTGCTAAACTAGCCGCTACGTTAATTTACGAAATTATTCATCACCACCTAGAAATTACGCATACTGCATGACTTTTTTGCCACATCAATTTCAAAATCGCCTTCTTACTTGGTTTGATGCACATGGTCGCAAAACGCTTCCGTGGCAAATCAATAAAACACCTTATCGTGTATGGATTTCGGAAATTATGTTGCAGCAAACACAAGTCACTACAGTCATTCCTTATTTCGAACGTTTCATGACCAGGTTTCCCACTCTATCTGCTCTTGCTGAAGCGAATGAAGATGAGGTTTTGCATCTATGGACAGGTTTAGGTTATTACAGCCGTGCACGCAATCTCTTACGAGCAGCTAAGCTAATAACTGAAAAGCATGTAGGAAATCTTCCAGATAGCCTACCTGATTTAACTGCATTACCAGGAATTGGTCGCTCCACAGCTGGCGCAATTTTGGCAATTGCCTTTAATCAATCTGTGCCTATCTTAGACGGCAATGTAAAACGAGTGCTTAGTCGGATGCATGGTATTTTAGAACCTATCAATCAAAGCGAGGTGGAAACCCATTTATGGGAATTAGCTGCCCGTTACACACCCACCCAACGCGTCGGCGACTACACACAAGCCATCATGGATTTAGGCGCCACTCTATGTACGCGACAACCTGCTTGCAGTCATTGCCCTTTTAGAAATGACTGTCAGGCTTATCAGCACAATACTGTCGCACTTATTCCAAGCAAAAAAACAAAACGCGCTTTGCCCACACAAAAAACAACACTATTAGTCATTCGGCATGCCAACAATGTCTTATTAGTACGTCGTCCTAAAATCGGTGTTTGGGCTAATCTTTTTTGCTTACCAGAATTAAAAGGGGAAATGGATATAGAGGAAATACAATCCTTTTGCCAATTAAAACACTGGACAATCAAATCGCTACAAATGCTTCCTTCCTTTAAACATTCATTTAGCCATTACCACTTACTGATCTCGCCCGTGCAGATAAACATCGAAAAGCCTACTTTGAAAGTAATGGCTAAGACACAACAAATTTGGTATAACCTTCGCCAGCCTAAGGCAGTTGGTTTGCCTAAACCTGTTTTAACTATTTTGCGAGAACAACAATGAAACGCCTCGTCTATTGTCAAAAGTTAAAAAAAGAATCTGAAGGATTTTTAAGACCACCTATCCCTGGCGAATTGGGTCAGAAACTGTATGATTTAATTTCAATCGAAGCCTGGCAACAGTGGGTTGCACATCAAACGCTTTTAATTAATGAAAAACGTTTAAGCGTTATTGATTCTCAGTCGCGTGTATTTTTACTAAACGAAATGAATAAATTTCTTTTCGGGGAAGGAAGTGATAAACCTGCTGGTTATACACCAACCAAAGCAACTTCTTCTTGACTCTTTGTTCGCCTATCGCTTTAATAGGCGTCTCTTTGGATTGGCCAGATAGCTCAGTTGGTAGAGCAAGGGACTGAAAATCCCTGTGTCGACAGTTCGATTCTGTCTCTGGCCAGCGATCACTCATGGTTCAAGGGTTAAATTTGACACTTTCAAGCCTGTTGATTACTAAAAAAATCTAATAAATACTTGCACTTACGCCTCTCCTCAGGATAAATCAAGCCCCATCATCTATACTTTTTTTAGGTAATTTTTTTATTTAAAAAGAGATCACTCCTATGCCAGCACCTGAAAAAGACCAAAAACCTAAAACCACCCCATCACATGAAAATGATGAAAAAATTAACACGTGGCGGGAGTTATTTGCCCAAGCCACGGCTGATGATCGTTTCCTCGCCTATAAAGATAAAAATCTGTATGAACTTTTTATCAATGCAAGTACCGCCGCAACGAATAAAAATGCTTCAACCAAGCTTGATAAAAATTTATTTGTCAGAATTTTTGATAAAATGAAGGTTAAATCCACAACAACAACGGACGCTATATTTCCAAAAACCTTGAATAAATTTTTCTTAGACAAATACAAGGATCAAATGCTCGCTCTTTTCGATTCCATTTCTCCCAATGATTTTACAAAACATGGCATAGGTGACCTCGCCATGTATGTACTATCACGTGAGAAAGAAAACGTACTCATGGGAAAAATTCAGATGATCTTAAACTCATTTATGAGGGATTTGGGGGAAGAAAAGTTCTTTGACCAATTTGGTGATAAAGCAGATGAAGCACGTCAAAACACAAAATTTTTGGATGCGTTGTCTGGAGCAATGCTATTTAAATTATTTAACTTATTCGTCGAGAAGCAATCTAATGAGTTACAAAAACCTCTTGATGACCTTTATAATAAACAAGATAAGTTAAGAGAACAAATCGCTGCACAAAAAGATTTAAGAGACAAAATCACTGGACTAGCCAAAAGAATACAAGAAATAGAAGAAAAGCTAAAAGAAATAGAAAAAAAACCTACTGCAACCAAAAAAGTCCAAGCTATGGTACTTTCTCGTGAAAAAGCTAGGCTTGTTCGTGAACAAAATGAACTTAATCTTACTCCAGAAAAAAAGAAAATGGATGCCTTGGATCGTGAAAAAGAGCAATTGGTTAAGGAGATAGAAGAAGAGCGCAACGGTTCTTCTCAACAAAAAATACTTTTACTTAGGGACAAACAAACTCCCTTATCTAAATTTGTGGTATTTCAAAAATTACTTCGTACTAGATGGGAAAAAGCAGTACTACCCTTCACAAAAGCAGAAGCCTCCTCCGATATAAAACACAGTTCAACTTATTTAGCTAATCATCGCATGCAGCAAACAAAACCGGAGCGTGAGTGGGTAACACGTCCACAAGCGACAGAGCCCACTGCCGCTCCAAAGGAAGCCGCCCCAAAAGAGGCAGCCCCAAAGGAATCGCCAAAAAAAGCTTGGGTAAAAGGAACCTCACCTGAACCTCGCAACAAAGAAAAGCCCTCCGAAACACCATCGCCCGCCAGTCCCACCAGCGGCTCAAGGAGGATGAGGTAAAGGTCGATAACAGCCCTAGCAGCCTTAATAAAAGCACCCCCTAAAATGGTATGATGGAATCATAATAAGAAGGAAGAAGGAGTGTAAGGGATGCGACGATTATTGATTGCTTTCAGCTGGCTATTATTAACTACCAGCATTTTTTTATTCACGACTATAAATGTAGAGGCTTCTGTTTATTGCCATCCTGCGCATCACCATAAAATTAAAAAACATCATCACCGGCACCATTGGATGCATTGCCGCTGCCCTGTTAAACATCATCGACACCATAAAAGACCTTGCCGACGTGTAGTGAACTGCTTCAATCGTTGCACCGATACCGTGACACAATTTCGCTGCTCAACAGATTATGCTTATCATTGTGGGCGCAATTCAGCGGTGGTTGAAGTTTGCCATGAACGATCCTTCGTCGTGTACCCGGTGATTGCTGTACCACGCACTCCCTGTTGCGGGGAATAGTACATACCTGTCATTTCCTATCACTGTCGTCACCCCGCAAAGCGCCGAACGCGTGAGGCGGTTGTGCGGGGTCTACCCCTCTTATTCCGGTATCATCGTATTTATGGTGGATGCCGGACAAACACTTCGCAAAAAGCGCTACGTGTTTTCCGGCATGACAGCGTTCTTAACCAATCACTTTATAAATTAAGCCAATGCCCACTTGATCTGCTTTAACGGCGCCCAAATGAGGTACTGTTTTATAAGCCGTGTAAATGTATTCTGCACGCAAATCCCAATAAGGTGTCAAACAGGTTTGCAATCCCAATCCAAATTCAGCGCCCCAACGTGATGTGCTAGGACCCGTAAACTTGGTAGTGAGCACGCCTATGCGTGCAAAACCCAATACATGTTCCGTAATCAATGTACCTGGTAAAATACCAGCACCATAGCTCCAGGTCGAACGCGCGCTGACGGCTCCCGGACTACTGTAATTATTGGAAATAATAGCCGATGTAGGGTCGACAAAAATTTCACCCGCTAAAAACAAATCTTGCAACGAATCAGCATACCCTGCTGTCAACCGAGGTTGTAATCCACGGTAATTGCTAGTCGGTGTCGTGTTATCTTGCAGAAAAAGCGCAGGACCTAAATAAACATTTCCTGCCCATGAGGATTGCATGCATAAAGCTGTTATCGCACAAGCTATGATTTTTTTAATCATGTGTCTATCCTTGATTTAAATTTCTCTTATCACACACGCGGGTCCTGTCACTACGAGTATCCCGCTTCGCTTACACTTGCGGGAGCCCGCTCCGTCCCACCTGCGTATTGTCTTTAAAAGTTACACAACACGCTTTAACCAAATGTATACAACGCCTCTAAGCCATATGATTGTTGATTGTTACTCGCTCCTGGTCCTGTTTCATTCATAAATGCATTAACGTTGGAAATATCGTGACGAGTTTCTGCTCTAAATTCTAAATGTTTGATAGGAGCGTAACACACTGTCAAAGTCAATTCGCGCCAGTTTTGAGCCACACCCGTGGTAAATCCATTCGCATCATCATACACTTCCCCGCGTAACGATGTGCGCCAGCGCTCATTCCACTGATAATTGATATATCCAGTGACTCCCTGCCAAACAATACGCGCAACATTGCCTTCTGAGGTTAACCCTTTACGCTGCATTGCATAATCAGTACTTAACACTAAGGTGAGAGGTTTTATAGGCTTAACAGAGGCTACCATTTCTAACATATTACGCCAGCTTAATAAGTCTTGTGAAACTCGCGTGACAGAACGCTGTGGACCAAATAATCCTTGCAATAACAAAGTAAACCAATCCTGTTGATACGTGCCACCCAATTCCAATGTCGGTGTATGTCCTACGTCTCGAATACCATCCCAACCGTTATTCAAACCGGCATTAAATTTTAACGCAGGGCTATAAGTATAAAAGGCACGCACTCCTAGCACACTCCCAGGTTCTGCATAGCCATCTAAAATCGAACGTGAAAAATTGATATCCAATGTCGGTTGATAATCTTCTGCACCCATTAACGTTTGGAATAAACCACCCATGAACACATAATCATTAATGCCATATTGCAAATACACTTCAGGCGCCACAAAACCTAACGTTTGAGAACCAAAGTAAGGATTCCATCCGGGGATCAAATTATAGTAAGCAGCACGACCCCCCATCATGTTAATTAAACCACCTAAGCCTTGTTTCGGTTGATTCGCGATGGTTATCGATAACGCTTGAAAGATAAATCCATTTTGCGCTAAATCATTCACGCGATTATTCACACCGCTTATAAATTGGTGGTTTTTGGTTAAGTAATTATATGAGGTATCCACATAACCATTGATTTTGTAATCTTTTAAATTAAAAAAATCAGACGTGTCGCCCCAACATAAACTGGTAGTAAAAAAAAACAAAATGCCATAACCTAGCCAGCGGCGAAATAACATTACCTCGCTCCCAACATCGCAAGAATATGTTTATTGGCATCGGCCGTCGTTGCCACAATACCATTGACTAAAACATTTTTTTGATTAAATACCAGCGGATGACCTTCTTTATCAGTAACAATGCCGCCAGCTTCTTCGACTAACAGCGCACCCGCAGCAATGTCCCATTCACTTTTCGGCCCTAAGCTAAAGGTGGCTTGCGCAGCACCCGCTGCCACCAGCGCAAGTTTATAAGCAATGGAACCGACTTGCTCCACGCGATATCGTTTTTTAAATTTGTCCCACTCGCCGCGTTGATACTCCGAACGACTGGCTAATAATAAAAAATCACTCGTATTATTTTTATCGCAATGAATTTTAGTTTGATTGAGCCACGCACCTTGTTCACGAACCGCATGAAAAAGCTCATTTTTAATCGGATTGTAAACACAAGCGACTATCGGACGACCGTTTTCAATCAAAGCCACTGAAATGGCATATTCAGGAATGCTATTCACAAATTCCTTAGTGCCATCAATAGGGTCAACAATCCAAACCCGTGAATTCATCAGTCGCGAAGAGTCATCGACACTTTCTTCAGATAGCCAACCATCTTTAGGAAAAGCAGACATGATATGCTGCTTTAAAATAGTATTGGCTAACAAGTCCGCTTGCGTTAACAAATCATTATTGGTTTTACGCATTACAGTAAAACCCGTTTGCTGCAAATCAATGATCGCAGCGCCTGCTTCTTGCACTGCAGGTATTACTACAGCAATTTCATTATTCATAAACTTTAATTAATCGTCGTTTTTCACGTGCCTTGCGTCGGCGCAAACGCAAAGCATCGTCAATAATGCGCAAAGGATAGAGCATCTTCCACAATATAGATTTATGCGTGGTACGAATTTTACGAACCAATTGTTTATTGCGTTTTAATAATGTATCGATGTATTTGTACAGGGGATAAAATGCTGCAAAGTCTGCTTTAATCGCTTGCCATGCATCAATAAATGCTGCATCCTCAAATTTCAATTCATCATTTGCCACTTGCAATAATAGCTCGTAAACCTTAATGCATAAGGGTACCACCGCAGTTGCTGGATGCGATTTAAGTTCATCGATATGGGCTTCAAAATGATTTAATTTTTTATCAAGAAACTCATTGGCGTAAATATCAATTTCTGCCGAATCTGCTAAATCAGGTAAATTCAAACCCAACTTTATTCGATTTAATTGCAATTGTGGATCTTGCATTAACAAATCATAACTCACCACTACACGTGTTTTATTTTGAGTGCCATCAACTGCAGGTATTAAATGCATTAACCACAACAGCAATGCTTCTTCAAGATCGCAGCCACTTAAACTTTGATAGGAACGCGCGCTCGCCAATGGGTTGCGCAAAGCAATCACGTAGCTATCTCTTAAATTAAGTGCGGCAAACACCTCCTGCCAAAAAGGAATAATTTTGGCAGTGCGCGGGTCTTTAAAACCCCAATAATGGGTGCTTAACATGCGTTGGCGTACCAAGCTAATGGCCGATGCTTTTAAATCTTGCAATGCACTGCTGTGTTCATGCAGCTTATCTACCAAATTCATGCTCATCCATTGATAATCCAAAGCATATAAAACCCCTCGATTAATCTTATAAACAATATCCGTGTCTTCAAAAAACCCTTTTGGATTCCAGCGTTCACTGGGCGGGGTCAATTTATCTCCCAACTCTACCCCCAACGCTTTCAGACCACGTGCGATGGCACTGGTACCAGAACGTGCCATGCCTAAAATTACAACCACGTGCGCTCCATCTTTTTCTTGTGACTTCATTCGATGTATCCCAATAATTTAATTTTTTCCATTAATACGTCCATGACATCACCTGGATTTAAGTGTGCCGTATCTATTTTAATTTCTGGTTCTAAAGGTGGTTCATAAGGATCACTAATACCCGTAAATTGTTGAATTAAACCTTCGCGCGCCTTTTGGTACAAACCTTTTCGATCACGCAATTCACACACGGCTAAGGGTGTTTCGACATACACTTCAATAAAACCACCCACATCGCTAATCATTTGCCGAACAATAGCGCGCGCTTTTTGATAAGGTGCCACTAAAGCGCAAATCGCAATACCGCCATGTCGCGTAATTTCTTTGGCAACAAAACCGACGCGGGTAATATTCATTTCACGATCCGCTTGGCTAAAGCCTAAACCATACGATAAGTGTGTACGAATAATATCGCCATCCAACAATGTAATTTTTCTTTCCGTAACTTCGCGCAATTTTAACAACAACGCATTCGCCAAGGTGGATTTGCCTGAACTAGGCAATCCCGTTAAAAACACGGTAAATCCTTGTTTGATTTTTAGAGGATGCGCTTTACGCAATTCAGCAATCACTGCGGGATAAGAAAACCACTCGGGAATATCGCCATTTTTTTGCAAACGCTCCCGTAATTCTGTTCCTGAAATAGCAGCGGGCGTCTCATCTTTGGGGAATGCATCGATAGGAAAATATTTTTGTTGTGCGTGGCTATAAACCATTTCTTGAAAGGGAATAATGGCGATGCCCATTTCATCTTGATGTTGCAATGCCAATTCTTGTGCCGCATACGGCGGATAAAATGATTTTCCTGTTTGATCTTTTCCTGGCCCTGCATGATCACGACCGACGATAAAATGTGTACAGCTATAGTTTTTACGAATCAGTGCATGCCACACGGCTTCGCGTGGACCACCCATGCGCATGGCCAACGGTAGTAAACTTAAAAACGCTTGCCCCTCGGAGTAATGCGGTAACACATGTTCATAGCAACGCACGCGTAGGTAATAGTCAATATCACCTGGCTTTGTCATCCCGACCACCGGGTGAATTAAAACATTTGCGCCCGTTTGTTGCGCTGCGCGTAACGTTAATTCTTGATGTGCACGGTGCATCGGATTACGCGTTTGAAACGCTACAATTTTTTCCCACCCCCAGCGCTTAAATAAACTGCGTAATTCATCCGGAGTATGTCGTAAATGGCAAAAATCATAATGGTGTGGCAAAGCAATTTTCGTGAGTTGTCCACTTACATAAATGTCTTTGACTTGGTTAAATAAAAATGCCACTCCCGGATGATGCATATCCGTCGTGCCAAACACCGCTTGTGCTTCACGCGTCTTATCAATTTCCCAAAAGTCTTCCACACGCAACAATGCAAGCAACAAACCTTCGCTATCACGCAATGCAATTTGCACACCTTTCACTAATTGATTGGCCAACGCACGATCCACATCCAACATAATTGGCATAGGCCACAGTTGCCCACTTGCAAGCCGCATGTTGGTTAAAACATTCTCATAATCGGCTTGATTCATAAACCCAGTGAGAGGTGAAAAACCACCATTGAGAAGCAATTCGAGATCACAACATTGGCGCTGACTTAACGTCAGAGAAAATTCGATGGATGACGCTGCGAGATGATGACGCTTAGAATCCAGATGAATAACCGTCGATTCCATTGACAATTCCTTAAATTTGAAGATTTTTTACATTATCCAAAATTTTTAAGGCATAGCAAGCAAATGCCTGGTCAATGCATCAATTTGCTTTCGAATATCGGGCACCGCATTTACCCAAGTGACACCTCTCGTCGGTGCACCCAACGCATAAAGTAGCGTTGAGGGTTGACCGGCAGCATTATATAAAGCACCGACATCATTCACTGCAAATCCCAAACGGGTAGGATCAAGCACCGCATCGCGACGAGTCAATAAAGCATGCAGCAAAGGTTGCTGTTCATTAATGAAGGAAGAAGGCCCCATACAATTAATCACCCATTGCACGGGAATAGCTTGAACGGTTTGTGTATGACGCATTTTAATGTGTGCCGCCTCGTCCGCCACATGCATCACGCGACCTGCCAAAAGGTGCAATTGTTTTTTATCTAGCCATTGTTGCAGCGACTGCATAATGCCTGCGTGCACACGATGGCGATGAATATTCCAATACGGTAATAAATGACGAAGAAACTGCTGCTTGGTGTTTGAATGACTCGCTGCCCATTGGTCTTTCAGGTGTAAGCGCAGAGCCGTTATCACATCGCGCCAATCGCCACCCTGTGTTTCATGCGCTGCAGCACGGGAACGAATACGTCGACTTATTTGATGCAATGAGCCGGAAAATACATCCGTATCTAAAGTGCATTCCCTACCATGATCGTGGTGCGGCAAGGGCAATAATCCATGGCGCGAAACAGCAAACACATCGCCCTCATGCGCTTGTTGCTGCAAACTTAATACGGCATCGATCATGCTTAAACCCATACCAACAATCAACACCGGTGCTTTTTTATCAATGTGCTGAATAGCAGTGTAATCCCACGGATAATCAATACGGTTGATAGTATTCGCTACCGGAAAGGGAAAGCGTGGCGGCGGATAATTGCCTGTCGCAATCACCACTTTATCGACAAGAATAGGTTCTTTGTGTTTAAAACAGAGCTGCGTTTTGTTTTTTTCGCAATGCACATTGACAACTTCATCAGCGACAGGCGTTAAAGAAAAAGATTGATCGCCTAACACCACCTGCAGTAATTCTTGCAAATACTCATAATAAAAACAGCGCGGCACCATTTGGTCGGCTAACGGCAGTTGTTTGTCGAGGTAGTCGGCATTTTTTTTCTTGGCTGCCAACCAGTGCATGAAATGCTGCAAATCATCTACCATTGCACTCATGTCTGCTGCACGGACATTTAACAAATGATACTGAAAAGGTGTGCTATAAGCAGGACCGACACCAAACCGTCCGCTTTTATCGCATAAAACAATCTCTAGCTGTCTTTGCGAATTTAAACGACGGAGATTGGCGGCAAAGGCTGTGCCACTAAAACCAGCTCCAATAATGCCAATTTTTAAGGGAGATTGCATAAGCACCAAATCTATTTACTGAAATGTTAACAATTAGAAAGGTCACCTTTTATTTTTACTCATGGCTCTGTCTTGCTCCGCCACACCTCTCGCTTTACTTCCTAAAAACAAAAGGTGACCTTTCTAATTGTTAACATTTCCCTATAATTAATTGATCAATCCGCTGAAAAAGAAGAGCCACAGCCACACGTGGTCGTTGCATTGGGATTACGGATAATGAACTGTTCACCTTCAATATCTTCTTTATAATCAATTTCTGCACCCAGCAAATACGTCAAACTCAATGAATCAACCAATAATTGCACAGAAACATCCCCTACCATTTTGGTAACGGTTGTGTCATCAATATTCACAGTTTCATCGAACGTAAAGCCATACTGCATCCCTGAGCAACCACCACCTGTCACATAGACTCTTAATTTAAGCGCGAGGTTCCCTTCCTCTTGAATTAATTCACATACTTTTAAAGCAGCACTATCGGTAAAAAGGAGTGGCTCAGTTATTGCTGTCATGGGGATCACCTCGTTATGTGGGGGGAAGTATATCAGAAAATGCAGGGTGAGAAAAAGTTGCCGCGCCTTTTATTAGATACCGTTTCAATTCATAATGCGAGCTCGAAAATACCTGTTCTTTAAGTTTGCACGTGGGTCCTGTTGCTGCAGGTATTCACTTAACAGAGGTGGCATGACAGGCTTGCTGGGTATTCAAAATGACAAACGATTATAGAAATGCTCTATCGCTCTCGGTGTTGAAGGATGCCGACAAGCGACTGGGGATAGGATATCGACAACGCGCCAAGCTTAGGGAGGACGCGTTTGGGGAGGTATCGCTTCAACACCGAGAGCCTCACAAACGTTAAGCAAAGAAATTTTCATCAACAAAATAACGAAGGAACAAAATCATGCTGTGGATTAAAGCCTTACACATTATATTTATGGTCACTTGGTTTGGCGGATTATTTTATTTGCCCCGTTTATTTGTCTATCACGCGATGGCCACTGACGAAATCAGTATTGAGCGTTTTAAAATCATGGAGCGAAAACTCTATCGCGGCATCATGATGCCAGGGATGGTATTGACCCTTCTTTTTGGTATCTGGCTACTCAGTTATTTTCCTTCTTATCTTAAGCAAGGTTGGTTACATGCCAAATTGGCTTTAGTTTTTATCTTATTGATTTATCATTTTTATTTAGGCCATTTGCTGAAAATGTTCCAAAAAAATCAAAATCGGCATGGCCATGCATTTTATCGGGTATTAAATGAAATACCGGTTTTGTTTTTAGTTTTAATTGTGATTCTAGTCGTCGTTAAACCCTTTTAATGTTTAAAAATCAATAACTTAAGATACGTCTGCATTCAGCTAAGCTTAAGATTTTTAGCCTATACTAAAAACATGTAGCAATTAACGCCGAATATGAGGTACTCATGCAACCAAGAAGCAATCCTTTCCGTGGTAAAAAAATTTTGGATTTTTCCAAGCCACCCCAAAATGATGTATTAGCAAAAGATAAAGCTTTACGAACTCATGTAGGCAATGCTTTTTTCCATGCAAAACCTACAAATATCATCACAAAAACCTATCTTAATTTAGCTAAAAAAATTGGAGAGGAAGAACCTTCTGTATTTCAAAACCAAGATCAAGCAATTGATACGATGGCAGGGCATCGTGATCTTTTGGGCGGGCGTTCTGATATTGCGAAAGCATCCTCTATTATTGATTTAGAAGCCTTTAAACAAGGCGATATAGTGTTTGCATCATGGTTTAAAAATTTATTTCCTGAAGCAAAGATTCCATCATCGTTTGAAAATCTTCTTCGTCAATTTATTCAAACCCATTTAGAGATTATCCATGCTGTCGCTTTGAATACCAATGGCGACTTTAATCCAGAATTCAAAGCATTCCTCGAATCCTCATCGACGAATACGTTAGATAGTCTGATTAACGAAACATCCAGCCAGCCTATACTTCATGAACTCTTATGCGGATGCAGCACCAACTTACGCGAGCAGATGCGTACCAATAACATCACTAAAGGAAGCACTAAGCCTTACCTTTTTCTAGCCAATTTACTAGCTAATCTTGACGACTATGTCATTATTCCTTATTTAAAAAGCCCTCAATCTCTCGATCAAAACACCCCTGGATTGATTACTAAAAACATCGAGGAAATTCACACCGCTTTATATACTCGCCTGCAAACCGAATTGTTAAAAATCATTGCTAGTTATGAAAAGAAAATCGCAATGCTAGAAGAAGGAGATCGGAGACTTCAAGATTACATAGAAGAAAAAAATCTTCTGATCAGTCTACAAAACAAGCTAAGTTCTGGAAATTCTAGTTCTGTCGAGGATGGATTTACTAGGCTGAAGGAGTTATTTAACCATGACAATGCACAGCCTGAAATAAAAAACGCGAATGCTTTAAAACAAGCGCTCGAAGATTATCAACAATTTCATGTCCTCTATAATAATTATCAGGTCACAACGCAAGGACGACAAGAAAATGGCCATACCTATCCTGAAACTAGCCTTGAAGCATTTGAGCTAGTTCGATCTTTACAACCTTATCAAGCACAATTGCATCCTCGCGTAGAACAACGCGAACAAATTGCCACGAAAAAAATGCCAACGCGAAATAATCCTTTTCGGGGTAAAACAATTCTTAATTTGGAAGGCAAGGTATCCAACAATAATCGATTTGCTAATTCCATGTGGTTGGGTGATAAAGAACGTATTTTTGATCAAACCAATCAGCCTGTAGAAGTCTCACCAGACATTCAAAGTGAAAACATAAAAGCAATCACCTCACTTTACCAACAATTGTCACCATATGCAGGTCAATATGCAGATATAGACGATGCATATGCTGATGCTATCGATACCCTCTATCAAAATATACATTCTTCTGAAAAATTCATATTAGATCTCGACAGCCTTCGCCAAGGCGAATTAAAATTGACCGATCAATGCAGAGCCAAACTGCTGATGTTCATCAATAAGCAGATGACAGAAGGACTAGATAATGAGGCTAACGCAGACTACCAAGCGGCACTTCAACAAATTCAAACTAAACAAATAACAAATAAAGCGCAGTTGGCTCAGTTGGAAAAAGCAGTATTAAAATTCGTTCAAACAACATTTGATGTGTATCATGCGAGCATACTGAACAACCGCGGCAATTATCGAGATGATGTATTCAATTTTTTATTATCTCCCCCGAATACTTTCGAAACTTTTGTAGAAACACTAAAAAACAAACCCAATGGGCAGGATTATTTATTAAGCATCCAACACATGCTTTTAAGCAGCTCAGCCGTGCGGCAAATAATAACCAACCCTGAGACTTATAAACAAATAATGGAGAGTGATAAATTTGAAGGTTATTATTCTTTTATTGCTGACATATACCTAACGACTAGCAAGACCTTGCTTCCCTATCTCCAAAGCCCACTCTCCGTTGATAAAGACACTGTTGCTTTACTAAGACAAGATTATGATGAATTAAAAACTTTCTTCCAGCACAATTTTACCGACATCACAGAGAAATTGGATGCATTAAAAAATCGATTAAATCAACGCGAAACAGAATTACAAAATATCCAAAAATCGGGAAATATTTCACCACAGGATAAAAAAGAATTAAACGACATACCGAAGTTAAAGTTAAATCTCGAAGCTTTACGAAAAAATTTATATGCAAGCACATTACCCCAAGACGTAGAAGTGCTTAAGAATTTTCTTCCCAGGTCAAATCAATATAAAGAATTAAATCAACAAATAATAGATTTTGTAGAAGCAAAAAATCTAATCTTCAATCTACCACCTGGTATCGTGGATTTTTCTCAAAAAGAAATTTCTTCAGTTACTGTTCAACATGCTGCACAGGCATTGCAACCCTTTAAAGATGCGCGCGCTCATATTTTATTAACTGAGCTTTGCAAAGATTACAGCACACACCTTACTGAAGCACAAACCAATATTTTCCATGAAGTTTTAAACGATCCACGCAATACAGATGCTGTTATTCTTAAAGGTGTAGCCGATCCTACACAAGAAAAAGAACTCAAAAGTTTTACTTATACTGAAAAAGAAAAAGAGTTACGTGACAATCTCACTGACAAAGCCAATTTATTGCAAAAGCTTAATGACACCTTAACAAATCCCAATAAAAGATTAGGTATTATTAAATTTAAAGAATTATTTGAAAACGAAGCAAATCAAAAAATCTTAACCACCTATCATGATTCCAAAACAGATGAATTTACCCGCAAAGTAAAAATTGCCATATCCATTGGCACCTTAGGTGTAGGCGCTCTAGTCTTAGGCGCTCATTCGCTTGCAACACGTGATACGTGGATGTTTTGGAAATCAGATCATCAAGTGAAAACTGAAAAAACAATGCGAGATGTAACTAGGAACTTTGAATCACCGTCGAAACCTACTATGAAAAAATAGAATTTAGATTTGGGAGTCACAAGAATCAAACATGGATTGCTTACTGCGGTTCATGTAGCAGTGTCATCCTGAGCGCAGCGAAGGATCTCCTCAATAGTGGGAGATCCCTCGCTACGCTCGGGATGACACACTCTTTTTATGTTTAAGGGTGAAGCCACTAAACAGCTTCTTCTAGCCTCAACGCCGCAAATGCATTGCTCGCTGCTGTTAACGTCTTTGCGATTTCTTGTTCACCATGCGCAGATGAAACAAAGCCTGCTTCAAATGCAGACGGCGCAAGGTATATGCCTTCGTTTAACATCGCATGGAAGAAGCGTTTAAAATAAGCCACCTCACACTTTTTAGCATCGGCTTCACAAATCACTCGACGCTGATCTGTAAAGAATAAACCAAACATACCGCCAGCGGCTGTCGTATGAAATGGCACTCCGGCTTTTTGTGCACACGCTCGCAAACCATCAACCAATTGTTGGGTGCGTGCGGTTAACGCTTGATGAAAGTTCGGTTGATCGCAAATTAATTTTAACGTCGCCAACCCTGCCGTCATTGCAACTGGATTACCTGATAAGGTACCGGCTTGATAGACCGGCCCTAAAGGGGCAATGCATTGCATAATGTCACGTCGGCCACCAAAAGCACCGACAGGAAACCCGCCCCCGATTACTTTACCTAACGTCGTTAAATCGGGTTTCACTTGATAATAGGCTGTAGCACCACCCAAGGCCACACGAAAACCTGTCATCACTTCATCAAAAATCAACACACTACCGTATTGATCACACAAGTCGCGTAAACCTTGCAAAAATCCAGGCTCCGGCAAAATACAATTCATATTGCCTGCGACGGGTTCCACAATAATGGCCGCAATATCATCGCCATATTTTTCAAATAAAGTAGCCACTTGATCCAACTGATTAAACTCAGCAATCAATGTATGTTCAGCAATGCTCGCTGGAACACCTGCGGAATTGGGGACACCTAAAGTTAATCCGCCCGATCCTGCCGCTACCAGTAGACTATCGGCATGCCCATGGTAACAACCGGCAAATTTGATAAGCTTATTGCGTTTCGTAAATCCACGCGCCAAACGAATTGCACTCATGGTCGCTTCTGTTCCTGAATTAACAAAACGCACCATTTCAATGGCTGGCATGAGTTGGCAAACTTTTTCCGCCAACACCACTTCAATTTCAGTGGGTGCGCCAAAACCAAATCCAGCGTGTAAAGCTTCACTCACTTTTTCTACAACATACGGATGCGCATGACCCACGAGTAAAGGACCCCACGAACCAATGTAATCCACATAGGCATTACCATCGACATCAATTAAATAGGCGCCTTCCCCTTTTTGAATAAAGCGCGGATAGCCTCCCACCCCGTTAAAAGCTCGCACCGGTGAGTTGACACCCCCCGGGATAGAACAGGTAGCACGTTCAAATAATTGCTTTGAATTGGTCATGAGTTATCCCTATAATGCGGTCAAAATACACAAATTTTGGGCATTTTAACGTTTAATACCCACCCATACAAGCGAGCAAATCAATGACTTACAAGCGTTACATGTGTTTATTATGCGGTTTTATCTATGACGAAGAAAAAGGCTGGCCTGAAGATGGCATCGCCCCCGGTACTCGCTGGGAAGATGTGCCGCCCGCCTGGCAATGCCCTGAATGCGGTGCCACTAAAGACGATTTTGAGATGATTGAAGTGGAAGGCTGATTCTTTGGGGAAGTTAAGCAGATCGCTAAGCTAACCGTTCACCCTGAGGAGGCTGCGTAGCAGCCGTCTCGAAGGGCGGAGGATTTTAAAAATTTATATCTCATCTAATGGGGTAATTTTTGCACAAACATAACAGAAATGCAATCAATTCAAGCGGTTGATTTTAGATCATTTTTTTAAATAATCAATTATTTGCAAAAACAACGACCGGCACATGGCCGATCGAGTCACTGGCGATTGTTCGAAAATGGGCGGTGGCTGTACTCGATAAGAGGCGATAATAAGCCTCACTGGTCACAAAAAACGCTGGCTCATCGTATTGCATCAGTTGCATTTCGTCATTGATAAATACCGGCGTTTCGCGCATAGGCATATTGATAAGGTATTTAATAGGTAATCCATCCACGGTTTCTTTGTAGAACACCAACGTTGCATGCTCACGCTTACGCTCTGCCTCAATCCTCTGCACAAACTGCTGCGCGCGATCAAGGTATTGCTGGATAGGTTCCACCGCCAAAATATAACTTGCCACAAAGCTCAGTGTTCCCACCGCTAAAATTCCCGTGGTACGCCACACCTGTCGCTTCGTCAACCACAAATACATCACCACATTAAAAGCAAGCGCTGTAAATAAGATTTGTGTCAACCCAAGGTAAGGAATAGCAAATGCATAATTATGTTGTATGGAATAACGCAGCACGACACGTAAAGCGATAAATAACAATACAGGCAATATTAAAAAAAAGCGCAAACCCAACCACGCCAAAAAAGTAAAATAAAGCTTACTCTTCGGTGCAACAAAAGGATACGCAGCCATTAAAGCTAAAGCTGGCGAAATAGCAAGCACATAACGAATTTTCTTGTCACCAGGAATGCTCATGCCTAACATAATAATCATTACCCAGCCCAATAACTTTACTAATAATTTTAATTCTGGGTAAATGTGATGCAAACGTTGTTCGTAATAAAGCACACCAATAGCAACAAAAAATGCAAAAATGTAACTGATCGCGTAATCTTTAAAAGCCGTGGTGAAATAAAAATAGTAAGGCAAATGATTTTGCGCCATTCGTCCCATGATTTCCATACGCAAGACAGCGTGCACAAACTCATGGCCGCCATGCTTATGTGCAATCGTCAATAACAATAACGTGCATACCATCAGCAAAAATAGCGCAAACACACTGGTAAAAAATAAATCTTTAAAATTTCTATCCAGAAGATAATAAGTGCACATCACACCGGTAGGAATGATTAAACCAATCGGCCCTCGAAACGCAAAACCTAAAATTAACAACCAATATATCCACCATTCACGGGCATGGGAGTTTGCTTTATCCATTGCATAGACACGGTAAAAACAAGCTGTTGTAATTAATGTGGTATAAATATCAAGCGTGATGCCACGTGCACTCTTTAAAAAAATCAGAGTAAAAAATAAAAAAAAGACGGCATACAAACCCCATAGCTTTTTGTGCAGCGCACCCAGCATATAGGTAATCACCATCGTCAATGACGCTGCTATTGCGGTCGGAATCACTGCAGCAAGTCTATCCATCTTGCCCAAAAAACCAGCGGTTAAATAAATCAATAAGGTAGAAGTCGCGGGATAATCAGGATAAGGCTGATGGTAAGTTGTCGGAAACCAACTCGGGCCATTCTGCCACATCTCCAAGGCAAATAAATAAAAGCGTGACTCAAAGCCAACCACTTCTTGAGTATTGACACCCCAAATAAACAAAACAAAACTGAGGCAAAAAATACCCGCTATTTCAAAAAAATGACGTGATGAAGACAAAGACATAGTGGGATGATATTATCACAGCATGCGACACTATCAAATTGCCCCATCACTATTATCTGCTAACTTTGCCAAACTCGGTGAAGAAGCAGCTGCCGTGCTTGATGCTGGAGCGGACATGCTGCATTTAGATGTCATGGATAATCATTATGTGCCCAATTTAACCGTGGGCCCTTTGGTATGTGCGGCCTTAAGAAAATATGGCATTACCGCACCCATTGATGTGCATTTAATGGTACGCCCTGTGGACAGACTCATTGTCGACTTCGCCGAAGCAGGCGCAAGCCACATTGTATTTCACCCGGAAGCTTCTGATCACATCGATCGCAGCTTATCGCTTGTTAAAGACTATGGCTGCAAAGCAGGGTTAGCTCTCAATCCAGCAACGGGTTTGGAATGTCTCCAATACGTACTTGATAAGATCGATATTGTTTTAGTAATGTCGGTGAACCCTGGTTTTGGTGGTCAAAATTTTATTCCCTCTGCATTAGACAAAATTGAAGCCTTGCGTCGCTTCATCGATGCCGAAAAACCAGAGATTTTATTGGCAGTAGATGGCGGCGTTAAAGTCGACAATATTAAAAAAATCGCGCAAATGGGTGCTGACGTTTTCGTGGCTGGCTCTGCGATTTTTAATCAGCCTAATTATGCTGCTGTAATTAATGAAATGCGCAAACAATTAGAAACTGTGTAAAGGAATCGTATGCAAAAACCTCGACCGACAAATGGCTTGCGTCATGTTGCTTTGTTTACACAACATTTTACTGCCGCTCAACATTTTTATACGAACTTACTAGGCATGAAAATTGTTTGGCAGCCCGATGCAGACAATCTTTATTTATCGACTGGCACCGATAACTTGGCTTTGCATCGCGCTCCGGCCGATTTTGTAGCGGGGAAAAATCAACGCTTAGACCATATTGGTTTTTTCTTGGCAAAACGTGAAGATGTGGATGCGTGGCATGACTATTTAGTTGCTAACCACGTACCCATTGCTCACCCGCCTAAAGACCATCGTGATGGCACGCGAAGTTTTTATTGTAAAGACCCCGATGGGAATGTAGTGCAGATGATTTATTATCCGTTAAAAAGTTAACCTTCGCTAAGTTTATTGCATTGTCATCCCGAGAAGCATTCTTTGCGATGACGGATCTCCTGGATAGGTATGGATCCCGCGGACAAGCCGCGGGACGACATCCTACTTCATAAGCGCGGAGACGATGTCAGCCCCGGATGAAATAAAGAACATTTCATCCGGGCTACGCTTTTTCGAGGACGTCATTGCGAGGAGCGAAGCGACGAAGCAATCCAAGCATCTCCTTAATAGTAAGGAGATCCCTCACTTCGTTCGGGATGACATTCTAGCAAGGCTACCTTCGCTCAGCCGGCATGTAGCCCGGATGAAATGTTCTTTATTTCATCCGGGGTTATGCTCCTGGATCCCACAGGACGACAGTGAAGATTACTTTTTTTTAGGTGCGGATTTGAGGATACTTCCTATCTTCTGATGAAATTGTTCTGTTTCTGTTGGAGGGGTTTTCCAAAAATACGGGGCGTCTTGTTCCTTTCGTTTCGAATACCATTCCATAAAAACCACAGGAGCACCCACTATAGAAATCGATAATAAAAGTGTCCCGATTATTTTAGCCACTCGCTTAAGAAATACCGCTGTTTCTGGGTCGTGATAAAATCTAAACTTACTTTTATTATTGATAAGCTGCTCTGAAAAATGATGGATCTTATCCAAATCATCCGCCTCTGACTTATTCAAATCATCGAGTAATTTCTTAATAAATATTTTCATTTTACCGGATCGATTGTTTTGAATAGCATCTAATTTTCCTATGTACTCCTCGCAAGCAGCGCGCAATCCTTTTACCGCTTGCTCCTTCTCGTGAGCATCTACCTCAGGGATTTTTCGTAATAAATCTGCAACCTGATTATTCCCTGTTTCTAAAGCCAGATGGAGCAACTCATTCTCATTATAATTGGCCCACGCTTTAACTTTAGGAATATCTAATAAGAAACATATGTCGTCGAACGAACCTTTATGCCGAAGAAGATAGTGAATAATATAAAAATATAATTCTGCCTCATTCTCGTTATAAATATTAAATTTGAAAAAATCATCCAGAGAATCTTCATCAAAAAAATCTTCTTCGTCGTCATCCTCAGTATCTGTGAGTTCCATTTCTTTTTCGAACGCTTCTTTTCTTTGTTTCAACGTGTCTAATTTGTTTTTTAATACGTTAGGAAAACCTAAAAAAACACCAACCATCGCTGGTTTATCACTTTCTACAGCCCACTCTAAGACTTCGTCAATATTAGCGACAACCCACTTCTTCACGGCATCAAATTCAAGCAACCGATTGACGACATTGAGATGGCCATGAGATACAGCACCATATAAAACTTCTTTAGTTGTAATAAGCTCTTCCATCTCAGGAAATTCCAGCAGACGATTGACAACGTTGAGATGCCCCTCTTCCGCAGCCTCGCGTAAGACTGCATTATTTTTAGTTGCAAGCTCTCTCACCTGAGGAACTCTCAGCAACTCATTGACAACGTTGAGATAACCACGGGATGCTGCCCCACGTAAGACTTCATTATCGTTAATTACAGCTGACTCCCTCACTGCATCAACTCTTAGTAGCCGATTAACAACATCAGAATGACCATCTAACGCAGCCCCATATAAGACTGTATTATTGTTAGCGTCGGCCAGCGCTATCCTCACCTCAGAATAGTCTAACAATAGATCGACAATATCGAGGTGGCCTCCTGCCCAGCGTAAAGCTCCATTATTATAAGCAGCAACCTGAGCCTTGACTGCATCCAATTTAAGTAGTCGTTTCACAACATCAAGATGGTTCTGGGATGCAGCCCAGCGTAAGACTACATTATCGTTAATTGCAACCTGATCCTTCACTGCATCAAATTCAAGTAGTCGGTTGACAATATCAAGGTGACCCTCACTCGCAGCTACCCTTAAAATCTCGTTACCATTAATCGCAACCTGACCCTTCACTGCATCAAATTCAAGCAGTCGGTTGACGATATCAAGGTGACCTCCCCTCGCAGCCTGATTTAAGGCTTTATTTTGAACGCGTGCTACCGACTGGCAATGCTGCTCCAGCTTTAATAAAGCATTTAAATGAGGTAAAGACCCAAAATCAGCGGCCAATATTACTGGAGATACCCACTTCTCATCGTAGACGCCCCTATCTAAATAATCGGTTTTATACTGATAGAGGTCAGATAAATTTTTGGCAAGCGTTTCTAGCTTTTGTGGATTAGTTTCCTTAAAAAAATCCATTAATTGGGGATCAATTTCATTTAAAAAGGCTTTTAGTCCTTGGTCTTCCAATACTTTGATATCAAAAGGCATTTTGTTCTCTTATGCTTTGTGGTTAGCGAAATAATCTTATAGAGCTATTATAGGTCAAAAAAGATGATCATGTCTGATAAAAAACCAAATTAATCCATGGATCCCCTCAATAGAAGGAGATCCCTCACTTCGTTCGGGATGACATTCTCTAACAAGACTGTATAAAAACCCTCGCGCAGCTAGCATGTAGCCCGGATGAAATGCTTTTTATTTCATCCGGGGTTATGTTCGATGAAGAACATTTCATCCGGGCTACAAGGGTCATGAAACAATTTAAAATTGATCCACCGATGCCTCTGAACCAACAATAACGACATCTGCCGTGCGTCTTGCAAAAATACCGCTTTCAACAACGCCGACGATGCTCTTTATTTTTTCTTCAATCGCAACGGGATTTAATAGTTTGAGGTTAAACACATCTAGAATGACATTCCCATTATCGGTAACAAAGCCTTCACGATAAACAGGGTCGCCTCCTAAACGCACAATTTCACGGGCAACATAACTTCTTGCCAACGGAATGACTTCTACCGCCACCGGAAATTCACCGAGGAGATCGACTTTTTTACTCGCATCCACAATACAAACAAATTTTTTAGCGACCGTGGCAATGATTTTTTCACGTGTCAGTGCACCACCACCACCTTTAATCATTTGCTTTGTTGCATTCACTTCATCGGCTCCATCAATATAGATAGGCAACTCAGTCACAGAATTTAAATCCACCAAAGGAATAGATAAAGCTTTTAATCGTTTAGCAGTAGCCTCGGAACTAGCCACTGCACCCTCAATCTTCCCTTTTAACGGCGCAAGCAGGCTAATAAATTCATCAACCGTCGATCCCGTACCCACACCAATCAACATGTCTTCTTGAATAAAATTCAATGCTGCACGTGCAGCTGATTGTTTCCCTGCTTCTTTCGTCATCATATCTCCTTACAATATGTAACCGGTTAAATCTTCGTCTTTTACCAGCATACCTAAACGACTATTCACATAATCGGCATCAATATCCACCGTTTTATTTTCCATTTCCGAAGCATGATAAGACACATCGTCGAGTAATTTTTCCAGCACGGTGTGTAAACGTCGCGCACCAATATTTTCCACACGTTCATTCACATGCCAAGCAATTTCAGCAATTCGACGCACGCCATCCGGAAGAAAATTAACCTTAACACCTTCCGTCCCCAATAAAGCACGGTATTGTTCTGTTAATGCAGCCTGAGGCTCCGTCAAAATACGTACAAAATCATCCGTCGATAACGATTTTAATTCGACTCGAATCGGTAAACGACCCTGTAACTCAGGAATCAAATCAGAAGGTTTTGCAAAATGAAATGCACCGGATGCAATAAATAAAATATGATCGGTACGTACCATCCCGTACTTCGTAGAAATAGTGGAACCTTCGATTAAAGGTAATAAGTCACGTTGCACACCTTCACGTGAAACATCCGCACCCGTGTATTCAGAACGTTTAGCGATCTTGTCAATTTCATCCACAAACACGATGCCGCTTTGTTCTACACTTTCAACCGCACGTGCTTTAATTTCCTCATCATCAATTAATTTTGCCGCTTCTTCTTCACGCAAGATTTTTTTAGCATCGGAAACTTTTAATTTGCGAGATTTTTTACGTTCAGAACCCAAATTTTGAAACATACTTTGCAATTGACTGGTCATTTCTTCCATGCCCGGTGGTGACATGATTTCAACACCCATTGGCGATGTGTATATATCAATTTCTATTTCAGTATCGTCCAATACTCCTTCGCGCAAACGATTTCGAAATGCTTGTCGCGCAGCGGAATCAAGCTTCACGGGTTCTTGTGGCTCACCCGCAAAACTGGCTTTGGGTTGAGGCACTAACGCATTTAAAATGCGCTCTTCGGCAGCTTCTTCCGCAGCAACACGTACCTTTGCCACTTCCTTCTGACGCATCATTTTAACGGCAGAATCAACAAGGTCACGAATAATGGATTCCACATCACGCCCAACATAACCTACTTCAGTAAATTTAGTCGCTTCCACTTTAATAAAAGGCGCATCAGCGAGTTTAGCTAAACGGCGAGCAATTTCGGTCTTACCCACACCGGTCGGCCCAATCATTAAAATATTTTTTGGCATAATTTCATCACGCAAAGGTGATGGTAGCTGCATTCTTCGCCAACGATTACGTAGCGCAACGGCAACGGCACGTTTTGCATCTCTCTGTCCAATAATATGTTTATCTAATTCAACAACAATTTCCCGCGGTGTAGGTGTCGTCATACTTTTTTACTCTATGAATGATTATTCAAGAACTTCGATCGTAAAGTGATCATTTGTGTAGATACAGGTGGCAGCTGCAATGCTGAGTGATTTTTCAGTAATCATCTTAGCATCCAATTCGGTATTTTCAAGCAACGCTAAAGCTGCTGACTTCGCATAGGAACCGCCTGAACCAATCGCAACTAAACTGTTTTCTGGCTCAATCACATCACCATTCCCTGAAATAATTAAAGAAGCTTTACTATCCGCCACCACCAACATCGCTTCCAACCGACGTAACATGCGATCAGTACGCCAATCTTTGGCCAATTCAACGGCTGCACGAATTAAATTACCTTGATGGGTTTCAAGCTTGGCTTCAAAACGTTCAAATAACGTAAACGCATCTGCCGTACCGCCGGCAAAGCCAGCCAATATTTTATTGTTATAAAGTCGACGCACTTTACGTGCATTGGATTTCATGATTGTTGCACCCAGTGTTACTTGACCATCACCACCCACCGCCACCATACCATTACGTCGCACTGAAACAATTGTCGTACCCCGTAAATCTATCAAAATAATATACTCCTCTTTATCATTCGAGCTTATATAAGGGCAGTTATTGGCTTTACAAGTCCCAGACTCTGCATATAATGAATTTCTTTTCTTTATCGAGCCCCTACCATGCGCCTTAGCCATCGAGCCAATAACCAACTTCGCGACATTCGTATTACCCGCCATTTCACACATCATGCAGAAGGTTCCGTTTTGGTTGAATTTGGTGACACCAAAGTGGTTTGCACTGCTAGCCTTCTTCCGGGCGTACCTCCTTTCTTAAAAGATTCTGGAAGAGGTTGGGTAACTGCAGAATACGGCATGCTGCCACGTTCCACCCATGACCGCATGCAACGTGAAGCAGCGAAGGGTAAGCAAACAGGTCGCACACAAGAAATCCAACGCTTAATAGGGCGCTCGCTAAGAGCAGCAGTTAATTTAGAAGCAATGGGCGAAAACACGATTATTGTAGACTGTGATGTCATCCAAGCCGATGGCGGCACACGCACCGCCGCGATCACTGGTGGTTGCATTGCTTTACATGATGCCCTTGCATTTTTAAAAACAAAATACAGTTTAGCCGTTGATCCTTTTCAACAGTATGTTGCGTCCATTTCTGTGGGCATCGTGGATGGTGTGCCCGTGCTTGATTTAGATTATGCAGAAGACGTGCGTGCTGATACAGACATGAATATTGTCATGACCGAGCAAGGCGGTTTCATTGAAATTCAAGGCACGGCTGAAAAAAATACCTTTCAGCAACATGAACTTGATCAGTTACTTAGCCTCGCTAAAGAAGGCATTCAGAAATTAATTACCTTACAAAAAAATGCTTAACCCTATCTTTTATTCGATTTTGACGGACGCTCAATAGATTTGGTAGCAGATATATCTTTCTGAGGAGAAGCAGGTGATGTTGGAGCTGCCTGTCGGTGTAATCCAAAATGTTTCGTTAAAGCGGATACTGAGCCAGGCAAAATATTCGTCTCATCAAGAAGGATGTTTTTCATTCCTTCAGCAGGTTGAGGACGTTTGCTTATTTCTTGTGGCGGGTTATTTAACATTTGAATTGCAAGTTCAATATCGCGCGCAGGCGCAGTCGGAATCATTCCTGTGGTTGACCAATTTACAATTTGCTTGAAATAGTCACTTTGAGTTAACTCTCTCACGTACTGATCAAATAACGGATCAGAAGGCTTTGTCATAACTGCTCCTCGTTAAACGCTTGGGTGTATCGTTCTTTTTCACCGCATTTTTCCCACAAAAATCCGGCAATGGTTTCTTTTACCGACTTGGTAGCTGGGCGACCAAGAAGATCGCAATAACGAAAATGGAAAGGAACTGAGGTTGTATCGACACGAATGAGTGAACGTTGTTCACCAAATGTGTACAAAATATAACGATCATTATTCGTTAACGTAGGATTTTTTTCATGTTCAATCAAATAGTTATCCAGCAGCTGACGAAGTTGTTGAGGACCTTCGGCCACTTCATAACTGACTGTAAAATCCTTCTCCATCTCTGTCTCCCGCACTTGGGTCTATAAGTTTAGTTTATTCGAGCAGACTTAACAAAACCTTAAGCTTTAGGAAGAGTCATGTCATATTCAATGATTAAAGGTGCGTGATCTGAAAATCGTTCCTGTTTATAAATACTGGCAAATTTAATTTTATCTTTTAACCCTGGCGTTACTACTTGATAATCGATACGCCAACCCACATTTTTTTCCCAAGCGCGCCCTCGCGCTGACCACCAGGTGTATTGATCAGCCTCTTGATTAATCACTCGAAAAGCATCCACAAAATTTGCGCTCTCAAACAATTGCTCCATCCACGCGCGCTCTTCCGGCAAAAAGCCTGAATTTTTCTGATTGGAACGCCAATTTTTTAAATCAATGGCTCGATGTGCAATATTCCAATCGCCGCATATGATGTAATCTTTACCGGTATTTTTCAATTGTTGCAAATAAGCTGCATACAATTCTAAAAAATCAAATTTAATCGATTGTCTTTCTGCACCCGATGTTCCTGAAGGCATATAAAGTGAAGCGACCCACACCGACCCCAAATCAATTGCCACGTAACGACCTTCACGATCTGCAGTTCCAAACCCTAATCCGGTAATCACTTCTTTAGGTGAGTGTCGTGAATAAATTCCTACACCGCTATAACCTTTTTTTTCTGCAAAATGAAAAAATGCAGAATACCCAGGAGGACAAAATAAAGGATGCTCAATATCAGACGCCTGCGCTTTAATTTCTTGCAAGCACACAATATCCGCCTCTTGTTTTTCTAGCCATTGAAAAAACCCTTTGCGGGCTGCAGAACGCAAACCATTTACATTAATAGTAATAATTTTCAGCATCATTTACCTGGATGAGCGACATGCTTAACTGTTTTTTGATGGTGAACTTTGTTTAACAGTTGCATGAGCTTAGCTTTGGCGTCATTCACCTTTTCTCTGACGACATCAATATTTAACGCCGTGGTATCTAAGTGAATATCAGGATGATATAAATTTCCCATCACTAAAAGTGGAATGCTTTCTTGCATCTTCGCTTGTGGAACAATTTGCCATTGCAAACTTATTTCTTCGGCAGGTAAATTAATGCTGCCTTGTCCACGCGCAGTTAATCGAGGCGCTAACAACATTAAATTATTGGTAGTTAACACACCATTTTTAATGCTGATAGTTCCACTTAATTGGTTAAACTCTGTTGGCTGGACTAGCGTGATAGATGTTGCGGTTTCTTGATGATTTAGAATCGCTTCTGCGCTTTGCACAAATCCATTGAAATTAATATGCTCAAACACACCATGCGTTACCGTAAAACGCCCATTTCCATTTAAATTGGACAATAACTCATTGCGCAAATGGCCTTTTGTTTCACCAATAAAACGAATGTCGCCTGTTCCTGTAAAACTCACAGCAATATCATTCGCATTGAGATCCTTTAGTAATGCTTGCCAATCAAGATCTTGAGCATAGATATTCCAGTCCCATCGTGGTGCAGGAGCAAACCAATCCTTCCCATGCGCACTTGCATCGAGCTTACCACCATATAAATCTGCCGAAATAGGATCTAGGGTCAACAACTCATCGCGCCAGTGCAAACCAACGTGTGCATTTTGCACATGCAAGTTTAGCCAGCGAACATTTCCAATATAGACATCGCCACGTAACAATTGATTGCCTTGTAGAAGATCAGTGACGTTTGTAACCAGCGTAACATCTTGCAGCTCTAAAAATGGCACGGATTGATGGGGTCCAGTAAAACTGATGTGTTCGGCTTGAATACCCATGCGCGGATAGAAAGACCAAGAAAAAGCGCCATCAATCACCATATCCAAACCGGTTTGCTTTTTTACTTCAGTAATTAACGCGGGTCTGAGCTGATTGGGGTTCATTAGTAAAAGTAATGCACCTATACCCAGCGCACCAATAATAATGAGCAATAAAACAATTAAAACGAGAGATCGAATTAATTTCATCCATTATTTCCCATTGAATAGGTAATTAACCGTCCATTCAGTGGTTGAACAGCACGCGTATTGGGGCCATTGATAGCATGACGAATGGTAGCAATTTGTGCTGGCGTTGCGGTAATCGTAGAAGCCATCACCAGCCATTGCAGTCCTTCTGTGCAGGGGGGCGTCGTTAAAGAACCCATAAAGCTATAGTAATCATGATCTAAAGGAAAAAAGTCGATTGGATTGATAGTTTCATTTTTTATGGCATATTCTTTTCCGTCCGCAGCGGGCAAATGATTAATGATTGCTTGCAAAGCAGGATTCGACTCTCCTCCTTTCACCAACACACCTATGACAGCCACTGAACCATTAGCACCTTGATGTACAAAATGAATTTCTAAAGGAGCTGCTTCGCCATTAATTTCATTTTCACTGGGTGAATGGAAGTGAAATTGCACCAAGTGATAGGTATTACCTGCGTAAGAAATTGATTCTTCATCACCATGAAAATTGACTTGTAGTGTGTGTCCATCATTAATAATTGTTTGCGTGGATCCCAACGTCAGCGTGGTTAATCCATCTTCCATTAAGAATAAAGGGGCAGATTGATAGTGCAAGCTAAGTGAATTCGCTTTTTCTAGATCATTTTTCGTAATATTAATAGGCGATTGAGATTTGCCTTTGCCACAGAGCAAAAAATCTGGACTTAAACGTCCCCAAAATTCAGGACCTGTGCTGCCTTTGTAGCTCCACGCTACTTTAGCACCTGCATCATTCGTGGCAGCAAATGCAGAAGCACTGGCACACGTCAACAGCAATACAAAAAAACCACGAATAAACTGGGACATTCTCGCCTCCTGGAAAAAGCGGGTGATGGGAATCGAACCCACGCTAAGAGCTTGGGAAGCTCCCGTTCTACCATTGAACTACACCCGCAGCCAATTTAATGCGCCATTTTATATTAAATGTAATCAAATAACGAGTTGATGAAGCAGCATAATTGACTTAAGTATGACCCGGATGAAATAAAAAGCATTTCATCCGGGCTACATGTTGCTTCGTCCTCCTCGCAATGACATCATTGCGAGTGAGCAAAACACCCGTCCCGTCATTGCGAGGAGCCCGCAGGGCGAGTGAGCAATCCACTGTTGGGTTTGCTGGATACAGCCTAGCCGACTCCCGGTTGTTAAATTAAACAGGTGGCATTATGTTACAAGCAATCCGACGTTCTATTGTACAAACCTTATGGCAACGATACTTAGCCACTAATCCACCCATGCAAAAAATATGCGCGGCTTTAGCAGCCAAGAGCAGCGAACCGTTGGTACTTGATCATTTTGCCATTATCGATTTACCGAGCGCGCAATCGGGCATCCAAACGCTCACTCAATTATTTACTTTATTAGGCTATCAACAAAAAGGGCAGGATTACTTAGCGAGCAAACAAAATGATTTTTGTTGGCTAGCGGAGGAAGGCTGCGAAGCGATGCACGCTAAAGACGTCTTACCACAAGCGGTGGTTGCGGATTTTCGTTTAGATGAACTACCTCAACCGGTACGTTGTATTATCGAAAAATACGCGGCACATACGAAAGCTTGTCCCTTTGTTGAAATAGAAGCACTTCTCGCGCATTTAGACCACCCTGCAACAGCCCCACGGATCACTCAACTCATCGGCACTTATCTTACCGGCAGGGATTGGCCTTTACCTACCGTCAATGAATTTCGCACTGTACGTGACTTTAATGAATTATTAGCCTGGGTGTTAATTTTTGGCCGCATCCCTAATCATTTTACAGTCTCACTGCACTTGCTTTCGGGTTTTACAGATATCGCTGACTTTCTATGCTTTATTGAAAATAATTTGCATCTTCCACTTAACCACGAAGGTGGTTTGATTAAAGGTGACATCTCAAAAGGCATTAGCCAAGCATCCACTACCGATCTTCTTACCAAAGTAACGCTTCAGGATGGTGAAATTGAATTGCCTCTAAACTTCGTGGAGTTTGTCTGGCGCCATCCCAAACCACATTTAACGCATACCCCGGAACGTTGGGATGATTATTTTCCTCATTTCATTGGCCAGCATGCAGACCGCGTTATTGAATCCTTGTATCTGAACGAAAAAAAAGATAATTTATGCAAGATTCAAGGATGAAGTAGTTAACTCATGGGGTGTACATGCCAGGATTGCTAAAGCTACCCGATGCAACGTTATCAGAAAGAAACCAAGCCAAAGATTATTTCATCGCTCTTTTAATCACATGCAATGCATTGCCTTATTTTCGCATTATTTCCAATCCTCATCATATCGGCGCTGTGTACAAAGTAGATAATCCACCCAATCAGCACACTCTGCATCAAGTCCTTAACCGTTTGGATGAAAAAAAATTATTTGTTCATAATTACTGCGAAACGCATATTCGCATCGTTAGCATGCAAGGCTTGCTCTTAAGACCAATGATTGAAATGACGCATATTAATCCAAAATTACTGCCTCACGAGCTAAAACAAGAACTAGCGCTAGATGGACATAATAAAACCTTGGACATCACTGCCTATTTACCTTCCTTGATTCAAAATTATTGGCGACGCTTTAGCCCTGCATTGCGCGCCCATATCATGGATTGCATGACCGATTTTTTAGAGAAACATCTTAAATTACCGCATCACGATTCTATGAATAGTTTTTTTGTATCCCCTACAAACCAACATCCTAGCATCCCTGTTTTGGCTGCCGGGCGAGAAGCCCGTGAATTAATGGAAGTACTTGCCAGGGCTAATATTGAAAAAACAGTGATTCATCAACTCGCCCCAGGCCCGAGACGCATGCAACGAATAGAAACGCATTTTGATCATTACGTTTCTTTTTCCAGAAAGTTTTAAGTAGAGACCTTCAGCCAATTTAAAATATCCTCACAGACATCGCGCACAGAGCGATCATCTGTTAACACGGTAAAATCAGCCGTTTGTTCATAATGCGGTTCGCGCTCTTCCCATAACTTGATTAACACTTCCTGAGGATTTTCACCTTGCAATAAAGGTCGACGCTTATCGCGCTTTAATCGATTCAATTGAGTAGCCAAAGATACTTCCATATAAACCACGATGCCGCGTTGTTTCAAACAATCACGCACCGCTGGCGTTTCAACACAACCACCGCCGGTCGACAAGACAATGTCTGTTAATAAACTTAATTCATCAATCACTTTCATTTCGCGTTGACGATAACCCGTCATGCCTTCTAAATCAAAAATCCAACTTAAGCTTGCTCCGGTTTTATTTTCAATTTCTTCATCTGAATCATAAAAATACTTATGTAACTGTCGCGCCAAATACCGCCCCACACTGGTTTTACCAGCTCCCATGGGTCCAATTAAAAAAATGTTGCTTTTATTCTTCATAAATCCTGCATCATTACCTTTGGTGTTACAAAAATGAGTAATTGTCGTTTATTTTCTACTATACGCCTTTCACTAAACAATAATCCAATCCAAGGTAACCTGCCAAGAAAAGGAAGTCCTTGCATGCCATTTTCTTGCACTGTTTCATAAATACCGCCTAAGACAATCGTTTGACCATTTTTAACAAGCACATTGGTTAAAATTTCCCGCGTACTTATCGTAGGCATGCCTTGAATCATTTTGTTATTAGGACGATCTTGATTAATTTGCATTTGCAACAATACGCGATTACCCGGCAATATTTGCGGTGTAACTTTTAATCTTAAAACAGCTTTTTTAAAAACCACCGCCGTACCCCCACTTTCACTCACTTCCTGATAAGGAATTTCTTCACCTGCTTCGATAGAAGCAGTTTGTTGATTGGCGGTAAATAAACGCGGATTGGAAATGAGTTTAGCGTGCCCCATTTTTTCTAATGCTGCCAATTGAACGTCTAACCATGAACCACCCGTCAATTTTGCATACGTCATGCTGTAACGACCTGTCTCAAATGTATTTTTTACCGGCGCAGGAACAATAGCAAAATTAATACCTAACTCGCGTTCAAAATCATTATCGACACTCACCAAATGCGCCTCAATGAGAACTTGTTGGATAGGAATATCCAATTGCTGAATTAAGTGATGCGCAACAACAAGTGAAGACGGCACATCTTGAATGCAAATTCGATTCGTTCGCACATCCACACTGACATGACCACGCTTAGAAAGCAAAGACACTTGTTGTCCTTGTAACGTTTTCACAATGTCGTCTGCTTTACCATAATGAATTTGCCAAACCTGCGTCTGCAAAGGCTCTGCTTGCACCGTCACTTCTTGCCATTTAATTTCTTCTTGTTGTTTTTTAATAATCTCATTACGCGGCGCCACATACCACATATCATTCACTTTCCAAAGCGCTAAATTATGCGTCATCAACAAAGCATTCAATGCAGCTTCAGCTTGTTCATGCTGCAAATGCAAATTGATCAATCCATTCACCATGGGACTGACAATAATATTTTTATGTAAAAATTTGGCGAATAGGCGCAATGCGTCTGGCAAACTCGCGTTTTGCAAATCAAGCGTTACATTTGCTTCATGCGCAACCGCCAAAGATCCAAAACCACTTAACATCACACATAAGATCCACTGAAATACTTTAATCATTCGATAACTCCAAACGCATGTGCGAAAAACAAAAGGGATCTTGTTCATCGCTTGCAAAAATTGCCGCATCCATGACAGGCTGCTGGGATTCTTGTGGCCAAAATAATAGATCCATGCGCAATATTCCTTGATAGTAGTCGGGTAATTGATAATCAACATCCAGCATAATTAATGCATTGCCTTGTTGCTGCAACAACAGCAAAAAAGTCATAAATTGCAAAAAATTACCTCCAGCAATAACGTGCACCCTTTCAACATTAATAAGATTTAATAATTTTTTACCATCACTACGCACTGTCTGTAACACCAATCCAACTTGGTTAGCGAATGCAAACACACTATTCCAGTTAGACAATGTGTTATCGGTTGTTTCTGTGCTCGACGCACGAATGGTTGATTGCTTGAATCGTTCTAATGTTTGAGTTAACTCATTAATGTGGTAACGCTGCTCCTTGAGTGCTGCTTGAGTGGGCAAAACATCAGCGCCATAAAAAACACTCATCATCCCTATCATTAAAACCAACACATACCACCACCGACAACTATAATGCAGAGGAAAATGCATCTTCATGAGTCTTCCTTATCGGTGGTTGATTGATTTCATTTGCCTTTAGATGGAAATAAAGAGAACCATTGTCTTGTTGTTGTAATTTTTCAATTTTTATTTCCTGAATTACATCGCCTGTATTCCAATTTTTTAAAAACGTCATTAATGCATTGACGGAAGGCGCATAGCCTTTGATTTCTATTTCACTCTTCTTTCTACGCAATGAAATTAGACAAAGTGGTGCCTTAACTGCATGGATCAAATGCCGAAATACATCAACTGTTGCATTTTGATAGTGATCAAAATCCATTTTCAATGATTGCTCGCTCGCGAGCTGTTGTTTATTTTCCAATGTTTGCTTTTCAATGGCGGTCCAAGGCAATAGCGCCTCTTCAAGCGCTGCTTCACGTTGTCGCAAAGCCGTTAGCTGTGATTGCAGCACTGCATGTACTGCTATCAACACCATCAATAGCAAACCCGTATTTATTAAAAACAAGCGCTGCAATTTTTTTCGCTGCTTCTGCAAACGCTGTTGTCGATCCGGTAATAAATTAATTTCTAACATGGATCAATAACTCGCATAGCCAGCCCGAATGCGAGCAATTGTTTATTATTGTTGAGTGTTTGCCAAAGCTGTTCATCGGTATACAAAGACAAACACTGTGGCAATGCTCGCTTGATCGCTAATACATCCACATCCACACTAACAGCATTCAACTTAGCTTGCTCAAGACAAGCCACGTATCTTTGCACATAGTGTTTATCCGTGATCGCATAATGAATTTCTGCTTGTAATCCCTGCTCAGCCAGCACGCTATAATCAATCACCCATTCCATTGCATAAGGCATAAAATGACGTTGAGCATAAAAAACAATTTCAGCTTCAATGTCTTCTCGAGTAAGGTGTAGCGACACAGGCATTATTCCTCTATGCACAACACGAGAAGGCAATGCCACAGCAACAGCCAGACCCTGCAAACCTTCTTCTTTAACCCATGTTTGCAAATGGTAAGTGAAGGCATCCCAATCATTTATTTTTTCCTCACTAACAATAGCGGGAGGAAGAGCTTTATAATGCTCCCGTTTAATACTAAAAATATGTTTTCGTTTTTTTAATTCGATTAGACGCATGCCATCAGGTTGAACGTCTAACCCAGCCACCAAAGGGGCTAAAAAAGGGTTAAAATTCAAGCGGACTCCGTTCGTTGATTTTGAGACACAAAAAGAGAAAAATGGTACAATCGGTGGTTTATAAGATAGGTTGCGATCAGTAAAACGATGGCTAATATACTCTACTTCTCATCCATTGCAAGAAAAATTACCCTATGAATCAATTTTTTAACGTTATCCGCAAGCTAATTATGTTTACGCTAATTACTTGCACTGTATTAATTATTGCCGTTTTGTATTACATGGAATTTGAGCTTCCAGACATTGATGCACTTAATACCGTACAGCTTCAGGTACCTTTGCAGATTTATACGCACGATAATAAATTATTAGCCAGCTTTGGTGAAAAACACCGCATCCCCGTACCTTATGACCATATTCCACAGCCCTTGATTCAGGCTGTGCTTGCCACTGAAGATCAACGCTATTTCCAACATAGTGGCGTGGATTTACCTGGCCTAGGACGTGCAGCCATTGCTTTAATGGTCACGGGAAAAAAACTGCAAGGCGGCAGCACCATCACCATGCAAGTTGCTCGCAGCTTTTACTTAACTCGCAATAAAACATTCGGACGAAAATTACGTGAAATTTTATTGGCTATCAAAATCGAACATAAGCTAAAGAAAGAAAAAATTCTTGAGCTCTATCTTAACAAAGTCTTTTTAGGCAATCGCGCTTACGGCGTTGAAGCTGCAGCACAAGTGTATTACGGCAAACATTTAGAACAACTCTCTATTGATCAATTTGCAATGCTTGCCGGCTTACCTAAAGCACCCTCCATGTTAAATCCGCTCGCCAATCCTCAAGCAGCACAAAAACGTCGCGATCACGTGCTAGCACGCATGCACGAGCAAGGGTATATCGACACAGCAACTTATAACAAAGCCATCAACACGCCACTCAATGCGCATTACCATGATTTGCAAACCGAAGTGAAAGCACCCTATGTTGCAGAATTGGTGCGTGAACAACTCGAGCAAATGTATGGGGATAGCATTTATACCGATGGGTTTAAAGTTTACACCACCATCGATAGTCATCTGCAACATATTGCCGAGATGGCGGTGCGAGATAATTTACTCGCTTACGACCAACGTCATGGCTATCGTGGCGCCATCGCCAACTTAGGCATTCCTGACATTAATAACATGGAAAAATGGGAAGAAAGCTTACACAAAATTCCCACCATTAGTGAGCTTGAGCCAGCGGCTGTCATTGAAATGACTTCACAAACCATCACTGTGTTGCGTGCTAATGGCGACCTTACGATTATTCCTTGGTCAGGCTTGTCCTGGGCACGCAAACAAATTAGCGCCGACTACCTGGGCCCTATGCCACATCGCACCGAACAAATTGTAAAGTTAGGTGACGTAGTACGTGTTCATGCTACACCGAATGGTTATCGATTAGCACAAATTCCCAAAGTCGAGGGTGGCTTAGTAGCGTTAAGCCCACAAAATGGCGCCATTCTTGCCATGATTGGTGGTTTCGATTATCAACTGAGTAAATTCAATCGCATCACCCACGCACAACGCCAACCAGGCTCTAGCTTTAAACCTTTTATTTATTCTGCCGCTTTGGATAAAGGCTTTACCTTAGCCACCGTGATCAACGATGCACCCATTGTCATTGAAAATCCCAACGACAATAGTTTGTGGCGTCCGCAAAACGATACGCACAAATTTTACGGACCGACTCGTTTACGTACGGCCATCATTGAATCCCGCAACTTGGTTTCCATTCGATTATTGGCTTTAATGGGCGTGTCTTATGCCATTGATTACCTGCACCGCTTTGGCTTTGTCACCTCACAATTACCACCTGGCTTATCATTAGCGTTAGGAACTGCATTGGTCACACCATTACAAATGGCACAAGCTTATGCAGTATTTGCAAATGGCGGCATGAAAGTGGTTCCCTTTGTGATTGACTCCATTCATAACTCAAAAGATCAAGTAATTTATGAAGCAAAACCCTTTGCTGTGTGTAATGCCAATTGCAATAAAAGCATGGCCGTTGCTCCGCGTGTTATTTCACCGCAAAACGCTTTCTTGATTACGTCTGCTTTGCACGATGTGATTCAACGCGGTACTGCAAAGCTGGCTAAAAATTTAGGCCGTAATGATTTAGCCGGTAAAACAGGGACCACGCAAAACCAAGTGGATGCTTGGTTTGCCGGATACAATCCAGATGTGGTTGCTGTCTCTTGGGTAGGCTTCGATCAACCTCAATCCCTACATGAATGGGGCGCACAAGCCGCTTTACCTATGTGGATGCAATTCATTGAGCTTGCCTTGAAAGGCAAACCTGAACACACCATTGATCAGCCACCCAATATCGTTAGCATTCGTGTTGATCCCATGACCGGCCGACGCGCTTCTGCGCATGATCCAGTGGCTATGTTTGAATACTTCATGACGCCTTTTGTCCCTGAAGCAGGTGGCAGTGATGAAGATAGCAATTCACCACCCACGCATGTTAATGAAGATGGCAGCACACCATTAACAACGCACGCCGAAGACAAAAATCCCTCTGTAATACGCGCTGGCGATGATACTAGCAGCAATTTATCACCACCCCCTGTCGCACAAACGGAGAACAACAGCAACCCAGAGGCAACAGCAGAAGCAGATACAGGCTCAGATCCTGATGTTGACGCTAACACAGATCCAGATACGGACGATGATTCAGTTTATTGAAATAATCCCTAAACCACCCAATATTTTTTTATCGTGTGGCAATAAGTCTTCGCTCTCAATTCGAGTGTAAGCAAATTCATGACGATAATTGAATTGATTGCGCAGTTGATCGAAAGCAAAACCTGTCTCTTCACTAGCAAACAATTGCGTTTTCATTAAAGCCGTCATGGTTAAAGGATTAAAAATACCCATGACAATGTCTTGCCAGTGATGTTGTTTGCCTGCAAAACGTAGCACTTGAGTAGGCAAATCGATATCAATGTTTGCAGCAGCAGGAATGATTTTCTCTCCACACGCCACACGATAAATCATTTCGATGCCTCGCTTTTTACTTTGCACGGAATAGCCTGCAATATGCGGCGTTGAAATTTCAGCACGCTGCAATACTTTTTTATCGATGTGCGGCTCATGCTCCCACACATCCAAACACCATCTAAAATGTGCATCCGCAAGAATAAGTGACGAATCCACCACGGCTCCCCGGCTTGCGTTTAAGATGACACAGCCCGGCATTTGTCGTTTAAGGAATGCTTCATCGATAAAATGCCAGGTCGGAAATTTTCCTTCCTTTGTTAGAGGCACATGCAAACAAATTAAATCCACATCTGCGATTGCTTCAAGCGGTGTGTGCTCGAAATCAGGCTCATGCTCGGCACGAAAAGGATCACACAATACCACCTGGCAACCCAAAGTGCGCAAATGATCCACTACCCGACGGCCAACGTGCCCCACACCAATCACCGCCACCTTACATTGGTATTGCGATAAGCATTGCCGACGTTGCATCGCAGCCATCACGCTTACCACATAATCTGCGACGGGTGGCGCATTAAAACCGGTAGCAGCACACCAACGAATACCATTTTCTTCTAACCAAGCTTTATCTACATGATCATCACCTGCGGTCACACTGCCAACAAATTTGACTTGTGAGCCCCCAAGCAATGCAGCATTGACTGGCGTAATCGAACGCACTAACAGCATCTCTGCATCACGAATATCCGCAGCGGTCATAGCACGCCCCGGTAAAAGCACTACTTCATTATTTTGACCAAAAAATTCTTTTACAAAAGGAATATGCACATCAGCAACAATTTTCATCGACAATAAATACCTAAAAAGAGAATCAATCCAATCCAATGATTATTTAAAAAAGCAGAAAAACAAGCATCACGATCGCGTGTTTTAATTAATTGCTGTTGATATGCAAACAAACATCCCGCTATCACCACGCTGCAATAGTAAATCCATTCCAAACCAAACAAGTAGCCATTAATGGTTAGCAGCACAAGAAAAATTAACTGTAAGATGCCAATAATCCAGTAGTCATACTGGCCGAACAAAATGGCCGTAGATTTTACGCCAATACGCTCATCGTCATTTCTGTCTACCATCGCATATTGCGTGTCATAAATAATTGGCCAAAGTGCGCAGGTAAAAAATAAAAACCATGCTGGACCAGGCACAGCATTCGTTTGTGCCGCAAAGGCCATGGGCACGCCCCAAGCAAATGCAAGACCTAAACCCACCTGCGGCAAATGGGTAATACGTTTTAAAAAAGGATAACCGGCTGCTAGCACCGCACCCCAAAGGGATAAAAAAACTGCATAACGGTTGCAATAATAAACCACTAAGGCAAACGCAATTCCGCTTAACACAAACACTAAGCTCAAAGCTTCAAATGAACTCACTTTCCCAGTGACCAAGGGACGTAGCCGTGTACGCTCGACATGCCCATCGACCTTACGATCTACCCAATCATTCAGGGCGCAACCTGCAGAACGCATCAGCACTGTACCCAAAATAAAAACGCTCACGATAGTTGTGTCGGGATGTCCTCGCCCCGCCAACCACAAAGCCCACAATGTCGGCCACAGTAACAACAAAATGCCAATCGGTTTGTGTAGCCGAAGAAGGAATAAATAATGAGGTAATTGCGTACGTATTTGCATAATGGTCGAAAGTATAACTAAACTTAGCAATTATCTCTCTATGAATTGTGGTGCCATGCTGACATTCTATTCCACCGCCATTACCTTACTGCTTGTGATGGACCCTTTGGGAAACATTCCTATTTTTGTAACTACCCTTCGCTCAGTACCTGCTAAACGGCAAAGGCGAGTTATTTTACGTGAATCTTTAATTGCACTGGCCATCCTGAGTTTTTTCCTATTTTTCGGCCAATACGTGTTAGAAGGCATGCATATTTCTCAACCAGCACTAGCCATCTCCGGTGGCATTATTTTGTTTCTAGTGGCTATTCGCATGATTTTTCCACATGAAACGGAAGAAAAACAACGACCCACTCCAGAACCTTTCATCGTGCCACTCGCAGTGCCTCTATTTGCAGGACCTGCCACCATGACCATGGTGATGTTAATGGCAAGCCAATACCCCGATGGCTTAGTCCATTTGTTTTTTGCTTTATTTGTGGCTTGGTTCATTACAACTGCCATTTTGATAAGCGCGGATTTATTCCGAAAACTTTTAGGCGAGCGCGGCTTATTAGCAGCCGAGCGACTCATGGGTATGGTCTTGACCACTCTTGCTGTGCAAATGTTTTTAACGGGTGTAAAACAAGCGCTACTTTAAGATTTAAACGGGTTCCTACCATCTTATCCACAACGTTGCGCACAGAATCTGGGGATAAGATTTTTTTGCCATATTAATCTTCACGCCGATCTATTATGGATTGCTTCGTCGGACTTCGTCCTCCTCGCAATGACGGTAGCTTCTTCGTCATTGCGAGGAGCCGCTAGGCGACGAAGCAATCCATGGAAAGTCACTTCTCCTCTTTCAACCACCGAGCAAATGTTTTCGCATAATAAGTGATAATAAAGTCCGCGCCCGCACGATGAATGGCCGTAAGCGATTCGATTGCCACTCGGCGTTCATCCAACCAACCTTTTTCTGCAGCGGCTTTGATCATGGCGTATTCACCACTCACTTGATAAGCACATAACGGCAATGCGGGGTACGCCTGCTTAATTCGACAAATCATGTCTAAGTAAGCCGTGGCAGGCTTTACCATTAACATATCAGCGCCTTCCGCAATATCGAGTGCACATTCGCGCAAACCTTCATTCACATTCCCAAAATCCATCTGATACGTTTGACGATCACCAAACAGAGGCGCGCCTTCTGCTGCCTGTCGGAAAGGACCATAAAGCGCCGAAGCATATTTCACGGCATAACTTAAAATCGGCAAATGCACAAATCCTGCCGCATCCAGTGCTTGTCGAATGGCTTGCACCATTCCATCCATCGTACCGCTGGGTGCTACGATATCGACACCTGCTTTCGCATGACTAACGGCTTGTTTTGCTAATAACGCTAGCGTTTGATCATTATCCACATTAGCTTCCGTCGATGATGCATGAATCACGCCACAATGACCATGATCGGTATATTCACAAAAACAAACATCTGATATCACCAATAATTCAGGCGCCGCTTCTTTGATTAAGTGAATTGCCTGCTGAATGATGCCATCGTCCGAATAAGAATCACTACCTACTGCATCTTTGTGGGCAGGAATACCAAACAAAAGCACATTCCTAACTCCAAGCCCCACCAATTCTTTTGCTTCATCAGCCAATTGATCCAAGCTCAACTGATAAATACCTGGCATGGCATCAATGGGCTGTCTCACATGCTGGCCATACTTAATAAAGATAGGCATGATCAGTTTATTGATATCAAGGCATTTCTCCCGCACCAAACTTCTCAATTTGTGGCTATTACGTAAACGGCGTAAACGAACCTGGGGAAATAAACCGTGTTTTGTAGACATTCGAGACCTATGGAGTTTTATGTGTATAATGGCAGCTCGAATGATACCCGAGAATCCTTGGCAGATGCTAGGCATTGATAATTCGAAGCTAGCCCTTTGTTTTTATCCATGGCTCGTCGGGCTCCGCCCTCCTGCGCTTTACTTCCTAAAAACAAAGGGCTAGCTTCGAATGGCAACGCCTAGTTCCGCACAGCTCTAATTGAGTTTTTATCATGACCAGTATTAAAGAAGAATACGAGCTAAAAATCAGCTTCTTAGAAGGCAAAATGCGTTACCGCGCCGAACATGCAGGCTTACGTAAAGAATTAATTGCACGTGCGATGGGGGAACATCCTCGCAATCAACCTTATATTGTTGATGCTACGGCGGGGCTAGGTCGTGATAGTTTCATTTTAGCGACTTTAGGCTTTAAAATTACTTTGTTAGAACGAGCGTTGCCGGTTTTTGAAGCCTTGCAAAAAGCACTTAACGAAGCCAAGCCCATTTATCCTCAGACCATTGAACGCATGCATCTCGTTCATACGGATGCTATTGAGTGGCTAAAAGAAACATCTCCAAAACCCGATATTATCTGTCTCGATCCCATGTTCCCAGAGCGCAAAAAGTCAGCATCTGTCAAAAAAGAGATGGTCATTTTGCAAAAACTTCTTGGAAAAGACGAAGATCATGACTTATTATTTTTAACGGCCCTGGCTAATGCTAAAAAGCGTGTTGTTGTTAAAAGACCAAAATTAGCGCCTAACTGCAGCGATCGTGCACCTAATTTTAGCCTAACAGGAAAAAGCAGCCGACTTGATGTGTATTTGATAAAGGAATAATTATGCACGTGTTCATTCAGTACTTACTTCATATAGATAGCTACTTATTTGCATTGATTTCACACTACGGAAATTGGGCTTATTTTGCATTATTTGCGATTATCTTCTGCGAAACTGCTCTTATCGTGCTACCTTTTTTACCGGGCGACTCTCTCCTTTTTGCTGCCGGCAGCATTGCCGCCCATTCCAACGAAACCCTCGATATTACCCTCCTTTTTTTACTACTGTTTTTAGCTTCTGTTTTGGGCAATAAATTAAACTATTTGATGGGTCGCGCCATTGGTCCTCGGGTTTTTTCAGCCAAACACTCTTGGTTACTTAATAAAAAACGACTTGAGGAAGCCCACCTTTTTTATGAAAAACATGGTGGAAAAACCCTTATAATGGCCCGATTTATACCCATCATTCGCTCTTTCGCCCCTTTTGTAGCCGGTGTTGGCTATATGAGCCTACGACTATTTGCTTTTTATAACATTGTGAGCGCTCTATTGTGGATCGGAAGCTTACTCATGGCGGGGTATTACTTCGGTACACTTCCTTTTATTCAGCAGCATTTTTCCCTGGTTGTTTATGGAATCGTGGCTTTCTCCCTGCTTTTACCCTTATTGATGTCATTTGCAGCGAAAATACGGTATCTTGTAGGCATCTAGACAAAAAACACCCGATCATGCAAAATGCTGGCCCTTGAGTCAGGTTATTACTAATTGATAGGAGTCGATGTCGACTATGGACATGCGCAAAATCAAAAAGCTAATTGAATTACTTAAAAGCACTGGCGTTGCTGAAATCGAGATTCGCGAAGGCGAAGAATCGGTACGCATCACTCGAGAATCCACTCATCAAGCTCCTGTAATCATGCCAGCATCCATGCCTATAGCTGCACCCACTTCGCCCGTACCGCCTATAGCCTCAACCGAAACCACCCCTGAAGCGAGCGCCACGACGAATAAGCATACCTTAAAGTCCCCTATGGTCGGCACCATTTACCTTTCTGCCACCCCGGGCGCAAAACCTTTTGTGGAAATAGGCCAATCCGTCAAAGTAGGTGACGTGATTTGCTTAATTGAAGCCATGAAAATGTTTAATCAAATAGAAGCAGACAAAACGGGCACCATCACTGCAAGACTTGTGGATAATGGCACACCCGTTGAATTTAATCAGCCTCTCTTTGTCATCGAGTAAGCTGAGACAGGAATCCCTTATGTTAGAAAAAATTCTTATTGCGAATCGCGGCGAAATTGCATTACGCATTTTACGTGCCTGCAAAGAGCTTGGCATCAAGACAGTGGCCGCGCATTCCACCGTTGACCGCGATTTACTTCACGTGCGCTTAGCCGATGAATCCGTTTGCATTGGACCACCCCCACCCGCACAAAGCTATCTGAACATTCCGGCCATTATTAGCGCCGCCGAAATTACAGATGCTGTCGCTATCCACCCTGGCTATGGCTTTTTATCCGAAAATGCCGATTTTGCTGAACAAGTTGAAAAAAGCGGCTTCACCTTCATCGGACCTCACCCCGATACCATTCGTCAAATGGGTGATAAAGTGGCTGCCATCAAATTCATGAAAAAAATTGGCATCCCTTGCGTACCAGGCTCCAACGAACCCATCGGTGATGACGATGCAGAAACCGTTAAATTAGCTCGTGGCATTGGTTATCCCGTCATTATTAAAGCAGCGGGTGGTGGTGGTGGACGCGGCATGCGCGTCGTACACACCGAATCACACCTCTTAAATGCAATCGCTTTAACTAAAAGCGAAGCGAAAGTGGCCTTTAATAATGACAAAGTGTATCTCGAAAAATATTTACAAAACCCACGCCACATCGAAATTCAAGTATTAGGTGATGGCAATGGCCAAGCCATCTACCTCGGCGAACGCGACTGCTCTATCCAACGTCGGCACCAAAAAATTATCGAAGAAGCACCCGCGCCCGGCATTAGCCAAGAACAACGCAAAGAAATCGGCGAGTTATGCGCCCAAGCTTGCCGTGACATGAAATACCGTGGCGCCGGCACTATGGAATTTTTATATGAAGACGGCAAATTTTACTTCATTGAAATGAACACGCGAATTCAAGTTGAGCACCCTATTACCGAGCTTATTACTGGCATCGACTTAGTAAAAGCACAGATTTTGGTTGCCTCTGGGGAAGCATTTCCTTACCGCCAAGAAGACATCGTCATTAAAGGCCATGCCGTTGAATGTCGTATTAATGCCGAAGATCCACGCACCTTCGTGCCCTCTCCTGGAACCATCTCTTATTTCCACCCCCCCGGCGGCCCTGGTATACGCGTGGATTCGCATGTATATGGCAGTTATAAAGTACCCCCCAATTATGATTCTTTAATTGGGAAAATCATCGCCTATGGGGAAAATCGTGAACTAGCGCTCGCCCGTATGCGCAATGCCCTTGATGAAACCGTCGTGGAAGGGATACGAACAAATATCCCCTTACACCAAGATATCTTGCGTAGTAGCTCCTTTTTAAAGGGGTTGATAAATATACATTATCTCGAGAAATGGATGAATATGTAATTGATTTTACAAGGATTTAATATAAGCAGCCCCTAGGGCATCGTCTCTTCATTGTTTAGATTTGAAATTTTGTGCAAAAACTGGTTGCTCTAACAAAGCACAATGGTTACAATACCTGCTGTATCGTGAACAGTCCCGGACAACCGAGGGTAAAATTTATGACAACAACACTTGAAAACACTGAAACGTCATTTGAATTGACGCAGAAAAATCAACCATTACATGACAGCGTAAGACAATCGCTTGAGAATTATATTTCTCAATTAAAAGGTCAGATGCCAAGCAATTTATACGAATTGATTTTGGCTGAAGTTGAAGCACCTTTGATGGAATGCGTGATGGAATACACGAAGAATAATCAATCTCGTGCAGCCATCGTATTGGGTTTAAGCCGTGGCACATTAAGAAAGCTGCTCAAAAAATACGGCATGCTGGATTAATTTGTTACCTGCTACATTACTGTGGTTACTAACCCTCACCGCGTACTGTTGAACTAGTCAATTTGATGCTGAGTTGTTAACAAATATCCCCGCTTCTGCGGGGATATTTGTTTGTGTATAATGTGGCGATGATAACCAAGATGGCAGACAGCAGATGACCTCGATAAACAATCAGCATACTGCAAAAAAAGATTCACTGAGCCACTCCACTGAACTTGATAACACCACGTTGATTGACAGTCATGACACAGCACTTAGCCGAATTCATACACCTGCTCAGGCATCTTCTACATTAATTTTGCCCAGCCGCATGGTAACCCATCAGCCACAAGCGGGATTAAATCCTTTGGTTGACTCGGCAAGTTATCTTTTTTCCATCCTTGGCAAATTAAAACATTCGCAAACCTATCGCCAACTTACTAAATTACATGCAGAACTCGTTCAAGAAGTTAACTTATTCCAAGAATCTGCCAAACATCACGGTTATAATAGTGAGTACATCATTGTATGCCGTTATGTGATATGCGCAGTCATCGACGACATCATCGAAAACACGGCCTGGGGTGGCCAAGGACAGTGGGGAAGTTATTCATTACTCACTGCATTTAATCAAGACACACAACACCATGATAAGTTTTTTAATATCATGGAGCGAACTATTAAAGACCCTGCTTTATATATTGACCTAATGGAATTGATGTATATCTGTTTAAGCATTGGCTATAAAGGCCAATACCGAACGACAGAGCACAGCCAGTTTCAATTGGAACAAATCACTAACAACCTTTACAAACACATCCGAGCTTATCGCGGCAGTTTTAGCAAAGCCTTATCACCGACTTCTCTGAAGACGGCCAAACAAACTTCCGTCGTAAAAACAGAAAATACCGTATCACCTTTGTTTATTTTCTTCGTTACTGCGTGTGTGGTGATGGCTATTTTTATTAGCTTGGGTTACTTAATGGACGTTATTTCAAATGAAGCTTACAAAAATATTTCGCAAATTCAGGACTCCGTTTCTCACGAAACAAGTAAATACTGATGCTTTGATTAAAAATTTTCAGCAACTCAGTGTCATCACATGCCTTGCTTTATTGATTTGGTTAGCTGGAAATCAATGGCACTGGGAGCAAACATTCCCACTTTTAGCCAAAGAAAAACGGCTCTACGTCATTGCTTTCTTGTATTTGCTATGGTTATTTAAGTTTTTGGTGCGTGATTTAGCCTCATCACCACCGCCCAAAGAAAATCCACGCAAACTTGCAAGTGTCGACAGTAAAATTAGAGGCATTTTGCAATTTTTAAAAAAAACCACCACCACCAAACACGGTCAAACTATTCACCTCGACCAATTGCCGTGGTATTTACTGATCGGGGCAGAAGGATGTGGAAAAACGACGTTTCTTGCCCATTCAAATGTGCATTATGTTTTAAAACCTCAATTCCAACCTCAACATGATCAATCCATGGCATCTTCTGATAATTGCGATTGGTGGATCACCCGTGATATCAGTATTGTTGATGTGCCTGGAAAATATTTAACTGCGGCACCGCATCAAGCAGCAACCTCTACGTTATGGAAATTCTTTTTACGCACGCTCAAAAAACAACGCGGCAAACATGCTTTACAAGGCATCATCATTGCTTTACCGTTAACTGAACTCGTCAAACAAAATGATCCGCGCTCCGCGCAACACCATTTACAACAATTGTTATTACGCATTAACGAATTACAACACACCTTCCCTTACGCCTTGTCATATCATGTTGTCATTACTAAATGCGACCAACTGCCAGGCTTTAAAGAGTTCTTTAGCGAGCTTACCGAAGATGAACTCATGCAAGCATGGGGAATCACGCTACCGCCTTTAAAATCAGGCGAAAAAATACAAGATTTATTTATTCAGCGTTTTAATGCCTTAATTAAAAAATTAAATCAACAATTGATCTGGCGCTTGCATCAAGAGCGCAACCCCATGAATCGTCCTTATGTCAAAGATTTTCCTTTGCAAGTAGAACGCCTGAAAGAAAATCTTGCAGATTTTATCAAAAAATTATCGACACAGGTGTCTAGCACTTACCTACGCAGCATTCACCTGACCAGTGCGCAACAACCTGACATCGATGAAACTATCACCATCAATACACCACACTCCACTCAACGCGCTGTGCAACTTTTTAAAGAACCATCAACCACCTCACGCGCTTATTTTATTAAACAATTTATTTTGCAAGGATTGCCCGCCTACAAAGGCAATTTCGCCATTACAAAAAAAACATCGCTTTGGAAAAGCCGTATTGCTTACGCCACGTCCTTATCGATTATTTCTTTAGCAGCCATTTTGTTTGCTAAAGATTTTGAGCAAGGGATTAAACAAGCTTACTCTATTCAAAACACTTTGTCTGAATATCAACTTGCCATTCAACAACCGCAAGATGCGGATGAGCACCTAACGAGTACACTTGTTTTATTGAATAATTTATTTCAGGCAGCGAATCAACCTGGCTTTAAATTGGATGTCTTGCATGTCTTAACTTTTTTCTCAGATAAATCCAAGAAAAAATCCAACACTGTTTATCTGCATGCTTTACAAACCATCTTAATTCCTGAACTAAAAAATTATTTTGCGGAATATTTAAAAAATCCTATTAATAAAAATAGCGACCTTTTGTATGCCACGCTAAAAGCTTATTTAATGTTAGGTGATAGCGCTAATTTTCAGACTGATTTCATCACCAACACGCTCCAAGATCTTTTACCTAAATCAATGCATGAAACAGATCGCACACAACTTCTCATTCATCTTCACAAAGCATTAAGTGTCAAACAAAATCCTTTGCCCTTAGATAACCAACTTATTCAAGACACAAGAAAATATTTAGTGTCATTACCCAGTTTTCAATTGAGTTACATTATTTTAAAAAACATTAACAACAATAACAGTGAAAACGATATAAACTTAGGCACCAATCATGCTACAAGCAAAGCACTGATCAGCAATCAAATACTAAACCGCATTCCCACCATGTTTACTGCTAAAGCTTTTGCTACGATCATTGCACAACAAGCACAAACAGCCACACAAGAATCCATTTTTGGTAATTGGGTATTAGGCACCCCTACTGCTGCAAGCACAACACCAGAAGCAGTAGTTGCATTATTGGAGCAACTAAAACATACGTATGTAAATAATTACGTGGATGTATGGGAAAGTTTATTGGCCAATATTCATTTGAGCGCTCCTAAATCATTAGCTGAAATGGATGCACTGATTCTTAATCTCATTAACAATGACTCGCCGCTACTGCAATTATTACAAACCTTACACGACAATACGTATTTTGAACCTATCATTTCATCGAGCCCCAAATTACAAAATTTAGGTTTACTCGTTGACAAACAAAATCCAAGCAACAATACGCTTTATCAAATATTCACCGGATTACAAAGTTTACATCAACATCTGCATGGCGTATTAAGCGCAGACAATCAACGCAAAGCTGCATTTGATCTTGTTTCTGCGCGCATGCAACACCAAGGCAACCTTGATTGTATTACTGAATTACGATTAATTGCAGACAAAAGTCCAGAACCTATAAAAACCTGGCTAGATAGCATCGCAAATGAGAGCTGGCATTTTCTATTGCAAGAAGCCACGCGCTACATTGACATGTCGTGGCAAGAACAAGTAGGACATATCTATCAAACAGACATTGAGAATCGCTATCCTTTCAATGCGACTGCAGAACAAGAAGTTGATATTAAAAAATTCACTGATTTTTTTGGCAATCCGGGCATTGTCTTGAGTTTTTATAATCATTATTTATTGCCTTTTATCGACACCACACAAACCGATTGGACCTGGAAAACCATCGAGAATGAAAAATTGCCTTTCTCCGATACGGTATTACAACAGTTCAAATATGCCTTACGCATTCACACAATGTTTTTTCCTAATGATGACAATAAACTTCATGTGCAATTTGCTTTACAGCCTTACCAAGTCAGCAAATTTATTTCTCGCATTAAGTTAAGCATTAATGATAAAAAAATTATTGATCAACGCAATAATTTACATAACACACATTTACTGAATTGGCCAAGCCAGCATGAATTAAAGATGACATCCATCCAATTCACCTCACAAGATCAAAAGACTGTAGTTAGTCGGGATTACCCCGGCGATTGGGGTTGGTTCAAATTAGTTAATCAATGTTTTATTAGTATGACGGCACAAAAAGCCATGTTGTTAAATTTGTCTGAAGATAATCATCCCGTAAAATATTTACTTTATACACAAGGCGCGTACAATCCTTTCCTTAGTTTAAATTTACAAAATTTTCACCTTCCTAAACAGCTTATTGAATCGGATAAAGCACATGCATAAAACTGAAACGATTGATTACCAAGATGGTGAAACAACGCTAGAAGCGTATTGTGCCTATCCGGCTGGCAATGAAAAAAAACCAGCCGTATTAGTTGTTCATGATTGGTCTGGGAAAAATGAATTTGCCTGTGAAAAAGCACGCCAGCTAGCAGAGCTTGGCTATGTTGGATTTGCTTTAGACATGTATGGCAAAGGAAAAATGGGGCATACAAAAGAAGAAAAAACGGCTCTAATGGAGCCTTTAAGTAAAGATCGTTCTAAATTAATTAAACGTATTCTAGCTGCTTATGACACTGTTAAACAGTTGGATGCTGTAAATCCACGCCATATTGGTGCCATCGGTTTTTGTTTCGGTGGGTTATGCGCATTGGATTTAGCACGCAGCGGTGCGGACGTGGCAGGTGTCGTGAGTTTTCATGGTCTATTACATGGCATTCCAAACCATACACCGAAGTCCATTAAAGCCAAGGTATTAATCTTACACGGCTATGATGATCCCATGGCCAAACCTGACCAAGTGATAAGTTTTGCCAATGAAATGACAGCCGCAAATGTCGATTGGCAAATCAACATGTATAGTCAAACCATGCATGGCTTTACCAATCCAGAAGCCAATGACCCTTCATTTGGAACAGTATTTAACAAAAGAACCACCGAACGGGCTTGGTTTGCCATGCGTCATTTTTTTAATGAGATTTTTCAATAAGTTTGGTGCTCTCTCCTCTTAAGTTCACCTTAATTTAACCTACTTAAAATAGAGGTTTATAAATAGGTTGCGGGGAGTATTCCTTTGTCTAATCCTGATAACTCAATTGAATCGCTTAGATTAGCATTACATCAAGCACGTTATTGGCATGACAAAGACGTTCTGACGTTAAGACAAGAATGTGACTGGCTAAAAACGCAAATCAAAACGCTGAGTGACCCAGAAAAAAAAGCTTTATACCAGCAACATCTTACAAAGCGCCAACAAAAACTTAAACAAACCGCAAACCAAACTTTCTCTCCAGAAGCATCGGATGAAACATTAATTACTGCTGAGTTAGAGGAATTTTATGGTTCGGTCAACTTAATACCACCAGACGATTTATCCCTTCTGTCACCGCGACATCGCTTTTTATTGCAAAAAAGACAATTCATTCGAGATTTACAAAAAACCAATACCCATAAGAAAAAATCATCAGTATCTCTGGAAGAACAAACCGGCGAAAAACGCCATCTATTAAAAGCCATATTTGATATCATCAAAAAATTTATTGATATCATTGATGATCTTTGGTCCTTACTGCGTCTCATTTTAATCAAAAAATTATCCGCCTATTTATTTAACCTTATTGGTCCATTACTCACGGGTGGGGTAGGTTTTATTATTCATTCCGTTGAAGCTTTTCACGGTATCCGTGAGGCATGGCGTGCCTTTCACAATAAACACCAAGGTATCGAACAACGTAAAACGCGTGGATTCGTTGGTTTTTTTATTTTTTTACTGGGTAGTGTGGGTACAGGCTTATCCATTACCTATATCGCTGGTGCATTGGGTGCCGTTGTTAGTGGCATGAGCACATTACCCATTTTGATTCCTGTGTTTTTAAGCGCTATCTATGTCAGCACGCTTTATAAACACAGTTATATTTTGTATCAAGCCATTAAGAACGAACGACAAGCAAAATCTGACTTCGAAACTGCACAACAAAACATTACCGAAGAAAAAGCCAAGCAAGACAATAATGACTTTGGTCGTGAACTAATTGACTTAGAGAATAAAAAACAATGTTACGGTTTCCGTCATGAAGAAAAATTAAAAGCAGAGCGCAAAGTCCTTTTCACCTCTATTGAAGTTACTGCCTCTCTTATCGTTTTAGTAGGCACCATCTTGGGATTGAGTACTGCTGCCGTTAGTTTTGGCATCGCGCCTTTGGCCATCCTAGTGGTGGGTGTCTCTCTAGGATTAGCATGCAAGGCTATCGAATATTATGAAGAAAAACATGATTACAAATTGACGCAAGGCTTACGAAATTTGTTTACTCGAACATGGAACAGCGTGTTTTCATCCACACCTAAAAAATCATTGTCACCCTCGCCTGCGTCAACGCAGGCTTTTGCTTATGCCGATATTCTAAGAAACTTCGCTGGATCAGACACGGCTAAACTCTCAGAAGATAGCTACTACAAAGCAAAGCAGCAGGCATTATTAGAAAATCCTGAGAAATTAGAAGGAACACAAACTTACACCATGGAGCCTATTAGCCCTCCTTCCAATGACCAGGAGACGAATCGGCGTGCTTCTTTTGCAGCACCTTGGTAATACGGATGAACTAAAAAATATTTCATCCGGCTACGTTAAGTACCAGCGGGTGCTATTTCGGCAAGACTTTAACATCGGGATTGATTGAATAGGCTTCTAGAATTTCCGTTAACAATTGATCTGTCATGCTTAGACCTGAGCCTTCCTCAATCATTCCTTGCGTTTCTTTCAGCATGGCAAGTCGCTCTTCAACCAATTTCTTAATTGAACCTGACGGGAATAAAACAGCAAGTACACGGCGCGCTTCTTTCGGGCCTAACTTTAAATACAATTTATTACGTAGACGCGCATCTTCTGCCGTCGTACTGAATGCCCATAATTCAATCGGCCCCAGTGTATTCGTCAACAATTGCGTATTCATGCCGTTTTTAGTTGCAAATTGAGCAAGGAAAGTGGCGCCGCCTTCTCTTGGACCATGCACTCTCGTTTTTAAAGCAATGCGAGCGGTTTCGGATAAACCGAATATTTCGGTAGAACGTTTAATGGCTTGCTCAGGGCCCGCATCCATAATAAAAATAGACGTACCAAACTCAACCATCACCGCATCAAAATCATCAAGTGATTGTGAGATCAATGCGATTTGTACATTCCATTTTCGTCCTTCGCGCATATCCAATACGACTTGATCACGCACCGCACGCGCTTTAGACGTACGATGAAATTCATCATAGACAATGCGTTTAGCATCTTCACGAATTTCAGAAATACGTGTTCGATGATATTCTCGGTAAGCTTCAGGTATATCCCCGAGCGCATCTTCTGTTAAGTAATAGTGTCTTGCTAACGCATAACGGGCGATCATATACATTACCGCGGTTTGACGTTCAGCAGCATCACCTCCGCTTTTAGCGACTTCATCTAAATCCAAAGAAACCACGCGTGCATCACCGATATCGAATTTTGTAATATTCGCTAAAATGGGATACTCACGAACCGCCGCTGAGATCATCCGTCCAAATGCTTGGATGAGGGGCTCACCCGTGGGTGCGCGCACTTGACCATATAAGTCTTCAATGGCCTGTGTACGGCAAATAGCAGCAGCATCCGCCAAGAGTGGCATCGCATAACGCTGAGACAACAACGCTTGATGATGAAATCCTGCAAGGAATAATGCATCCGTGATTTCCCACCACGTCGTTTTATCATCAAAAACAAAACCAATTTCTCCCAAAATATCATCCACCAACGGTTCAATACCTTGCGTGTAGGGATGTGGCTTGCCTTCATCAGCCAAGTACTTATACATTTCATCCACCACCAGCCCCGCCATGTCGGAAATACCATCATAAGGACGCTCAGCACCCAACGGTGTCGCAAGTAGCGTGACAAAATTCACAAGAAAACTTCTTTCTTGTGGCGAAGGGAAACGACAACCTAACTGCGTATCGAAAGGATTGATTGAATAATCAGGTGTCATTCGCAATCGATGATAAGCAACATAGTGACGTTGCTCTGGAGGCAATGCTTCTTTTAACAATGAAATCAGACCACTGCTCGAGGGTCCGATATCAATAATAGCAATGCGCGGTAAACGCATAATCCCACCTGACAAACACAAAGCAAGATTAATGGCATTCGATAACACGGATTTACCTGAACCTGGACGTGCATACATGAGATCAATCCAAGTGGTTTGCATTGCTGAACCCGGCTGATAAGGCCAAGGCTTTCCATCCGGGGATCGCAATAATAAAGCGCCATGCTCCCAAGCGGATGCAGGTCGCGTAAAAGGTAGCATATAAACCACATCGGAAAGCGGTGCAATCGAAGGGGTAGCAACACTATTGGCACTAAAACCCAACAAGCTTGATGTTACGCCCGCAAACACATCACCAGATACTTCAGAAACTTCACAAGTTCCCCATCCTTCCACGGCTTTCGCTAACTCTGCCGTGCGAGTTCGCAATAAACGGACATTTCCTTCCGGCGCCCATGTGGCCAAGCTGACTTGCAACTTCACAATAGCATCATCAGTGTTGGTCTCAATATCGCGTAATAATTTGGTAGCATCATGCAGCAACGCATTCTGCGCAGAAGTAAAACTTAAAATAGCCGCCATGAGCGACTTAAACCCTAATGTGGCCAAGCCACCACTTTCAATTAAAAATGACATGCGCCAAGGCACACGTGTCGGCAATGTTCTTGCGAATAAAGCAATAAAACTTTTTAAATCTTGCGGGAAAAGATCAATAAAGATAGGCGTAAAAATCCGATCACCCGCTTTTAATGTACGTAAATCCGTGACCGTGGCATCGCGTGGAAAGATTTGCCGCGCCAAAGGGGGGTACATTAAACCCGATAATTCACCCGCAAACGGCCGCGCTTCATGCACGGGGATTTTATCCCCTGGCAATACCGGCCGCCAATCGTTCACGGTGAAATCGGGATCAGCAGCCGAACGCATGGCGTGAACTGCATCGTGTACCTCAAGCAATGCACAATAAACATTTAAAGCATTGAGATCAGTCACGAGTGAACGCACAAACGAAGAATGCGATTCACGCAAATCAGGAATAGCAGCAATTAAATTTTGGCCATTTTTAAAAGGAGGAATTTTATGTTCGCGAATAAAGTTGAGCTTATCTTTATTAGCACGTTTAAGCTGCTCGCCATTTAATGAAAAAGGACGCGTCCATAGTACAAAATATAACTCTTCGCGAGCACAATATTTAGAAATATAATTGACGCGCTCCGAGAATAAATCATCTAAATCGAGGCGCAAACGTTTAGCGGTGGCACGTGCCGGAGAAAGAATTTCTTCAATTTCAACTTTTACTGCTTCTCGATCATAGCCAAAATAAACTTGCACCAAATGGCCTGGACGTTTTAACGTCGCCTGTAAACTTTGCGTCAATCCTTGATGGATATCATCAAATTCTTCCTGACCAATTAATTTGGTCACACCAAAAACCCGCACCACCGAGATCAAAGAGCCATCACGCGCAACCAATGTGTGGGTATCATCGGCAGTTTCAAGATCGCAATAAGATTCAACAGTTTGTTTTAATTCCGTACTAAACCATGCGAGCACGGCATCGATACTATCAAGAAGCGGATCTATAAAGGTGCGGTCACGCATGTCTCGTTCCTTAATTTATTATTCCGTTCCAGTGGTTCCTTCGGCTCCCAATTCTTCCAATGCTGCCGCAGCCCATGTATCTAACTGTACTTTAAACTTGATATTTGAAGGTAATAATCGTAACTCTTTTAAAAAATCAATGGGTTTATTCGGAGACTTTGCTCGATATTCAATAATCATCTGACCCATAATCGAAGGATTGCTCGTGCCTGAACCAAATTTATTTTCAATTTGCTGGCTACGAAACTTAAGACTGCGATAAATTGCCTGCGCGCTGTCTTGATAGCCGGTATTATTACCCATCGCACAGAAAAGCACATGACAAAAACTATTAAGATCTGCTTGAGACATTTCAGGAAGGAAAATAAGCTGCCCTCCACTCATTTCATCCAGTCCCACCACTTGCAAAAACAAACATTGGGTACAAAAACAACAAGCTGTTCCCATGTTACTTAGGCGGTTATTCGTATAGTTTCCATCAAAGTTAATAACTTCTTGAAATTCTTTGGCTTGGAAACCACAAAACTGACAGGTATAAGCATCTCTTTCGAACACACGCTTCTGTACTGGCAGGAACGCTTTGTCTTCTTTACGTCTGGTGAAATTACGCCAGCCAATTAAATTCACTGCCAGTTGAAGGTCATGCATAACATTGCTTCATGAACTTAAAATTACTTCTTACCAAATGAGGCAACACCCGAGACACCACCCACTGCACCGCTGCCACCAAATAAAGTTGCACCGGATACTTTGAAGACGGTGGGAATAAAGATAAGAGCGGCACCGACAAACAATAATGCAATCGGAGTACCGATAGGAATTTGGGTTGGATTGTCTTTGTGAGCTTTAAATTTAACCACTGCACCCACTGCAAAAGCCATACCTGCGACATAAGCAGCGGCTGTAATTAATTTGGCTATAGCAGACAAGTTTGAGGTAACGTTCGTCGCGACGGTACCAATACCACCTGAAATCGCTGCGAGTGCAACGGTTCCAACCGTAAAACATGCCACCGAAAGTAAGCCTAAAATCACTTTCTTCATTATTGTTGCCTCCTTATAAATAATAAACGGTTTGATTCTTCCTGCTAGCGCTTAGGTGTCTATTATGTCTGAATTCCTAATGTAATCAAAACAACTTGCACAAACTGATAAATGTTTATGCAAAATAAACCACCTATCACATGAGTTACTCCCTTAGCAAATGTGCCCTGTTGAGAGTGCGAGCCACTTAAGTGTGACAAAATCACTAATCCACGGATAAATGCAATCGTACCAAAGAGTTGTATGACTAAATAGACATCTTTCATAAAATCCGACCATTGATCGGATTGTTGAACATAACCGTATGGGCTGGGATTAGACCAAAAAGTACTTAAGCCCACTTGCACAGTGGTCGGCAAATAAAGCAACAACGCACCCACCACAATCAACACCAAAGGGCCTTTTAAATGACGCTCTGATGACATTTGCGTCCTAGCTTCACCAAATTCTTTTAATTTTAAAATGCCATAAAAAATAAAATAAATACCCATGACGTAGGCAATGGCTGTTACTAATTGCATTAAAATAGGAACTTCTTGCGCAATATTGGCTAGCATGTCGGCAGCGGAAACTACGCTGACTGTCTGCGTCGTCGTTTGGGTTTGGGCAAAGAGCGGTATGGCCCATAAAAAAAAGAAAATACCCCACACAGGCCATAATCGTAATCGCGAAGACATTAACCGCATACCTCTACCTCGCTGTGCCATGATGCATCCTGCGTTTGAATCAAGCACTCGTTCCATAGGAAAGTGACACTACTTTATTTCCTGTGTTAATTTCAACCACACCATCATAAGGATCAATTTTTGTCACACGACCTAAATGATTGATGGTATCACCTTCTGCCACTGTTAATGTTTCACCATTATCAGAACGCAACCAAGCACGCCCTGGAATAATGGCTTGAACATTATACGAAACACGTTGATCAGAAGATTCTACAGACGACACAGGGGCAGGCGTTGCCATGCTTTCGTTGTTTTGACGTGTTAATGCTTGGACTAATTGGCTTAACTGATTTTCCATGGTGGTAATACGTGCATTTAATGTCTGCACTTGGTCTTGCAATGCTTTATTTTGCGAAGAAAAATCGTTCAGCTTTTGATTGTAATCCGCCTGCATTTGGCTCATTAAGCGCGAACTGTCTGCTTCTAATGCAGCGATTTTTGCTTCATTCGTCGTCGCCGCTGAATAAGTTGTCTGAGGTGATTGAACAGGAATCATAGAAGGCATACCTGGCGCTTGTTGCATAGGGGCTGGCGCTGCCACCACAGAAGGTTGCCCGGCTTGAACCATAGGCGCAGTAGACGGTGGCGTGGGCGGCGTAGTAATAACACCCGGCATTCCCCCTCCCACGGTAACCGCCATCATTGTGGGTGCGTTCGTAGCAGGCGGAGGATTATTTGTAGGTGGCGTGACCGTACCCATCGGCGCAGAAGATGTCGTTGTTGCAGAAGATGCAGGCACGGTTGGCATTGGAGGTATAGTGGATGTAGTAGCTGCTGGTACTGCCGTTGCCGTCATGATGGCTTCGGGTTGCGTGGCCGTAGGCGTTGCATTAGTAGGTGCTGGCGTAGAAACAGGCATAACGTTTGATGCATTCATCGTTGCCGCCGATGCTGGTGCTTGAGTAGCGGAAGGCGCTTTCGTCGTTTGCGCGGTTGTTACTGGCGCTGAAATTTCTGTTGAGGGAATGGATGATGGCGGTGCAACCATCTTATAAACGATATACACGAGTGCTAAAAAAACAACTAAGCTAATCAACATCCGTTTTGAAGGGGCTAATGCTTTTAAACTATTTTTGGATGCGGGCGGTTGTTGTGCTGATGGCGGCTCTTCTTTAGGCAGATCCGCATCGACATAATCACCGCTCTCTTCTTCAGAGAAGTGATATTCTGGCTCATCGGATCCTTCATATTTTTCATCACGGTCATGCAGCATCTTGTATGCCTCTTTCATTATCCTAGATATATCACTATCACATTAAGTATAGTGCATCCATGAATTTCTCCTAGGTCCACATTTTATTAAAATCCTTAAGTTACGTCTGTCATAAATAATATACCAAGACCAACACCGGCATCCACCTTTACCGTGGGCGGTATATTGATGTAGTTGGCAGTCGCGGCACCCAACGTTTGGCCCATCTGACCCAATGCGGTTGCAATTTTTTGACCTGGGCTTAATTCAGGGTGAGTCGTGCTGGTACCGAAAATACCCGTTGTCGAAGTACCTGCCTGTGTAATTGCATTGCCATAACCTTGCAAGAATGAGGTTGCCATGATTGCACCAAACCGCATCATATAATGATAATCCACGTGGCTCGCCATGACGGTACGTGCTGTATCAGGGTCAATGGCATAGGCGGTAACAGCTTTCGAGGTAGGCCAGGCATCTTCATTCATTAAAGTGAAATTCATGCTGATTCTATCCATTTGGCCAGCCACACCTTTCGTTGTTACGAGTTTTCCTAACAACTTAGCACCTTTGAAAGGTCCATCAACGATGGTAGCCATTACTGGACTATCGGGGTAGTCGCTGTTTGCCGCTGTATCCAACACAGCAAATAAAATAGTGCCAGCCTTAATAAGCGGCGCCGCTGGCGTCGTTGTTGTTGTCGTCGTAGTCGTTGTCCCGGGTTTACAGGTTGCGGCATTGCTTTCTGAACATTTTGAACTATTACTTTCTGAACCTGCTTTATGCACCATCACGATCGGTTGCCAAGCAGAAATTAATTGCCCCGCTTGGCCTGACATCGCGTTTTGCAGCGCATCAATACGTGCTTGTTGATCTTGCTCGACTTGCTGCGTCGTTTCAGTTCGCGTTGTTGCAAACTGAGCAGCGGTAGGCGGTGCCTGAGTGTTAGCTTCTGCACCGACGCGTTGTTGTAAGCGTGTAAACGCTGCTGTCGTGGGCCCAGCTGCGGTCGGTATTGGCGGTGTGCGCGAAAGTGAAGCTAAATATTCTTGAAGCAGTTGTGCTGCTTGCTCGGGTGAAATGACACCGGCTTGAACTTGGCGGCGCAATTCTTCTGTATAGGCTCCTGAGGTCGCATTATTCGCCTGCAAATCATTTAGCTTTTTCGCCATATCCCGCAAGCCTTTTACCAATCGGTAATCGGCTATTTTTAATTTAGCAATCTCAGGCGATAACTTTCCTTGTTGGGTTAATTGATTGACAGCCGTCGTGTAAGCCTCTAAAGAAACGTTTTTTTGAATTAGACTGGTTAATTCTTCACCGACTTCTGGCGCCATCTTGCCTGTTTTTACTAATTCATTAATTTCTGCATAGGCAGCGGCTTCTGCATTTTGCACCATTTGATCAATACTACCGGCAGGACCAATGCTTGCCTTTTCAGCTTTGTAATCATCGATAATTCTTCCAGCCACGGCAGGAATAATTTTTCCAGCTGCCAAATAGCGTTGTAAAGTGCTTGCATAAGTATCAAGCGGCACCATGCGGTTTTCTAAATCCACTAAATCTTTTTCGATTTCTGGAATCAACTGACCATCGCGCGCCAGTTGATGTAAAAATGAAATACTTTGTTGGATCACTTCTTTTGTGTGTTGCTGCGAATATTGACTTAATAATTGCGAAGCCAGATCAGGTGTAATGCGACCTTGACGCACCAAATCTTGCAATAAAGCAGCATAATCTGATGGAGTTACAGGCTTACGTTGAGCATCTAACAATTGATTAGCAACATCGAGCGGCAAGCTGCCGGCTTTGATAAGTGAGTCCATGGCATTAGCGCTGTCTTGGACCAACGCATTGGCATGTTGTTTCTTATACTTTTCCAACAACAAGCGCGCTTGTTCAGGTGTTAATTTGCCTTCTTTAACGAGTTGATCAAGTTCCGCCGCATAATCGCCAACAGGTACATTTTTATTAGCCAGCGCTTGTAGCATCGATGAAACTTCAGGAGCGACTAATCCTTGTCTAACCCAATCGTCGAGATTGTATTTCACATTAGCGGATTGATCAGTACAAAGCACCGTGCAATTGCCGTTGGTAGGTGCAGGTTGCGTACTATAGTTGATAAGTGTGGGGACTGCACTGCTGCCGGACATTTGTGCTCGCTGCGCGGCCTGTGTATTGGCCTGTTGTAAGGCTTTAGAATATTCAGAAGTTAACGTACCCCCTGGAACCGATTGCAAGCTTCTAGGGGCATTGGCAACTTGTGAGGGACCAATAGCAGCATTTCGCGTCGAAAAATAACGCGTTCCAAGATAAATAAATAAAATGACACCTACCACAGCGCCTAATAAAACCAACACGCGCGCGCGCGCATTTAGATGACCAAAAACATTTAGCTTTGAAAAATCAATGGCCATTAAAACCCCTCAATTTTAAGTTCTGCAGGCTCTCCATAGCGCGACACGAGCACGGAAGACGTCTTAGG